>Ga0256828_1000102_pt1 | contig 55313 bp, 49 predicted proteins | sample CV88metaG_FD_185993 | JGI IMG/M metagenome (GOLD analysis project Ga0256828, IMG submission 185993) | Hydrothermal vent microbial communities from East Pacific Rise, Pacific Ocean - CV88 | ecosystem: Environmental > Aquatic > Marine > Hydrothermal vents | place: Pacific Ocean: East Pacific Rise...
GACTTCTTCGAAGAAGTCTATATATTGTAACACATAATTTACAAAATGAAGCTATATGTAAAATAATTTTGACTATAATCTATTTAAAATTTTACAATTATGGAGACTCTCAATTGAAAGAGTGGTACGATAAAATAAACCAAGCGACAAGCGTTGATACTTTAGAAGAGATACGCATTGCCCTCTTTGGAAAAAAAGGCGTTCTTGCAGCAGAGTTTGCAAAAATGAAAGATGTTCCAAATGATCAAAAAGCACAATTTGCCAAAGATTTAAATGCTCATAAACAAAATCTTATGAATGAGTTTCAGGCTAAAAAAATAGTACTAGAGACGGAAGCTTTAAAAGCTGCAATGGCTGCAGAAGCTATTGATGTTTCTATGTTCAGCACGAAATCATCAGCAGGTGCACTTCATCCTGTAATGGAGACTATGGATAGAATTGTAGAGTACTTTTCATCTATGAACTTTGCTGTTAAAACAGGAAAAATGGTTGAAGATGATTTTCATAACTTTGAAGCACTTAATCTTCCAAAATACCATCCTGCACGTGATATGCAAGATACTTTCTATTTTAAAGATGAGATGCTGTTGCGTACGCACACTTCTCCTGTTCAAATTAGAACAATGCTGGAGACAAAACCACCTATACGTATGATAGCACCAGGTGCAGTTTTTCGTCGTGATTATGATCTTACACATACACCGATGTTCCATCAGATAGAGGGACTTTTGGTTGATAATGCAGGTGAAGTGTCATTTGCAAATCTTAAATTTATTCTAGAGGACTTTTTAAAGTATATGTTCGGTGATGTAGAAGTACGTTTCCGTCCATCGTTCTTTCCTTTTACAGAGCCCTCTGCAGAGGTAGATATCAGTTGTGTATTTTGTAAGGGTGAGGGGTGTCGTGTATGTTCACATACAGGATGGCTAGAAGTTCTTGGATGTGGAATAGTAGATCCGAATGTTTTTGAAGCGGTAAACTATAAAGATGTTAGTGGATATGCATTTGGTCTTGGAGTAGAGAGATTTGCAATGTTAATTCACCAAATTGGAGACCTTCGTTCACTTTTTGAAGGCGATATTAAATTACTGGAGCAATTTCAATGATAGTTACAAGATCTTGGTTACAAGAGTGGATAGACCTCGATGGAATTTCTACAGAAGATATTGCCAAAACATTTAATGCAATTGGTTTAGAAGTTGATCGTATTCATGAATATAGAGTTCCTTCAAAAATAGTTTTTGGGAAAGTTTTAGAGTGTGAAAAACATCCTGATGCAGATAAACTTAATATTTGTAAGGTAGATATTGGAAGTGCAACACGTCAAATCGTTTGTGGTGCTTCAAATGTTCGAGCAGGGCTTAGCGTAGCAGTAGCCACTATTGGTGCTGTTATGCCAAATGGTATGGCTATAAAACCTGTAAAACTGCGTGGTGTTGATTCTGAGGGGATGATATGTTCATCATCTGAGTTAGGGTTACCTGAAACCGGCAAAGGTATTATGGAATTAGATAGTAGTATTGGTTCATTTAAGCTTGGTGAAGAGGTAAGTACCAATGCTCTTTTTAATGATGATCTCATTGAGATAGAGTTGACTGCAAATCGTGGGGATTGTCTGAGTATTCGTGGTGTTGCACGTGATCTCTCTGCCGCTTTTGATAGACCTATAAAAGAGTATACTGTTACAGATAATGATGAAAAAAGAGGAATAGGTCGTATCTTATCTTTAGTCCATGAAAAAGATATGGATGTAAACCTTCGTTATAAAGCGCTAGATCTCAAAGAGTTGACACTCCCTTTTATTATTAAACTCAGACTTGCTCAAATCGAAGAGAGCAGAGAGAGTGATGTAGAGTCCATGATGCTCTATGTAACACACTCAACGGGTGTAATTTTACGAGCTTACCGACATGATTTTTTTACAGAAAATGATGAGAAGCTTGGTAAGGTTGTTTTAGGTGAAGATGAAAATGGTTTTACCTGTACAAAAAATAAAAAACAAGAGATAGCTTCAATTATTGGCATTATTCAAAAAGATGCATCAAAAATGATAGAAGCACATGGTACGGTTATATTAGAAGCTTCTTATATCCCACCAGATATTATCTCTAAAAAGATGTCAGAGTCCAAGATAGAAGCAGGTCCGATGTTCTATAGAACTTCACGTGGAAGTGAACCAGAATTAGAGGGTGGGCTCTCTTACTGTATTGATTTGATTGAAGATTGCTCAAACTCTACAACATTCAGTGGCAATATTGAGATCTCAAAATCTTTCAAAGAGAAGATAGTTACAGTTACAAAGCAGGAGATCGATGCTATTATTGGAGCTGAGATTGATAAAACTGTGATTGCAAAAATTTTGAAAAATCTAGGTTTTGATACATCAAAATCTTCAACAGATAATTTTATTATTACAGTACCTCAATTTCGTCATGATATTGTCAATAAACAAGATATAGTTGAAGAGATAGTTAGAATGGTAGGAATTGACAATATTGAATCAAAGCCATTCCTTCTTAAAGAGGCAAACAGACTTGAAGATAACTACTTTGAGTATAAAAAACGTTCAATTTACAGACATAAAGCAGCGCAGAGTGGATTTTTTGAATCGATTCATTTTGTTTTTGATGAGAAGAAAGTTTTACAGAGTTATGGATTTAAAACAACAAAAGAGGATTTAGAACTTTTAAATCCTATTGTTCAGACACTTGATACGCTTAGACCAACACTCTATACAGGGCTTTTAAAAGCAGCTTCTGCAAATGTAAAAAATGGGTATGCATCTGTAAAACTCTTTGAAATTGGTTCTGTATTCTCTCCTCTACGAGAAGAGTCTTTAAAAATGTCATTTCTCTTTAGTGGTGAAAAAGAGCCAGAGGCATTGAGCAATGGTGGAAAACCTGCAAAAGTTGATTTTGCATATTTCGTGCAAAAGATTGCTGATATTGTTGGTGATGTTGAGTTGCGTGAGCATACAACAGAGCATAGACTCTCGCACCCATATCAAACTGCACAAATTATACAAAATGGAGCTGTTATCGGTGAACTTTTCAGAGTCCATCCAGAAGTAGAAAAAGCGTATGATTTAGATGTTGCTTTTCTATGTGAATTAGATTTTTCAAAGCTCTCATTTGAGTTGAAAATCGCAGAGAAAAAGTCAAAATATCAAGCATCATTTAGAGATTTAAGTCTTATTATGCCAAAAGATATGGCTTTTGAAAAGGTAAAAGATGTTATCAATGCTCACGCAACAGATGAGCTTATTCGTTTCTATCCGGTAGACAAATATACAGATGAGTCTCTTGGTGAAGATATGAGTCTCTCTATCCGTTTTGTTCTTCAGTCTAATGATAAAACATTAGAAGAAGAGGATATTAACGGTGCAATGGAAGCGATTTTAGAAGCACTTGACAAAGAGCTTGGTATAGGACTGAGATAATGAGTCGTGTTATTGTCTCTCCTTCAAAAAACTTTTCACTCTCTATCTCTGAGATTGCACCAGATAAATCTATCTCCCATAGAAGTGTGATGTTTGCAATGCTCGCTGATGGTGAGAGTGAGATAGAGAATTTTTTACGTGCCGAAGATACGCTCAACTCTTTAGAGATTGTGAAAAATCTTGGTGCGAAAGTTGAAGATAATGGAGATATTATCAAGATCTCTTCTGATGGAATAAAAGAGCCTTTTGAGATACTTGATTGCGGAAACTCTGGAACGGGAATGCGTCTTTTTTGTGGACTTTTAAGTTCTGCAGAGGGACATTTTGTACTTACTGGAGATAAATATCTGCGTCGTCGTCCAATGAAGCGGGTAACTGCTCCGCTTATAAGTATTGGTGCAAACATAGATGGACGACAAAATGGTGATTTGGCACCACTTTCCATTCGTGGAGCATCCTTAAAAGCATTTGATTATGAGTCTAAGATCGCTTCAGCGCAAGTAAAATCGTGTATGATTTTAGCAGCACTCAGAGCCGATGGAAAATGTACCTATCTAGAGCCTGAGCTCTCACGTGACCATACAGAGAGAATGTTGCGTGGAATGGGTGCAAAAGTTGAAGTTGATGGATTGAAAACGACCATTGAACCATTAGAAGGTCTGCTTTTACCACTGAAAATTAGAGTACCGGCTGATCCTTCATCTGCATTTTTCTTTGCAGTTGCTGCTGCAATTACTCCGGGAAGTGAGATAGTTTTAGAGGGAGTGACTTTAAATCCTACAAGAATTGAAGCCTTTAAAGCATTGGAGCGAATGGGTGCTAATATCTCGTATGAGTTAACTGATAATAAATATGAACCAGTTGGAAATATCAGTGTTAAATATGCTCCACTTCATGGTATAACTATTGAAGATAATATCTCTTGGTTAATTGATGAACTTCCTGCACTTAGCATTGCTATGGCTTGTGCTGAGGGTGAAAGTCTTGTCAAAAATGCAGAAGAGTTGCGTGTAAAAGAGTCCGATAGAATCTCTACAGTAGTAGAAGGTTTACGTGCTTGTGGCATTGAAGTCCATGAATATAAAGATGGCTATAGAGTTGTTGGTGGTGAGCTAAAATCTGCAAAAGTAGATAGTGATGGAGACCATAGAATTGCTATGAGCTTTATTATTGCAGGTTTACGCTGTGGAATGGAAGTGACTGATTTAGAGTGTATCAACACCTCATTTCCAAACTTTTTTGAGTTGTTAGAAAAAATTACAGATGTGGAGCTTGCATAGATGAAGATAGAATTAGCTGAGAGTTATGGTTTTTGTTTTGGTGTAAAACGTGCGATTAAGATTGCAGAAGAGAATCAAAATGCGGCAACCTATGGTCCGCTTATTCATAATCCAAAAGAGATAGCAAGACTTGACAGTGATTTTAAAGTAGGTTTGGTAGAAGACTTTAAAACGTTTCAGGCCGGTGATAAGGCGATTGTAAGAACACACGGAATTGTAAAAGATGAACTTAAAGCTCTTAAAGAGAGTGGTGTGGATGTAGTTGACGCAACTTGTCCTTTTGTTACAAAACCGCAAGAGATTGCTCAAGAGATGAGTGAAGCTGGGTATAGCGTAGTTATCTTTGGTGATGTTGCCCATCCTGAAATTAAAGGGGTACGCTCTTATGCAACTAAAGGTGCTGTTGTTGTGACCTCTCCAAAAGAGCTTGAAGATATAAAACTTCACGATCGTGTGGCGCTGATTGCTCAGACAACACGAAAAGTTGAAGATTATATGGAGATAGCAAACTATCTTATTCCTCGTCATAAAGAGGTGCGTGTCTTTAATACTATCTGTAATGCAACATTTGAAAATCAAGATGCTGCTAGAAAACTCTCAAAACGTGCAGACATAATGATAATCATCGGTGGGAAAAACTCTTCAAATACAAAACAGCTCTTTAATATAGCTTATGAAAACTGTCCTGATTCATATCACATAGAAGATGAGAATGAATTAGAGATGAGTTGGTTTGAAGGTAAAGAGTTATGTGGTATATCTGCGGGTGCATCAACTCCTGACTGGATTATCCAAAATGTAGTCAATGCAATTGAAAAGAATATAATATAACCAAATAAAGTTAGTGTTAAGAATATCTACTATAAAATAATTTTCAAATTATATTGAGTGGATAGAAATATGTTTATAAAAAATAGGTTATTAAAAGTAACTCTTTTAACTATAACATTCTTTATGTTAGGCTGTAGTGATAAGAGTGCTTCGACTGAACGTTTTGAACAAGCTTGTGTAGAGAGTTTTTTAACTGCTGACAATTTTAAAGGTGCACCGCTTAAAGATGCAAGATCTTTTGTTCAGCAGACTTGTCATTGTGCGAGTAAGCAGTTTGCACTGTTACCTGAGAAATCACGTAAGCAGATTAACGATCTCTTCTTTTCAGAGAGTGGAGTTCTTCGAGAAAATGATGTAACAAAATCAACTGTTAAATCAATTGCAGACTGTATGTTACAGAGTGCAATAAGCGAGTAGATTATGTTACGAACTTTTTTGATTATTTTTACGTTGGTTCTTCTCTTTTCAGGTTGCTCTATTTCACATAGAGTAGTTTCACCAGATAAAACAAAAGCCTCAATCTTCTCTTCCTCAAAATTGAAAAATAAAGAGATCCTTTTTTATCAAACTGAAATCTTTCATGATTTTGCTGATGACTCATATCTCACTAAAAAACCAAAATATGCTTATTATGGTAGAAAAAGCTACCCGAAAAAGAGTTTGATAGCGAAATGGTTACGTAAATCATACTATGTTTATGATAATAAAAATAAAATTTTATATGTACAATTAAAGGGAGATGATGTAAGTAATTCCTACTATGAAAATGGACTCTCTTCTTTGACAAAAAAGAGTGACTATATCTACTTTTTTCTTGATTCATATGATAACTTAGGATATGTAAATACAAAAAATAAGAAAGATTTAGAGAAAAATTTAAAAAATGAATCAAGATACAGTCATATTAAATATACTATTGTAAGGCCTGAACAACTTGGCTATAAAGTATCTTTTAAGGTCTTAGAACTGAGAGGACCTTTTAAAAATTATAGTCGTCGCAGAGTTTATAGGGCTAGAATCTTATTTGAAACACTAGATTATAGAAAAATAATTGCTCGTTATAAAAAAGCACTTGCAAAGTATGATTTTTCACTCTTAAAAGAGAGCGATAAGGTCTCTATGCGTGATTTTTTACAAAATGATTTTGATAAAGCACTTCACAATATTCATACACGAAAAGAGCTTGAAAATCTAGAAAAAATTGCTCAATATGGTAATGTGACTTTAAATAGAACTCTGCTCAACAAAAAACTGTTGGCTTTTAAAAATAGAGAATATCTCAATAAACATTACAACTATTTACTGAAAAAAGCTTCTCGTAAAGAGTTATATGCATACTTACATAATAAAGAGAAACTCTATGGTATTTCTCAAAAAACTATAAGAGAATTGAAAACAAGATATACTCATTTAGAAAGAGCATATCGTAAAAAGCAAACTATGTTGAAACAAAAACGTTTGCAAAATAGAAAAAAAGCGATAGCAAATGAATATGGATCTGCTCTTAAGAGTGGTAGTATGGAGAGACTAGAAGAGTTTATTAACAAATATAGTCATGTGAAATTGGCTAAAGAGTATGTTAATAAAGCCAAAAAAGCATATAAAAAATTATTGTTAGAAGGAATGTAAATTGAAAAGATCACTATTAATTACACTACTGTTTTCATTAACTCTTTTTGCACAAAAGAGTGATAACAATACAACATCTCAAAATCTTGCTCAAGAGAAAAATGCTACCAAAAAGAGTACAAGTGTTAAAAAAACACAGAAGAAAAGAAGTGAAGTTGAAAAACTTCGTTATGCACTAAAGCATGGTATTATAAAATATAGTGAAATACCAGTTGAAAAATATATTAAGTTGAAGATGTGGAATGAACTCAAACATGCATTATCTGTGATACCTTCAAAATCTTCATTTCAAGCAAAATTTAAAAAATATGCTTTATCTTTAAACTATAGTGATGAAATATATAAACAGCTACTCAAGACAATTCCAAAGAGATCTTTAAAACAGGAGTTGAGAAATAAATGGTCTGATAGAGAGCTAAAAAAGTATAAGATATCAAAACGATATGCATATAAGAATGGTCCAATTGGAGAACGATATGTGCCTTATACAGAAGCTACATATTATACTACCGATACAGATACCTATACTATTAATGGTCAGGCTAGAACAATCAGTAAAACAAACTCACATACGAGTGGTTCTGGTGGCTATAATGAAAAAGTTTATGGCTATAAAGCTATTGTAGAGTTTAGAAATGATAGTGATAACTACTATTTGACTGAGATAGTTGAAAAGTGGGTAGGGACTACGTCTGAATATAAAGTACGCTCAAGAGGCGCGTGGGGAGATGGTGGAAAAGAGAGTTATCTCTCTACAAGAAAAGTTAACTTCTCTCATGATGACGCTTTTATTTTAAAACCACACTCTAAACATAAGATTCAGTTTGAAGTGGGGGAGACAGAACCAAAATTATTAAACATTAGTATCAATAATATTAGAGTGATCTCTAAAGAGTTTGCTGAGGATTTCTTAAAAGCTTTATCAAATAAAAATGAGGATTTGGCATTAGTTAAAAAATTCTTAAACGATGATACATTTCAACGTTGGCATAAACGTTTACAAGAGAACTATCATCAAATCTTTAAAAAGATCTATCTTCCGTATGTCAGAGTGAAAATTCTCTATGATACAAAAAATTATGATCCTGATTTTAATAACGAGATAACAGTTCTAATAACTACTCCAAGAAAGATGTATGTTACTTATCGATTGCCAAATGGAGAGAAAAAAACAAAACTTGTCAATATTATTTTAAAAGATAAAATGAGTGTTAAAGATATCAAGAAGGATGATCTAAAAAGCACTATAATCGATGTTCAAGATTATTGATCGCTTTATAGATTCGATAGAGAAGAGTAGAGTAGAGCTCTTAGAGTTCTTTTTCTCTCTTGTATCTATTGTTGTTTTGCGTACTTTTTTTGAAAATCTTCTTGAGAAGAGGCATAAAATACTTTATGATATCTCATTCTATGAGACATTAATAGATTTTTTTCATATCTTTATCTCTTGGGCAACGCTCTATCTCTTAATATCACTAATTCTTCATTTTGCTACGAAAAAACCATTGGAAAAAGTTTTAAAAGTAACGCTCTTTCTCTTTCCTGTTATTATCATAGTTCCTATTTTAGATGTTACTATATTTCAAAGTGGCACTATTCACTATCTCTATAGCTTTGATGGATTTTGGCATAGCTTCTTTCACCTTTTTGATCCAAATGCAAAGATAGATTTTATAACTTCTGGTGTGAGAGTAGAGATATTTGTGATTTTGCTTTTAAGTGCTTATTATCTGCGTGAGGTAAAGATTTCACATAGGATGTTAGCTCTCTTAGCGATATATACAACAGTTTTTATCTATGGTTATCTACCTGCATTTTATAACTATTTTTTCTCTACATATAGTGATATATTGCAGAGTGCAGTTCTCCCACCCTACAGTGATGTAGCATTAAACCTTTTTCTATATACGCCAATAGTACTTTTTTTATTGGTATATTTTTTTAGAGTTTACAAAAATATCTTTATGAACTTTTTGAGGATAGAGCGTTTTAGTATCTATATAGGTATCTACATCTTTTCAATTATAAGTACACTCCTAAGTACGCTTATTCAAAGTGATATTTTAAATTTCTATGATCTCTCTAAGATATTTATAGGTCTGTTGGTACTGTTCTTCAGTTTTACTTTTTCGACGATTTTGAATGATTTATATGATAAAAATATAGATTTAATATCTAATAAAAGTCGTCCATTTGTTGTCTCAATCATCAGTGAAAAAGAGATGAGTGCTCTTTTGATTATTACTCTCTTTTTATTGTTTGGTTATGCCTTGAGTATCAATGCAGTGGTAGCTATACTTATGAGCTTTATTGTTGCATTATCCTATTTGTACTCAGCAAAACCTTTTCGATTAAGAAGATTTTTTCTTACTGCAAATTTTTTACTCGCTTTTATCGCTGTATGTGTCTATCTTTTGGCAGTAGCGATTTTACAAGGTAATGATCTCTATGAATATATAGATATGAGAGTTGTCTACTCTCTGGGAATTATCTTTTTCTTTGCTGCTTCCATAAAAGATATTAAAGATAAAGAAGGAGACTCAGTTGAAGGTGTAGTTACATTGACAACATTGATGGGTGTTAAAAACTCTTTTAAAGTCTTAAAAATAGCTATGCTCTTTGTTTTTGAAATAGCTGCATATATACTTGCAGTAGGAGTGTTTTGGCAACTGCTTATATTATTAGTTTGTCTTTTTGCTGCAATTTATTGTAAAAACTCTGAAAAGTATTTGATGCTCATACAATTTATTGGTTTTCTTCTTTACTTTGGCTACATTTTAAAGTTATTTTGAAATTTTTTCTTTACTCTTTTGTAATTAATGGTAATGTAATCATAATTTCGTTATAATCACGCAATTTTTATGTAACAGAGGATAGGCAATGGCGTTCGATAACGAATCATTTGAAGAAGAAGAAAATTTTGCAGAGATGTTTGCTGCAAGCGAAAAACAACAAGAGACAAGCCGTATAGTAGAAGGCGAAATAGTAGAGATTCAAGCTGATGACAACAGAGCATTAGTTGGTGTAGGTGATAAACTTGAAGGTATTATCAATTTAGATGAGATCCGTGATGAGAACGGTGAACTTAAATTTGGTACTGGTGACAAGATCAAAGTAATGATTATGGGATACTACAATGAGCGTCCTAAGATCTCTTACAAAAAAGTTTTAGAGCAAGAGAAAACTATTGAGTTTATCGATGCAAATAAAGATGATTATGAAGATCTAGTAATCGAAGGTGTCATTACTAAGAAAAACCGTGGTGGTTATGTAGTAGAAGCTGATGCAGTTTCTTTCTTTATGCCACGTTCATTAGCAGCTTTCAAAGAGAGTGATGATGTAGTAGGTCGTAAGATTAAAGCACAAGTTGTAAAAATCGATCCAACTGAAAATTCAATTATCGTTTCTCGTAGAAAACTTTTCAACGAAGAGCGTAAAAAGAAAAAAGAGATCATTGATCAACTTATGGCAGAAGATGTTATTGTTGAAGGTGTTATCAAAAAAATCACTTCATACGGTATGTTCGTTGATGTTGGTGGTGTTGATGGACTTGTTCACTATAATGAGATCTCTTATAAAGGGCCGGTTAATCCGTCAAAACTTTATAATGAAGGTGATGTTGTAACTGTAAAAGCAATCTCTTATGACAAAGATAAACGTCATCTTTCACTTTCAATCAAAGCAGTTCACCCAGATCCATGGGCTGAAGTAGAGCAAGAGCTTGACGAAGGTGATACTATCACTGTAACTGTTTCAAATATTGAAAACTATGGTGTATTTGTTGACCTTGGTAATGATATTGAAGGTTTCTTACATATTTCAGAGATTACATGGAACAAAAATGTTAAAAATCCAGGTGACTACTTAGAAGTAGGTCAAGAGATTGATGTTGAAGTAATTGAGATTAACCCTAAAACTCACAAACTTCGTGTATCACTGAAAAGACTTCTTCCAAAACCATTTGATGAGTTCTTGAAAAAATACAATGAAGGTGACATCGTAACTGGTACAGTTACTTCACTTACAGACTTTGGTGCATTCGTTCGTATTGATGGTGTTGAAGGTCTTTTACATAACCAAGATATCTCTTGGGATAAAAATACAAAAGCTAGAGATGTTTTAAAATCTGGTGATGAAGTAGAAGTAAAAATTGCTAAAATCAATGAGCAAGATCAAAAAATTTCTCTTAACAGAAAAACTCTTTTAGAGTCTCCTGTAGATAAATTTGCTAAAACACATAAAGTAAACTCTATTGTTACTGGTACTATCCGTGACATTAAAGATTTCGGTGTTTTTGTATCTTTAGAAGATGGTGTTGATGCACTTATTCGTGATGAAGATTTAGCTCCACTTAATAAAGAAGAGTTAGAACAAGGTCAAGAGATCGAAGCAGCAGTAGCTAACATTGATACTCGTCGTGATCGTATTCGTCTTTCTGTTAAAAAATTAGATTACATTAAAAATCAAGCAATGCTTGAAGAGATTAATGATAATGAGTCACACTCTCTAGGTGACTTAATCAAAGATAAGTTTAAATAAGAACTTTTTATGCAAAAGATTATGAAATGGTTTGCTCCTTTACTTGCTATTGGAGTTGCCATCTTCATAGTTCTTTTTCTCATCTCAATTAACTCTCAAGAGGCAGTCGTAGAAGGTAAACCACTTAAGTTGCAAAGTGAGAATTTTGTAACAAAACCTAGCGAAAAAATTTGGCTTAGTCATCTATCGCAAACACAGAAAAAAGGGTACTTTTATCCTGTTAATGAAGTCTATGTATTATTAGACTTAAATGAAAAAATAACTAAAACTATTACCTATAGATTATCAGCTGTATTGAAAGATCCATATCAACTCTTTTGTTTAAAAGAGGAGTTACAGCATTATGGATTGAACTATTTTTTTAAAAAAGATAAAAAGGGCGTAGAGTTACTTATTTATTCACAAGATGTTGATAAATTACACTCTTTGGTTAATGTACTGAAGAACTATAAAATTTTGGCTCAAATAAAGCCATATAAAGAGGAATATTAAAATGCAAAAATATACAGTAGTCGTATGTGACCATATTCATGAAGCGGGTCTAAAAATGCTTCAAGATGATGATGCTATCAACTTTGTTATGGCAGCTGATGTTGATAAAAAAGAGCTTGTTGAGAAGATTATCCCAACTGCTGATGTTGCAATTACTAGAAGTTCAACAGATGTTGATCCTTTTTTCATTGAACACGCAACAAACCTTAAAGCGATTGTACGTGCTGGTGTTGGTGTTGATAATGTTGACATTCCTGGATGTTCTAAAAAAGGTATCATCGTTATGAATGTACCGACTGCAAATACTATTGCTGCAGTTGAGCTTACTATGACACATATGCTAAGTTGTATGAGAATGTTCCCATACTCTCACGATCACCTTAAAAACCAGAGAATCTGGAAGCGTGAAAAATGGTATGGTTATGAGCTTAAAGGTAAAAAACTTGGTGTTATCGGGTTTGGTAACATTGGTAGTCGTGTAGCAAAACGTGCTAAAGCTTTTGAGATGGATATTGTTGCGTATGATCCATATATCAACCCATCAAAAGTAACTGATCTTGATATGGAATATACTAAGAACTTTGACGATATTTTAGCATGTGATGTTATCACTATTCATACACCTAAAAACAAAGAGACTATTGGCATTATCGGTGCTGAGGAGATCGCTAAGATGAAAGATGGTGTGGTTTTAGTAAACTGTGCCAGAGGTGATCTTTACAATGAAGATGCACTCTATGATGGTCTTAAAAGCGGAAAAATCCGTTTTGCCGGTATTGATGTATTTGGTAAAGAGCCAGCAATCAATAACAAGCTTCTGGATTTAGACAATATTGTTGTTTCTCCTCACTTAGGTGCAAATACGTATGAGTCTCAGTACAACATCGGTACACAAGCAGCAGAGAATGCAATAGCAGCTGCAAAGGGAATTGCATATCCAAATGCGATGAATCTTCCTATTGATGAGAGTAAAATTCCTGCATTTGTAAAACCATTTTTAGAGATGGGACAAAAGATAGGTTTTATGGCTTCTCAAATCAACAAGTCAAAAATTGTCTCTATCAAAGTAAAAGGAAATGGTGAGATAGGAAACTATGTTGACTCTCTTGCTACTTTTGTAACTGTTGGTGCTATGAGTCACTCTACAGAGACTATTAACTATGTTAATGCTGACTTTGTTGCAAAAGAGAAAAATGTAGCAGTAGAGGCTGTAAACCTTGGTGATTCTGCTGTATATAAAAATCTCATTACTGTGAAATTGACAACGAATGAGGGTACAACTACAATTTCAGCAACTATTTTTGATGATGGTGTTCAACGTATTGTCTCTATTGATGGTTTTGACAATGAAGTAGCTATCAAAGGGGATATGATTCTTTTTAGAAACTCTGATGTTCCTGGTGTTATTGGAAGTGTAGGAAGTATTCTTGCAAATAACAGTGTAAATATCTCAGACTTCTCACTTGCTCGTAACGATAAAAAAGAAGCGCTTGCTGTTATCTTGGTTGACAGTCCTGTAAGTGATAAGGCTCTTGAAGAGTTGGCATCACTAGAAGCTTGTAAAAGCGTAAGCTACGCTCGTTTATAACCCTTTTTAATCTCCTCATTACTACTCCCACTTGGGAGTAGTTTCTCTCCCATATTTTTTTAATTATAATAAATAGATCTTCTATTGTAGGGCTGTATAGATATTGGTTTCTGTATGAGTGTGTATGTGTAGATGAGTGTGAAGTGTAGCGTGGTTACAAAAGCTATTAGATAGCTTTTGTATTGTCCATAAGGACTGGAATAAAGATAAGTGAAACGATAACGGCTGCTACAGTTCCAGAGATAAGTGCTACTCCTAGTCCACCAAAGACAGGGTCACTTGCTAGAAGGGCAGAACCTAAGATAATAGCAATAGCTGTTAACATAATCGGTTTTGCTCTTGTTGCACTTGCAATAGCAATAGCACGACGTTTTTCTATGCCTTTTTCTTCCATTAATGATTTTGCAAAATCGATGAGAAGAAGAGAGTTTCTTGAGCTAATTCCCATAAGTGCAATAAACCCAATAAGCGATGTCGCAGTTAAAAAGAAGACATCAACGGTAACTAAGTCCGCTACCCAGTGACCGACAATAACACCGATAATAGAGAGAAAACTTCCCGCAAGTACGATACCACTAATTGCAAATGATTTATAATAAATTACAAGCAATAGATAGATTAAAATCAAAGCAGCTATAAAAGCAGCTCCTAAATCTCTAAAGGTATCGAGTGTTACTTTCATCTCTCCATCCCAGCGAAGAAGATAACTCTCTCCTGTCTTTTTATCTTTGAGTTTTAAATCAAACATAAATGTAGTAATACCAGGTACTTTTGAAACTTCATATCCATGTTCTGAAAAGTATTTAATCATATTATCACGTGCTTCAAGAAGAGGGTAGACTTGTGACTCTAAATCTGTCTCTGCAACAACATTTACCATTGTTTTTAAATCTTTATGATAGATGGTTGGAGATGATTTTACTTTTGTGATATCGACAATCTCTGTAAGTGGAATCATCATCCCTCTTTTATTCATAAGGTAGAGTGCACTCAGTTTTGTACGCAGAGCTGAGAGTGTTGAGTTGTCTACAGTTTTAGAATCTTTGCTAAGTGATACAAAGATACCTACTTGGTCATTGATATCAATAGTATTCTTAACAGCTACATCCATCCCCTTAAATGCGAGATAGAGGATATTGTTTACCTGATCAACACTCAGTCCACTTCTAGCTATTTTATCTTTCAGTGGAATGAGTTGATATTTTTCATACGGTGTTTCACTCATAATATCAACATCGACTAGTTTTGGAGTCTTTTGTAAGATACCAGCAACGTGATTAGCTACTTTGATAACATCACTATTTTTATCACCATATACTTCCACTACAATTGAAGCTAATGTTGGAGGACCTGATGGCATCTCAACCATAGCTATCTTTGTTCCTTTTACCAGTGGTTCACACTGCTCTTGTAGTTTTGGACGGAGATTATGTACCAATGTAAAAGATTTTATCTCTCTTTCATGCTTGTCAGTAAGGTTTACAACCATCTCTGCAAATCGCTCTCCCTGTTTCATAGCACTACCCTTAACAAGTCCTGCATAATCAAGTGGAGCACCTTGTGCTAAGTATGTCTCTACATCTGTAACCTCTTTTTGTTGCGTGAGAAGATTAACGACACACTGTGTTACCTCTTTTGTTTGAAAAATCGAGCTACCTGCTGGTGTAGTTACATAAACATTAAATGTATTTGCACTCTTACCCGGTAACATTCTTGCTTTGACAGCTTTTGTAGGTAACATCATAATACTCCCAATAAGAGCAAGAATAATTGATGCGATAACTACAATTTTTTTAGCAGGGGAATTTAAAATACTAAATACAAAATTTTCAAATTTTTTACCTTCATGGTGATGGTGTGGCATATTAATTCTCCTCCTTGATATGATGTTTATGTGCGCCATCTTCTTCTCGTTTTAGAAGTTTTCTACTTAAGTATGGCGTGAATATATAAGCGATGATGAGAGATGCTAAAAGTGCAACTGGAACATTGAGTGGAATAGGTTTCATAAATTCACCCATCATTCCTCCAACAAACATCATAGGAACCATAGTTAAAATAATAGCGAGTGTTGCAATATTTGTAGGACGACCAATCTCATCTGTTGCTTTGATAAGCAGGGTATCCATATCTTTATGTTCACTGTCATGGTCATGGAGATGTCTGTGAATATTTTCAATAACAATAATTGCTGCATCAACAAGCAGACCAAGCGACAGTAGGAATGCAAAGAGTGTGATACGATTGATAGTCTGTCCCGTCATATAAGCGACAAAGAGAGTAATAGCTAAAATTGCCGGTACCGTAAAGGTAACAATAAGAGACTCTTTCCAACCTAAGAAGAAAACAAGCATAATAGCAATAATTGCGATAGTAATCACTAAATGGTGTACAAGTTCATTAACAGCTTCATCTGCACGTACTCCATAATCTCTGGTAATCTTATAATGAATGCCAAGCTTATTGAGTTTATCTCTATTTTGTTCTAACATCTCTTTAACATCATTAGAGACAAAAACAGCATTAGAACCCGCTAATTTTGAGATAGTTAATGTCATCTGTTTTGTTTGGAAAATTTTTCCATCTTCATTTGTTGTCAGTTCTGCACTCTGTTTGTTTTGATAATCTATACCATCTGTAACTGTTGCAATATCGCGAAGATAGATAGGACTTCCCATATATTGAGCTACGATGATATTTTCGACATCTTTCACACTCTCAATAGCATTTTTTACACCAAAGACAATAAGTTTACGGCTTTTTGTCGGTGTATCAACCGAAGGGACAATCTTGGAGATTGCTTGAATACCTTGAACGATCTGTCCAAGAGATATATGGTAGCCTTTAAGCTTAGCAAGGTTTACTTCTACATTGTATTGCTCTTTATGTGCACCTTTGAGTGTTGTTTTAGAGACATTTGGAATTTGACTGATCTTCTTTTTAAGGTTCTCTACTGTTTCTAAAAATTTAACATAGGGAACTTGATGTTCTTGGTCTCTATAAAAGGCAACGGTCAATATTGGAATATCTATATCGATATCAAATGGTTTTACCAGTGGTTGCATAATACTCTTTGGCATCTTATCCATATTTTGCATTACTTTATCATAGAGTTTGAGATTTGAAATCTCTCTATTTTGCCCAATATAGTACATAATGTTAACAACAGCGACATTTTGCATGCTCATAGAGTAGATATGTTCCACTCCTTTAATCTCACGCAACTTCTGCTCGAGTGGTTCTACTATAACCTTTTCAACCTGTTTAGGGCTCATACCGGGAGCAACAACGATAACGCTACCTCCACTAATTGCGATTTGAGGATCTTCCTCACGCGGCATAACTTCTAGAGAAATATAGCCTAAAACAAGTAAAAAGATTGCAAGAAGAGCAGTTAGGGGATTGTATAAAAATCCCTTTGCCAGTTTTCCCGCATAATCTCCAACTTTAATATTTGATAAATCTTTTTCTTTCATACTACTCTGCCTTTATATCAATCGTTGCATACATACCTGGAAATATTTTACTGTTATGGTTTTTTGAAAAACTTACTTTTATTTTAAAGGTGTGTGTCATTGGATTTGAACTAGGAATAATTGCACTTACTTTTCCAATTGTTTTAAATCCAATAGAAGGGATTTTTACTAAAACTTTTTTTCCATAAGAGATCTTATCAAGATTGCTTTCACTGATTTCAGCTGAAATTTTAAGATCTGAGAGATCAGAGAGAATAATCGCTGGCATACCAGGCATTGCCATCTCTCCGACTTTGATTCTTTTTGCAATAACAACACCACTGTTTGGTGCTTTTACATTAAGATATTTATATTGGTTTTGTACCTCTTGAAGGCGTGCTTTTGCAATAGAGATCATATCATTGAGATTTTTAGCAGCAAGTTCCATATTTTCAACTTCATATTTTGAAACCATATCTTTTGTAAGTAATCTTTTGTATCTTTGAAGATTCAGTTCTACATTTGTGTACTGGTTTTGATACATTTGAAGTGAAAGTTCTGCTTGACGTTTTGCAGAGTCAATCTCTCTAGAATCTATAGTATAAAGAACTTCTCCTGCCTTAACCTTCTCTCCCTCACTAACATTTACGCTGGTAACAAAGCCCATAAAACGGCTTGTTATCATCTTTTGGTTGTCTGAAATGACACTTCCTGAAAGTGTTAGTACTTCAGCCATTAGTGAAGCACCAAGTGCGATTATTAGTAATACTTTTTTCATCTATTTTTCTCCATTTGCTAGTTTTTCTAATGCGAATATTTTTTCTATTCTTTTGTTTTTTGCGATCTGTAGTTGTAAAATCTTCTCTATTTGAGCAGATTGTTTAATGATAACATCACTCATAGAGACAAGTTTCTCTTTATATCTACCTTCATAGTTTTCATAGATTGCATTTGCAAGCTCCAACTCTTTTTTAAGAGATGCTATCTGCGCATCTGCACTTTTTATCTCTGTACGAATTTTGTCGAGTTTAAGAGCGATTCCATGTTTTGCAAGCTCTAGTTGTGATTGCATTTTAAGTTTTTGGAGTTTTGACTCTTCAACTTTAGCACTGTCTATGCCTCCATTAAAGATGTTCCAAGTGATTCTAGCTCCGATTGTATAGGCTTTATGATCATCTGCATCACCTAAGAAAGTATCATCTGCTGTTGCTACTTCTCCAAATGCACCAACTGTTGGGTAGTAAGCAGCTTGACTTGATTTGAGCATACTTTTGCGTATTGCCAAACCGGTGTTTGCTTTTTGAATATCAATATTTCTTTTTAAGATCTCTTCATTAGAGATAGTTGGTAGTTCAACCTCTGATGTAGGAGTAATGATATTGTCCACTTTTTTGTTTAGAAGAAAACTGATGTAGTGATACAAGAGCTCTTTATTCGCTTGCATCTGAATTAAGAGACGTTCAACATTTCCTTTTTTTGCTTGAACCTCTAAGAGATCGACTTTTTTTGCATAACCAACTTCTATCATTGTTTGTGTAGTGTTTTCTAAAGTGTTTATATTGTCTAAAATTTTATTTAAATTTTTAATAGATGAATCAAGAAGTGCCATATCGTAGTAGCTTTTTCTTAACTCATAGGTTTTTTCAGTCAAGAGTTTCTCTTTGTCAAGTGCTTTTAACTGTGTCATTTTATGCATAATATTTGAGTAGCTGCTAATTGCAAAGCCTGTAAAGAGAGGCACTTCATATTTTAGTTTGCTTTGGAAGAAGTTTCTATCTTCTGGATAGTTTAAATCTTCAGGTGCTACATTTAAAATATTTGGATTTGTTCCATCAAACTCTGAAAATCCAAAATCTCCAAATGTTGCTTCACGTGATGTGAGTTTAAACCCAAAGACATTCCCGGCATCATTTGAACGCGCTATATCTTGTGTAAATGTTAACTTACCCCAATTCATCCCTGAGACTGTATTAGCCTTGGCTTTTGCACTCTCAATATCTAGCTTGGCTGCTTTTATTTCCAGATTTTGAGATTTTAAAATCTCTAAAGCTTGATTGAGTGAAAGTGCATCAGTCGTCGTATCATTTGCACTGAGTAAAAGAGCAAATGAGAGAATACTAATGATTTTTTTCATCGTCTGTTTTCCTTTTAAATGTTTCTATATTTAACTATATATTATAACACAGATTTGATCTTACACATATCACAATGGCATCACATTTAACTATTTGATGTATAATCGAGAGATGAAAATAGTATATGTAACGGTTTTTCTCATATTTTTACTGTCGCCCACATATCTTTTAGCAAATGAGCTCAAAAAAGAGACATCTCCTTATCTTTTACAACATGCAGATAATCCAATTAATTGGATGCCATGGAGTGAAAAAGCGTTTTTAAAAGCCAAAAAGGAGAACAAACCAATTTTTCTCTCCATTGGTTACTCTACTTGTCACTGGTGTCATGTTATGGAAAAAGAGTCTTTTACAAACAGAGAAATTGCCAAAATATTAAATAGATATTTTATCTCTATTAAAGTTGATCGAGAAGAGTTACCACAGATAGATGCTCTTTATCAAAAGATATATCAACATGCTACAGGACGTATTGGAGGGTGGCCTTTAACTGTTTTTATGACACCTCAAAAAAAACCTTTTTATATTACTACGTATATTCCACCAAAAAGAAGAAGTTATGCAGAAGGAATGGACACACTGCTTGTAAAAATGCATAAACTATATGCTAATAAAATGGAGTTAAAAAAGAGTATTGATACAATTAAAGCAGGAAAAAAAGCTACAAAAGTATTTAACTCTGAAGAGACCTCTTTAGCATCACTAACTCAAGATATTGAAAAAGCATATGATGATATTTATGAGGGTTTTGGACGAGGAAAAAAATTTCCAGAGGTATCAAGAGTTCACTTGATGTTGGATCTTGCACTACTTACAAAGAGAAGTTCCTTGCGTGAGAGTGCTTTTTGTATGCTTGATAGTATGGCATTACGAGGGTTATATGACCATGTAGATGGAGGATTTTTTCGTTATAGTGTAGATGCTGCATGGGAGATTCCCCATTTTGAGAAGATGCTCTATAATCAAGCAGAGCTTATTGGCCTATATAGTCGTGCCTATCTGATAAACCCTAAACCTTTATATAAAAAGATTGTTCTTGAGACTATCTTAATGAGTCAAAGAAGATTTGAAGTAAATGGACTTTTTTGGAGTGCAAGTGATGCTGATTCAGATGGAGAAGAGGGTGGCTATTATACTTTTTCTTTACAAGAGATAGAGCAGTCTTTAAAAAATAATCCATATAAAAAAGAGATTCAAGATGCTTTAGATATGTTTGAAAATGGTAATTTTGATGGGAAGGAACATTTAAACTTCTGCACAGCGACAAGACCGAAAGGATTTGAAGATTTTAGAAAAGCACTTCAAAAAATAAGAGCCAAAAGAGAGTACCCTTTTATAGATAAAAAGATAAATACGGCTTGGAACGCTATGATGACAGAGGCACTCTTTAAAGCTTCTACTCTTGATAAATCTTTTGTAAAAAAAGCTCAAAAGAGTTTAGATAGATTAACAGAGACTATGTTTATTGAGAGAGAACTGTATCATCAGACACTCCTCGGTAAAACTCCAACACAAAAGGCCATACTTGAAGATTATGCTTTTTTTATTGGGGCATTAATCAGTGCGTATGAGGTTGATTATAATCCTTATCATTTACACTTTGCCGAGTATTTGCTTATGCAGGCAAAAGAGAAATTCTATAAAAAAGGTATATGGTATTTAAGCAGTGACGGAGTTAATGTAAAAGCCGGTACAAATGACAAATATTATGAATCTCCTCAGTCAAAAATATTAGAAGATATTATAAAGTTAGCAGCTCTCAAGGCCTCGTTCTCCTATGAAAAACTTTTTTCTCAGAGTATGACAAAACTCTCTACTGTTTTAGAAGAGAAAAAGAGTGCTACACCGGCATTGGCACGTCTCTATCTTATGCAGAAATATGGTATAGTTGTTATAAAGAGTTCTCAAAAGAGTTTACAACAGAGTCAGCTCACTATTGCTAAGAGCAGTTACCCTTATATTGTTACAAAAGCTCTTGAGAGTGAAAATGATTATTTGGCTTGTAGTTTAAGACACTGTTTTGCAAAAGATAGTCAGTTACAAACTGTTTTAAAAAGAGTAGAAGAGTATGAAACAGATAAGATTGGAGAGTAGATGCGAACTATTGGGCTTTTAGGAGCGGTTAGTATTGGTATTGGTGGTATGGTCGGTGGTGGAATTTTCGCTGTTTTGGGTGAAGCTGTATCGCTTGCTCACGGTGCAACCGCTGTTGCATTTGCAATTGCGGGTCTTGTTGCAATTTTAACTGCATACTCTTATGCCAAGCTCTCTGTTACCTATCAGAGTGAAGGGGGAACGGTTACCTTTATAGATAAAGCTTTTGGTGATAATATCCTCTCTGGAAGTGTTAACCTTATGCTTTGGCTCAGTTATCTTGTTACTATCTCACTCTATGCAACTGCTTTTGCTTCGTATGGTGAGACATTTTTTACCCATAAAACTGTATGGCTCTATCATGGTCTCATTACACTCTCAATCATTCTACCGGCGATTATCAATCTTGTCAGTGCCTCTTTTGTCAGTAAGAGTGAAACAGTTATTGTTGTTTTAAAAGTTTCACTTTTGATATTGGTCATTGTCGCTGGCGCCTCTTATGTCGATACAGCTCGTCTCTCTCCTGTGCATTGGGGTAGCTCTTTTTCTATTGTTGTCGCAGGAATGATCATTTTTGTAGCGTATGAGGGGTTTGAGTTGATCGCAAACTCAGCAGAAGATATAAAAGAGCCGACGAAAAATCTACCACGTGCTTTTTATATTTCAGTTATTCTTGTTATTTTGCTCTATGTACTTATCTCAATTATTACGGTTGGAAGTGTCTCTGAAGATGCTTTAATGAAAGCAAAAGATTATGCACTTGCTATTGCTGCAGAACCTGCTTTGGGACATGTTGGTTTTATATTGGTGGCTTCTGCTGCACTGCTCTCTACCTTTTCAGCTATCAATGCAACCATATATGGAAATGCCCGTCTTGGTTATATTGTCGCAAAAGATGGTAAATTGCCACGCTCTTTAATGGATGAAGAGAAGTCAGGTGTCCCTTTTAAAGGGGTCCTCTATACAACAGTTTTAAGTCTTATACTCGCAAATACGATTAATCTGACAGAGATAGCTATTATAGGGAGTGCTGGTTTTTTACTTATCTTTTTTATTGTAAATTTAAGTGCATATAGACTGCATAAAGAGATAAAGGCAAATAGATATATCTTGATTATATCTTCTCTCTTTGCATTTGTAGCACTTGTAACGCTTCTCTATCATACCTATAGTTCAAATCCTCACGCAGTTATTATCTTTATCTCTTTTATTATGATTTCGATTCTTTTTGAGTTGATTTACGGGAGATATATACGTGGACAGATATTTAGTAGAAATTACAAACTCTTTTAGAAGCAAGATTGTTTTAACATTCCCCTAACACAGACGGAGTATAATATCTTTAAATTCGAATAAATATAGGTATATATATGAAAAAACTTTTACTTCTTAATCTTTTGTTGGCATCTGTACTATCTGCAGAGGTTTTGACTTTACAAGAGAGTCTAGATAAGGTTTTAAAAAACTATCCAGATGTACAAACCTTTGCACTGAAGATTAAACAATCTCAATCTTCTTATAAATTTGCGTATGCAGATTATCTCCCTCAAATATCTTTACATGCTCAATATAATGTCACGCAGACCTATGTTCTCCCCGTAAATGGTCTATTTCATACAGTTGATGATTCGGGATGGAATGCAGGTGTCAGTTTGAAGCAAAAGGTTTGGGACTTCTCTAAAACTTCTTCAACAGTAGATGCTATCAAAGTAGATAAAGATATCTCAAAACTCTCGTTAAAAGAGTTAAAAGCTCTTCTCGTTTATAAGGTAAAAGGTCTTTATGAGCAGATGGTCGTTCAAGCAGAAGCAATAAAAGTTAGAGAGAAAGATGTTGAGTCAAAAGAGGCATACTATGCGCAAGCAAAAGCACTTGTTGAGCAAGGACTTAAAACTGAAGCAGATGCAAATCGTTTCTTATCTGCACTCTATTTGGCAAAAGATAATTTAGCTGTTGCCAAAACAGCGTATGAAAAAGCAAAAGAGACACTCTCTCTCTATATGAATAGTAAAATTCAAGACGGGGTGACACTTGAGAGTGCTTTTTTACAAAGAGAGTTTCATCCTGCACGAGAGATAGAAAAAGAGGTTCTTGATAAAAATTACAACTTAAAAATAGATGCAAAAAATATTGAGAAAAATATTTTACTCCATAAATCTGCCAAAGCATCTCACTATGGTTCCATAGATATTGTTGCTTCTTATGATCATATTGATACATTGAGTGCGTATGATTCAAAAGTAGCCGGTATAACACTCAATATTCCACTTTACAGTGGTGGTCGAGTCTCTGCAGAAGCACAAAAAGCAGAGATAAGTGCAGAGATTTCAAAAGAGCAGAGACGTTCACGTGAACTTGCTTTAAAAGAGGAACTCTCTAATCTACTCTTAGATATACAACGGTATAACAAAACTATAGAGGCAAGAAAAGCACAATTGCTCTCTGCTTTAAGTACAAAAAAAGTACTTGATGGAAGATATAAAGAGGGACTCTCAACATACATTGAAGTTCTCGATGCAACATCTTTGGTCTTAAATGCGAGATTGGGTCTTTTAGAAGCCTATTTCTCTCGTGCTGTGAGTATAGATAGAATTGATTATTTAAAAGGAAAAATATAATGAACAAAATGATGAAATATGCACTGGTGGCTCTACTTGTTGTAGTTGCCGGAGCACTCTTTTATAATAAGGTCTACATTCCAAAGAGTAGCTATGAAAAAGTAATGCCTCAAAAGGGTGATTTGAAAATAGAGACCTTTGGTATAGGAAATGTTGGAGCTAAAGATATCTACTCAGTTAATGCTCAAACAGCTGCAAAGATTCTTAAAATCACAAAAGATGAGGGTGAATGGGTCAAAAAAGGGGAACTCCTTGTTGTTATGGATCCAGTAGATCTTCCAGAGCTCTTAGCCCAAGCAAAGATCTCTGTTAAGAAAGCATCTTTAGAACTTGTTGCATCGAAAAAAGAGCTTGAGAGCCTTGTAGCACAAAAAGAGTTGGCTCTTGTCACCTATGATCGCTATGCAAAACTAAAAGAGCAATCGTTTGCTTCTCAATCTGAATATGACAAAGCAAAAGCGGATTTGGATGCTATAGATGCACAAATAGCAGCAAGTAAGGCAAGAATCAACTCTGCTGCTGCGGAGATAGTACGTTCTCAAAAGAGTGTAGAAGCTTTAGAGGTAAAACTCTCACGTTATAAAATTGTAGCACCGATTGATGGTTATATTATTGCAAGAGAAGCAGATGTAGCAGAGAGTGTTGTGCCGACAGAGCCAATTTTAAAAATAGTAGATCCAAAGACGGTTTGGATTCGAGCCTATATTGATGAGAGAATCAGTGGTGATATAAAAGTGGGTCAAACAGCATCTATTACCTTACGTTCACAAGCAGATAAAAAATTTGCAGGAGTTGTAAAACGTATAGTGGCACAGAGTGATGCTGTAACACAAGAGAGAGAAGTTGATGTGGCATTTGAAAAGTTACCAATCCCTTTTTATATAAATGAACAGGCTGAGGTACTCATTACAACAAAGAGATTGAAAGATATTGTGAAAATTCCATCAAACCTAATTGTACATAAAGATGGCAAAAGAGGTGTATGGGTAGATGAAAATTCAAAAGCACATTTTAATGAAGTAAAGGTTCTTGGTGTGAGTAATAATGAAACAGCTGTTACAGGCTTGTCTCTCTCAACGAAAATTATTGTTCCAGCAGCAAATAAAAAACCTCTTTTTGAGGGTTCAGGCATTCATTAATGATTAATTTAGCTCAAAAAGAGATAGCCCATACATTTGGAAAGTTCATTGTAACTGCAATGGGTGTCGGTATGCTCTTAGGTATTGTTCTCATTATGATTGGAGTATATCGTGGAATGATTGTTGATGCAAAAGTTTTGCTTGATGATATGCATGTAGATCTCTGGATCGTTCAGGAGAATACTTTGGGGCCCTTTGCTGAGTCTTCACGTGTGCATGAAGATCTGCGTGATACTATGAGAGTGATAGATGGGGTGCAAACAGCAGCCGGATACACTTTTCAAAACTTACAACTTCCATCGAAAAATGGGGCAGTACGTGTTTTTGCAGTTGGTTTTGATCCATATGCAGAGATTAATCCCATCAATCCTAAGAGATTAATAGCTGGACGAGGCTTAAAGCGTGATCACTATGAGATGGTAGTGACAGATAAAATTGGTTTTAAGTTGCATGACAAGATACCTTTGGGACGAGATATCTACACTGTTGTCGGTATAACACACGGTACAGTCTCTTCTGGTGGAGATCCTTTGGTATATGTGAGTTTAAAAGATGCGCAGGAGTTACAGTTTTTATACTCAAACGCACGTACACGAAATGATAGAGCGAGAGGAATAGCTTCTACTAATTCGCATATGATTAATGCCGTTGTGGCACGGGTGCGTCCAGGTTATGATGTCGATAGTGTGGCAAATGATATACGTCGTTTTAAACATAAAGCGGTCTTTACAGCAACACAAGAGAAGACACTGTTAACAAAAAACCTTATCAAAATGGCTTCAAAACAGATCGGTATGTTTACGGTGATTTTAGTTGTTGTATCGACGATTATTATCTCTTTGATTATCTATACGATGACATTAGAGAAGATGAAAGAGATAGCGATTATGAAACTTATTGGTATTCCAAACAGTATGATTATAAAGATGATCGTTCAAGAGACACTGCTTATGGGTGTGTTGGCATTTATTTCAGGAAATGCCTTTGCTCATCTTATCTATACAAAATTTCCAAAACGGGTTGTTTTGGAGATGCCAGATGCAGGAATGCTCTTTATAGTAGTTGTGTTAGCTTCTATTCTGGCATCTGTTGTTGGTGTGAAAAAAGTAATTTCTGCAGATCCTGCGACTGCAATAGGTGGATGATATGAGTAGACAGGCTATAAAAGTAGAAAATCTAGTAAAAAACTTTGGTAAAGGCGATAGTCTTGTTGAGGTCATTGACGGAGCTTCTTTTGAGGTTAACAAGGGTGAACTCGTTGCCCTTATTGCTCCCAGTGGTGCAGGTAAAACGACACTTTTAATGATGATAGGGTGTGTAGAAGAGCCAACAAGCGGAAAGATTTGGCTTGGTGAAGAGAAGGTCTATGACAACAAATGGTTGACAAAAGAGACTAGAAAGATACGCCGTGAGAAGATTGGTTTTATCTTTCAGGCACACTATCTCATTCCTTTTTTAAATATTATTGATAATGTAACACTTGTGCCACAGACAAATGGTGTCTCCACTAAAGAGAGTGAAGCTTTTGCCAGGGAGCTTTTGGATTATTTTGACATAGAGGATAAGGCAGAGGCTATGCCATCTGCACTTTCAGGTGGACAAAATCAGCGTGCAGCAATCGCTCGTGCTTTGGCAAATAAACCACAAATTATATTGGCCGATGAACCAACAGCAGCACTTGATTTAAAACGTTCTGTTGATGTTGTCAAGATGTTGAAAAAAATAGCACTCGATCAAGATGTTGCCATTATTATGGTTACTCATGATGAAGCGATGCTCCCTCTTTGCGATAGAATATTGAAAATAGAAAATAAAAAAGTAGTCTCAAGCGAAGTTCCAAAAGATACACAAATCCTTTAAAAACAATCTATTTTGTTGAAGAGTGTTACTTTTAGCTCTATTTAAAATTTCTGACGCTTTAATTCAGTCATAGTTTATATTAAAATAGTACAATTAATAGTCTATAATTAATAAGGAATTTAAAATGGGTTTCATTAGCAAAGTTACTGAATGGCTTCTTGAAAAAGAGGAAGAGATGGCAAGGTCTTGTTCTGTTCCTATGCAGGAGATTGAGTATCAATTAGCTAAAATTGCCACTGAAAAAGAGAAAATCCAAAAAAAATATGATGAAGCGATGCAGGAGTTAAATCTTGTAGAAGAGCGTTTAGAGAAGATAAAAAATATAGAGACACTTCGTTGTCAAAAGAAAAATAATTCATAAGGATTGAAAAAATGAGTAAAAATATTATTGAAGAGATGGCTAGTCGTAAAGCTGAGATTGAAAAAGAGATAGAACTTCTTTTTAAAGTAAATATGAAAATAACTGATTGGGATGTTCCTGAACCTGATGATAAAGAGGCAGCAACACTTTTGTTAAACATTATGCAGAAGAAAATAGATCAAATTCGTGCAGATGTTGAATCTGGAAAATATAATAATTATTAAAATAAAGAGGAGTATATAATGAGCGCACATAAAAATAAAGAGCATTTGACAAAGATAAAAGATGCAATTATAAAAACAGAAAAGTTAAATGAAGAGCAGAAAAGTGATAGTGTAAAAAGAGTTGAAGAGTGGTATGAAGAGGATAAAGCCTTTGGTCTTTTGAAAGAGGAATTACTAGAAATTAGTGAATATTTTGAAGTGCTCTTTGGTGAGTTGGGTTTAACAAAATAAATTAATATAAAGCGAATCAGATGAGTAGAGGGTTTCGAGTTTTTCTAGTAGGTTTTGTTTTAGCAGCAATCTTTTATAGTTTTTCGTATGTATATATTAAACAACGTCTTGATGATTTAAGAGATAAAAAATATCAAGAGATTTCAAAAGAGATGCATAACGAGTTAGAACTTTTAATTCAAGAAAAATCAGAAGCTATTTTACTTGTTGGATTAACCCTCTCTCAAAACAGAGCTATTTCAGCTGTTTTAAGCTCTAAACGACCGAAAAAATTACAATTAGATGAACTTACCTCTCTACTTGAGAGATATATGTCATTACATAATGTTCGATTTCAAGTTTTAAATTCAGATGGCATACCTGTGTATAAGAGTTGGAATTCTAACTCTAGTAAAAATCTTATTGATAATCAATCAGATATTGAGAAACTAATACGTATTCCAAAAGTACGTTCAACGATAACCATCACTGATTATGATTTACATTTTCAGACAATAGTCCCTTTATATGATAAGTATGGGCGTCTCATTGGTTTTTTAGAGACTATTGCAAACTTTAATTCGCTTGTTTCAAAATTGAAAATGAAAGGGTATCAAACTCTTCTTGTAGTTGATAAACATTATAAAAAACATTTACAAGATAAGAATTCAAATCTTTTTGTTGGTGATTACTATATTGTAAACACAGTTGATAAAGAGATACTTTTAAATGTGGTTAAAGAGCATGGAGTTGATTATTTTCTAAAAGATCAAGAGTATATTTTAGATACAGAAGATAATTATCTTTTTTCAGTTGTAAAAATCCCAGATATAAACCAGAATCCAATGGCCTATTTTATTATTGCTAAACCTTTATATAGTATAGATATGGAAGATATCTATAATACTCGATATAATCTTATTCAATCGTTAGTTGCTATTGTTGTTTTTGTCTTACTATTTCTCTATATTATTTACACAATCAATTATAAAAAATTTATTCAACAGCAAAATAAATTATTGGAGTGTAGTGTCGAAGAGAAGAATGAAGAGCTAGAACGACAGAGTAAAGAGATGAAGTACCTTGCTCACCATGATCTTCTTACTGCATTGCCAAATAAAAACTTATTTAGAGATAGGTTGCAACAGGCAATAAAACATGCAAAACGAGAACATGAATCAATAGCGATACTTTTCTTAGATTTAGATCGATTTAAAGAGATAAACGATACTTATGGGCATGATATAGGAGATACACTTTTACAGCAAGTTGCACAAAGGTTATTTTCTTGTGTTCGTAGTGAAGATACTGTAGCGAGAATCGGTGGAGATGAATTTACTGTTTTACTTCCTAATACAAATCAGGTGAGTGTTGTTAAAGTTATAGAAAAGATATTTAATGAGATTAAAAAGCCTTTTTCAATTAGTAATGTAGAATTACATACTACATTTAGTGTTGGTATTAGTATTTACAAGCAAGATGGTGAAACGCCTGAGATCTTACTGCGTAATGCAGATACTGCTATGTATAAAGTAAAAGATAGTGGTAAGAACTCTTATCAATTTTATAATGAAGAGATGACAGAGCTTGTTAGAAAACGCCTAGAACTAGATGCAGATATACGTAATGGCTTGAAAAATCATGAATTTATTGCCTATTATCAACCAAAAATAGATGCGACTACTATGAAAGTTGTAGGGTTAGAATCTCTAATTCGTTGGAATCATCCTACTCGTGGATTGCTTTTTCCTGTTGAGTTTATCCCTTTTGCTGAAGAGGTAGGTCTTATTGTCGAGATAGATAAATATATGTTAGAAATGTGTGTTGATCAGTTGGTTAAATGGACTAATGAAGGTTACAATACAGGTAAGCTCTCTATTAATGTTTCTACGAAAAAACTTGAAAGTGATGATTTTAGAACGGATCTCTATAAACTTGTAGAGAGAAGTGGTGTAGATCCAAAACGTTTGGAATTAGAGATCTTAGAGAGTCAGATTATGAGAGATCCAGAACGCTCTATTGATATTTTACGTTCAATTCGTAGCCTTGGAATCTCTATATCTATTGATGATTTTGGTACTGGATATTCATCTTTATCATATCTGAAAAAACTTCCTGTCTCAAAACTAAAAATTGACAGAAGTTTTATTGTAGATGTTCCGCAAGATGAAGATGATGTAGCCATTGTTAGAACTATTATTGCTTTAGCAAAAAGTCTTGGTCTTGAGACTATTGCTGAGGGTGTTGAGACAAAATCTCAAGTTGAGTTTCTTGTTCAAGAAGGGTGTCATAATATTCAAGGTTATTACTATTCAAAACCATTACCTATAGAAGATTGTGAAGAGTTTATGAAAAAATACAGATAGAAGGATTCTATAATAGATATGCAGACAGTTGTTGATGCTTTACGCAAAAAAGGAAAAATCTTTAAAAAAATGCAAGAGGTCTTGCCAAAAGATTTAGGTGTTCGAAATAGAATAAAAATTTATGTAACAACAGATGTCAATGGGTATTTTTGGGCGATTTTTGCCGTGAGTCAAAAGAGTAGAATATTGATGAAAGATGTACATAAATTTGAAGAGATTTATGCAAAATTGACACTCTTTTGTGAGCATAATTTTAAACATAAGGTACTTTTTATTGATGCGCCACTCTGTAGTAAGGCCGCAAAGGCTTTTAAAGATGCAGGTTGGAAAATTCAATAATGCTCCTTTGTGATATTGGAAATACCTCTTACCATTTTTTTGATGGAGAAGAGAGTTTTAAAGAGAGAGTAGAAGAGTTTAATCCTGCTACTGTAACCCAGAGGGTTTACTTTATATCGGTCAACAAAGAGGTGAGTAGAAAACTTATTGATTTAGATAATTGGATTGACCTCTCAGGCTTTATTGAATGGGATAGATATTATGATACGATGGGTATCGATAGGGTTGTTGCTTGCGAAACAATTACAGATGGGGTAATTATTGATGCAGGGAGTGCTATTACTGTTGATATTGTGAAAAATTCACACTATGTAGGTGGGTTTATCTATCCGGGAGTAGCAGCAATGCAAAAAAGTTATGAAAATATCTCACCTGCACTTGCATATTCATTTAACTTTGACCTTGCATTGGATATAATGCCAAAAAATTCTCAAGATGCTATCTCGTACGGTTATCTAAAAACACTCTTTTGTGAAGTTGAGTCTTATAATCTGCCACTGCTTTTAACAGGTGGGGATGCTAAGATGTTCGCAAAGATATTTCAAGAAGCATCTATCGACGAAGAGTTGATTTTTAAGGGAATGAAAAAGATTATGAAAAAGGCTGATATATGCTAACAGTTGCACTTCCTAAAGGTCGTATTGCCAAAGAGACTTTAGAGATTTTTGAGACAATTTTTGGAGATAGCTTCAAATTTGATGATAGAAAACTGATTTTAGAGACACCAAAGTTTCGTTTTTTACTTGTAAGAAACCAAGATGTTGCAACTTATGTCTATCATCAAGCAGCAGATATTGGTGTAGTAGGGCTGGACACTTTAGAAGAGCAGGGACTTGATGTTGTTCGTCTTTTAGATCTGCAACGCGGAGTCTGTAAAGTTGCTATTGGTATGAGAAAGGGTGAGAAGCTCGATCTTACAAAACCGGAACTTAAAGTTGCTTCTAAAATGGTAAACATTACAAAACGCTACTTTGAAGAGAGAGCGGTAAGTGTTGAGATAATCAAACTCTATGGTTCTATTGAACTTGCACCGCTTATCGGGCTTGCCGATATGATTGTAGATATTGTTGAGACTGGTACGACTATGAAGCAAAATGGACTTGAAGTGGTAGAAGATATTATGACAAGTTCAACCTACCTCATTGCAAATAAAAACTCATATATCGCTAAAAAAGATGAAGTTTTAGATATTTATGAAAAAATCCGTGATGTAATTCACGCAGAGAACAGTAAATAGATGACAAATCTTGACCTCTATGCAAAAGCAGAACATCTCTTAGGTATAGAAGAGGCAACTGAAGCACTCTATGATCTTTATCGTTCTGAACTTGATGACTACAAGGTAAAAACACTTCTGGATGTTGGTTGTGGTCGTGGTGGCTTTATGGAGCGTATGATCAGTGATGGCGTTGCGTGCAAGGGAGTTGATTTAAGCTCTTTGATGGTTGAAGAGTGTCAAGAAAAAGGGCTGGATGCTGAGTGCATAGAGGCCAAAGATGTAAGTGGAAAATATGATGCGATAGTCAGTATCTTTGATGTGCTTAACTTTATGCAAAAAGAGGAGCTTATAGAGTTCTTAGAAGCGATGGCTACGAAGCTTAATGACGATGGTATCTTTATAGCCGATATCAATACTCTTTATGGATTCTCTGATGTTGCAGAGGGAACTATGAGCAGTGACAGTGATGAAGAGTTTTTGAGTGTTGATGCAGTTTTTAAAAACAATGAACTGCACACAAAATTTACACTTTTTGAGAAAAGTGAAGATGGCAGATATACGAAGTATCAAGATACGATTGTGCAGTATTTTCATAAATTACAACTCTTTCAAAAGCTAAAAGGTCTCAAACTGGTAGATAAACAGACTTTTTCTCTCTATGATACAGAAGATAAGACACTTTTAATCTTTAAAAAGCGATAATTTATACTGAATGTGACTTAAGTAGCGAAACTCTATAGATAGAGTTGTTACAATAAGGACATAAATTAATTAAAGGATTACGAATGAGTAAACATAAAGAGAAAATAAAAAAAATTTTTGAACATCCAATTTCTGGAAATATCGATTCAAAAAAACTATTGAGTGCATTAGAGCATTTTGGTGCAGAGGTTGATTTAACAAAAGAGCATCATGCTAAAATTCATTTAAAAGGTAAGATGTTCTCTATGCCTCTTCCTCACCAAGGAAATACACTCTCTAAAGATGCGATTGTTGAGTTGCGTCACTATTTAGAAGAGGTAGGACTTACTCCAGAAACACTTTAAAAAATAATAGCTTCGTAAGTATAGAGCTCTGCATCTTTGCAGTGCTCTGGAGCGATGTGAGCTTTTTGTTCACAACAACTTCTAAAAAACTCCTCTTTACTCCATCCCATATCAGTTGCAACTTGCGGAAGATAGGTACCGTTTTTCTCTCTATAAACAACATAAATACCATGCTTACCTACTACTATGTCATCAATGGAATTGACACGGACTCGTGGTGTTAAAACAGAGATCTCTATCTCAATTTCACTCAGTTCATCGGGTGTTACCGGAGCAAATCTGCTGTCATAACGTGAGGCAGCTATTGCCATCTCTATGATTACTTCATAGAGTGGTTGGTTCGGCTCAAATCTACCAATACAGCCTCGTAATCTTCCCTCTTTTTTGAGTGTAACAAAGGCACCGAGATGTTGTTGAAGTCTCTTTGGAAGTTTAGATGGGTCAATCTCTACTCTTCTGTTCTCTTTCACTGCTACTTCAAGAGTAGTGCGTGCTATTGCTTTGAGAACACTTTTTTCTTCATCTGTAAGGGTAAACATATCTTTCTCCATATTTGAGCGTAGTTATAGTGATTATACATCATATTTTATAAAAGAGAGAAAAAGTTTGAGGTGGAAGTGTATGGACATAGTAGCCTAAAAGCTACTATGAAAAGATTAGTTTAGATTTGGTTTTGGTGTTGCAGGAGTAGATGCTGGAAGCATTGGCATCATCATATGTGGTTTTTTACCATCAAGTGCACCAAGGAAAGCTTCGATTGATTCAGCTTGTTTATCTGTGATTTTTGTACCAAGTTGAATACGACCCATCTCTTTAATTGCATCTTTTAAGTTCCAGATCATACCATTATGAAAGTATGGAGCTGTCTGTGTGATATTTCTGAGTGTTGGTACTTTTACCATACCGTTTTTATCACCTTTGAAGTCACCTGTATTCATATATTTGTATTTTGCTGTAACATTAAATGCACTCATTTCACCACCAAGTGCTACACCATTGTGACATGATGCACAACCGACTTTGATGAAAGTTTTAAGACCCTCTTTTTGTTTTGGAGTCATCGCCTCTTTATATCCATTCATAAATGAATCAAATGCAGATGGAGTTACTAAAGTACGTTCAAAATTTGCAATAGTATCTGTTACTTTTTCAAAAGTGATGTTTACATTGTCACCATAAGCTTGTTTGAATGCTTTTACATACTCAGGCATAGATTTTACAACTGCAACGATATGCTCTTTTGTTGCTGCCATCTCTGGATGTGCAAGTGCAGGTCCTTGAGCTTGTGCTTCTAAATCTTTTGCACGACCATCCCAGAACTGTGAACCAAAAAAGACTGCATTATATACAGTTGGTGAGTTTAGGTGATGAGGATTGTGTCTCCACATATGTCCAGTTGCCGGACCAACACCATCATCTCCACCTTCACTGAGGTTGTGACATGTATTACAAGAGATAAGTCCACTGCGTGAGAGACGTGGATCAAAGTAGAGTTTTTCACCAAGCTTTACTTTGGCTTTTGTAATAGGGTTTTTTGGATTATCTATAAGTTTTAATAGCTTAGTTTGTGATTGTGGAATGGCTTTGAGACCTGCATTTTGAGCATCTTGAACTAATGATGATGCCATAAGTGATGCAGCTGTAAAAGCGAGTGCAACGATTTTTTTCATTTTATTTTCCTTCTTTTGAATAAACCTGAAAGTAAGTGCATTACTTTTCTGATGTAAAATTATAACGGAATAATTCTTAAAGGAAAATAATTGTCTTTTAGACTTCTATAAATTCTATTGCACTCTTGATGGCGTTTATATAACTTAAGCTGTTTGCTTGATTTTTATAGGCAATGTCAAAAGCAGTTCCATGATCGACTGATGTTCGTATAATTGGCAAGTTTAGTGAAATATTTACACTCTCATCAAAATGAAGAGCTTTGAGTGGTGCTAAGCCCTGATCATGATACATTGCTACATAGTAGTGGTAGTTTTTTCGGAAGTAGGGTGCAAAGGCAACATCTGGAACTACTGGTCCGACAAACTGCTCAAAACCAACTTCTTGATTAATATCATAAATTACTTGCGTGATGATCGTCTCTTCATCTCCAAGAACACCATTATCTCCTGCGTGAGGATTAAGCCCCAAAACAGCAATTTTCTCTTTTGGTATGGATTTATGTAGGTCAAGAAGAAAAGTTTTTAGTTTTTCGTATGTAAGAGAGGATGCAACATCTTTAAGAGGAATATGCTCAGTAAAGAGAGCAACAAACATCTCAGGACATCCAAGCATCATAATAGCCTCTTGGTTAAAGTGTTTACGAAGCAAGTCGGTATGCCCTTTGTACTCTAGTCCTGCCAACATCCACGCCTCTTTATGAATTGGAAGGGTTACTACTGCATCAGCTTTTTTGGTTTCACAAAGTTTTACAGCTTGCATAAAAGAGTCATAAGAGTATCGACCACTCTCTTTTGAGATCTCTCCGGCTTGAATTATAAATGAGCCATCTACCTCTATGGTCTGAAAATCTTTTGGGATCTCTTTTTGCATAAGTGTTGATACTTGCGTGAGAAGCTCTCTGTTGATACAGTAGAGTGGGGTGCAGAGTTGAGAGATTTCGTTGTGTGTCTTAAGTGCTAACTCAATGCCAACACCATTTAAATCACCAATACTGATGGCTATTGTCGGTTTTTTCATCGTGTTGTAAGTCGTTTCATCTCTTGTACGGCTTGAGCTAAACCGGTAAAAACAGAACGGGCAATGATACTTTGACCGATGTTGAGCTCAGTAATGGCATCAATTTGCATAATAGCATCAACATTATGATAGTTAAGACCATGTCCGGCTGCCACTTCAAGCCCAATCTTTTTTGCATGTTGGGCTGCTATGTTTATATCTTGAAGTGATTTTTCTAAACGGACTTCAAGTTCATGACGAGGTAGGGCAAGCTCTTTTACTGTATGGTTAGAGTAAGGAAGATTTGAGTGGAGCATCGCAAAAAGGTTCGAGTAGAGTCCAGTGTGAAGCTCTACCATCTCTGCACCTAACTCTTTTGTCATCTCCATCGCCTCTATGGTAGGGTCAACAAAAAGTGAAACAGGTACAGAAGCATTGTGAAGTTGTTCTATGGCGTGTTGAACCTCTTGTTTATATCCAAAAACATCAAGTCCACCCTCGGTTGTCACCTCTTCACGTTTTTCAGGAACAAGTGTCGCACGGTGTGGACGAAGTGAAGCGACAATATCTAAAATCTCTTTATTGATGGAACACTCTAAATTTACTGGTAGTTTTGAGTGGGCTAAAATATCTTTTACATCACTATCTTGAATATGACGTCTATCCTCACGCAAGTGGATAGTTATCTGCTGTGCACCATTTTCACAAGCCACATAGAGAGCTTGCAGTATATCTGGGTCATTAACACGACGTGCCTCACGCAACACTGCGACATGGTCTATATTTACACCTAAAGTCATTTTATTCATTATCACTCTTTATAATTGAATTGTAAAATTCAAGATATTTCTCTTCAAGGTTCTCATAGGAAGTGATATCTCCGACATATACCTCTACTGTGTGTGGCTCTGTATATGGAGCATCTTTAAAGACTTGCTCATTTTTTCCTTTGATATAGACAGGTACGATGTCCAAATTATTTGCTTTTGCAATTTTTTGGGCACCACTTTGAAATTTATGAATACCTTCACCCTTAAAACGTTCACCCTCAGGGAAGATATAGAGATTCATATCATCAACTTTTGAAAATATCTTTTTAATGGTTTTAAAGAAGTTTAGAAGTCCTCGTTTGTTCTCTAAATCTACAGCAATACATCCGCTGTATTGGAAAAATTTACCATAGATAGGGTCTTCAAAGAGCTCTTGTTTTGCTACCCATGTACCATTTTTATTATCACGTAAAAAGATATTTTCCATGACGATGATGTCAAGAAGGGAGCGGTGGTTGATAGCATAGAGAACTCTGTCTTTTTTAGGAAGTTCACCATGAAGTTCTACTTTGATGTTGAGAAAGTCTAAAACTTTGTTGGAGTATTCACCTCTTGCACGTGAAAGTGCTTGATAGCCATATTTTAAAGTGATGAAGGGGTGAAAAAAAGTCTCTTTAAAAATTTTTTTGTATTTGAGCCCAAGCCCAATCATAAATATATATTTTCCTAAATCTTTTAGCATATAATCCTCTTTTTAAAAAGAAAATTATAGCTAAAAAACATTAACTCTTAGTCTTTTTGAGTGTCATTTCCGTTTCCATAATGCGGATTTCATCATCTGCGTGAATACGAATTTTTTCATCTGCTTTGAGTGTCTTTTTATCAATTTTATCAGGATAATCAAAGTGGTTTAATATATGTTTAATAGTGTTGATACGCGCTTTTTTCTTATCATCAGAACGAATAACAGTCCAAGGTGCATGTTCTGTATGGGAAGCTAAGAGCATAGAGTATTTTGCAATTGTATATTTATCCCATAGACCTTGAGATTTTTCATCTACAGGGGAGAGTTTATACTGCTTTAGTGGATCGGTTCTACGTTTGTCAAAACGACGTTTTTGTTCATCTTTACTGACTGAAAAATAGAATTTAAAGATATTGATGTCGGAATTTACAAGCATCTTCTCAAATTCAGGAACTTCATGTAAAAACTCTTTGTGCTCCTCTTGTGTACAAAAGCCCATAACCGGTTCAACTCCTGCACGGTTATACCAACTTCTGTCAAAGAGTACTATCTCTCCAGCTGCTGGAAGATGGGTAACGTAGCGCTGAAAATACCATTGTGTTTTTTCAATGTCACTTGGTTTGTCAAGTGCAACAACACGAGCACCACGAGGGTTAAGATGTTCTGTAATACGCTTGATGGTACCACCTTTACCTGCTGCATCTCGTCCTTCAAAGATCATTAGTACTTTTTTACCGGTATCTTTGACATAGTTTTGCATCTTAAGTAGTTCTATCTGGAGGCGTTTGAGCTCATTTTCATACTCTATGGTCTCTTTTTTCTTCCAAACAGCTACTCTGTCACCTTTAACATGTTTGATTTTCTTCTCTTTTGTTTTTTTCATATTTTTACCTTTACTCAATTATAAAACTTTCAACTTTAAAAAGAGTTTGAAATGAGTCCATTAAGCTCTTTTACATCATGAGTGTTGGCAAAACAACTCGTTTTTCCACATACCATATACTCACTGCTCTCATCAGCTTTAAAGAGTACAAAAGGGTAGCGGATCTTTGCAAGTTCGTATGCATTGTCAGTAAGGTTACTCAGAGAACTTTTGATGACTCTATCCTCTTTGAGGTAGCGAATGGCTTGCGTTAGCATATATGGGTAGTAGATAGGGCGTCTTCCTAATTCATAGGAGTTATACTCCATCGTTTTAAATGCAAAATGTGCATACTTCTCATCTTCAAGCAGTGTTGCGATTGTAAGCATACAATCCACCATAATAGAGACAGAAGAGGTGTAGGTGTTGTCCGTAACTTCTGCTTTGACACTGAACTCACCATCACTAAAGTTCCAAAGACCTTTGTCATAAAAACGTTCAAGTGCTTTGTTTATAAGTTTATGCGCAGTGATAAGGTGCATCTCATCTTGTCTATATTTGTAAGCGCTTAAGAGTGCTTGAGCCAAAAAGGCATAATCTTCTAAAAATGCTTCAACCTTTGGCTCTTTATGGATGAGTGTTGTATGGTAGAGTTTTTCATTAAGGTACATTGTCTCAAGGAGCGCATCTAAAGATTTTGTTGCCATATCACCATATTTTGTATCAACGACTCCGAGTTTAAAGAGGCTATTAATGAGCATTGCCGACCATGAAGTTTGTACTTTTTTATCTATAAAAGGGTACTCTCTTTTGGCTCTGATGTTTTGAAGGATGATTTTTACATCACTAAACCACTCTGGCACTTCACCCTCAAAACGGACAATGCTCTTGCCATTTTCAAAATTACCGTGGTGGGTAATGCTCATCGCTTCACACATCTTTGCTGCATCATTGTAACCAGCTTCACTGAGTGCGCTAAAGACCTCTTCATAGTTATACACAAAGTATGTTCCCTCTTCACCCTCACTGTCCGCATCGCTTGCAGAGTAGAAGAGTCCATCTTCGCTCATATAGTTATGCCAAAAATCTGCAATTTCACGTGCAGTTTTTAGATAGCTTACATCATCATAAAGAAGATAGGCATCTGTATATACACCACATAAAAGGGCATTATCATAGAGCATCTTTTCAAAGTGGGGAACAAGCCACTTCTCATCAACACTGTAGCGACAAAAGCCACCATCTACAAGGTCATACATCCCACCTTTTGTCATATTTTCTAAGGTAGTCATAATCATCGCTTTGGCACTTCTGTCATCATAGAGTCTATCTATGACTAAAAGAGTATGAAGTGTAGTTGCGTGAGGGAATTTTGGTGCTACAGAGAAGCCACCATGACGAGTGTCATAGTTGCTTTTTACTTGCGTGAGGAACGGTTTATAAAACTCCTCTTTGAGTACAGTTGCCTCTTTTGGATGTTCGGGCTGTTTTATGAAGCTCTCTATCTCATCTGCATTTTTTAAGATTTCAGGGTCATTTGCAGCTACTTTGCGTGAGATGAGTTTTGTAAGTTCTATAAAGCCCATACCTTCAATGCTTCCCTGCTGGGATTCAGGTGGAATGTAGGTTCCTGCAAAAAATGGTTTGTTATCTGGCGTAGCGAAGATAGAAGTTGGCCAGCCGCCTGCACGACGATTTAAGAGCATATAGACCTCTTGGTAGTATTTGTCAATATCTGGACGCTCTTCACGGTCAACTTTGATGGAGATAAAGCCCTCATTTAAAATATCGGCACATACTTGATTTTCAAAGACCTTCTCTTCCATAACATGGCACCAGTGACATGATGAGTAACCGATGCTGATAAAGATCGCTTTATTCTCTCGTTTTGCCGTTTCAAAGGCTTCATCACACCAAGGCCACCAATCTACGGGGTTGTTTTTGTGTTGTTGTAGGTAAGGGGAGTCTGCATTTACTAATCTGTTTGGCATATTCATTCACTTCTATATTTTATTTTTTATAGGGTAGGGAAAAAGGACTAATAGATTCCTTAAGGAGTTTAAAATAAAAATAGTTTTATAAATTGTTTATTATAAAGGTTATGTTATCATCTTCTGAATTAAGAAAAGAGTATGATGGTATGAAAAAGATTTATATAGCTGGACCGGATGTTTTTGAAAATGATTCCATTGAAATAGGTGAGAGGTTAATTGCATTATGTAAAGAGTATGGCTATGAAGGTCTCTACCCTTTAGATAATATAGTGGATTTTTCACAAGAGAAACAGAAGATAGCAGATGATATCTTTAAAGCAAATATTAAAATGATTCAACAAGCAGATATCATTATTGCAAATTTGAATCCATTTCGTGGCAAAGAGGCAGATAGTGGGACTGTCTGGGAGTGTGGCTATGGGTATGGGCTTGGTAAAGAGGTCTATGGCTATATGCGAGAGACAGAAGATTATATAAAGAGATTCTCTCTTCATGAGAAAAGTTTAAAAGAGAATCATTATGTTGATAGTGAAGGCAGATTTATTGAAGATTTTGAACATCCGATCAATCTGATGATAGCTTGTTCTGTTCAAGAGATAGTCGAAGGCAGTTTTGAAACTGTCTTACAAATGATTACAAAGTAGTTATTCTGATGAAAAAAACTCTTCTTGTTTATTACTTTTAATGACAACACTTTTTGCAAAACAGTATGATGATAGTAAATTACAAAAAGTCTCTTTGCAACTGCATTGGAAGTATCAGTTTGAGTTTGCAGGTTTTATAGCTGCAAAAGAGAAGGGTTTTTACAAAGATGCGGGTCTTGATGTTGAGTTGCGTGAGTATAAAAATGGGATGGATATTGAGCAGACTGTACTTAGTGGGAAAGCGACATACGGCATCTATAACTCACTAGCATTTTTAGAGTATTTGCGTGGTAAACCTTTAGTTCTACTCTCCTCCTATTTTAAACGTTCAGCATTAGTTTTGATAACAAAACCAACAATTAAAACGCCGAAAGATTTGATTGGTAAACGTGTGATGGCAACTACAAAAGAGGACTTTAAACTTAATTTTGGTCCTTATTTAAGCTCTTATGGGGTGTCTGTAGACTCTTTGCATTTAGTTCCACATAGTTATAATGTTAATGATTTTGTTCAAGGTAAAGTAGATGCAATGACAGCATTTGTCTCTAATGAACTTTATATGCTTGATAATATGGGTGTGCATTATAATATCTTTGACCCGAGTGATGATAACTTTTATATTTTACAACTTGAACTTATCACTTCACAAAAAGAGATTAAAAACCATCCCCAAAGAGCAAAAGCATTTCGCGATGCATCTTTAAAAGGGTGGCAGTATGCACTCTCTCATAAAGATGAACTGATCAATATTATTTCGAAAAAATATCAAAAACATATATCTAAAAAGATTTTAAAGGCAGAGGCTTTAGCTGTACAAAAACTTATATTACCTTATACTTATGAGCTTGGCTCAATTAATAGAAGTTTTTTAAAAAAACAGCGAGAGTTATTTATTCAAGAGTATCACTTAAAGAGTGATAAGAGCTTGGATGATTATATCTTTAATCCTCAAAAGTCTATAAATAAGATCAACTTTACAGATAAAGAACTTAATTATATTAAAAATCACCGAACGATTGATGTGTGTGTAAATTATGAGCTTTTTCCGATAGATGGTATAAAAAATGGAAAAATAACCGGTGAAATATCCGATATCTTTTCTATTATCTCAGGTATGACATCGTTAAAGTTTAAACCGGTGCCGTCACATTCTGAAAAAGATCTTATACTCAACCTCAAAACAAAAAAATGTCAACTATTTTCTGTTGTTGCGACAGTCAATAAAGAGTTTAAAACGATTCGAGCAACTTCTCCTTTTAGTGCAACATCATTTGCTCTTTTAAGTAAGTTGAATCGTTCATTTTTAGATGATCCTCTTTTACTCAAAGATAAAATACTTATTGTTCAAAAAGACTCTTTTAAATTCTATTTGAAACATTTATACCCTTATCTATGTATTAAAGTTGAGTATGATAAAAATAAAATGGTACAAGATGTTTTGTCAAATAAAGCCTATGCTATCGTTACATTGGATGAACAGGCGGACTATTTTATAGATAAATATGGTTATGGAAAATTAAAGATTAATGGATTTTTAGCCAAAGATAGACCACTTCAAGGAAGTATTGGTGTTCAAAAAGATGAACCAATCCTCTATGATATTATAGAAAAAGCTTTAAAACATATTCCAAAAGAGAAGATTGAGTCTATTCAAAATAGCTGGAGAATCAGTAGATATAAAACGACGATTGACTACTCTTTAGCATTGAAAATTTTACTCTTTATGGGAATTATTTTACTAATAATGACCTATTATCAACGTAAATTGAAAAATTTCAATAAAGAGTTGGAAAAACTTGTTTATGAAAAAACTAAAGAGTTGCGTGAGATCAATGAGCGACTTGAAGAGACAGTACAGGAGAAGATAGAAGAACTTCTTAAAAAAGATGAAATTTTAACTACACAGTCAAAACAGGCTGTTATGGGTGAAATGATTAGTATGATAGCGCATCAATGGCGACAACCTCTTAACACAATTACACTGCAAATATCCAATATTCAACTTAAAGAGATGATGAATCAAAATGTGAGTAGAGAGGAGCTCTTAAGTATAATCGAAGAGATTAGTAACTCTGTTGTTTATCTCTCAAATACTATTGATGATTTTAAGACTTATTTTCATCCCGATAAAGAGGCAACGCTTGTTGTAATAAAAGATTTAATTGCAAAAGCTGTCGGTTTTATAGAACCAAGGGTTATGAAAAACAATATAACTATTCAAGTTTCAGGACGCATTGAGTGTAAAGCGATGGTCTATGCAAATGAGTTGATACAGGTTATTTTAAATATTTTAAATAACGCTATTGATGCGTATGAAGCTTCGTATGTTAAACAACGATATATCTTTATCTATGTAGATACAGAAGATGATCTGCTCTTTTTAAAGATAACAGATAATGCTGGTGGTATTGATGAAGATCATATTAAACAGATTTTTGAACCATACTTCAGTACAAAAGGTAAAAATGGAACAGGTTTGGGGCTTTATATGTCTAAAATGATTATTGAAAAACAGTTTAATGGTAAATTGAGTGTACAATCATCAAATTATAAAACAACTTTTAAAATAGAACTTCCTCATGTACTAAAAGTTGATAATGTTAAATAAACGTTACTTTAAAATTGTACAATAGCAGCTATAAAATTTTAAAAGGTTAAAAATGAATATATTTGTAAAACTTATTATACTATTTTCTTTTTCTTTACTCTCTTTGCAAGCAGGTGAGTTTTTAATGCCAGATCAGGCTTTTAAACCCTATGCAAAAGTGAATGAGAAAGAGCAGATCGTAGCTGGTGTTACAATAGCGCCAGAGATCTATCTCTATAAAGATAAATTGAGTGTGACACTTCTTAAACCTACTAAGGGTTTAAAAGTGGTTCAAACCGAGGCTCCAAAAGCGGTTGAACATATGGGTGATGCGGTCTATTTTAAATCTCCAGAGTTTATCTTGACACTGCAAAAAGATGCTTCACTCTCCGATATAGAGGATGTTGAAGTTAAAATTGCTTATCAGGGGTGTTCAGAGCAGGGTTTATGTTATGAGCCGACTGAGAAGATTTTTACACTAAAAGTAGATACAGACAAGCTCTCTGTAGGTGAAAATAGCAGTAGTGCAAATGTTGCCAGTCTGAAACCTCTCATAACGCAAAAGCTTCAAAAATCAACTGCAACAGAGTTAAAATCAAAAACGGACCTTATTGCCGACACTATTAAATCGAGCAGTTTTTTAGTAGTGCTTGCAACATTCTTTGTTTTTGGACTTTTACTCTCACTTACACCGTGTGTCTTTCCTATGATACCTATCATATCCGGTCTTATTGTATCTCAAGGAGAAGGACTCAGCACGAAAAAAGCCTTTGGACTCTCTGTGGTATATGTACTTGCAATGGCAGTTGCTTATACGATAGCTGGTATTTTAGCCGGTCTCTTTGGTGCAAATCTTCAAGCAGCACTCCAGACTCCTTGGGTTGTTTATAGTTTTGCAGCTATTTTTGTGCTTTTGGCACTCTCTATGTTTGGTTATTATGAGTTAAAGCTTCCTGATGCATTAGTAAGTAAGGTTAGTAAGAACTCTAATCGCAGTGGATTTGTCGGTGTGGCTATTATGGGCTTTTTATCTGCACTCATTGTAGGTCCTTGTGTCGCAGCACCACTTGCAGGTGCATTGGTCTATATTGGTCAAACGGGAGATGCACTTCTTGGTGGAGCGGCTCTTTTTACGATGAGTATTGGTATGGGTCTACCTTTGATTGTTGTTGGGGTGAGTGCTGGTAAGTTTATGCCAAAACCTGGAGCATGGATGACACTTGTCAATGCCATTTTTGGTGTCCTTATGTTGGGTGTCGCTATATGGATGTTAGAAAAAATCCTACCACTCTCTGTAATAACGTTTATGTATGCAGTGCTTGGTCTGAGTTTTGCACTTTTTCTTGGTGTTGGTGAGAAAGAGGGACATATCTTCAAACGCAGTGTTGCTCTTATTTTGTTCCTCTACTCTTTGGCACTTTTTATGAGTGTACTCGCAGGGAAACCAAGTATGACTCAACCACTTGGATTTTTTAATGCAAGAGGAGGAGCTCTCAATGCTTCAGCAACACAAAAAGAGCTCCACTTTACAAAAGTGACATCACTTGATGCCTTAAATGCTCTGTTGGAAAAGAACAGAGGTAAAAAGATACTCTTAGACTTCTCTGCTGCTTGGTGTACTGCCTGTAAGGAGCTTGAAGAGGTGACATTCTCTGATCCAAAAGTAAAAGAAAAAATGAGTCAATATGTTCTGATTCGTGCAGATGTTACAAACAATGGAGCACAAGAGAAAGCACTCTCCAAAGCTTATGGTGTCTTTGGACCGCCTGCTATCATCTTCTTTGACAAAGATGGTAAGGTAGTGGAGTCCAAAACTATTGTCGGTTTTGTAGAGCCAGAAGAGTTTTTAAAAGCTTTATAAAGTAGAAGCATACTTTATGGCATATATGGGTATAATTTCAAAATAAATATACCCATATAGGAAGTCAAATGCCTGAGATTACACTCTCCATCAAACCAAATAACCACCGTATTTATCAATGTCCATACGATAAAAAAACAGAACTTTTAAACAAAATCATACAAGAGAGCAGTAGTAAAGATATTTTAGTAGTCTGTTCAAGTGAACCTCAAGCACTCAAAGAAAAATTGCAAAATCAAGAGATTAGAGTTATTGAAGATAGAGAACTCGTCAAAGATAAAGAGCTCAAGTGTGATTTTTTGATCAGTTATGATATGCCAATAGAAGCAATTGTCTATATGGCAAGAGTCTCAAAAGCGCTTAGTAGTGCTGTTATGCTCTTAGATGAGAGTGAACAAAAGGCACTTCATAGCATTGAGTCACTTCTTGGACGTGCAATTAAGCAAGAGAGAGTAGAAGGGTTTGAGTATCCGCAAAAAGAGAAAAAGAGCTTTGATACTCCAGTGAGAAAAAAACTCTCAAAAGAGGAGATTCAAGAGATAGCGAAGAAGCGTTATGAAAAATCTACGCAAGAACAACCAGCATTTGAAAAGCCGGAGTTTGAAAAACCGAAGCGTGACTTTAAAAAAGATGACAAAAAAGATGACAAATGGGCAAAGAAAAGAAAAGCACCTCGAACTACAGGCAAAAAGATCTCTATAAAAGCGCGTAAACCAAAAGAGGATTAATCCTCTTGTAAAATCTCTGCAACTCTTTTTGAGCTGCCGTGTTTTAAATACTCACGCAAAGCTTTTGAATTTTCTAAAAAGTGTGAAGTATCATAGCTCTTGTAACTCTCTAGTAAATTCTCAACAGTCACGCTATCTTGTAAAAACTCAGGATGGATCTCCACCCCTTTAAATTTTTCAAACATAATATTTGCAAGTCCTACGTGAGAGAGCGTGACAACACGACTTCCTATGAAATAATCAAGTGGTTTTGCTTTGTATGCCAAGATAAAAGGTGTACCGATAAGGGCCGCTTCGAGTGTTGCAGTACCACTACAGATAAAAGCAAAATCTGCCTCACGCAAGGTTTGATGTGCATTATGAACAACTTCAAAAGCAGAAAGATCACCATAAAGCTCTTGAATATCTTCAGTTGAAAAGTACTCAGGAATAATAACCGTTGCTTTTTTTATCTCAGTGAGATTTTCACGCAACTCTTGAAATATAGGCATAAGTCTTTTTATCTCTCCTTTACGGCTTCCCGGCATAAAGGTAATGTGCTCTATCTTTTGAACCTCTTGCTCTTTAAACTCTTTTATCTGATCAAGCAGTGGATGTCCTACATACTCAATAGGAGCATCTTTTGGATAGTAAGCAGGCTCAAAGGGTAAGATAGAGCAGAGGTGGTCTATGGTACGAGCAAGCACAGGAATGCGTTTTTTCTTCCATGCCCAGGCTTGAGGTAAAATGTAGTAGATTATCTCTTTGTCTGGGTACTTCTTTTTGATCTTTTTTGCAAGTGGGAGGTTAAATCCTGAGGAGTCAATAAGGAGCACTTTATCCGCCTCACGTGAGAGCTCGACCATCTCATCGGCAAGTTTGAAGAAAAAGCGCAGTTTTTTAAGCGCATCGACAATACCCATAATGGCCAAACTTCTTAAGTCAATGATGGGCTCTCCAAGCTCTTTATCAAAGATACCTATAAACTCTGTATCTTCACGCAACTCGTGTTTGAGTGATTTAAGATGGACATTTGCGGAGTGTTCGAGTGCAGAGACGAGAATTTTCATCAGTTTTAAGCCTTAATCATTTATAATAACGCCATTATATCAAAGGTGGTCTAAAATGCTTATATCAAATGCAATAGTTTGTGATGTAGATGGAGAGAGAGAAGTTGATGTCAAGATAGAAGATGGCATTATCACTGCAATTGGAAAAAATTTAAGTGATGGGGATGTCGTCGATGCAAAAGGTGCGTATCTTTTACCATCTTTATGTGACCTCAATGTTCGTCTTAAAGATTCACAACTTAATTCAAAAAATATTAAAGCTATTGCAAAAGAGGCAAAAGAGGGAGGAGTAGGGCATATTGTACTCAATGCCGACTCAACACCTGCCATAGATGATGAAGTGGTTTTGGAGTTCGCACAAAACTCACTCAAAGCTATAGATGATGTAGAGATTGATTTAATGCTCAATACTCTCAAAGAGGATATGACACTCTCAAATATTGCTATTCTTTTGAAAAAAGGGGTCATCGCACCCTATATGAGCACTGTTGCAAAAAACAATCTTGCCATTAAAATTGCTGAATATGTACAGATGTATGGTGTGACGCTCTTTTGTAAAGCAGAAGACAATTCACTTCTTAAAGCAGGCGTTATGTTAGATGGTGATGTCAGTTCTCGTCTTGGTCTTGCTGGAATTCCGGAACTCTCCGAAGTACTTCATGTATCTCGAATGATAGAAATAGCACGCCATTTTGATATTAAGATACTCTTTAAATCTATCGCTTCACCTCGTTCTGTTGCACTTATATCAAAAGCAAAAGAGGAGGGGGTAGATGTAGCTTGTGAGGTCTCTATTCACCACCTGCTTCATTGTGATGAGGTTTGTGAAGGTTTTAACACTACTGCAAAGCTCAACCCACCGCTTGCATCAAAAAACGATATGTTAGCCTTGCGTGAGGCTCTTAAAAATGGGCTTATAGATACCCTTACTACGCTTCATCAGCCAAACTCACCAGTCAATAAAGAGGTGGCATTTTATGATGCTGCCTATGGTTGTGAAGCATTACGAGATGCGCTTCCTCTTTACTATACGAAACTTGTCAAAAGTGGACTCTTAACAATGAGTGAACTTTTAAAACTGACAGTAGAAAATCCAGTGAAGAACATAGCTTTAGAAGCTGGAAAAATTGAAGTAGGTCAACGTGTTGATGATCTTGTTTTGTTTGATGTAACGCAGAGCTACAGAGTGAAAAATCAACAATCACTCTATAACACAGAAGAACTTTATGGCTCTATATCAACTCTTTAAGAGTTGCGTCTTTACTTTTGTTCTTTTTTCCCTCTAAGAACAAAGAAAAAGATGAGTGCTATAACGACAAAAATTGCCATTCGTATAGAGAGTGTTGTAATATCTTGTGTTTCATTCATTTTATATTCCCTTATTTTTTAGTTATTTTTGTTGCGATTATATAAAATGAGACTACCGCAATAGCTATGAGAATAAGTATACGGATTGTTACAATATAATTTATTTCTGGTATTTCATTCATTTAGAAGCCCTTTTTGCATAAAACTCTTTTTTATACTCGGCAAATCTATCTTCAAGTATCGCTTGGCGAACCTCACGCATAAGGTTGAGGTAGTAGTGAAGATTGTGAATTGTAGCGAGTCTGAAGTAGGTTATCTCACGTGAGCGAAAGAGATGATTTATGTAGGCACGTGAGTATGTCTGACAGGTGATACATTGACACTCTGGATCTATGGGAGCTTCGTCCTCTTTATATTTTGCACCTTTAATGTTCATCTTTCCAAAAGAGGTAAAGAGTGTACCATTTCTTGCATTTCTTGTTGGCATAACACAGTCAAACATATCAATGCCTCGCTCGATATTTTCTATAAGGTCTTCAGGAGTTCCCACACCCATAAGGTAGCGAGGTTTATCTTTGGGCATATACTGTGTTGTATGCTCTACTGTGTCATACATCTCATTGTTTAGCTCACCGACACTAAGACCGCCAATAGCAAAACCATCATAGTCAAGTGCGCAGAGCTCTGTAGCACTTTTGGTACGAAATGCCTTATCTGTTCCACCTTGAATGATGGCAAAGATGTTTTGATCTACACCAACTCCCTCTTTTTGCTTGGCACGAAAGTACTCGATAGACTCTTTTGCCCATGCCGTAGTACGCTCGATGCTAAGCTTAATGCGCTCCTGTGTTGCAGGAAGGGCTACAAGGTCATCAAGAATCATCATAATGTCTGAACCTAAGTTATGCTGAATATCGATTACTTTTTTTGGTGTAAAGAAGTGTTTGCTCCCATCTATGTGTGAGCGAAACTCTATACCATCTGTTTTTGGTTTACTCATATCTGAGAGGCTAAATGCCTGAAAACCACCACTATCTGTTAAAAAACTCTTTGGGTACTTTGTAAAACCGTGGAGTTTGCCCATCTTTGCAACCGTTTTATCACCAGGGCGCAGGTACATATGGTAGGTATTTGCTAAGATGATGTCAGCTTGGAGCATATCTAAGACATCATGCATATCAAGGCTTTTAACACTTCCGAGTGTTCCAACAGGCATAAATACAGGGGTTTTTATGGTTGAGTGTGCAGTTTCAATGGTGGCAGCACGTGCTTTGCCGCTTTTTGCTTCTAAAGTAAATTTCATAATCTCTCAATAGCTTTAATTTTTATGCAATTATAGCTAATTATTACAATTGGTTAAAGGCGTTAGAACACTCTAAGCACTTTTATTGTAAAATCGAGCTAAAATATTTTAAAAAGGTTTATGAATGGCAACGATTGGTATGGGAGATATTAAAAAGAATGTTCGTCTTGTAGTAGGTGAAGTTCCTTATAAAGTAGTAGAATTTCAACATGTAAAACCAGGTAAAGGTGCTGCATTTGTTCGTATGAAAATGAAAAGTTTTTTAAATGGTAAAGTAGTTGAGAAGACTGTTCACGCAGGTGATAAGTTTGAAGTACCTGAAATAGAGTACAAAACTATGCAGTATCTTTATGATGATGGTGAGATGTATCAATTTATGGATAATGAGACATACGACCAATTAGGTCTTTCTTATGAGCAGTGTGATGATGCTGCAAAATGGTTTAAAGATGGTATTAGTGTAGATATTATTTTTTACAAAGGTAAAGCTATCTCTGTTGCTGCACCGGAAATTATGGAGTTTGTTATCACAGATACACCACCAAACTTCAAAGGTGATACTTCAAGTGGAAGTAAAAAACCTGCAACACTCGAGAGTGGTGCCGTTATTCAAGTACCATATCATGTTCTTGAGGGTGATACTGTCAAAGTAAATACTGTTGATGGTGAGTATTTAGAAAAGGTAAAATAATGAAACGTTCAATTTTACTCGATACACATCCGATGTACTCCATTGAATTTGCAAAAAGTGAGATGAAGTATAATGATATAGATGAAATTATTGAGCACTTTAAACGTGAGATAGAAGCAAATCCCGAAGGTGGCTTTATAACAGTGTTTGATCACTATGCACATACAAAGAGTATGGGTGGAGAGATTTTAGATACTATCTTAGATGCTAAAAACCTTCTTTTTTGTTTTGGACATACGATTAAAAATGTAGAGATTTTGGCATTTCGTCCAAAATCTATTGCAATCTGTGAATTGCAAAACTCTTTTGTGTTTGAATTTTTAGAGACACCAAGACCTGAGGTAAATCAATGGATGACCTCTTGGATAAAAGCATTACAGAAGTAATACAATCCTCACGTTGCATCATAACTCTTTTTGAGTTTGATGCACTTTTTTACTATAAAACTTTACAGGATACAATTTGAGTGCACAACTTCCCTTTACACATCTACACCTACATACAGAATACTCTCTCTTAGATGGAGCAAACAAACTCTCAAATCTAGTCTCACGTGTCAAAGAGCTTGGTATGACATCTGTTGCAATGACCGACCATGGCAATATGTTTGGTGCCATTGATTTTTATAAACAGATGAAAGCTGCAGATCTGAAGCCTATTATTGGGATGGAAGGGTATATTCATAATGGTGAAACACTGGATGACAAAAGTACAAAACAGCGTTTTCATATCTGTCTTTATGCTAAAAATAAAAAGGGATATGAAAACCTAATGTATCTCTCTTCAAAAGCTTTTATTGAAGGCTTTTACTACTTTCCACGAATCAATAAAAAAGAGTTGCGTGAGCATAGTGAGGGACTTATATGTAGCTCTGCTTGTCTACAGGGAGAGATAAACTGGCACCTTAATTTACAAAATGAGAGAAATGTAAAAAACGGTGCAGGTGGTTATGAAGCAGCCCTTGAAGTTGCACGTGAGTATCAAGATATTTTTGGAGATGATTTTTATCTTGAGCTTATGCGTCACGGTATTGGTGATCAGCTCTATATTGATGAGCAGATTTTAAAGATCTCACGTGAGACCGGTATTAAGATCGTAGCAACAAATGATACACACTATACTTATGCTGGTGATGCACAGTATCACGAAGCTTTTATGTGTATTGGGATGAATAAACTCTATGATGATCCAAACCGTATGCGTCACTCTGTGCATGAGTTCTACATTAAATCTCCACAGGAGATGGCTCGTCTGTTTGCCGACATTCCTGAAGCACTAGAGCATACTCAAGAGATCGTAGATAAGTGTGAAGATTTTGTTCCTATTGTAAAAACACCGACACCGCCAAACTTTAAGTTCACGCAAGAGTATGCCCATGAAGAGGGGCTGGAGTTTGATTTTGAAGATGATGCACCACTACCTGAAGATGCAACCGAAGAACAGAAAAAGAAGTGGATGAGTGCAGCAGATAAAAATGATGCAGCTTACTTTGTTCATAAATGTAAAGAGGGACTTGAAAAACGTTTGGCTATCGTTCCAAAAGAGCGCCACGAAGAGTATAGAGAGCGTTTAGAGTTTGAGATGGATATCATTAACTCTATGAAGTTCCCTGGTTATATGATGATCGTTTGGGACTTTGTAAAAGAGGCAAAACGTATAGATGTTGCTGTAGGACCTGGACGGGGGAGTGCTGCTGGTAGTCTGGTTGCATACTCACTAGAGATAACTGACATCGATCCTATGAAGTATGATCTGCTCTTTGAGCGTTTTTTAAATCCTGAACGTGTAAGTATGCCCGATATCGATATGGACTTTATGCAGGCGCGTCGTGGTGAGGTTATTGACTATGTTGTCAAAAAATATGGACGTAATCAGGTAGCACAGATCATCACCTTTGGTTCTCTTCTTGCCAAAGGGGTTATTCGTGATGTTGCCCGTGTTTTGGATATGCCGCTCTCTCAAGCCGATAAGATGGCAAAACTCATTCCTGATGAACTTGGCATTACACTCAATGGAAAGAGTAAAAACGGTAAGTTCATAGAGGGTGCTTTTCAAAAAGAGCCAAAACTGCAAGAGCTTATAGAGTCAGATCCAAATGCTGCTCGTGTTTGGGAGTTTGCAAAAAAACTTGAAGGTCTTAAACGTAACTCGGGAATGCACGCTGCGGGTGTTGTTATAAGTAATGAAGAGTTATGGAAAAAGACACCGATTTATAAGCCAAGTGGTGAAGATACCTTTGTCACGCAATACTCTCTAAACTATATGGAAGATGTCGATCTCATTAAGTTTGACTTCTTGGGTCTTAAAACACTTGATGTTATCCAAAATGCGGTAAAGTTGATCAAACGTCGCTATGACAGAGATGTAGATTGGCACCAGATTGATGAGAATGATTCAAAGGTGTATGAGGTTATTCAGACCGGTGATACGGTTGGAATGTTTCAGATAGAGTCTTCTGGAATGCAAGATCTTAACCGTCGTCTTAAACCCGATAATTTTGAAGACCTTATTGCGGTCTTGGCACTCTATAGACCTGGTCCGATGGAGTCAGGGATGCTTGATGACTTCATCGAGCGTAAACATGGACGTCAAGAGATTACTTATGTATTTGAAGCCTTGGAAGAGATTTTAAAGCCTACCTACGGAGTTATTGTCTATCAAGAACAGGTTATGCAGATCGTTCAGACAATCGGTGGCTTTAGTCTCGGTGGTGCGGACATTGTGCGTCGTGCTATGGGTAAGAAAAAAGTCGAAGAGATGATCAAGTACAACAAAGAGTTTAGTGAGGGTGCTGCAAAGCAGGGGCTTGATTATAAAACTGCTTCAGAACTCTTTGACCTCATTGAAAAATTTGCCGGCTATGGTTTTAACAAATCTCACTCAGCAGCCTATGCAATGGTTACATTTCAAACAGCCTGGCTAAAAACCTACTATCCAAATGAATTTATGGCAGCACTTCTTACTTCAGATAAGGACAATACTGAAAAAGTTGTCCGTTATATCGATGAAGTCAAACGTATGGGCATAGAGCTCTCACCTCCAGATATTTGTGACTCTCAGTTAGAGTTCTCTGCGATTACCAAAGAGGGCAGAGAGATTATTCTTTTTGGTTTGGGTGCTATCAAAGGGGTAGGTGAAGCTGCCATTCACGCAATGCTAGAAGAGCGTGAAGCCAATGGTGACTACACCTCTTTACAAGATTTTGTCAACAGAATTGAACCCTCAAAGGTAAACAAACGGGTTATTGAGGCTATCATAAAATCGGGTGGTTTTGATAGATATGGCTACTCACGCAAGGCACTTCTCGATCAGGTTGAGCTTATTGTAGAGACGGCAAAAAAAGCGAGCGAAGCGAAGAAAAATGCAGTAGGAAGTCTCTTTGGTGATGATGAAGAGATCACAACTGTAGAGTTGACGCTTACAAACTCGCCGGAGTATGAACTCAAAGAGATCTTGGAGTTTGAAAAAGATACCCTTGGGTTTTATGTCTCTGGTCACCCTATGGATGAGTACAGAGAAGAGCTTGATCAGTTAAACTACACGCTCTCATCAGAGTTGGAGCATATTAAAGATGGTTCGTTTGCAATCTTCATTGGAAAAGTAGAAGAGATAACAAAGAAGATCTCAAAAAAAGGAAATCAGTTTGGCATAGTGAACTTGATGGACTTTCACGGAAATATAGAGATAATGCTCTTTTCAGATAAACTTGAACAGCTGCAGCAGATGAACCTTGAAGAGCCGGTCGCTTTTAAAGCAAGAGTGACACTGACTGACTTTGGACCACGTTTTAATGTTACAAAACTGATGACGCTCAAAGAGGCAAAAAGAGAGACGAAAAAGGTTAAAAAAGAGGTGCAAGAGGCTCCTCCTGAACCTATAAATCTCGCAGTACGACTCTCTAAAGATTTTGATGTTTTAGAGAAGCTCTATACAACCATACGACAACATCCAGGAAACAGACCACTAAAAGTTACCATTGTCTCTAGACTTCATAATGTTGTCATAGACTCTGCCATTCGTGTAGGCTCAACATTGATTGGGGCATTGGAAGGTAATGAGTTTGTGACTATACTCTAAGGGAGGATCTCCTCCTCTCTCAACCGCTACCAAAGTAGCAAATCCTTTTTCTCTTTTATGCTACAATTAAATAAAAAATATTTATAAAAGGATAGTTATGGCTTTAATAATGTTAATAATTATGAACTTAGCCGTTATGGCTTCACTCTATGTAGCACTCTTTATACTCAGTAACTTTTTTGGTATCTACATAGATCAGCAATCTATGAGCGGGCTCTTTATGATGGCTACACTCTTTGGGTTTGGAGGGAGTTTTATCTCTTTGTTTATGTCCAAATGGATGGCAAAACGCTCTATGGGTGTTGCAGTTATTGAAACGCCAAGAAATGAGACAGAACGCTGGCTACTCAGTACTATAGAAAAACTCGCACGTGAGGCTAACATTGGAATGCCTGAAGTGGGAATATTTCAAGCTGCTCCCAATGCTTTTGCAACAGGATGGGACAAAAACAACTCACTTGTAGCTGTCAGTACGGGACTTTTAGAGATGATGGAGCGTGATGAGATAGAAGGAGTTTTAGCGCATGAGATAAGCCACGTAAAAAATGGCGATATGGTGACCATGACACTGATGCAAGGGGTGCTCAATACCTTTGTAATCTTCATCTCACGCATACTCGCTTCAATGGTAGCACGTGATAGAGAGGGTAATACAAATCAAGGGATGTACTTTATGATAAGTATGGCTTTGGAAATGGTATTTAGCCTTTTTGCAACAGCAATTTTGATGTGGTACTCACGCCATAGAGAGTACAAAGCTGATGAGGGGGCGGTTGATTTAAGTGGTGCACAAGGAATCTACTACGCATTAGCAAAACTTGGAAAAATCCCACGTGAGCAGTTAGCCCTTAATGATGACTATAAAGCATTTGGAATTGTCGGGTTTTTAGGAAGTTTCTTTGCTTCACATCCGCCTATTGAAGCACGCTTAGAGCATATTAAAGAGTACACCGGTGCATAAGAGTTTTGATCACCCCTTTGATGCTTTTGTCCCTGATGGGGCAGAGGTGTTGATTCTTGGAAGCTTTCCAAGCATAAAATCTTTTGAAGATAACTTCTACTACGCACACCCACAAAACCAGTTTTGGAAGATACTAGCCGCTGTTTATGATGAAGCAACACCAAAAAGCATTGAAGAGAAGAGTAACTTTTTAACTAAGCAT
>Ga0256828_1000103_pt1 | contig 54623 bp, 49 predicted proteins | sample CV88metaG_FD_185993 | JGI IMG/M metagenome (GOLD analysis project Ga0256828, IMG submission 185993) | Hydrothermal vent microbial communities from East Pacific Rise, Pacific Ocean - CV88 | ecosystem: Environmental > Aquatic > Marine > Hydrothermal vents | place: Pacific Ocean: East Pacific Rise...
GTGGTGGGTCCGCGGGGACTCGAACCCCGGACCACTCGGTTATGAGCCGAGTGCTCTAACCAGCTGAGCTACAGACCCGTATTGAATAGCTGGTTACTATTTCGTAATCATGGTGATTTTCGAGTCAGAAGTATATCGACTGTAGTCTTTAAAAGCAATTAAATTTTGTAAAATCCCAAAAATTACCGCAAAAATAATAAATGAAGTTCCGCCATGGCTGAACATAGGTAGAGGAAGCCCTACGACAGGGGCTAAACCGATGATCATAAAAACATTGACTCCCATGTAGACAAAGAATAAAAAAGCAAGCCCTGAGGCAAAGGTCTTAATGAGATAATCATTGGTATGTTTAGCTGAAATATAGAGCAGATTAAAAATAAGTAGTATATAAAGGCTGATCACTGCTATCATACCTTTAAAGCCGAATCTCTCACCCAGATAGGCGAAGATAAAGTCGGTAGAAGAGACAGGAAGGAATTTGAGTTGTGTTTGTGTTGCATCTTCTTTTTTCTTTCCTTCCAGACCACCTGAACCTATGGCAATGAGAGCTTGTCTAACTTGGTAACTTGGTTTGTTGATTGCATCATGGATACGTTTTTTCTGATAATCCTTAAGTCCATACTGGTAAACAATCGGTGCACCTGCTCCGGCAAGTATGGCAATTGTGACCCAGATCTTCCAATTGATTCCCACAAGAAACAAAATACCATACCCTGTGATAAGTAAAACGAGAGCTGTTCCCAAATCAGGCTCTTTTGCAATGATAATGAAAGGAATCACAATAACAATAGAGAGTTTAATAAAATTAAAAATACCGTACCCTTTTTCCGGGGGAGGCTTTCTGCTTATAAGATAGGCTAACATCATGATCACATTGACTTTAATGAATTCTGAGGGTTGTATAGTGATATGTATACCCGGTATCTCGATCCAGCGTTGGGCACCCAAGATACTTTTTCCGACAAATTCAACAGCAATGAGCAATCCAAGATTTACGAGATAAAAAAGAGGGGCAAACCACCATAGTATTCGCCGCCATGGGATAAAAATTGAAATAAAAAACACAATAAAGGCAATGAAATAATAGACCATTTGTTTGGTATAAAGATGATGATTTATTTCATTGACAAGATAAGAAGAGATAGCAAACAGGGGTAGGAGTTGTATCATAAGAAGATAAGAAAAGTGTTTGAAAATACGTTTATCAAAGTCAAACCATGATTCCATCTGTATTCCTACTCTTTTTTAGGGTATTATATCGAAAAGAGTTAAGGGTTATAATGATTGATTTTTACAGGTTCGAACATTTTAAAAAGTATGAAGACCTGCTGCATGGCGTGACAATGAAATCGGCGGATTTTCCGTATGTTTTCTCTTTGGCTTTGCATACGGGAGAGGATCAAAAAAAGATCATACAAAACCGGAATACTCTCTCCTCTTTTTTATCAACAGACAGAGAGGTACATTTTGTTGTTGCCAATCAGACTCACAGTGATCACATAAAAGTGCTCAGATCACAACAGACTAAAGGCTGGGAGAGTGTAGAAGATGCTGTGGAAGATTGTGATGCATTGATAACAAATCTTCAAGGTGTTGTACTGACTATACTCACGGCAGATTGTGTACCGGTACTTTTGTATGATGAAAGGCAAAAAGTGGTTGCTGCTGTACATGCGGGATGGAAAGGTACAAAAGCCGGGATAGTAGCTAAAACAGTGCAGAAAATGAAAGAGGTATATGGGTGTGACCCTGCAGATATTGTAGCCGGTATTGCACCTTCCATAGGACAATGTTGTTATGAAGTAGATAAAAATGTGGCAGAACATTTCTTTGATATTTCGGAGAGTTTTACTTCCGTAGGTGAGAAGTTCATGCTTGATCTTCCTATGATCAATGAAAAACAGCTTTTGGATGCAGGGATAAAAAAAGAGCATATTGAAATGAGCGGTATTTGTACATCCTGTGAAGTAGACAGGTTTTTTTCTTACAGAAAAGAGCAGGGCTGCAGCGGCAGGTTCATGAGTATGATAGGGCTGATTTAGATCTCACAAGAGTTTAATTTTGTAAAACCTTTGGAAGCAAACCACCAAAGCGGCCATTTATAGAGACGTTCAATAAGTTTTTTCACCAAATATGCCGGATAACCGTGAAAATGAATGAATCCAAGATCGATAGCTGCATATTTTCCTCCCAATGCGATGGCTATACCTTTGATGTGTATATTTGCTTTTTTAAGTGTTTTGCCATGCAGAGAATATATGATATTTTTTGCAGCTATCTCTCCGCTTTGTATGGCAGTTTGTGCTGTCGGCGGTAGGGTTTTCCCTTTTCTCGTTGTAAGAACAGCAGCATCTCCAATGACGTATATATTCTCATAGGTATTACTCTTTAAATACGCATTAACAATGATCTGTCCTTTTTTGTTTTTTTCGGCATTTAATGTTTCCAGACATGGTGCAGTTGTTGTACCTCCTGCAAATATCATAAAATCAAAAGGGATTGTACTTCCGTCAGTAAAAATGGCTTCATGGTTATCTATCGAGGCAATACGGCTTTGTGTATGTACTTTGACCCGAAGCTTTTTTAACCTTTTCTTAGCGATCTTTATAATGCGGGGATGCATCCCATTGAGTATTGTTTCCCTACTGGCAATGAGATGTATATGCAAGGTAGCACAGGAGAGAGTATTGCTTTTGTAGTAACGGTTGAAGAAGTACTGCATACCTGCTGCTATTTCTACACCGGAGAGTCCGGCACCACCTATGATGATGTTGAAATTTTCTTTAGCCTGTTTTGCAGATTCAAGTCGTTTGTAAAGCTCATCCTGAAAAAACTGGTTGAGTTTAAGTGCTCCTCTGAGGCTTTTGGCTCCACTGGAGTAGTTATAGACGGTTGTATCACAGTTAAAACGTTTGGTGACACTGCCTAAAGCAATGATGAGAGTATCGTACGTGCAGATACCATCAGGAAGAAGAATGACTTTCTTTTGGGGGTTGATGGACTTCACGGTACGATGTTTAAATGTGACATTCCCATAATTCGCACACAGAGCGGGGAGACTCACAATGGTCTCATCAAAGGAAGTGTTACTGGAAATGAGTTCGTAACCTTCTGTCTGCAAAAAATGGTAAGGATGCTGGTCGATCAATGTTATTTTCAGCTCAGGGTATTTACCTAAGTGTTGCATTGCTGCAATACCTCCGTAACTTCCACCAAGTATCACTACATGATGACGCATACCTTACCTCCTAATATCTTTAGGATCAAATGTCACTATTGGTATAGTAACTAAAGAGGTGTGGAAAAGGTGTGTAGCATTTTATCTATAGACATCCGCCTCTGTATCGCAGTGAAGGGTCAGTTCGTAGAGCCACTGTTGCAGCTCTAACATATCTTCATAGATTTTGAAATTTCTGTCGATGATAGCTTCTGAATGGAATGTATCATTCGGAGTGAATGTGGTGTAGGCATAGATGGCTCCCATGAGGTAAAGGTAACTGTTGGAGTCCTCTGCTTTGCACTCTCTAGGCATTCGCTTGTATTTTGCTTCAGGAAGCATGTAGCCTTTTGTTTTCAGGTCTTCAAGTATGGTGTGAAGCCTTGTACGGCGCTCTTCATTTTGGATGTATTCTCTGTAGGTTTTCAGCAGGGTAGGTTTGAAGTTGCGTATCCCTGTAGCTACAAATACTTCTTGTGGATCATAATGCATGTAGAAACTGCTGCTTTGCATACGGTGTCCGCTTCCCTGCCAAAAGATGATCCCTATACGTGTCTTAATAGGGTCATTGAGATGAAACCTTGCATCACGATAAATACGAAAGAGTGATTTGTTGGTATTGGGTATGGCATTGATGGTAGGTACCAGTATCTGCAGGTGTTCTCCCATCTCTTCAACATAGGCTTTGTTGGGGGCTACTATGACTCTTTCATACTCTTCCCTGTTGGCATCAAGCCACTCTTTGGAGTTATTGACAATGATCTTGTTTAGAAATGCTAAACCTCTTTTAGGGAAGCCGTTGAAGTACATAGTTTATCCTGCTAACATTTTTTTAGTATTGTATCAGAATAAAGGTTATGCTTCTTCCTCGGTATCTTCAAGTAAATCATCTCTTGTTATTGACAGTTATTTTGTATTTACAGTCAGTGAAATAATATGAAGGGGGTTTCTACTGCGTATACGTAAAAAAGTGTTGGTTGGTTTTTCTATTTTAAAATGAAGGTTATTTTTTTTGGAATCTGGACATACCTCATGGCTGAACAAAAGATCCATAGTGTTGGAAATCACTTCGACTCCAAAATGTATTTTTTCTTTGGTTTTAATAATGAGTCGGTAGTGACCAGGTTTTAAAAAACCCAGAGGAATAAAATAGCCTTTATATGACGGTAATGCAAAATGTGATAAATTTTCAAGTCGCGGTTTTTCATTCTTTGGCATCCATAGTGCGCACTCTTTTTTCATATAGTTTAAAAGTGTAAAAAATTCTGTTATTTTACTTTTTGAAAGATCAGGATCATTTGCATAGCGTTTAATGTGGTTGGCAGCTTTTTTACTGCCTGTGTCAAAACTAAGTCTTCCGCTACATTCACCTTCATGACATTTGGCACAGAGAAGGTTGAATGTTACCGATGTTTCCGTATGGATATTTTGTAAGTTATCTGTAAAAGAGAGAGAAGAAAAAAAGGTGATAAAAAATAAGAACTTAATAGGTTTGATCATTTTTTATCCTTTTTATTTTATGGAACTCTCCTTATTATAACGCTTTTTCTCTTGTCTCATCTGCTTCCAGTTCCATTACTTTCCATGGTAGTCCCTGTACCATCAGTTCATCCATGAACGGATCCGGATCGAACTGTTCCATGTTGAATACACCTTTGCCTTTCCATTTTCCCTCCAGTATGAGTTTTGCACCTATCATGGCAGGTACACCGGTGGTATAACTTACTCCCTGGCTCATTACTTCTGCATAACATTTTTCATGGTCGGTGACTTGATAGATATAAACCGTTTTTTCTTCTCCGTCTTTGATGCCTTTGGCGAAGATGCCGATGTTGGTTTTTCCTTTGGTTCTCTCGCCTAGACTTGCAGGATCCGGGAGCAGTGTAGCAAGGAATTCCATAGGGACTATTTTCATGCCTTTATGTTCTACTTCTTTAATACCCAACATCCCTACATTTTCAAGACACTTCATATGGGTCAGATAACTCTTCCCAAAAGTCATAAAGAACCGAATGCGTTTAAGTCCTTTAATGTGTTTGATCAGTGACTCCATCTCTTCATGATAGAGCAGATAGCTGTCTTTAGGTCCAATTTCGGGGTAGTCCCATACTTGTTTGATCTCCATAGGTTCCGTCTCTATCCACTCACCATTTTCCCAGTAGCGTCCCTTTGCACTGACCTCACGCAGGTTTATCTCCGGGTTAAAGTTGGTAGCAAACGGATAGCCGTGATCCCCTGCATTACAGTCGAGTATATCGATGGTGTGGATCTCATCAAAATAGTGTTTTTGGGTATAGGCACAAAAGACATTGGTCACTCCCGGGTCAAACCCGCTTCCAAGCAGTCCCATGATGTTTGCTTTCCTGAACTCCTCATCTCTGGCCCACTGTTCTTTGTACTCGAATTTTGCAGTATCCGGGTGTTCATAATTTGCAGTATCCAGGTAGTCTACCTGCATCTCTTCACAGGCATCCATGATGGTAAGATCCTGATAAGGAAGTGCTACATTGATGACGATACTTGCACCTGTTTTAGCGATGAGTTCTTTAAGTTGGGGTATGGAGTCTGCATCCACTTGTGCAGTACGTATTTCTATACCGGTTTTTGCTTTGATATTGGTTGCGATGGTGTTACATTTACTTACTGTTCTACTTGCAAGTGTGATCTCTCCGAATGTTCCACTGTTCATAGCACATTTGAATGCTACAACGTTTCCAACACCGCCTGCACCGATGATAAGGGTTTTTTTAGACATAAAAGACTCCTGATTTAATGTAGGTATTTTATCACAAATAGTAGTGATTGACAATATAATTCAAGCCAAAAAGCAGAGGAATGAAAATCAATGTACTTAGCAGAATAAGTGAAGTCACATCCTTGGGTTTACAGTCATATAGAGATGCAAGGTTGATGTTAGCCACGGCAAGTGGTGTCATCATCTCCATAAATATGACTCCTTGTACAAAGAGAGGCAGATTTGTAAAACTGAGTATGAATGCTGTTGCCAAAGGAATGATGAGGAATTTCTGGCTCATCGTTCCTGCAAAGAGTTTAGGATGCAGCTCTTTGATGCGTATGCCTTGCAGGAAAGTACCCAGTAAGAAGAGTTGTAAGACGATCCCTGCATAGGCTCCCATTTTAAAGAACTCTTGAATTTGACTGCTTAAAGGGATGTCATAGATATTTATGAGTATGGCTAGCACTGAAGCAGGGATAATGGGAATTTTAATAATGTTAAAGAGAGAATCTTTAATACTGAATGAACCTCGTGAATAAATGTAAACCCCTATAATGTAGACTATAAAGACATTGGCAATGTTAATAAGTGTGGTATAGATGACACTCTGTTCTCCAAAAAGTGCAATACCCAGAGGAATACCGATATTGCCAGTATTGCCTACAAACCCGGCAATGGAGAAAATAGCACGCTTTTTAGGATTGGAAAATATCATTTTTCCTATAAATATAGTCGGTAGGAGCAATACAAGAATGATAGTTAAATAAAGTAGAGGTACATAAATATGCTCACTATGCAGTTTTGCTGTACTAAATCCCCAAATGGTTACAAAAGGCTGTAAAAAATAGACAGACATGAGGGTAAGTGTCTTGGTACTCATATTCTCTTTAAAAATACGTTTAGCCGTATAGCCAAGTACGATGAATACATAGACAAAGATAATGGAGAGAAGTGTACTTATCATGGTTAGGATTATAACTTATTTTGGGTTAACTTATTTTAGATATGATTCTTTAATTTAAATTTAGGATAGTTTATATGGATTTTTCTTCTTTGGAGACATGGGGTTACCTTGCTGTAGCCTTTTTCTCGTTTGGCGGCTCCTTTTTCATCGTTGCTGCTGCAGGTGTTTTTTCATTTATGGGGCATATGGATCTTACCACAGCACTTATCATAGCAGCTATAGCAAATTTTATGGGTGACAACTTTTTATTTTATCTGGGGAAGTACCAGAAAAAGGAGATACAGCCTTATTTTGCAAAACATAAACGAAAACTGGCATTAGCAACGCTCATTATGCGTAAGTATGGGGTTTTGGCGATCTTCATCCAAAAGTTCATTTATGGAGTAAAGACCATTGTACCACTCTCTATGGCTTTGGCAAAGTATGATTTTAAGAAGTTTGTTTTCTTTAATATCTTTGCTTCTATTATTTTCGTATCGGTAATAGGTTTGAGTGCCTACTACATGAGTGAGTCTATTATTGCATTTTTTACAGTGATCAAAGAACGTCCGTGGATAGCACCTATTGTACTTCTAAGTATTGTTGCCTCAGCATGGTGGGCAATGGAAAAAATGACAAAGAAAAAATAGTCTTATCTATTAAGCCAATAGATAAGACTTGGGATATTTTCCACTCCAAAATAGATGTAGTTACGGTTTTCATTATCTCCGTATCTTCGTACATAGGTGAATCTGAATATGTCAATAAGATCTACATAGGCATTGAATCCAAAGGCACTTTCACGCTTATAGAATGAGCCCTTCATATCTCCAAACATACTGGCACCTACACCAAACTTTACAAAATCATTATACTCTTTGAAAGCATTGATATCCATACGTGCAAAGTCTGTAAAGTTCTCACTGTGATTATAAGAGAATTTTCCCTCAAAACCATTAAGAAGATGCATATTTTTATACCAATAGCTGCTATATCCCAATGTAAAACCGCCATTCTTCATATCGGTAGCCAGTTCATTGGGAAGTAGTCTGAGGGCTGTACGTAATGCGGCTCTACCTTCGTCTCTGGGGGCATTCATCGGTAAGATATCGAAACCGTCTTTCTTTTTAACAAAAGTGCTTCCCGCCCATGCTGCAATACTGGTAGCTTTAGCTACAGTTTCATGTTCAGGATAGACCTTTGCACGTTCATTTTCCAAAGTTGTTATACGGTTAATAATTGCTCTTAAAGGTTTTTTATACCAATGGTCAATATCTCTCTTGGCTCTGACAAGAAAAGATTTTTTGTTATGCTGCAAATAATGCATGTCCAGTTTTGTAAGAAATTTTTTAAATTCTGCTACCTCATAACGTTCGCTGTCACTCTTTTTTATATTAAAAGCACTGTAGATCGCTGAGACAGCATCGGTTATCTTAGGTTCTCTATGAAAGAACTCGGCATTGAGAAAAATCCTATAGGCAGCAAGGGCTTCAGGGTTTTGATCGATATGCAGTTTTGTTTTAAGTTGATCCATTAACTGTATTTGTGATAAACGAGGGAAATAGCCTTTCTTTTTAAATTCTTTTGCCAAATGAAAAATAGCATCATAAATACCTACATAATAATCATATACCCGGAAATTATGATCCAGGAATGCACCGAAATGTTCTAAGAAATTACCTGCAATAGGATGATATCTGGAAGAGAGCATTAAAGTGTAGGAAGGGTTGTTTTTAAAGTATTTGTTGATAGCCTGATAGAGTTTCATGGATTGGAATATTTCCAAACTGTTAAAAAGAGGCATACTGTTTGCAGTGAAGAACCCAAGTGGTCTCTGCTCCTTTTTTTCTTTTTTTCCTTTGTTATGTTCTTTTCTCATATTACTCGGATCAATGAAAACGAATTTCTTTGCTTTTTTATTGAGTTCAATAGCCAGTTGTAAGGGTATATTGTCATATGCACCACCGTCTATGAAATAACTTGAGTAGTTTTTACCCTGATAGTTATAACGCAGTTTGACTTGCTGAAAGGCACCGGGGAAAGCAGAAGAGGCAAAGAGAACATTCGATACTTTGGAAATATTTTTATGAATACCCGGAATGGAGATGTAAAAATCACTGCTTGGAGGCATTTTTTTATTTTCCAGAATGAGTCTTCCTCTCTTTTCTTTGAGTATAAGCGGGACAGAAAAATGCTGGTTCTTGATCTTGATACCCTGAAATTCTTCTATCATAGGTTGTGCTTTTGTCACAGAAAAACCAAGCGGTACACTGCAGTTCTTTCTGTAGATAGGCTCTTTTAGATGTTTTATGATCATCTTTCCTTTTTTGGCTAAAACTTTTCTACTAAAAAGGGTACTTCTGTTGCTTTTGCTTTTTCCTTTGATAAGAAGATCTTCCATACCGAGATTGACCCATGTTTCATAAAAAAGATTATCATTGATGTTATTCTTATAGGGAATGGTCTCTTTTTGACACCAATACATACCGGAGAGAAGCGCATTGATAGAACCTGCAGAGGCACCGGCTACAGAACGAAGTTCAGGACGTACTGTTTTCCCTGAAGCTCTAAGTTCACTCAACATTTTGATCATGGCCCAGTTGTATCCTGCTTCATAGGCACCAAGACTGACACCTCCGCTGATGACCATAGAGAAATTAACCTCTTTTGTTTTTGCATAAAGTACAGAGTGGAGTAAGAAGAGAAGTAAAGATATTTTAAAAAAAGATTTCATAGATGAACCCTTGATGTTGAAGAGAAGAAAGAGGGAAGTATTACCCTCATATCTTGATGTTAGCTGTGTTTACTTTTTATAAATTTTTCAATACGTCTGATACCCTCACGGATAGTGGTCATGTCTGTAGCAAATGAGAATCTGAAGTATCCTTCAGACCCAAATCCTATACCCGGAACTACAGCAACACCGGTTGCTTGAAGTAACTCTTTACAGAACTCTATAGAATTATTTGAAATATCTTTGATATTTACAAAAAGGTAGAAAGCCCCTTGCGGTTTAAGTACAGAGAGTCCGTCTATTTCATTGAAGAGCTCAACTGCTTCATCTGCTCTTGCCTCAAATGCCCTTCTCATATTTTCTATCTCATCATCTACTTCCCCCAGAAGTGCAGGGATCGCTGCTTTTTGAGTAATAGAGTTGATATTTGAGGTACTTTGGCTTTGAAGTTTGTTCATTGCTGCGATAAGTTCTTTATTTGGTGTAGCCAGGTATCCGAAACGCCAGCCGGTCATTGCTACGGATTTACTAAGACCGTTGATGGTCACAGTTCTTTGATACATATCTTCCGAGATGCTTGCAGTAGCTGTAAAATCTATGCCGTATACAAGTTTTTCATACATTTCATCTGATGCTATGATAATATCCGTTCCCTCAAGTACTTCTGCCAGTGACTGGAGTTCTTCTTTAGAGTAAACTGATCCGGTAGGGTTGGATGGTGAAGTCAAGATCAGCATTTTGGTCTTAGGTGTGATCGCTGCTTGAAGCTGTTCTGCTGTGATCTTGAAACCGTTGATCTCATCAGTCTCAATGACCATTGGGATCGCTCCTGCATACTTGACAAGTTCAGGGTAGGTTACCCAGTATGGAGCAGGGATGATCACTTCATCATCAGGATTCAGTATAGCTTGGAAAAGGTTGAAGAGAGACTGTTTTGCACCGTTACTGACAATGATGTCAGATGCTGCATACTCAAGGTTGTTGTCTCTTTTAAGTTTTGTTGCTACTGCTTCAAGCAGTTCCGGTATACCGGGAACAGCAGTATACTTGGTAAATCCGTCATTGATAGCCTTGATAGCTTCATCTTTAATGCGTTGCGGTGTTCCAAAATCTGGTTCTCCTGCTGAAAATGAGAGAATATCTTTACCTTGTGCTTTAAGGTCTCTTGCAAGAGAAGAGATAGCGATAGTAAGTGATGGTGACAGTGTTTGGATGCGATCAGATAGCAGCATAAAAATCCCCTAGAATAAAATTGAAATATTATAGCTAAAAGTGGTTGATAAGTGACTAAAACAGGGCAGGTGCCTCTGCCCGTAGAGGGGGAAAGAGAGCTTTTAATCCATAGAATGGATAAAGTTATCATAGATCTCTTCAAGATCATGATCTTTCTTCTTGACTGTTTCCTGTTTTCCTTTAGGTAATGCATTTTCAAGGACTTCAATACGTTTAAGAAGATACTCAAATATCTCTTTGTTGACATCAGGGATCTTATTATGACTGAGCGGTGTCTTGTCATATCCGCGTTTGAGTACACGTGCAGGTATACCTATAGCAGTAGAGTCGGCGGGTACATCTTTGACCACAACAGAGTTCGCACCTACTTTTGAATTTGCACCTATGATGATGTTCCCCAGTACTTTTGCTCCTGCACCGATGACCACATTATCTTCAAGGGTAGGGTGACGCTTACCTTTGCTTGTACTGACCCCGCCCAAAGTTACCTGTTGATAAACGATCACATCATCTCCCAGTACAGCAGTTTCACCTATAACCACACCTACACCATGGTCTATAAAAACCCTGCGTCCCAGTGTTGCTGCGGGATGGATATCAATTGTTGTTAAAAAAAGACCGAGTGCTGAGATGAAACGGGGGATGAATCTTAACCCCTTGTTGTAAAACCAATGTGCAAAACGGTAAAAAAAGAGTGCCCATAATCCGGGGTAGTTAAAAAAGAGTTCAAAAGTTGAATGCAAGGCAGGGTCATTTTGTTTGACATTGGCAAAATCTTCTTTAATGAGACTAAATATGTTCACGTTATTCCTTTAACTGTTTTCACTTATAGCTTGGATGGTCTTAAGATAACTATTTTCGCTTAAATAGAGGTAAAGTTTTCCTAAAAGTTCTCTTTTTTCTTCTTTACTGATATGCTCAGATTCTTCTATTTTGTATTTGAGTGCTTTGTCTATGAGGTTTGTGTCATAATCCAGGTCATCAAGTACATCCATCAGATTTTGTGCTTCAATCAGATGTTCGATATGGTATTCTCCATTTTTATCAAAAGTGATGACTGCCTCCGTGGGGTGTGTAAAAAGGTTGTGTTTCATCCCCAGTACTTCCTGATAGGCACCTGTGAGGAAAAAGGCAAGAAAATACTCTTCTTTACTTACGTCTATATCATGCAGATAAAGTGGCAGATCACGATTAAATCCTATCTCTCCGTCACTGTCACAGGTAATATCCCAGATACTTGCAGGGTTGGCAGGTTTTTCATTGAGTTTGTCTAACGGCATAATAGGGAATTGTTGTGACAAACCCCAAAGATCAGGAAGAGACTGGAATGCAGAGAAGTTCACAAGATATTTCTCCTGTATACGGTCTTGGAGTTTCTTAAGCTCATCAGTGTCTTCATTTTTAAGCAGGGAGATTGCTTTTTTAATGATAAGATTGACCAGTATTTCTGTGTTGGAGCGATCTTCAAGGTCGATATATCCAAGATCAAAAAGTGTAAGCAGACTCTCCATATGGTCCAGTGCATCATGCAGGTACTCCCTGGCATTTTTACGTTTTATGGTATTAAACAGGTCATAAAGTTCTTGAATAAGTGGAGGATTCACCTTTTTGAGTCTAAGACCTTTTTCATGATATTCCTGGGAAAACAGTTCAAGTACAGGTGCTACAAGTACAGAGTGGGAAGCTGCAATGTAGCGACCCGATTCTGTGAAGATATCAGGCTCCGTAACACCTTTACTCTTGGCGATCTCCTGCATCAGATAGACCACATCGTTGGCGAATTCATCCAAAGAATAGTTTCTCTCCTGGGCGTTGGTGTGCTGAGAGTACTCTACAGCCAGTCCGCCGCCGATGTTAATAGCTCCAAGAGCATCTGCCCCTCGTTTTTTAAGTTCAGCATAGATGTTACCGGCTTCTCTAAGTGCTTTTTTAAGCGGGGCTATGTCACCCATTTGAGAACCTATATGAAAATGGATCATCCAGAGTTTGTTTAAAAGTTCATGTTTTTTAAGTAGCTCATAGGCTTCAAGCAGTTCGGTGGAAGTCAATCCGAATTTTGAACTGTACCCACCGCTTTTTGCCCAGATTCCTATGCCTGAACTATGCAGTCTTATACGCACACCTATCTTGGGAGCTATGGGATTTTCAATTTCACTGTTAAATTCTTTGTTGACCTGTATGATTGTCTGAAGTTCACCCAGTCCCTCTATGGTCACAGTGATATTGTGTCCCATTTTTGCAGCAATGAAGCAAAGAGCGATCATCTCTTTGTCTTTAAATCCGTTAACGGTAATAGGTGCTCCTACAGGGGTTTTAGACATGGCGATGATAAGTTCAGCTTTGCTTCCTGCCTCAAGTCCGTAGTTATACTTCTGCGAGACATCCATAAGTGCATGGATGAAATTGGGGAACTGGTTTACTTTGAGTGGGAAGACAGCGTGGAAATCACCCTGATAGTTGAACTCTTTTTTTGCTTTGGAAAAGGTATGAAAAAGTGTGGATATCTGTTTTTTAATGAGATGGGGAAAACGCAGAAGGAGAGGTCCTTTGTAACCTTTCTCCCTTATGGCTTTAGTGATCTCCAAGAGTGAAGGCTGATCGGCATAGTTGATATTGACCGTATCATCTTTGAGTATAAAATTATTATCACCCCAAATATTCAAACCAAACTGCTTCATTGCTACTGCCTTGTGAATTTATAGTGGTTATTATAGCGAAACTTAATCTAATCTTACCTATAATAGAAACTATGAACGGGCAATTTTTAAAGCTAAACAGAGACCAAGATCATCTTAATGTTATTTCTACAGGAGAGTGGACACTGCAAAGTGTACGACAGATAGAAAAAGAGTTGGCAAAAGTTCCCTATGACAAGAAGATCATTTGGGATGTCTCCGGAGTAAGTGATTTTGACAGTGCCGGTGTATTGCTTTTTATAGAGTATTTGGAACGATTTGAGAAAAAAACAACAGTGAAAATATTAGGCTACAGCTCTGCCCAAAAGGAGATGTATGATCTGTTGAGATCTCATACACTGGAAAATATTCCACCTCGTAAAAACGGTTTTCTTGAAAATATCGGTAAAAGTACAGTTGAGTTATATAAGGATATTAAAGATTTTGTTACCTTTTTGGGAGAGCTTTTTATAACTCTTTTCCATATACTTTTAAATCCTAAAAATATCCGTTTTAAAGAGATGGTTTATCATATCCATCATTCAGGGTTTAATGCCCTTGTTATTATTGGACTTACTTCTTTTCTGGTAGGAATGGTCATCGCATATCAGGGTGCTGTGCAGTTGGCAAAGTTCGGTGCCGATATATTCATAGTAGATACGGTCGGTATCTCTATCGTAAGAGAGCTTGGACCAATGATCACGGCGATAGTCATTGCAGGACGAAGCGGTTCAGCCTATACTGCGGAGATAGGAGCTATGAAGATAACCGAAGAGATCGCTGCTATGAGAACAATGGGATTTGATCCGTATAATTTTTTGGTACTGCCTCGTATTTTTGCTTTGATGATCGCTTTACCGCTTCTTATTTTCTTTGCCGATCTTATAGGGATACTCGGCGGAATGGTAGCATCGGGGATGCAGCTTAATATCTCTTTTGGACAATTTATTGACAGACTTTATGAAGTACTGGAAGTCAAACATTATATTCTGGGAATGATCAAGGGGCCTGTATTTGCTTTTCTCATTGCAGCAGTAGGGTGTTTTAGAGGTTTTCAGGTTTCAGATAATACAGAGAGCCTTGGACTTCATACCACTGCCAGTGTTGTGAACTCTATCTTTTTGGTCATTGCTTTTGATGCACTCTTTTCAGTGATCTATACGGAGTTGGATATATGAGTAAAGAAAATTCTGTTGTGATAGAAGCAAAAAATATCGTTACAAGATTTGGAGAGCGTACTATTCATGACGGAGTTTCATTGTATGTGAATGAAAATGAGATCTTCGGTATTCTGGGAGAGAGCGGATCGGGAAAATCGGTATTGATGAAAGAGATGATCATGCTTTTGGAGCCTAATGCGGGAGAGATGACAGTATTGGGACATAAACTTAACGGTATCGGCTATACGGAGGCACAGGAGTTGCGTAGAGAGTGGGGAGTATTGTTCCAGTTCGGTGCACTCTATTCTTCTATGACCATTGCGGAGAATATAGAGGTACAGCTTAAAGAGTACACAAATATCTCCAAAGAGATGCGTGACAATCTTGTTCGTTCCAAAATAGCGCTGGTAGGACTTGGTGCACATGTGGGGGCACTTTATCCTTCTGAACTCAGCGGGGGTATGATCAAAAGAGCTGCACTTGCACGGGCACTTGCCATGGAGCCAAAACTTCTTTTTTTGGATGAGCCGACTTCAGGACTTGACCCTGTGGGAGCACGGAATTTTGACAAGCTGATTGTGGACCTTCGTGATATGCTTGGCATTACCGTTGTGATGATCACACATGATCTGGATTCTATTTTCAGCATTGTGGACAGGATGGCAGTTTTGGCAGATAAACATGTTGTAGCACAGGGTACATTGGAAAATGTGTTACAATCACAACATCCTTTTGTTGAAGAGTTCTTTAAAAATGAATATACGAAACAAAAGTATATAGATAAGATAGGGGTAAGCAGGGTGGAACATGTATAGTAGAGTCAATTATACGATTGTAGGTGTATTTGTATTACTTTTCAGTGCAGGATTGGTGTGGTTTGCTTTTTGGCTTGCAAAATATGGTATACACCGGGAATTTGATACTTATGAGCTTTATATGACGGAATCTGTTGCAGGGCTCTCTAAAGATTCCGTTGTGAAGCTCAGAGGGGTAGATATAGGGCGCGTCAGTGAAATACGCATAGACCCAAATAATATAGAACGTATTGAGATATTTTTAAAAATAAAAAGAGGTGTACCCATCAAAGAAGATATGGTGGCACATACTCAGATGCTGGGTGTGACAGGTCTGCTCTCTATAGAGATCGACGGGGGGACCAATGGAGCAAAAACATTGAAGCCTACAGAAGACCATATCCCTGTCATACCCACTGCACCTTCATGGTTCACAAAAACAACAAAAGGACTGGGTACGCTTTCAGACAGGATCACTATGATGGTAGATAAAATACAGAAACTGTTGAGCCAGAAAAATATTGACACATTAGGAAAAGTTTTTGATAATACGGAAAAAGTAACTGCAAAAGCGGAAGATGTAGAGACAAAAGCCATTAGCTCATTGGAAGAAGTAGATACAACGCTTCAGGAGTTCAGAGTTTCTATTAAAAATATGAATGAGAAACTTGTTCGGGCAACTAAGGATTTTAAAGTCATGCAAAAAGATTTTGGAAGTATTAAAAAAGTAACAGTTCCTACAGTCAATCAGATCATGAGAACAGCCAAGAATTTTAATCGTATGACGTTAAAAATAGAAAAAAGTTTAGATAGAGGGGATTACAATATCAAAAAAATATTTGAACCGTTTTTGGTAGACATCGGCATTGTATCTGAACAGATAAACGATCTGGCAAAAGAGTTGAAAGAGAGTCCTAACGATATACTCTTTAAATCAAGAAAGCAAAGACGAGGACCCGGAGAATGATACGATATTTTATACTGATCTTAACACTTATGATCATCAACGGATGTAGTTCAAAAGAAGCAGCACCAATGAATATTTATTCATTAAAAACAGTAAATATATTACCTGAGGCTTCCGGGAGGCATCATCAACAGACTATAAAGGTCTCTTTCCCCCAGACACTTAAAGAGAAACTGACCAATAAAATGAGTTACTCTTACAGCTTAAATAACAGAGGTGTTTATCTTAATTCACAATGGTCGAACAATAGCGGTAAACTGGTGCAGGGAAGCATTATCCAGACACTTGACAGCAGCAGACTCTTCAAAGCAGTATTGCCTTATGAATCTACAGCAGGAGAAGATCTTAGACTGGAGAGTAATATTTATGATTTCTCTCATCATGTAAGAGGAGATGCTTCTTACGCTGTTGTCTCTATTCAGTTCAGTCTTATCAATACGGATACAGGAAAACTCATAAGAACAAAAAGGTTCAGTTATAAAGAAGATACCAAAACTACAGATGCAAAAGGGTATGTGGAGGCTACCCAAAGAGCTATGGATAGGCTGTGCAGAGATTTGGTAAAGTGGTTGCGTTAAAAAATTTTCTTAAGGCAAGTGCATTTTAAAACTAAATTCTCCCAAAAGAATGCTCTTTTCTTCTTTACTCTCCAAGTCTTTAAACCAGACCGTTCCCTCTTTTAACTCATCCTCACCGATGAGTACTGCGTAGCGTGCATTGACCTTGTCTGCACCTTTCATGTGGCTTTTGAAACCTTTTGAGTTGTACTCTACGGTAACTTTGCTTTCTTTGCGTTTTTGGGCAGCCAGTGGGAAGAGGGCTTCAACAGCTTCCGGAGTCATAGCACCCATGTAAATGCCTTCTCTTTTGACTTCGGGCATTTTGACAAGCTCCATGATACGCTCTATCCCTATGGCAAAGCCTACAGCAGGAGTAGGTTTACCGTCTAAGAACTCTACAAGCCTGTCATAACGTCCGCCGCCTGCGATAGCAGACTGTGAACCTATCTCGTTACTGATGAACTCAAAAGCAGTTTTGCTGTAATAGTCCAGCCCTCTTACAAGATTGGTGTCTACAGTGTAGCTGATCTCTGCTTTGTCGAGCAGGGCAGTGAGTTTTTTAAAGTCACTGTCACACTCTTCACAAAGGTTCTCTATGAGTTTTGGAGACTTTGTAAGCAGTGACTGGCATGTTTCATTTTTACAGTCGAGTACACGTATAGGATTTGTCTCTATACGTCTGTTACAGTCACTGCAGAGCTCCTCTTTGATGTTGCTAAGGAAACCTACAAGATTTTCTCTGTAGGGAGGCATACATGTTGGACATCCCAAAGAGTTGATAAGCAGTTCAAAACCGATACCAAGTTCATCAAAGATCTGTTTGATCATGGTAATAATAGTAAAGTCCTCATACACCGAAGCCTCTCCGAAACTTTCACAGCCAAACTGGTGAAACTCTCTTAGACGACCTTTTTGCGGTCTTTCATAACGGAACATCGGTCCGTAGTAATAGAATTTCTGCTTGACCGGTTGGCGGTCAAGTTTTGCAGAGACAAAAGCACGTACGATCCCTGCAGTGCCTTCGGGACGCATGCAGACATCATTGCCGCCCTTGTCCTCAAACTGGTACATCTCTTTACCTACGATGTCAGAGCTTTCTCCTACAGAGCGCTTAAACAGAGCTGTCTCTTCAAGAATAGGTGTCTCTATGTAGTTATAACCATACTTTTTTGCTACACCTATAGCAGTGGTTACAATGTGTACAAAACGTTGGCTCTCTTCAAAAGTGAGGTCTTTCATGCCGCGTAACGGGTTTATCATTGTTGTGCCTTTGTAGGGTGCGTTTACTAACGTACCGTCAATATAATTATGGAATTATACCTTCAAGTAGGTAAGAATGGATTGATGAATAGTCTCAATCTCTTGTGTAGCATCCACAAAGAGGTGAGGGATGCCCAGTTTGATGATGCTCTGTTTCATGTGCTCCTGCACAGTGAGTAGATACTCAAGCCCCCGAAGTTCTATGCCGTCAAGACTTTTGGCAGAGGTTCTCTCTTCAAGTGTCTTCATATCTGTTAAAAAGAGAATGATCTTGTCGGGAAAATGTTCTTTGAGGGCAAATTTGTTAAGGCTTACCAACTCCTCAAAATCAAAATCCCCGTTTGCCAAAGCATATCCAATACCGGAGATGAACCCTCTGTCAGAGATGACCACTTTGTCTTTGTTAGGCTCTATTACCTCTTCATAATGTTCTGCTCTGTCAGCAAGAAAGAGAAGCAGTTCTGCTCTTTTGGAAGCTAAAGAGTCCTCTAAGAGTATCTCTCTTGCTTTTTTACCGAACTTCGTACCGCCTGGTTCATGGGTAGTGATGATCTCAGGATGTTTCTGGGCGATGAGGTCTATCTGTGTGCTTTTACCGCAAGTGTCTATGCCTTCAAAGAGTATATACATTATTTTCTGATCTCTTTAATGATACGGTATACCTCAGCATCAAGCAGATGATCTACTTTCCCGTCGTAAGCCAAAATAGCACGCACGACTGAAGAACTGACAAAGGCATGTTGCAGACTTGGCATAAGGTAGATGGTCTCAAGGTCAGGTTTGAGTGAAGCATTGGCATAACCCATCTGCAGTTCATACTCAAAATCACTGACTGCTCTTAGTCCTCTAATGATGATGTTGGCTTCAAGATCTTCAGAAAGATCCACAAGCAGTTTGTCAAAGCCGATAACATTGACCTTTGGAAACGCTTTGGTAGCTGCTTGTGTCATCTGTATGCGTTGTTCAAGGTTGAACATAGGTTTCTTCGCTTCAGAGTCTGCTACAGCTACAATGATCTCATCAAACATATGACACGCTCTTTTGATAATGTCCAAATGTCCATTGGTTATGGGGTCAAATGTACCCGGGTAAATTGCTTTTCTATGTGTACTTGTCGGTGTTCCCATTATTTCCATCTCTCATATAAGTTATTTTCTATGCCTAAGACATCATACCATTTCCCGATGATGAACTTTTCCATATCCTCAAGATCAGAAGAGTCAGAGTAATAGCCCATAACCGGAGGTGCTATTATAACACCAAGTGTGGCTAATTTATGCATATTTTCCAGGGCAATGGCAGAAAAAGGCAGCTCTCGTGGAGCTAAGAGTAATTTCTTCTGCTCTTTAAGTGCTACAGCAGCCACACGGGTAGCGAGGTTGTCACTGATACCGCAGGCTACTTTTGCAAGGGTGTTCATGCTGCAAGGTATGATAGCCGTTGCATCTACCCTGAATGAACCGCTTGAGATGCTTGCTGCAATGTTGTCGCTAGAGTGTAGTGTGACTTGTTTGTTCTCAAAACTCTCAACAGTCAAGGCATTGTCCGAGACTACAACGTGGACTTCAATGTCTGAAGGTAAATAGTCTACAAACTTCTTGCCTAACTGAACACCCGATGCACCGGTGATTGCTACTACTAGTTTCATTTATTACCTTGTTTATTTATTATATGGATTATATCAAAAGTAATTAAGAGTTAAGAAAAGTTGGGAAAATTAAAAAAGGTGGAGCGGGCGAAGGGATTCGAACCCTCGACAGCCTGCTTGGAAGGCAGGAACTCTAGCCACTGAGCTACGCCCGCAACATTATTTGCGTTAGCAAATAAGTTTATAAGTATATAGAACAACAACTTAAAACGACTAGTCGTTTGAGCCAACTGCTGAAGTTGTCACAGTGACAACGTAGCAAAGACGGACTTTGTTCGTTTTGCGTTCTATTTAATGGTACCTCGGGTCGGATTCGAACCGACACGCCCGAAGGCAGAAGATTTTGAGTCTACCAAGTCTACCAGTTCCATCACCGAGGCATTTACGTTTTAAAACGTAGGAGGAATTCTACTCCTACAGAGCTTAAACAACGTTTAGAAGGTTTATAAAATAGAAAAATATGACAATTTGGCGCTTTTTAATAGCCTACTAAAGATTATTTGTTATAATATCTTCATTAATTAATATGAACTTAGGACAATGTGTGAAGATAACGATAATCATAACAGCAATACTTTTTATCTACGGTGCATTTTCAACACTGTTCCATGATACTGCCTTGGTTGGAAATATAGGTAAGATCGTGGGTGATACGAATATCCATCTTTTCGGCTACTTTGCCTATGTTAATATTTTTGTTCTTTTTTATCCGCTTTATAAGCTTTATACCAATGCATCTGTAAGAAAAGACATTGATTTCTATTTGGGCTGGATACTCTTTTTCATTGCACTTATTATCTTTGAGTCCTTGGTACTTGAACTTAAAAATGCAGGCTTTATCGGTACGCAGATCGTAGAGTTCCTGCAGCCGCTCATCGGTAAAGCAGGGCTTTGGCTCTTTTGGTTGATGATCATGTCACTCTCTCTGGTCTTCATACTTGATGATGATTTCTCTCCCAAAGATTTGAAGATAAAAGGGTTGAATCTCTCACCGTTTACTTCTGGAACAGGGAAATTTTTTGCTGCAGTTAAAGCTGTGATGAAAAAAATCTTTACCAACCCTTTCTCTTCTCCTAAACTGGAAGATGAGATGATGCCTGTTATGGAAGAGACAGCAGTAAAACCGAAAAGAACAAGAACAGTTAAGAAGCCGGCAGCGAAGAAAAGAGCCGTGACAAAAAAACTTTCCAAACCGGAAATGGCTGCAGCTGCAGAACTGAATGCACGCAGCGGGGTAGTAAATGAAGAAGATGATGCTGTATTACATGAAATAGAAGAACTCGAAGAGAAGATGCTGGATCATCTCACAACCAACAGCAATGTTGAAATAGTCAGTGAACTCGAAGAGAATTCCAAACTCCTTGATCAGATAGACAAAGGAAAGGTTGCCAAGCCTAAGAACTTTAAACTGCCTAAGCTTGATTTCCTGCAAAAAGCACCTAAAGTGACTAAAAAAGTCAATGAAGCCGAGATAGACAGAAAAATAGAAGACTTGCTTGCCAAACTTCAACAGTTCAGGGTAGACGGGGATGTGATTAGAACATATTCAGGTCCTTTGGTCACAACCTTTGAATTCAAACCCGCACCTAATGTCAAGGTTTCGAAGATATTGGGGCTGCAAGACGATTTGGCAATGGCACTCTCGGCAGAGACCATCCGTATACAGGCACCGATCCCGGGGCGTGATGTTGTAGGTATAGAAATACCGAATGCGAATATAGACACCATTTATCTGCGTGAGATACTTGAGAGTGATATCTTTAAAGAGTCATCTTCTCCGCTTACTGTAGCATTGGGGAAAGATATTGTGGGTAATCCATTTATTACAGATATTAAAAAACTGCCGCATTTGCTCATAGCAGGAACGACAGGTTCGGGTAAATCCGTAGGGATCAATGCAATGATACTTTCTCTGTTGTACAGAAATGATCCGGACCAGTTAAAGTTGATGCTGATCGATCCCAAGATGTTGGAATTCTCCATGTATAATGATATCCCTCATCTTATTACTCCTGTCATTACAGAACCGGGGAAAGCTATAGCGGCATTGGCAAATATGGTAGGGGAGATGGAACGTCGTTATAAGCTTATGGCTGAGAGCCGCACAAAAAATATAGAGAACTATAATGAAAAAGTAAAAAAAGAGGGATCAGCCGAGCCGTTCCCGTATATTGTGATCGTTATAGACGAACTGGCTGACCTGATGATGAACGGTGGCAAAGAGGTGGAACTTTCCATTGCCAGACTTGCCCAAAAATCACGGGCATGCGGAATTCACCTTATAGTTGCAACCCAGAGACCGAGTGTGGATGTTGTAACGGGACTGATTAAAGCCAACCTTCCATCACGTCTGAGTTACAGAGTAGGGCAGCGTATAGACTCTAAAGTGATCTTGGATCAAATGGGTGCAGAGAGCCTGCTTGGACGAGGTGACGGACTTTTCACTCCGCCGGGTTCTACAGGGCTTGTACGTATTCATGCCCCGTGGAATACAGAAGATGAAATAGATGAGATCGTAGAGTTCTTAAAAGCCCAAAGAGAGCCTGACTATGATGAGAGCTATCTGGTTGCAGGCGGTGCTTCCGGAGGCAGCAAGGAGAGTGGGGAGATAAACCTTGATCCGCTTTTTGAAGAGGCTAAATCAGTTGTCCTTACCGATAAAAAGACCTCGATCTCCTATTTGCAGCGTAAACTGCAAATAGGCTATAACCGCTCAGCAAATATTATAGAGCAACTCGAAGCAATGGGTGTACTTTCTGCTCCTAATGCAAAAGGTAACAGAGAGATACTCTAAAAGAATAACTCCTTACAGAATAAGTACAAAAAGCCTGCTTTTTCTGTAACAATCTGCTACATCCAAATTAACTGCTTTCGAACAACTTATCATTCAAATAACTATTAACTACCTTTGCGATAGAATCAACTCACAAAATTACAAAGAACAGGAGACCGAATATGGCCTTAATCGAAGAATATAAAGCACATACAGCTGAGCGTGCCCAGCTAGGTGTACCACCATTGGCATTGACAGCAAAGCAGACAGCAGAACTTGTTGAATTACTTAAAGCATCACCTATTGCAGATGTTGACTATGCAATGGATATGTTTGAGAACAAAGTACCTGCAGGTGTGGATGATGCAGCTTATGTAAAAGCAGCATTCTTGAATGATATTGTTCAGGGAAATACAAAATGCGAAGCTATCGATGCAGTAAAGGCATGTAAGATCCTTGGAATGATGCTAGGCGGATTTAATGTAACTCCGCTTGTTGAAGCATTAAAACTTGGTGGTGATGTTGCAGATGAAGCAGCCAAGCAGCTTAAAAATACGATCCTTGTTTATGATGCATTCAATGATGTAAAAACATTGATGGATGAAGGTAATGAAAAAGCCAAAGAAGTTATCGAGTCTTGGGCAAATGCTGAATGGTTCACAAACAAACCTGAACTTGAAAAAGAGATCACGGTTACTGTATATAAAGTACCCGGTGAGACCAATACAGATGACCTTTCACCGGCATCTGAAGCATTTACAAGAGCAGATATTCCACTTCATGCAAACTCCTTCCTTGTAAATAGAATGGATAAACCTCTTGAGACTATGGCTGAACTTAAGAAAAAAGGTCATCCTCTTGCCTATGTCGGTGATGTTGTAGGTACGGGATCATCAAGAAAATCAGGGATCAACTCAGTACAATGGCACATGGGTAGAGATATCCCCGGCATTCCGGGTAAGAGAACAGGCGGTGTGGTGATCGGTGATATTATTGCTCCGATCTTCTTTAACACTGCAGAAGATTCAGGATGTCTTCCTATTCAGGCACCCGTAGCTGAGCTTGAAACAGGTGATGTGATCACCATTAAACCATATGACGGTGTGATCGAAAAAGAGGGTAAAGTAGTTTCTGAATTTACTTTGGAACCAAATACACTTACAGATGAGATGAGAGCAGGTGGTCGTATTCCGCTTATCATTGGAAAAGGATTAACTGCAAAAGCAAGAGAGGCGTTGGGCCTTGGTGCATCTGATGCATTCTTGGCACCTGCACAACCTGAAGATAACGGTAAAGGGTATACCCTTGCACAAAAAATGGTAGGTAAGGCATGTGGTATCGAAGGTGTTAAACCCGGTGTTTACTGTGAGCCTGTATGTACAACTGTAGGATCACAAGATACAACAGGACCAATGACAAGAGATGAGATCAAAGAGTTGGCTGCACTCAGTTTTGGTGCGGACTTTGTGCTTCAGTCATTTTGTCATACGGCTGCTTATCCGAAACCGGCAGATATTGACCTGCAACACACGCTTCCAAAATTCTGGACAGAGAGAAAAGGATTCATCCTTAGACCGGGTGACGGTGTTATCCACTCATGGTTGAACAGAATGTGTCTTCCTGATACAGTGGGAACTGGTGGAGACAGCCATACACGTTTCCCTATCGGTATCTCCTTCCCTGCAGGTTCAGGTCTTGTGGCATTTGCAGCAGTTACAGGTATGATGCCATTGACTATGCCTGAGTCTGTATTGGTAAGATTTAAAGGTGAAATGCAACCGGGTATCACACTGCGTGACCTTGTAAATGCCATTCCTCACCAGGCGATTAAAGAGGGTCTTTTAACTGTTGAAAAAGCAGGTAAGAAAAATATCTTTGCAGGTAGAGTACTTGAGATCGAAGGTCTAGAAGATCTTAAATGTGAGCAGGCGTTTGAGCTTTCTGATGCATCTGCCGAGCGTTCAGCTGCGGCGTGTACGGTAAAACTTAACAAAGAGCCTATCATCGAGTACCTTAAGTCCAATATTGTGCTTATCGAAGAACTTATTGCCCAAGGATATGAAGATAAAGGGACACTTCAGAGACGTGCTGACAAAATGAAAGCATGGATCGCAAACCCTGAGCTTCTTGAAGCAGATAAAGATGCTGACTATGCCGCAGTGATCGAGATCGACCTTAATGAGATCAAAGAGCCGATCTTGGCATGTCCTAACGATCCGGATGATGTGAAGACACTTACAGAGATCCATGAAGCAGGACTTAGAACTGAGATTGACGAAGTATTCGTCGGTTCCTGCATGACAAATATCGGTCTTTTCCGTGCGCTTGGTGAAGTACTCAGAGGTGAAGGTAAAGTACCTACAAAACTATGGGTATGTCCTCCGACTAAAATGGATGAAAAGACGCTTCAGGAAGAAGGTTACTACTCAGTATTCGGTATGGCAGGTGCGAGAACAGAGATCCCCGGATGTTCACTCTGTATGGGTAATCAGGCTTCTGTCGATCAGGGTGCCTATGTATTCTCAACTTCAACAAGAAACTTTGACAACAGACTTGGTAAAGATTCTCAAGTCTATCTTGGTTCTGCAGAGCTTGCAGCAGTTGTTGCTCTTAAAGGCAAACTTCCTACAGCAGCTGAGTATATGGAGATCGTTCCAAACAAGATCAAACCTGAGATGACAGATGAAGTCTATAAATATCTTAACTTTAACAAAGTCTCTAAAGAAGATCTTGAAGCGATGGTAGAGTAAGGTTTACTCTGCTTATAACGCTTTACTTCTGCACACCTTTTTGGTGTGCAACGCTTTCATAAAAATAAATTATAAAAATTATTTTACTTCACACATATGCCAAACTAAAAATTGCATCATACGAATTTTTTGCTCCAAACCTCTAAGAATTTGATATAATTAATAATAGATCACAGGAGGAATAAAAATGAAAAAATTACTGTTTTTAAGTCTATCATTCGTGTTTATGACGACACAAGTTCTTTATGCTAAAACAAAACGCTATGACGTGAAGTCGGGTATAGTTACTTACACCATTACCGGCGGCGGAAATATCATGGGTATAAAAAATGAAGCACATGGACACAAAACCCTCTATTTTAAAGATTACGGAAATGTTGAAGTACAGGAGATAGAAGAGAGTACAACAACAATGGGTAATACCCAAAAAACACACAGGTTGGTCAAAATAGAGGAGAGCATGGTCTACTCCGTGGATGATAAGAGAAAGATCATTACCAAGCAGGATGTGTCCCAGTTTATGCAGGGAAAAGATATGAGTAAAATGGGTAAAAATATCCTCAAAGAAATGGGTGGTAAAAAAGTAGGTAGCGGTGAGGTACTGGGGTATCCGTGTGAGATATGGGAGCTTATGGGAAGCAAAATGTGGATATACAAAGGTGTTACTTTGAAGGTAGAGTCCAATATTATGGGTATGGTACGCAAAGAGGAGGCTACTGAAGCAAAGTTCGGAGTTTCCATTCCTTCGGAGAAGCTGAAGTTGCCTGACTACCCTACACAGTCTCTGGATGAGATGTTACAGCATGAAATGAGTGAACATAACGGAGGACACCAGCCGAGTCCGGAAGAGATGAAGCAGATGAAAGAGATGATGAAGAATTTGCTTGGCGGTAAAAAATAATGTATTTGAAAGAGTGTCTTGCTTTATGACAGTATTTTAAAATATCAAGAGATAATATCTCTGTTTAGAATTTAATCTTGAGTATAACTCTTTCGTACTTTATGTAAGGTCTTGTACTCTTTATAATTTGCAGGCTTCACTTCTCTAACTTGCTCTTTTTGTGCAACTTTCTTTCTTTTTTTATGATGGTCTGACTTCTTAAACGGTTGTTTACCATGATATTTATGTTGTACATTCTCTTTTTGCGTTACCACATCTTTCTGCTTCTGTTTACGCTGTGGGTCTTTCTCTACAAAGACAGGTTCTCTTGTCCACGGGTCCATCTCTGTGTAGTACATGAGTGCTGAGTAGGTAGATGGGGTAGGGATGAAGACTTGTACCTGTTCCGGGTTAAGGTGTAGCTCTTTATTGGCAAACTCTTTGAGATTCTGCATATCTTCAAGCTGACTTCCCGGATGGGCTGCTATGAGGTAGTAGGTGAGGAACTGTTTTTTACCTGATTTTTTGTTCAGGTCATCAAAATCGGCTTTAAATTTCATGAGGGTATTTTTGTCCGGTTTGTTCATGAGCTTGAGAACTTTGTCATCTATGTGTTCGGGTGCCACTTTCATTTGTCCACTTATGTGGTGGTCCACAAGGGTTTTGAGGTACTGCTTTCCGTGGCTTTTGTCCTCTTGAATGAGGTCATAGCGTATTCCTGAGTTTACAAAGGCTTTCTTTACATGTGATAATTCACGTATTTTTCCCAGTAGCTCTATCTGCGGTGCGTGTGTAGGACGTAAGATGGGGCAGACTTGTGAGCTGGTACATGGAATGTCCTGACAGACACCGCTTTTAAGTTTTTTATCACACTCAAAGCCATACATGTTTGCAGTGGCTCCACCCACATCGTTGATGATGCCTTTAAAGTCTTTATGGGATTTGAACTCATCTATTTCATTGACAATAGACTCTTGGCTTCTACTCCGTATGGTACGTCCTTGGTGTACGGTGATGGCACAGAAGTTACACTCTCCGTAACAGCCGTGGTGTGTGGTGACAGAGAACTGTATGGTCTGTAAACCGCGTACTTCACCTTGTGCTTTGTAATAGGGGTGTACGTCACGCTCATACCCTATGTCATAGACATGGTCTATCTCCTTTTGTGTCATGCTGGGTTGTGGAGGATTCTGAATAAGATAGCGTCCACTGTGTTCCTGGCAGAGCCCTTTGGAAATATCCGGTTCATTGTTGGCATAGAAGTGGTGAAACATAGAGATAAAGGCATATTTGTCCTTGGCACACTCTTCATAGGATGGCAACTCAAAATAGCTCTCTTTAGGCTCTTTGGCAATATAGCAGATACCTAATATATCTTCTATGGATTGTTTGTCTCTGTAGGCATTTGTGAGCTCTAGTACAGATTTTTCCGCCATACCATAGACCAAAACATCTGCTTTGGCATCAAAGAGGATGGAGCGTCTGACTTTATTCGTCCAGAAGTCATAATGAGCCACACGACGCAAACTTGCCTCTACCCCTCCAAGTACGAGTGGTACAGTGTTTTTGAAGTGTTGGCGTATGAGGTTACAGTATTTCATTACAGCCCTGTCAGGTCGTCTGTTGTTCACTGCTCCGGGAGTAAAGTCATCACTTTTCCTAAACTTCTTGGTAGCGGTATAGTTTGCTACCATGCTGTCCACCAATCCGCCACTGATCCCCCAGTAGAGCAGAGGTTCCCCCAGTCGTACAATGTCTTTGTCACTGTTGATATCAGGTTGGGCAATGACCCCTACACGATACCCCGCATCTACAAGCAGTTTACCCACGATAGCAATACCGTTATAAGGAGTGTCTACATAAGTGTCTCCGCTTACCAGTATGACATCGAGCTGTTCCCAGCCTAGTTGCTTGAGCTCTTTTTTTGTTGTGGGTAAAAACATCTGTATCCTTTAGCCGATTATACCATTTTGTCAAAAATAGTTTTATAGATATCAGGTATTCTGGCAGGTTTTCCTTCTTCTACATACACTAAAACCACTTCCATTGTAAAGAGTTTTTTCTGCTCTTTGACTATTTCCTGAAGCATTACAACAGAACTTGCTTTGATCGTTACAATGTGAGAGTTTACTTTTAGAAGATCACCCAATGTTGCAGTAGCCAAAAAGTCTGCTTTAATATTTCTTACAACAAATCCACTATGACTGCCTATCCCCGGCATCATATCTTGTTCAAAAAACATTTCAGAACGCGCACGTTCACAATATTTGATATAGTTTGTATGATAGACGATACCGCCTGCATCGGTGTCCTCGTAATAAATTCTTATTTTCATTAAAACCCTTTATTTATGTAAATTATAATTATACCAATATATCTGAATACAACGGTTTTTAGTGTTTTGACATTTTTTTGACATTTTTGATATACAATAGGACACTATGAAAGAAAAAAGATTTTATAATTTTTTAGAAAAACAAATACTATTATTAATAGGGTGGTCCCTCCTAACAGGCTTTGGATTTACTGTATTGAGTGTAATATATAATGTCTCAAAGCCTGCGCTTATATGGTATGGTTTTATTGTCTTGACATCTATTTGGGGATGGAGCCTTTATAGACGATTTAAATATACACATATTGAAATCGATCAATTGGAGAGTTGGTATCAACAGGTTCGGCTGTTCATTTATGTCATATTCGGTCTGTGGACGATCCTTTTTATCCTCTATGCTGAAGAGATGAGTAATAATCTTCATTATGTTGTTGTGTTTATTCAGGTAGGAGCATCTGTCATTGCTGCAACATTTCTTTTTTCAGATAAGAAGATATTTGTACCGATCTTGTTGATACTTATGTATCCGTTGGTTGTATATTTTGCTATGATACAGGAAGCTTACGGATATTTCCTTGCGATCTATTCAGTGATATTTCTTGGATTATTGCTTCATACATCAAACAACAGTTATCGCTTAATGCAGCAAATTTATTACCAGGCGCAGCATGATCCTTTAACAGGTCTTTTTAATCGCCGTTATTTTTCTGACTATTTGAAGCAAATGCTGGATTCAATCATTTCTTCTAAAAAGTATGCATATATATTGCTAATAGATCTTGACTACTTTAAAACGATCAATGATTCTCTTGGACATGAGATAGGTGATAAACTGTTAATAGAAGTTGCAAAACGTATCGAGCAGTTTTGTGAAAATACTCATCTCATAGCACGTATAGGAGGGGATGAATTCATGATGGCAAGTTATGAGTTTGATGATCTCGATAACTGTATGAAAGAGGCAGGTATTTTCTCTAAAAAACTATTAACTGCGATTAAAGACACTTATATTATCGACCATCATCATTTACACATAAGTGCCAGTATAGGGATCAAACAGATAGGTGATAAATTACTTAAAGCGAATCAAGTCATTAAAGAAGCAGATATCGCTATGTATGAAGTAAAGGCACAGGGACGTGACGGGATCATTGATTTTAATGATGTACTGGCCAGAAAGGTCGATAATGATCTTGAAGTAGAAAGAAGACTCTATTTTGCATTAAAAAGTAATGAGATAGAACTCCATTATCAACCGCAGGTAGACCAAAATCAAAGTATCATCGGTTGTGAAGTATTGGCTCGTTGGAACAATTCAGAATTAGGAGTTATTGAACCTTCTGAGTTCATATTGATCGCAGAGAAAACTGGATTGATCATTGATCTGGGTAACTATATTCTTTCGGAAGCATTTAAAACACTTAAAAGATGGGATGAAAACGGGGTAGAGTTGGAGCAGTTTTCGATCAACATAAGTGTAAGACAGTTTTTACACAGCTCTTTTGTCTATCAGGTAGAACACTTGTGTAATATTTATTTGAGTGAGAATGCACGTAAAAAATTGGTCTTTGAAGTCACAGAAACGCTTTTGGCAGAAGATATCAATAAGATCGTATCGATCATAAATGAACTTAAGCGTTTAGGGATTTCTATTTCTATGGATGATTTTGGTACAGGATATTCATCATTGAATTTTTTGCGGGAAATACCTATTGATGAATTAAAAATAGACCGTGCTTTTGTAAGCCGTTTAGGTGAAAGCCAATCTGATAAAATGATGGTTTCTACGATTATCTCTTTGGCAAATATATTTGATCTGAAAATTGTTGCAGAAGGTGTAGAGACCGGGGAACAATTTAGATTTCTTTTAGAACACGGTTGCGGTATTTTCCAAGGATTTTATTTTTCAAAACCACTGAAAGAAGAGGACTTTGAAATCTATTTGCAGAGACAAAATGCTATCGCAGAACGTATGCCTTCAAAGAAAACATCATCAAACTACATTCAGGCGTCCTGACAAATATAATCTTTTTTATTTTAATCCAAGTTAGATACTGTTTTTCATCTATAAATAATTATTGTATTCTCCTGATATATTTGTATAATACCTATTATGTAAATATGGTAAAGGAGTAAGAGATGAATGATACAATAAGAGAAATGTTAGAAGAGATAGAAGAAAAAAAGAAAAAATTAAGAGAGGAAATTGAAAAACAAGAGAAACATATTGATTTTGAGATCAGGAATGGCTATGTCATATTTGAAAAGGAGGTTTTAGCCAGACAAAGAAAAAATATGAAAAACCTTTTGGCCTGGTTCAGTGAAATTCCTCTTTTACATTTACTCAGTGCTCCTGTAGTCTACGCCATGATCATTCCGGCACTGTTTTTAGACGGTATGCTTTTTATCTACAAACAAGTTGTATCGAGAGTCTTTAAATTTAAATTTGCCAAGCGGAGTGATTATGTGGTCTTTGACCGTCAGTATCTTGGATATTTGAATATCATTGAAAAAATCAATTGTATGTATTGCGCTTACTTTAACGGATTAGTGTGCTATGCCTCTGCTATAGCCAGTAGAACTGAACTTCATTTCTGTCCTATAAAACATGCAAAAAAAGTAGCCTATAAACATGAGTTTTATGATGAATTTTTATCATATGGTGATGGAGATGAATATCAGAAAAAACTAAAAGAACTTAGAAAAAATATTGAACAGTGATAGTTCTTTGGTGATTTGACTTTTTTATTCTTATGTGATATTATGAAAGAAAGTTGAGCTACTTTATATAAGGGTTGCTTAAGTAAGGAGTCTTTATGACTTATCATGAAAATATGAAATATTATAAAAAAGTTGAAGGAAAAGAAAAGATCACATGCCTTTTATGCCGACACTATTGTCAGATGAAAGAGGGGCAGGTAGGAATATGCGGTGTAAACAAAAATGAGAATGGTGCACTGAAAAATCTTGTGTATGGTCATCCTATTGCATTGAATGTTGATCCTGTAGAAAAGAAACCGCTTTACCATCTTCTTCCGGGAAGCAAAGCCCTCTCTTTTGGAACGGTTGGGTGTAATTTTAAATGTCCATTCTGCCAGAATTGGGATATATCACAAGAGACAAAGGTCAATAAACAGATAGAGGTAAGTCCGAAACAGATGGTAGAAATGGCATTGAAACACGGATGTCAGTCTATTGCTTATACCTATAATGAACCGACCATTTTTTACCCGTATGCTAAAGATATCGGGCTAATTGCCAGAGAAAAAGGATTGAAAAATATCTTTGTAAGTAACGGTTTTGAAACTCCTGAGATCATCAAAGATATGCCGAATTGGCTTGATGCTGCCAATATTGATCTCAAGAGCTGGGATGATGATTACTATAAAAAAGTCCTTAAAGGCGGGCTTGAAGCAGTCAAAGATACACTAAAAAGGATGGTGGAAGCCGGTATATGGGTTGAAGTGACCACTTTGATCATAGTAGGTGAAAATGACAGTGACAAAGATCTGACGGAAATGGCAGAGTTCATTGCCAATGATCTTGGCAGACATATACCCTGGCATTTGAGTGCTTTTCATCCTGACTACAAGATGCAAGATCATGAATATACCAGGATCGATACCCTTAAAAGAGCTAGTGAAATAGGTAAGAAAGCAGGGCTCTACTATGTTTACATGGGGAATGTCCCTGTACACGGAGATACCTATTGTCCCCAGTGTGGTGAATTGCTTATTGACCGTACAGGTTATTCAATAACAGTTAATAAACTGGAGGATGGGCATTGTCCGAAATGTAAAAGAGAGATTGAAGGAGTTTGGTAAGACTCCTTCTCTTGCCAAAGGCAAAGCTTTAGTGAGAGGAATTTGCAAGGGACTTTGTTCCTTGTAAAGGAGAAAAAATGAAAAAGGAGTCTGGTCATGAGTACAAGAGAAACAGCGGTAGCTGGACAGTTCTATCCGTCCGATGCTAATGAAATAGAAGCAATGTTGGAACATTATAATCAAATAGTTGAAGAGCATCTGCAGGATGAGGAGATACTTCGGCTTAAACCAAGAGCGGTCATTGTACCGCATGCAGGGTATGTCTATTCGGCTTTTACTGCGAATATTGCAATGAGACTGTTGAAAAACAGCCATGCAAAACGTGTGGTGGTGATAGGCCCCAGTCATAGAGTCTACCTCAAAGGTACCAGTATCTCAGAATATGACAGTTATGAAACGCCTTTAGGAATGTTACCTATAGACAGAGCTCTGGTGACAGAGCTTAAAGAAAAATTCGGATTGGTATTCATGCCTGAAGCACATCATGAACATAGTACCGAAGTACAAATGCCGTTTATTAAAATATATGATAAAGATGCTAGGGTTATAGAGATGGTCTATGGAGATGAAAGTCCTCAAAGGTTGGCAGAGATCATAGATCATCTGCTGGATGATCCTGACAGTGTAGTGGTGATCAGCACAGATCTGAGTCATTATCATGATATAAAAAAGGCAAATGCTCTTGACAATATTTGTCTGGATGCTGTAAAGAATCTCGATACTTCAGAGTTGCATCAGGGATGCGAAGCCTGCGGTAAGATAGGAGTAGAGGGGATGTTGATAGCAGCAAAGAAGAGAGGGTTAAAGTCTATTCTTCTTGATTACCGTACAAGTGCGGATGCCAGTGGGGACAAATCCCAGGTAGTAGGCTATATGAGTGCCGCATTTATAGAGGAGTGATCATGAACAGTATGCAAGAACTTATAGACAGTATGATCATAGCGGGTACATTGCATACTCCTGCTATTATTGATGCATTTTACAAAATAGACAGAAAGTATTTCGTACCTGAAGCATTTTCCGAATTTACCTATATTGACAGACCGCTTCCCATAGGGAAAGATCAGACGATATCACAGCCTTCCACTGTAGCATTCATGTTGGAACAGCTTTCAGTGAAGGAGGGAGATGAGGTACTTGATATCGGTTCGGGATCAGGGTGGACAACCTCTTTACTCTGTGCAGTTGTAGGAGAAGAGGGAAGCGTGACCGGGGTGGAACGGGTGGATGATCTGGTAGAGCAGGGTAGAAGAAATCTTGAACAGTTCTCTTTTGGAGAGCGTTGTCAAATCCAAAAAGCAGGAGAGAGACTTGGGATCCCGGGTCAAACATATGACAGGATCCTGGTCTCTGCCAGTGCGGAGCAGATACCTCATGAGCTTTTTGGACAGTTGAAAACAGGCGGTGTTCTGGTAATACCTGTGCAGAATTCTATTTTTAAATTTAAAAAGCTTTCCAACGGGGATATCCAAAAAGAGGAGTTTCCGGGATTTGTTTTTGTACCGTTGATCACAGATTAGATCTATTTTACTGCCTGGGCGATAAGATGGATCGCAACACCGTAATTTGCCGAATTGTTGTAGCGTGTAAGCACTCTGAAGTTTTTTGTCCCAAGCCAGAGGTCATCATGGGTAGCATTACGTGTTTTGACAAGATAGGCACGCTGCCGTCTGAATGGGTATAAAGGTTTGATACCTGCTTTTTTAATGCTATGTAGAGGCAGCATGCGCTTATGAGAGGTTCGCAGTCTTCTGAAGCGTTTACTGCCTTTATAGGAAGCAGGAGTTGCAGCCGCTAACCCTTTTTGCCAGCCGTTTTTATGCATAAACTTTGCTATGGAACCGATGCAGTCCTCTATATCCCAGACACTGGAACCATCTCCGTCGAAGTCATAGCCGAATTTTCGTGCTACTGAAGGGACTTGCTGTACACAGCCCATAGCTCCGGCGAATGAACCTTCCAGTTTGGTAATATTGTAGCCTTTTTCTCTGGCAAACAAAAAGAGATGTTTAAGTTCGTTTTTGAAGAATTTTTGCATGCGGTTGGGATGAAAGGCGAGGGTGGCTAGGGCATCCAAGATATTGTAATCACCCATATAATTGCCAAAATGGCTCTCTACCCCTAAAAAACCGACAATATAATCCATGTCTACATTGTAAATATTTGCAGCTTTTTTGAGTGTTTTGTAATGTTTTCTTTTAAACGCTTTTGCTTCCTGAAAAGTCTTTTTGTTGATCACATGCAATTTGAAACGCTCCCAGCTTCCTACTGTGGAGTTCTTTTTGAATTTTCCTGTATAGCGTGCCAAAGTATCGCGATCGAGTTTTGCCTGCTTGAAGACGCGTTTTAGATAATCTTTTTCAAAGCCGTACCGTTTGTGCATCATCACTATAAAGTGTTGTACATTTGTTTTGGAAAGATAGTGATAGGTGACAGGTGGTCTGTCCTCATTTGCTGTGAGTGTGAGTGGTATCATTAACATGAGTAAAAAGTGTTTAAAAAGTTTCAATAGTTAATCCTATATATTATTTAGTATTAGTAGGCTGTCCAGATAGATAGGCTCATCAATGAAACCATATTTCTCATCCATGAAACCATTTATACCCTCTTTTGCATTTGCTTCAAAAACCTTCTTGATATGCTTCGCTCTCTCTAATTCATATTTATTAATACTAAAGATAGAATTTGCTATGCTCACCTGCTTTGGTCCCATACATGCTTTAGAGTCAAAACCCATGGTTTTTTCATGTTCACACCATGCTTTGAATGTTTGGGTATCATCGTACTCCTGGAACATAAAACTTATAGGGTGGATGCCGGCTGTTTTGGCATCGACCAAAAATTTGGAAAGGATGTAGTCTATGGTAGGATTGCCAAGGGTTACGATTGACTGAGGCAGACCAAGAGAGGTAAGCAGGTCAAGGATACCGAGATTGGCTGTGGTAAGCCGCTCATCGATACGCAAATGACTCAGGTTCTCAAAAGCCTCTTTGGTCTCCAGAGAGATATGCAGCTCTTTATCTTCAGCGAGCAAAGCAAGTGCCTGTGCTATCTCTGTTTGAGTTTTGATTTTGGCAATACGTATGGCATCAAAATGAAAATCATTCAAAAAAGCTATCTCTTCCGCACCTCCTTCATTCAAAGAATTCGTTCTGACAATGATAAAGCTGTCTGAATGTTCCATATGTGAGAGAAAGAGTGCAATATTATGTAGTGCCTCTTTCTTTCTGGCTGGTGCAATGGCATCCTCAAGATTAAGTGTGATCATATCGGCACTGCTTTCATCCATACGGTTAAGATGTTTGAGGTTGAGCGGATTGAGCATCATATTGGATCGTCTGCGTTGATGCATACAGGGATTTTTACGTTGGTTCCCAAATGTTTTCGGCAAAGTATCTAAAGTATCAAAAATCATGCCAATATCATAACAAAATAAGAGTTAAGAGCATACAATAGAATCTGTTTATCATCCATTTTCCAAGATATGCTATGATGAAAAAAAAGGAGTTGATGATGAAGCTTGACAATACGATGATCATTGTTGCCAACCTAGGTGAGTTAAAAGAGTATCATGTCCAAAAGCATGAAGCGATTGTAGGGAATGATCTAAAGATCTCTTATGCACTTGAACTGCATCATGCAATGGATTACATAGATGCACATAAAAAGATGCAGGATGTGGTCAGTGACAGTGCAGGGAGGTTCGGGAATTCAATAGGAGAAGAGCACAATCTTGAGAATGAACGCAAAAAACGTACCATTGAAGATGTGGCCAATGATATTAATGCCATTATAGAAAAAGAGAAACCTAAACAGCTTTTCCTTGCATTTCCGCAAGAATTGAATGCACAACTGCTAGAAGCACTTTCTGCAGAGACAAAAAATGTATTGACAAAAAACATTGCATCAGATCTGGTTAAAACAAATAAAGAGAAATTATTATCTTATTTTGAATAGAAGAAGAAAAGAGATAGAAGCCAATAATCTTATTACAGTATAATATCTTTTTTAATTTATTTAAGGAATTTAAATGATAAGAGTCTGGTTTCTTTCTTTACTGCTTACTTTATCTCTGTCGGCAAGATCGACTGCCGTACCCACACAGGAGTGTAAAGCCTTCAATAACATGAAGCATACCAGGAACACCCATCATGTGATCCTGGATACTACAAAAAAATATACCATACTTAAACACCATAAAGGTCAGAACCTTATTCTTGTCAAGGGAGAACAGCCTGCACAAAGATGGGTAGATGATGCATGTTTTACTAAAGGAAGCGGTGCCAATGTCTTACCGGTAACGAGCAGTGTTGTAAATATTGATGATGAGATAGATGATGCACTTAAAAAGCTTGATATTACGTACAATACTAAAAAATATAAAAATATCAATAGTAAAAAATATAATAATGAAAATATCTCACGGAATAATCTTCTTGCCTTAAGTTGGCACAACGCTTTTTGTGAAACACACCGTACTAAAAAAGAGTGTAGAAGAAGACTTCTCTCTATACTGAAACCTCAATATTATGAAAAACATTTTGTATTGCACGGACTCTGGCCTCAACCTAAGAATAGAACATATTGTAATCTTGAAAGAAAATATATTACCATGGACAGGTATAAAAGATGGAATAAAATACCTGATATCGGATTAAGCAGCAAGACAAAAGAGAAACTCTCCAAAGTCATGCCGGGATTTATTTCAAACTTACATAAACATGAGTGGATCAAACACGGTTCCTGTTACGGAACGGATGCTGAGCAGTACTACCAAGATGCCATAGACTTTACTGAACAGATAAACAGTTCAAAGGTGAATGAATTCTTTGTGAAGCATATAGGTAAAAGAGTTACTCTAAAACAGATAAGAGACCAATTTGACAGCAGTTTCGGTACGGGTACCGGAAAAAGAGTGGAGTTAAAGTGTAAGAACGGACTCATCACAGAATTATGGCTGCATCTTGGAAACGGCAGCGACATTGCTTCCATGCTCAAAAATGCCAAGCCCGTACACAGTCGTTGTCAAAAAGGGCTTATAGACAGGGCTGGTTTTGGCAGATAGAACAGATGTGCTTGAAGCACTGAAACACAGTAATGTATTTCTGACCGGCGGTGCAGGGGTAGGAAAGAGCTACATTACCAATGAAGTGATCTCAGATTACCGTAAACGAGGCAAGCAGGTCATCTCTCTTGGCTCTACCGGTGTCAGTGCTGTGAACATCGGTGGTTTTACGGTACACAGCTTTTTTGTCTTTGGGATCGCTTCGAATTTTGAGGAGTTGGCAGCCGGTGACAAACGTGCCAAAAAAAGATTGGCTGATCTAAAAAAAGTACTCAAAGCCACTGATCTTATCATTATCGATGAGATCTCTATGGTGAGCAGCGATCTGTTAGATATGATTGCCTACAGGCTCAACCATTACGGATATCTCGGAAAACTGCTGTTTGTGGGAGACTTCTTCCAACTGCCCCCTGTGCAGAAACAAAACAACAGGGCAGATGTCTTTGGTGAGAAACTTTATGCATTTGAGAGTATGGCTTGGGAGCGGTTTGAACTGATGGTGATAGAACTCACTGAAATGAAACGTACCACGGATGCTGAGTTTACCCACATCCTCTCCAAAGTACGTAAAGGGGAGTGTGATGAAGAGGTCATAGCTTATATGAGCCGGCTCTGGAACAATGAGGGTTTGGAAAAAGACCCTACTTACCTTTTTGGACGTAACCTTGAAGTAGAGCAGACCAACCGTGCAAAGATCAATGAACTGGAGAGTGAAGAGACCATTCTTTTTGCGAACATCGAAATGTTCGGCTCTGTGCATGAAAAGAAGTTGGCAGGTTGGAAGAATATGCTGCCTATCTCTGAACAGCTTACGCTTAAAGAGGGGGTACCCATCCTTTTTACAGTGAACAAATGGGGCAAGTTCGTCAATGGTGAAAGAGGGATACTCAGAAAGATAGAAGAGGATCATCTTATTGTAGAGAAGGAAGAGGAGTATGTCCGTGTGGAAAGACATGACTTTGACCTGCTGGACATGGCAGTCAAAGATGACGGTACCATAGAGACCATCTCTCTGGCAACACTTTCACAGTTCCCCCTGAAACTTGCCTATGCAGTGACCATACATAAATCACAGGGTATGAGTATAGACAATCTGGTCTGCAACGTGGACAACATTTTTGCATCAAGCCAGTTCTATGTAGCCATCTCACGAGCCATAGATCCAAAACAGTTAAAGATCGACTTTAACAGAGGTGATCTGACGCAATATCTACATAGGGTGATACATGTTGACCAGAGGGTAGTAGAGTATTACAGAGAGATAAAAAGCAGTTAAAAAGCCTTAACACTCTTTAAATAAAGTTCAATATTGCGTTTTGTCTTCAGCCACTCTTCCTGATAGAGTATTATATATGTCTGTAACAATGCTTCTTCTTTGTTGCGTATAAGGATGATCATTTCATTTAGAATATTGTTCAGACTGACCGCACCGATGTAGTCACTCTCTTTTGCCGTAGTGATACAATACTCATAAAGAGCATCAAACTCTTTTTTGATGATCATCTCTTTGACCGTCTCGTCGGTATGTTTGAGCATTACCAGTGTTTCTCTAAGAACATCCCTGTAACTCAGTACATTTTGAACGGAAGCAATACCTTTGTCAATATCTAGAATATTCTTGTCTTCAGTGAATTGTACGGTCTGTATATCTGCATCGTTCTCTTCTGAACTGTTATGATTCAGGAACATTTTAAATGCACTGTAGAGTTGTCCTATCTTGAATGGTTTGGTCAGGTGTGCATCTGCACCTGCAAGATACATTTTCTCTATCTCATCTCTAAGATCCAGACCGCTTATAACAACGATAGGCAGAGAAACAAATGCATCATTCTCGCGGATCTTCCCTGTTGCCTGGTAGCCGTCCATGATCGGCATATTAATATCCATAAGTACCATATCTATGGTATTGTCTTTCTCGAGGTAATTCAATGCTTCAAGTCCGTGATTAGCAATGGTCAATTGAATTTTGGATTTTTCAAGAACACCCTGCAGGATCTTCTGGTTTATTTTATTGTCCTCTACCACGAGAACATGTTTGTTGTCAAAATCCTGAAAATCATCCCGTGTAATATTGGCTGTCTCTTCAATAAATACGATCTCACCGCTTCTCTTTGGCTGTACTTGTTGGGCAGTATCACCTTCGTCTATGACAAAATGTTCATTGGGCTGAAGCACATACATATCATAAAGAAGCTCATGTACCATCCCCTGTGTTAACGGTTTATAGAGACATTTATCTATGAGTTTATGTGGTTTAGTGCGTCTGTTCGGCTGATCGGAAAGGGTTTCAAGGGAGACCAGTTTGAGTTTTTTGTTCGCTTTGATCTCTTCTAAATACCGCATAAGCACAGGGGTAAGTCTTTTCGCATCTAAAATAATAATATCGAAGCTGTCAAAATTTTGTATCTCTGCCAAGCGGTTGGAAGGTTCAACAGTCATATCCAAGCCGAAATGGTTGAACATATCACTGATGATATTTTTTGTATATAGGTTGTCTTCGATCAGTAAGACTTTTTTGCCTGTGACCGTGGGGGGAAGGGAATAGTATGCTTCCTGATAGAATTCATTGTGAAGAAAAGGCAGAGTCACACGATAGAGTGTACCCATCTGCTCTCTGTTCTCAACAAAAAGTTCACCTTGCATCTGTTCAAGCAACTTTTGTGTCGCAGGGAAGTCCAATGTATCCTCATCTACTGATCCGGTTGTACTGAGTATTTCAATGACCAGCTGTTCTGTCGGTTTTTGTCCCTTTTTTTGGAATTTCACAAGTACGTTACATGCATCCGGACATGTTAAAGCATGAGAAAGAAGATCATACAGAACTTGTTGGAGTAGCAAAGAGTCACCGAACAGTTCAATAGGAACACTGTAGTCAATATCGTAAATAAACTCAATGTGGTTTTTTTCTATGGTAGGCAGAACAAGTTTATGGATCTCATCGAGGAGATCCTGAACCCTGAAGATCCTGTTGTGTATTTCATTGTTCTCAGTATTTGTTTTGAGAAAATCGATCAACTCTTGAGCTTCAACTTCTTCTTCTCGGTCTATATCCAATGATGGAGTTATTTCCGATTCAGAGAAGTGATCCTCATTGGAGTCATTCTTCTTTTTTTGAGATCGGTAAAAAGAGCCTGCTTTGTAAAGTAAGAATATAAGGATCAGAAAGAAAAAAAGGAATATAAAGGAGTCAGTAGCTGAATCGGCAGAGTACCCATCTATGCTTTTAGCAGACAAGAAGTTTGAAAAGAATATGCCAAACAGAAGATAATGGAGTGATTTATACATGAGGTCTCTCCATAAAAAAATCAAATAATTTAAAATGTATCATTTTTCCGGATATAATACTCATCCTGCATTACCTATGTATTACCTGATATGCTTTTTGTTATGATCTTTACCTGACTGACCGGTTCAATATCCAATATATTCTCTTTGATTGTGACGATATCTCCATCAAGTTCAATAAGATTATGACCGTTATTCAGATGAATATGCATCTTTGGTACTTTTCCATAAAATGTACCGAATTTTCTGATAAACGCGGCAGGGGTAAAAATGAAAAATCTTCTTTTGCTCATAAGCATGAAAGGTGTCACAACAAGATGGACAGGAAAGAGAAAAAATGCAGCTAAAATATATTTGCTGATACCTTTCTCCAATAGCCCGAAACGTAGTGTTTCAGAGAGAAAAATATGTTGCAGATCACCCATGTTGCCTGCTGAGAAAAGAAAAATTTCATCATTAAGTCTGTATATCTGTTGTGTATGCATAGGAGGCACTTTGTCATTTGCAAGCTGTTCGAGTACAACGTCAAGGTTGGGTACCTGATGCATTTTTGCAACAACATTAAAAGAACCTGTGGGGTTGAGTATGAACGGAGGGAGTACATCAAGTTTGTGCAGTTGTTTTAAGACCCTTCTGATGGTACCGTCTCCGCCGTTAATGATGATGTAATCATACGCTTCTATGTTCGGCTGACTGTCAAGCATGGATTCTTCTATGGAGGTAATATTCAGTTTGTCATGATGCACCGTTTTGCCGATGGATAGAATACGCATGGTCGTCCTTATTAGATGGTTCAGATATAATTATATCCATGAAACTTGAAAATGAAGATGCTTTAGATGATCTGGTTATCTGCCATAAATGCCATACGCTCCATAAAGAGGTCACTATACAGGACGGTTCAAAAGCATGCTGCCGTGAATGTAAGACCGTCCTTTACAGGTATGACAGCAAACTTGCAGAACACGGCTTGGCATTGAGTATTACAGCTTTGATCTTTTTTGCTTTGGCAAATTTTTTTCCTCTGGTAAAGATAGAGATACTGGGGCATGAGCAGTTCATTACGATCCCCAAAACCTTTGTAAGTCTTTTTGATAACGGATTTTATATTGTAGGGTTGATATGCTCTTTTCTTATATTTATTTTCCCGTTGATGATATTTTTTATCTATATTCTTCTTTTTCTACTTTTAAAACTGAAAACCGGAGAGAAGTTGAGTAAGGAGCTTTTGATACTGCTTTCACATATCACACCCTGGAGTATGAGTGATATTTTTCTTATCAGTATACTGGTGGCACTGGTCAAACTCATAGGGTATGCACAGATACATATGGGTATTGCTTTCTGGGCACTCATTATATTTGTACTCCTTGATCTGTATATAACAAGAACTATCCATGTCTCTGAAATATGGATGTTAAGAAAAAGAATTTTTTTAGAAAAGAACAATAGATGATAGAAGTAAAAGAAGATGAACTGCTGCGTTGTCCTGTCTGCGAAGCAGTGAATATAGATAAAGGCAAGGAGAGCAGATGTCGCCGTTGCGGTTCGGTCATCTATAAACATCGGACATTCCAAACAGAGAAGAGCTGGGCATATCTGATCACAGCGATCATCGCTTATATCCCTGCCAATCTCTATCCTATGCTTATTACTAAGCAGTTCGGTACCACAGAAGGCAGTACGATACTTGGAGGAGTGATCATGTTATGGGAACACGGATCCTACCCTATAGCCGCAATCATCTTCTTTGCATCCATTGTGATACCTGTTTTGAAATTCCTTATCTTGTTTTATCTGTTAATTAGTGTAAAATACCCTTTAGGAAAAGATAGGAAAGTCAATAAACATAAACTCTACTATATGACAGAAGTCGCAGGACCCTGGTCAATGATAGATGTTTTTGTTGTAGCTATACTTGCAGCTTTGATCCATTTGGCAAATGTTGAGATCATTGCCGGTACAGCGGCAACCGCTTTTGCACTCTCAGTCTTTTTTACACTGTTGGCAGCACATGCCTTTGATACACGATTAATTAAGGAAAACAGATAATATGTCTCAAGAAATACCGGAAATAGAAGAATCAACAAAATTTAACTTTATTACTTCTATATGGATCGTTCCCTTCATTGCAATTTTGATCGCGGGATGGTTGGCATATCAATATTACTCTGAGTTGGGACCCCAGATAAGGATCACTTTTCCTAAAAATGAAGGATTGCAGGCAGGTCAAAGTCATATTAAATTTAGAGATGTACCGGTTGGTACAGTGAGTAAAATAGAGTTGCAGGAAGATGGAGACGGGGTTGTTGTCATTGCAAGAATGGATAAAACTGTTACACTTTACCTGAATGATAATACAAAATTTTGGATCGTAAAACCTGAGGTAGGTGTTTCCGGGGTCAGCGGGCTTGATACGCTTATATCCGGTACCTATATCAATATGTATGCTAAGAAAAACGGGGAACAAAAAGAGAAGTTCGCAGGATTGGACCATGCCTATCGTAATATCGGCGGAGGAGAGTATTTTGTTCTTAATACACCTAGAGGAGACAGCTCGGTCAAAGTAGGTACACCGATCTATTTGAAGAATGTAAGAGTCGGACAGGTTGAGTATGTGGTTCTGGCACTGGATGATGCTTCTGTTGATGTTATAGTTTTTATAGACAAACGATATATCCCCTATATTCATACAGATTCGAAGTTCTGGGTAAGAAGTACTTTGGATGCCGGATTGGCAAACGGCAATTTGGATATTACGGTAGCACCTATTACGGATTTGATACAGGGTGCTATAGAATTTTCAACAACGGGCAAAGAGAGTAACCGTACGGTTCCCAACAGTTTTGTATTTGAGCTCTATAAGAATAAAAACATTATAGAGAGTAAAAAAGTAGGGTATGGAGGAAAATACAATAAAACTTTCATATTGCGTACGAATGATTCTATTGCCAAACTGAAAGAGAATGCAGTAGTACGCTATGACGGATTTGAAGTAGGAAAAGTAAAGAAGATCACACTCTCTTATGAAAAATCAACACATAAAATGCAGGGTAAGGTCATGGTGGAGATAGATACATCTGTATTTAAAGACGGGAATGACACATTACATACGGGAGAAGAGAATTTCTACCAGGCAGTCAAAGAGGGATTACGTGCACAGATCGTTCCGACAGATCCTATTACAGGTACATTGTATGTAGATCTTAACTTTAACCATAGTGACGGTAACAGAACGATCCTCAAAGAGGGCAGATATGCACTTCTGCCGACAGTGAGCTATGATTCGGGAAGTCTTATGGCAAGTGCGACGAAGATACTTGACAAGATCAATAAACTTCCGCTTGAAAAACTTTTGACATCACTCAATAAAGTAGTTGATGAGAGTGCCAAACCTGTGGCTAATGCCAATAAGGTACTTCTTGATCTGAGAAGAACTGTAGCAAATATCAATAAAATGACAGACAAAAGATCATTTGCTGCTATGCCTGATGAGGTGAACAGAATGTTAAAAGAGCTGACAAGGACACTTCAGACAACAAAAAAAGTGGTAAAAGGGTATGACAGTAATTCTCTCATTACCAAGCAGCTTTCACAGACACTCAAGATCGTTACTGAGACATCCAAAGAGATGCAGCAATTCCTGGAAATGCTTAACCGTAAACCCAATTCACTTATTTTCGGAGATCACTAATGTTAAAAAAATTATGGCTTTTACCTTTATTGCTTATTTTAGGCGGTTGTGTATCAAGTAACAACTATTACGTACTCTCAACATCTACACAACCTGTTCATCACTATACACAAAAACATAGAGTGATCGGTGTAGAGAAGGTGATTGTTCCCAAGTATCTTTTCAAGCGTGAGATAGCTGTTGCCAAAACATCAAGCCAGATCACTTTTTTAGACGGTGCGGTGTGGGCAGAGGACTTGGATGCCGGACTTACGCAAAGACTCATAGCATTTTTACAAAAAAAGTTCAGTCAGCCGAATGTCTATGCTTACCCTTGGGGTGTGGACAGACAGCCTACGGTAAAAATAAAAGTACAGCTCACACGTTTCATAGCTCAGGGAGACAGAGTTTATCTTGATGCCAACTGGGAAGCGGAAAACATACGTACCCATAGACATAAAGCCAGACTCTTTAGTATAACAGTCCCGACAAAAAGTGATGCTTCAAGTATCGTAAATGCTATGGATAGAGCATTCGGTATGTTGGAAAAAGATATTGCAAAAGGTATTAAGAATTTTTAATACCTTCTTGACGGGTAACTTTTTTTTTGTTATACTTTAATTGACTGACGGTCGGTCATTTTATTTGAAAGGCACGGTATGGCGATTATTGTAGATAAAGAGCAGAAAAGAAAAGATATTGCATTGGCCTCTAAAGAGATCATTATTGAAAAAGGAATACATGATCTTACTATTTCCCAAATAGCCCAAACAGCAGGAATAGGAAAGGGAACATTCTATGAATACTTCAAGAGTAAAGAAGAGCTTCTTTTTGAACTTGTGAACCTTTTAATGTCCGAATATAATATCAAAAAAGAGATCAGACTTGCCAAGGCGGAAAGTACCAAGGATAAAATAAAGATATTTGCAGATTTCTTTTATGACGAAGAGAGTAAAGAGCTGAGAGTACTCTACAAGATGTTCATTGGGATATCGCTTCTTTCCCCGGAGAAAGAGATGGTGGATTTTCAAACAGAATGTTTCAATTACTACTATCAATGGTTTGAGAGACTCATACAGGAAGGTATAGAGAAAAAAGAGATCCCTCCTCAGACCATAGTCATGGCAAAAGGGCTCTTTTCCATGGCAAAAGGGTTGTTCATCGCTTCTGAGACAACACATAGTATAGAAGATGTAAAAACAGAACTGGATCTTTTTATAGATACACTTTTTGAAGTGATCGGGATAAAGGAGTGCAAATGAAAAAAATTGTTCTATTGATATTGCCTCTCTTTCTTTTTGGTAAAACGTATGACCTTAAAGCATTGATAGAGCATGCACATGTGCAGAATCTTCAGATCATTGCAAAGCAGCAATCGGCTCAATCAAAAAGTAAAGAGACACAGGCACAGGAGAGTGCCTATTGGCCTACGTTGGATATAGGTGCGAGTCATGCCCATACGACCCCTGTAACGCTGGTAACACCGGGACGTACAACTGTCGGGTATGCCAAAGTACAGATGGATATTTATGACGGCGGCAGGAAGAGAGCACTTCTGAATGCCAAAGAATTTGTTTACCGGGCTTCTCTTATTGAAAAAGAGGCTTTTGTTAAAAGCGTCACACTCAATATTATTCAACACTACTATACGGTGAAAAAACTGCAGGCAATGATCTTTGCTATGCAGAAACAATCCCAAGAGTTGCGTGCCCAGATCAGACGTATCAGGAACTTTGCCAAAGCAGGGCTTGCTACCCCCGAGGAGATAGACAAACTCCAGGCAGTTTTTGATGACAATCAGTACAGGATCGCGGACAGCAGACTCATGCTGCAGACTTCCCGGGAGCAGTTAAGACTTTTAACCGGGCTCTCTGCCAAGCATTTGAAGAACAGCCATATTAAAGAGCCGAAAAAACTTGCTTTTCATCCCTATGAAGAGAGCAAGATACTTCAGGCTAATGCAAAAGTACTTGATGCAAAGGCAGATGCGATAGATGCCGGTTACAGACCGCAAGTGCAGATTGCAGACATCTACAGCAGGTCACATTATGATGATGTAGATGCAATCCCCGGATTTAGCGGAGATTCATTTTTGCCTGACCATCAGAACAAGTTGATACTTTCGGTCAATATGCGTCTTTTTGACAATGGCAAAATGAAGAAAGAACAAGAAGCTGTGCAGTATCAGAAACTCTCCCTTGAGTCTCAAAGAGCATATGCCATAGCTAAACAGAAAATGCAGTTCAAATTGGCAAAAAGCAGACTGGGCTCTATACATACCAAACTTAAAAGTGCAAAGAGTGCTTTGCGTGCTGCTAAAAGTACCTACAGAGTGATCATTAAAAAGTTTGAGACCGGGCTGGTGGACAATATTGCCTATCTGGATGCTTTAAATAAAGTCACACTCTCACAGGCACGGTATAAAGAGACACTTTATGATTATGAGATCGCAAAATCGATCTACTATTATTATGCCGGGAGAGACCCTAAGGAGTATATTCGATGATGAAGATGATATTTAGTTTGATGTTCTTAATAGTAAGTCTGCAGGCAGGGGAAGTATATGCGACTTTTAATGTGGAAGCACAAAAGAGTGCCGATTTGGCATTCAGCAGCGGCGGTATCGTTGAGAGGGTGTTTGTAGATGTAGGCAGCAGTGTAAAAAAAGGTGAAACCCTGGCGACTCTGCAGCATGATGATCTGAAAGCTATGCTGAAGATAGCACAGACAACATTGAAGTATGCAAAAAAAGATTATAACAGACAGATACAGGTAAAAAATATCATTGATAAAGCCAAATTCGATCAGTATGCTTTTAAATATGAAAGTGCAAAAGCCCAACTCCTGTATAAACAGGCACTGCTCGATAAGACGATCCTTAAAGCACCTTTTGACGGTGTGATCTTCTCAAAAAGAGTGGAAGAGGGTGATGTGGTAAGCGGCGCGATGATCCGTACACTTTTTGAGATTCAAAGTCTGCACAAACGTAAACTGATCCTCGAATTCGATCAGAAGTACTGGAAAAGTGTAAAGGCAGGAGACCGTTTCACCTATACCCTTGACGGTGATAACAAGGTATATGAGGGTGTTATTCATAAAATATATCCTGCAATAGAGAGCAAGGAGCGTAAAATAAAAGCTGAAGTACTTGCCGACGATATTATGGTGGGTCTGTTCGGTACAGGAACTATCTTTACAGAAGACAGGGACAGTGAATAATGTATAAGTTTGCGATCAACCGTCCTATTACAACGTTAATGGGGATCATGCTTTTCATTGTCTTCGGGCTGATCTCCTACAAAAGTATGCCGGTAAACCTTTTTCCCAATGTTGATTTCCCGGTGGTCTCCATACAGACGACCTATTACGGTGCGGATGCCTCTACAGTTGAGACCAAAGTGACGGATAAGCTTGAAGAGGCGGTAAGCGGTATTGACGGAATAAAAAAGCTTAAATCAACAAGTTATAACGGATTTAGTTCCATTATCATACAGTTTGAGCTTTTTAAGGATCTTGATGAAGCGACCAATGATGTGCGTGACAAGATCGGTTCTGTCGATCTGCCAAGAGAGGTGGACAAACCGACCGTGAAGAAACTTGGTATTTCAGGTGGGGTCATCAGCCTTTTTGTTTCATCCAAAGATGGCAATATACAGGCTTTGATGCGTACAGCAGATGAGAAACTCAAACCCAAACTCCAGCGTATCAAAGGTGTAGGGGAAGTTGAGATACTCGGTTTTCAGGAAAGAGAGATCAGGATATTCATCAATCCTGACAAACTCAATAAATACAGTCTGAGTGCTTCCGAACTTCAAAATATCATCGCTTCACAAAATATCTCTCAAGGGGTAGGGAAGATCATTACACGGGATCAGGAGATCGTGATCAAAACCAAAGCGGATGCAAAGAGTGTGGCAGACCTGGGTAATATCATGGTAAAACCGGGAGTAAAACTCAGTGATGTAGCGACCATAAAGGACGGTCTGAGTGATGCCCAGACCTACTCCTCCTTTGATGGGGCACAAGGGGTGACACTGGTCATTAAAAAGATCTCCGGTGAAAACGTACTGAACATTATTAAGGGTGTAAAAGCAGTGATGCCTCACCTTAAAGCAATAGCAGGAGAGAACTACCGGTTGCAACTCATAGAGGATCAGTCCGACAAGATCATGGTCAATATGCATAATGTGACCTTCGATCTTATTTACGGTTCGATCCTCTCGATCATTATTGTTTTCTTTTTTCTGAGGAATTTTACAGCAACCCTTGTCTCCGCACTGGCTATTCCCGCGTCGGTCATAGGAACATTTGCCATTATTAACTGGCTTGGCTATGATCTGAACAGACTTACGATGATTGGTTTGACTCTGGCTATCGGTATTTTTATAGATGATGCGATCGTTGTGATAGAGAATATCACAAAAAAGATGGAACAGGGAATGGCAGCATTTGAAGCTTCTCTGGAGGGGATCAAAGAGGTAGCATTTTCCATTCTTGCCATCTCTTCGGTACTTTTGGCTGTTTTTGTACCTGTAGCATTCATGGATGGCATCGTAGGGCTCTTTTTTAATTCCTTTGCCATGACGGTTGCTTCGGGGATCGTGCTTTCATTTTTGGTAGCAGTGATGTTCATTCCCAGTGTTGGGGCAAGGGTATTAAGCAAGAAACAGAACTGGTTTTTTCATTTGACAGAGCCTATCTTTGTCTGGCTTGACAGGGTTTATGTAGCCCTGTTGAAATTCATTTTGCGTTTCAAACTCTTGGTGATCATTTTAACCATCGGGCTGCTTGTAGCATCGGCTACACTGAAAGTGGGAATGGACTTCATGCCTATGGAAGACAACAGTGAACTTCGTGTACTTGTGAAAGCACCTGTAGGAACGAGTCTGGAGAAGATGAAAGAAAAGGTGGCACCGTTACTTAAAAAAATACGCTCAGATAGATTTGTAGAATATACCATTCTCTCTGTAGCCTATACTGCTGCGCATGAAACACACAAAGCAAAGATATATGCAAAGCTTGTAGACAAAGAGAGGCGACCCGGTGTTTCGCAAGAGTCAATTATACAAAAATACAGAGAGTCATTTAAGTCTTTGAAAGGATTAACCGTATCGGTAGAAGATATCCCGCCTTTTGAGACAGGTGCAAGTAATGCTCCTGTACAAGTGGTGATCACAGGTAGCAGTCTGGATAAACTTGATGAGATATCGACCAGACTGATGCAGGAGATGAAGCAGATTAAAGGGCTTGTTGATATAGACAGTGACTACGAAAAAGGAAAACCGCAGATATCCGTTACCATCCTCAGAGAAAATGCACAAAGGGCAGGGGTGAACATCAAAGATATTGTTTCAGTTCTGGGAAGTGCCTATTCCAGTGACAGTGCGATCTCCTACTATGAAGAGAATGGACGTGAGTTCGACATCACACTGCGTTTTGATGACAGGTTCCGGGGAGATACGAATGCTATCAGACGGCTTCAGGTAAGAAATAACAGAGGAGAGCTCATCTCTTTGGATGGGCTTATAGAGGTGAAGAAAAGTACGGTTCTAGCTTCCATAAACCGTTATGATATGGAACGTAAAGTAATGGTGACTTCAGGGTTATATGGGGTAAGTCTTAACAGTGTGATGAAAGAGATCACTGAAAAACTCAAACCGCTTCTTCCTTTAGGATACACTTTCCGCTTTACAGGAGACATAGAGAATATGCAAGATACCGCTACTGCCTTTGCAGGAGCAGTAGCTTTGGCAGTGATCCTGATCTATCTTATTCTGGCTGCCTTGTATGAATCACTGATCCAACCGCTTATCATTATGGTGGCTATGCCTCTGTCCTTTACTGGTGTCATGGTTGCACTTTATCTGACAGGAAACAATTTCAGTCTCTTTGTCATGATCGGAATTATCATGCTGTTGGGAATGGTAGGGAAAAATGCCATTTTAGTTGTGGACTATGCCAACAGAGCTGTAAAAGAGGGCTTACCGTTGGATAATGCGATCCTTCAGGCAGGTGAGAAACGCCTTCGACCTATCCTTATGACAACTTTTGCCATGATAGGGGCTATGATCCCTTTGGCATTCGGCGGTGGTCCGGGTTCTGAGGGGAATGCACCTATGGCACTGGCGATCATCGGAGGATTGCTGAGTTCAACCATCTTGACACTTTTGGTTGTACCTGCTATCTATAAGTTCTTGTATCCTTTGGATCACTGGCTGAGAAAATGGTATGAAGTAGGCAAGGTGGAATAAGGAAGCATTTAACATGATATACTTATAAAGACAGAGACCGTTAGAGGAGTTTAGTATGCAGATCATAAAAAAGTATTGGCTGGGACTTGTAGTCATTATTCTGTTGTTGACAGCAGCTACAATGATCTACAGTAAACTACAGCCCAAAGAACTTCCTGAAAACCTGGTGCAGGGGACAGGCCGAATAGACGGTGATCTTATCAATCTTAATACCAAATATTCCGGCAGGGTTGCCAATATCTCTGTAGAAGATGGTGCTATTGTTAAAAAAGGGATGATCGTTGCCCGACTTGACAGTCAAGAATATGATGCACAGAAAAAACAGATCGAAGCAGAGATCTCGGCACAGCGAAAAATGCTTAAAGCAAGAAAGATCGAGGCAGAGATATCAAAAGGTACTATCCCTCTGGCAGTGAAAAAGGCAGAGTCGCAACTCAGTTCAGTACACTCCAGAGTTCGGGCATTGCAAAAGAGTATCAGTGCACAAACAAGTCTCTATGAACAGGCAAAGAGAGATCACGATCGTACATCTTTTCTTTTTAAGCACAGATCAATAGATAAACACTCATTGGAACTTTCCAAATTGAAAGTAGATATGGAAGGTGACAAACTGGATGCACTCAAGGCACAATATGCTGAAGCCAAAGAACAAATCAAAATTTCACAGTTAGCGTTGAAAGAGGCAGAAATATCACAGAAAAAATTGCTTTCTATCCAAGCAAATATCTCAGGGCTTGAAGCAGGGATCACAGCACGGGAAGCTTCCAAACTGCAAATAGAAGCAATACTCAAAGAATTGAATATCAGTTCTCCAATTAACGGCTATACTATAGAAAAAATCGCCAATAAAGGAGAAGTGGTCGGTGCAGGAATGCCGTTGGCTACTTTAATGGACCCGCATTCTCTCTATTTGAAGATCTTTGTAGACACAATACATAACGGTAAGATAAAAGTGGGGAACAAAGCAGTGATCTTTCTGGATGCATATCCTGACAGACCCATAGCGGCAAGAGTTGTCAATATCGCCCAAAAAGCAGAGTTCACACCTAAAGAAGTAAGTGTTCGAAGTGACCGTATACAGCGTGTGTATGCAGTCCATTTGAAACCGTTGGAAGTTGATCCTCTGCTTAAATTAGGCATTCCTGCCATCGGGGTGATCTCTACAGATGGCAAAGGACTGCCTGACTCTTTGGATAATATGCCGCTGTTATGAAAAATATTGACCGAAATGTAGTGATGCTTGGTTGGGTAAGTTATTTTACCGATATGGCATCTGCGATGATCAATCCTATATTACCCATTTTTATTGTGATTGTTCTGCATGAAGGGATGGACAAGCTTGGAGTGATTGTAGCGGTGGCTACTTTTGTTTCCTATGCTTTACGTTTAATTTCAGGCTATATTTCTGACCGTTACGGCATTGTAAAGCCTTTGATAGTCGGCGGTTATGCCTTTTCCGTATTGAGTAAACCTCTCATCGGGTTTACCCATGGGTACAAAAGTGTTGCCGCACTGAAAGCGTTTGAACGGGTGGGGAAAGGGCTGCGTTCGGCACCCAAGGATCTGATGATCTCCGAATACAGTAAAGCCAATGCCTCAGGAAAGACTTTCGGATTTCACAAGACCATGGATATTGCCGGTGAATTGAGCGGTACGTTGATCCTTTTTGGTCTTTTATGGTTCTTCGGTCAGAGTGAAACAGTAATACGTAATATCTTTTATGCCACATTGGTACCGGGAGTCATCGGGCTTGCACTTGTAGCTTTTTTTGTAAAAGATGTTGAAAAAAAGCATACACATGCATCTGCTTCTTTTCGTTTGACATCAAAAGACAAAGAAACAGTGAAGTTTTTATTCTTTTATTTTTTCTTCATCTTTTTTCTCTTTAATGACGCTTTCTTTACCATGCAGGCGAAGAGTGTAGGTATTGCAACGGCACTCATCCCGCTTCTTTTTGTGGTCTCAACAGCGATACAGACCCTTACAAGTTATCCGTTAGGGCTTCTGATCGATCGTTTCGGTGTGAAGTATGTATTGTTATTTGCCTATGCCAGCGGTATCGTCGCACAATTGCTTCTGTTACTCCAAAAGCCGCTCTTTACCTGGATTGCCTATGCTTTTTTGGGACTTTTTACGGTAGCCTCTCTCAATGCCAATCGTTCCTTTATTTCGCAAAGTGCCGATAATAGAGGGTCTGTATATGGTGTTTTTTATGCAGGTATAGCACTTTTTGCTGCTGCGGGAGCTTTTGTATGCGGGTTTATATGGCAATATACAAGTATGCAGTATGCCTTAGGATTCTCATTGGGCGGTACGACACTTTTGGTTCTTCTTTTTATGCTAAGAAGGTTAAAAGATGGGAACTAAATTATGGGCATATCTTAAAAAATATTCTTTTCTTCTGCTTGCCAATATTTTTGGGCTTTACCTCTTTGCAAAGATGGCGGAAGATGTCATAGAAAAAGAATTCATTGTGGTAGTCGACAGATGGATCAGTATACACATTAATGTACTTCATACCCCTATGCTGAATGAAATAATGATCGAATTAACAGATCTTAACGGTGGTGTAGGTATTCTGGTCTTTTCTCTGCTGTTCGCAGCAGGAGCCGCCTATTTTAAATGGTACAGGGATCTTTGGTTCTATATACTCTCTGTCGGTGGTGCCGCTGCGGCATTTGTAACGATCAAGTTGATCGTGCAGCGTGTTAGACCGGAGTCCGGACTTCTGAATGTAACCGGGTACTCTTTTCCATCCGGGCATGCAACAATGTCAATGTCAATGGCGGCAGCACTTTATTTCATACTTTCAAAGAGAGTACATGGTACCGTATGGCATCTGCTACTGCTGCTTGTCTGTATGACATGGCCGTTGATGATCGCTGCATCACGCGTCTATCTGGATGTTCATTGGCTCAGTGATGTCATTGCAGGTCTGGGATTGGGACTTTTCTGGGTCACACTGGTGATACTGTTTTTTGAATGGAAATATGATGGCAGATCTTGAAATCAAAAATGTGACTGTCTCGTATAAGAATAAGATCGCTGTCAAAAATGCTTTACTGGATGCAAATAGCGGAGAGATCATCGGATTCATCGGTGCGGACGGTTCAGGAAAGAGTTCTCTGATGCATGCTATTGCCGGAGTTGTCTGTTTTGAGGGAGAGATATGCTATGCAGGTGTAAACTATCATTCTCCGGCAGAGGCAGAGCAGCTTAAAGCTGATATCGGTTTGATGCCGCAGGGGATCGGTCTGGTTCTGTATGATACGCTCACAGTTGCAGAGCATTTGGAATTTTTTGCCGACATACGAAGCATTCAAAGAGATGAAGCTTTCATGAACTATAGACAAAAGCTGCTTCATATGTCCGGATTGACAGAATTTACAGACCGTCAGGCAGGAAAACTCAGCGGAGGTATGATGCAGAAACTCTCTCTGATATGTACACTGCTGCACCGTCCCAAACTTCTGATACTGGATGAACCGACTACCGGGGTCGATCCGCTCAGCCGCCTGGAGCTCTGGGAGATCCTTTTAGAAATATGCAGAAGTGAAGGTACCATTGCACTGGTCAGTACTGCCTATATGCAGGAAGCCGAAAAAATGGATAAAGTCCTGCTTTTTGATGAAGGTGAGATCATTGCCAGAGGTACGAGTGAAACATTAACAGAATCAGTGAGAGAATATACCTATGTTCAAACACCGTGTAAAAGTGAAAAATGTTTTGGTTCTGATAAATATACTTACAGTCTGGAAACACTTTCTGTGCCTCATGCCGAACCGACACTGGAAGCACTTTTCTTTGTGAATAGACTTAAAAAAGGGCATCTGATCAAATATATTGAGATAGATGAACG
>Ga0256828_1000104_pt1 | contig 54386 bp, 57 predicted proteins | sample CV88metaG_FD_185993 | JGI IMG/M metagenome (GOLD analysis project Ga0256828, IMG submission 185993) | Hydrothermal vent microbial communities from East Pacific Rise, Pacific Ocean - CV88 | ecosystem: Environmental > Aquatic > Marine > Hydrothermal vents | place: Pacific Ocean: East Pacific Rise...
ATCTCTAAATCTGCTTTTTTTAGATTAATACTTATTTGTTGTTTCTCTTGATTGAAAAGTCTTGTTTGTTTTGCCATAGATTTTATAGCTTCATTATCAAAATCTGCTTTTTCTAAAGTATTGTTTTCTATAGCTTCTAAAAGTTCTAATTCATCATTTGTATAACTCATCTTACTTTCCTTTATACTTTTTATTTAATTTTCTACTTGGTATTATATTTTTTAAAAATATATAATCTTTTTCTATCACATAAGGCACATAATGTATATAATTATTTAGAGATATTACATAAATATATTGATTTGGATATTTGTCTTTTTGAGGATGTTTGTAGTTGTCTATAATACCATTGTTTTCAAGCTCATTGATAACATCATCAAAACTAACACCTCTTTGTGATATTAGTATCTCATTTTTTTCTTCACTCCATCTATACATTTATACCTCTTTTTATATATCTTATAATTATATCATATTTATTTGTCAAATATCAAATAAGTTTTAAGTAGTTGCATAGATATTGTTCCATTTATAATTGTAAATTTAATTTTTTGTAAAATTTTCTTCTATATTATTAATTATATTAATAATACATTTAGATAATGGAATATATATTTGTTTTTTTATTTTTTGTTCTATAACACCATTAATATTTACATAAGAAGACATCATAGGTATATATCTTTTAATTGATAAATAATTTAATTCTTCATTATTTAAAGTTTCTTTTGAACCTTGTAATATAATTTCTTTTGTTAATATATCTATAGTATTAAATATTAAAAAATTATTAGTAATAGTTATATCTACATTGTCATATTTTTTACACTCTCTACAATTTATTAAATAGTTTATACTACTATTTGTTTCTATAATATTAATTTCATAGTTATTATTAAAGTCTTTTATTATCAAAGTAGCATTTTTATATATATTGTCCATTTTTTCTCTCCTATTATCTTATTTTAACATTTTAAAATTTACATCTTTAATTATAATACTAACTCTTCTATTTTTTTGTCTAGCAAATTTTAATTCTTCCCCTTTTTTATTTTTATAATTAATCAAAGGATTATTTTTTGAGTTTGCTATAAGTTTTACATTATCATTATTTAACCCTAATTGTTCCAAAACTTTTTGAATAGATAAAGCTCTTAAGGAAGACAACTCCCAATTTGTTATTCTTTTTCCATGAACATCATCTGTATATCCAGAAATCTCAATATATCTATATTGACTCTCTTTTATAATTTCATCAAAAATTGGTTTCATAAGCTTTTTAGTCCCTTTTTTTAACTTATAGCTTGATGTATCAAATTGTGCTGCTGAGTCAAAGTTTATAATTAATCCATTTTTATCTAGTTTTACAGAAATTTTATCTTGTAAATTATATTTTATAGCTTTAGTTTGTATCCTATCTTTTACTTCTTGTAAAGTAGAAAATAGTAAAAACTGCCGTTCTTTTTTTTCTATTAATAATCTTTGAACAGAATCATATTTTTCTAAATCTATTTTAGAAAATGATACTATCAAAATCAATACAGATAAAATAGCAGTAACTAAATCAGCATAACTAGTTAGCCATAAATCTTGATTTTTACAACTATTTCTTTGTTTGAGCATCTTTTTCATCCATAATTTGTACCAATAATGGTAAATTAACTTTATGAAAAAATTGTTTTGCAGATATATTTATATCTTCATATTTAGTTTCCAAATCCACAATCATATCTTCAACAACTCTAGCTTTTGGCTTAAAAATAAGTATAGTTATAAATGAAGAATACAAAGTAGTAGCAAGAGCTATGCTCAAACCTGTAAATTTATTTTCTAAGCTTGTATTAGCATCCGGAACAGCAAACATAATCAAAAGTCCAGCAATAGTTCCAATCATACCAATAATAGGCATAATTGTAGCACAATATTCATAACCATTTTTAAGTTTTATATATCCATTTAGTGTATGATTAAAAATTTTTTCTATACCAAGTGTTAAATCTTCTTGCATACCTCCATATTTTAATATATATAAAATTTTTGAGATATATTTATTATCTTTTTTTGACACAATCTCTTCTAAAGTTATCTTATCTTCAAAATAACTATCCAATACCTCTATAGCTTCATTAACTAACTGATTTTTTTTATTCTCTTTTGTTATTTTTACAGCTTCTTTATTAACAGATAAATATAAAAGTAAAGCTACACTTAAAATAAATAATAGTGAATTTGGATGTATAATATTTGCTATCATCTGTTGATTTGATATACCAAATATATTTTCTACTATATGAAAACTATCTAATATAAATGCAAAAAATAATAATATTATAACACTACCTTGAAAAAATCTACTCATTACTGCTCCTTAATATGTTTAATAATTTCATTTGGGTCATACTGTTTTAAATTATTATCAACCAAAGTAAAATAAAAATCTTCATCAATAACACTTTGTTTCAATAAAATAGTTTGTGATAATCGTATAGATGATAATAATTCTGTTTTAATAGTCACATCAATAAAACCAAATTTATTATTATATAATTTTACTTTATTTGTAGAGATAGATATAGATTTAACTTGAAATTCAAAAATAGGTGCTTCTTCAATAAATTGACCATCTTTTAAGCCATAAATTTGAATATTTGAATCATTATCTGTAAATATAAATACTCGTGAATTATATAATGGCAAATATTTACACTTATATTCACTTAAACTATAAAAATAAGTTTCATTATGAATTTGTATTTCTAAACTATTTGTTTCAAAACAAAATCCTATAAATTTACCTTTTAATGATACTTTACTTTCTACTTTTATATCAGATAAATCTATATTTTTTTTAGCATTTGTAATATAATCTTTTAAACTTTTTGTATCATTTATAATTGTTACTAAAGTTTTAGAGAATTGTTTATTTTTAGTTAATATAGTTGATATTTTTTCTTCTAATAATAAATTTTTATTTTTTAACTCTTTTGTAAGTTGTTTTAACTTAACACTATTTTTTTGATATATTTGAAGTTGGTGTTTTTGTCGTTGTTTTTTTTCTAATAATTTTTTATTCTCATCTTGTAAGTTTTCTATAATATTAGATAATTTTTCTATTTTTTGAATATTATCTTGATCTTGTAAAGCTTTTTTAGATAATATAGTTTCTAGTTTGTGTAATTGCTGTTTTAATAAATTATTTTCTTCTAAAAGTATTTTTTCTTTATCCATATAATTCTAATACCTTTTTAATTTTATTTATCGTAGGTGATATATCTTTTTTATGTGTATCTGAAAGTTGTAACTCTCCATTTTTAGAAGTTGTTTGATTTATACTTTCATTATATGCCCAATATAATCCACTTATAAAAGCTTTATTCCTAGTTTCTTTATCATCTTTATTATATGTTGTATGTGTTTTTAAATAATGAGCAATTAGTTTATCTTCAACTTCTTTATAAGTAAAACCAAAATATTGATATGCAAATTCATCTTTCTCTTTTTGTTTTTTTATATATTTTAATTTCTTAATCTTCTTTTTAAATTCATTTGTATCATTTTTTGATAAAAATCCATGATTTTTTTCTAGTTTTTTTTCTACAGATTTATAAAGTTTACTATCTAAATCATATAATTGCTCTTTACTATACTGAAAATATTTTAATATAGATTCATTAATCATTTTATCTTTATCTTCTTTAGAGAGTTTTCTATATTGTTTATTAATATTTACTTTATATAAGTCAAGGTATTGTTCTTTTGAAATAAATAAAAGATAATTTCTATAAGTTTTTATAGCCATTGAAATCTCATCTGGAGCCCATATTAAACCACTATGAGCTATATTGTTTCGTATTTTTATAGCAGGTATTATACTAGTCATATTTGTTTTATCTGTTTTTGAATAATTATGACTATAAGCTCTACAAGTTCTACCTAAACTACAAGAATACTCAAAACATTTTAATATATTTTTTAATATGGATTCAACTATCCAATGCAATAAATAAAGATGCTCTATATTATCATTTAATTTATCAATCTCTTCTAATAAAACTCCCACAACAGCATTTTTATTGATAAGTTCTTGTATATGTTGTAGTCTATTTGATAAATCTGTATATGAATATCCTCCAGATAATGCATAAGTTTGATCTATAAAATATTCTGAAATTGCTGGAATAAACTCCTCAAAGCTTTTTTTATCTTTTTCATTTAAAAGTTTTGGTAAAGTCTCTAATTTAATATCTATTTTTTCGATAAGTTTTGCAGTATCTTTTAACAAAGGAGCAATACTAGGGTCTATCTCTTTATTTAATATATTATATTGTTTTGAGATTTGCTTATCTTTTTCATCTTTATATAATTGTTCATTATTTCGTATTTTATAAATCTCTTTATAAATATCTTCTCTATCTTCATAATAATTTTTAATTATTAATAACTCTTTTTGATATTTTACTTTCATTAACTCTAAATGCTGCATAAATGACCGTATATTTAAATTTTGTAAAGTTAATGAAAAATCATTTTCAATTTTATTCCAAGTTTCAAAACGAGTTTTATTTATAATATAATGCTCTATAGAAATATTAAGTGTTTTTAAATACTCTAAGTCATCTTTTATAATGTGTAATAATTTTAACTGTTCATCTTCTGATAATGTAGGATAATGTTCAAGTTTATTAATTAAAGATAAAATAAATTGTTTATTATCTGAATAAGTTGTATATATAAATACATTATTAGCCTTTTTTATTTTCTTACCAAATAATTTACTTGTATCTTTTAATCCAAGTAACTCTTCTTTTTTTTTCAAATTATCCTGTGTAATTTTAAATTCATCTAACATATCTGCTAATGATTTAGCACTATTTGTTATATCTATATTATGTTTTATAAACTTATCAATATCTTGATAAAAACTATTATCTTGCACTATTTATTCCTAATATCAAATACTAACTAATATATTTTCAATACCATCAAACCAACTCATAAAATACCTTCAAATAACTCTAATAATAAAATTTTTATATTGTATCAAAAAAATATTATATTTTATCTTCTCTAATCCAAAAACTGTAGATTTTCCTACACCTATTAGTTCTCCAACTTTAAGAATTTCATAACACTCTTTACTAAGCCCTTTTATCTCTAATTGTCCCATAATACCACCTAGATTCATAATAGTTTTTTGACGATTACTTTTTCTAGTAAGTTCTTTATATCTAATATCTTTTTTTATTATATCCCCTTTTATCTCATAAGGAAATTTTCTATACTTTTTACCTAATAGTTGCATTTGTCTTTGATAAATAGAGTTTATAATATCTTTTAACTCTATATTATCATCTCTTATAAATTTATTTTCTTTTTTTATCCTAAGTGGAGTTATAAATTGTAGAGTAATATCTGGACAAGAACTGTCTATTACAAAAGTTTTTACATAATCTTGTGGTAAGCTAATATTTCCATCTTTATTGATCAATCTATCATTGACAAACATATCAAACTTTTCAAAAGTGATTTTATCTTTTGTAAATCCTATTTGAGTTAGCATCATATTAAAGGCACTTATTATATATGGAAGTTTCTCTGTAGCAGTATCAAAAAGATAAAATGAAAAGTTATAATATTCTTTGCCCAATTCAAAATCGAATCTATATTTATGAAAAGAGTTTTTTTCTTCATAAAAACTATAATAAAGACAAGAATTTTGTGCAAAACAATTTTCACATTTAAAACTTGGATTTATACAAGTTACTTTTTTAAGAGCATATCCCAAAGCACCACGAAGCTGACTACCTATAAAATATGGTGGTTTAGAATTTATTATAATTGATAATTTTAAATAATTCATAAAGTATTGTATCTTAAATTAAATTAAATATTTGTACATTACCCAATAATATATCAATAGTATATATTAATAAAAAAACTTATCTTTTAGAATAGAAATTTTTTTATTTTTTGCAAGATTATTATAATAAATTATATAATTTGCTAAAACTTTTTTACCGTATCTTCTGCTTTCATCATAAGGGATTAGTTCCATACTAATATATGGATCATATTTGCCCAATTTAAAAAATCCATTTTTTAACATCCGTTTAGTAAATCCAATACCACCATTATAAGCATATGCAATCAATAAAACATTATGATTTAATTTTCTTTCCAAATAGTTCAAATGTTTATTTGCATATTTTATATTAATTGATGGGATCAATTGCTTATCTATATCATACTGTTCTTTTAATTGTTTTGCTAATGCTTTACTCAAAAATGGCATTATTTGCATAACCCCCAAAGCATAAGATGGAGATATAGATGTCGGAATAAAACGACTTTCTTGTCGTGCTAATGCATATATAAGTGCCTGTCGTTCTATAGAATAATTTTTAATAATCATATCATAAGGTTTTGCAAAATATGCTATTTTATATCTATCATATCTTTCTTGGATAAACGATATATGCCCTTGTGTTTGCTGTGTAGTAAAAATTGATTTATATTTTAGTAATTTTTGTTTATCCAATTTTTTTATATGACGCAACACTGCCAACCACGCAAAAGGATCAGAAATATCATAAGATGTTAAATCACTATTTGCAAGTTTTACACCAAATTTAATATTATGAGGTTCTATATGTAATAATTCTTTTGCAAACAAAGAATAGATATTAATATCCCAAGATAGTGCAAGTTCTCTTAAATACGATTTATCATGTGATATTTTATATTGCCAAAACAATACTTTATCTTTATCAAATCTAAAATATGCAGTTTTATATGATTGTTGTAAATATTGTATTGCTTGTGTTAATTGATTATATCTAATACTATTAATTGCCAAAAAAAATGAAGTTTGATGTGATAAATTTTTAGTATCAATATCAAATAATGATTGTTGTGCTTTACCCATAGCCAATGTTGTTACAATTTTTTTAATCATTACTGCAAATTTCTTTTTATCTGATTTTAATCTAGTTAATAATTTATTTGAGAATTTGTGATTAAAATACTTAATTCTATATGTTGTACCTACTTGATTAAAAGTATCAAAAAAAAGTTTGTTATCACTTTGAACCAATCTATCAAATGGTTTATTTGATGATAATATTTTTAAAACATTTGCTAATTTTGGATATTGTTTATCTATTTTTTCACTTACATTTAAAAGTTGTTTTTTTGTTAGTTTAGTTGCTTTATAAGCTGTCAATCCATTTTTTATACAATCTGCATCTTGCTTATACAACAAAGATGGCTTCATTTTCATACATTGTACTATTCTTGATGTACTTTTATGGTGTAATTTATTAGCATATCTTCTAAATAACTTATTATTTACATTCTTTGCTTCACCCAATGCCCAAATAGCATCATCTGGAGTTATATTTTGATTTAAATACCTCCAAATATAAAAATCTTTTGCATAGCTTCTAGGTTTATTTTGTAACCACTGTTTTGTGATTAAAGTTTCTCCATATAAACATAAACTAAATAATACAAAAATAGAAAGAAAATATCTCAAAGCACTACTTTAAAAACTCATAAATAAACTTCTAAAAAATGTTTCAAGAAAAATTATTCCAAAAATCAAAATCATAGGCGCTATATCAAGCCCACCAAATACTGTTGGGATAATTCTTCTGACCAAATTGTACGATGGTTGAACTATACGATTTAAAGTTTGTACTATTGGATTATATGGATCTGGCTGCACCCATGATAACATTGCATGGATAATAATAGCCCATTTATATAAAAATAATATTGTTAAAAATAAATTTAAAAATGCAACCAATAATGAATTTATCATAATATCTCTCCTAAATAATTTTTAATCAATGAATATATATTTGATATATCTATTTGATTGGTTTCGCCTGTTAAAATATATCTTAAAGATACCAAAATTTCATCTATTGTTAAATTTGTTTGTTTGGTAATATATTTGATTAAATCATCAATATTATCTATAAATGGTGCTGTTTTTAAACAATCTTTTACAATAACATATTGTGTTTCAAAACCTTTTAATGGCTCTTTTTTTGCAAAAATTAAATTAATTTTTTGTTTGAGTTGTTCTGTTGTTGAACATCTATCAAGATATAATTTTGCCAATTTTCCAATATCTTCATCAGCATATCCCAAAATTTTTGATAATCTCATATTATCCATTGATTGGATATATTTACGATTAAAATCATCCAATTTGCTCATATCAAACTGAAAATTAGATTGTGAAATATTTTGCACATCAAACCATTGCAAACACTCTTCTAGTGTAAAAACCTCTTTATCAATATTATTATACCCCAACACAATCAAATAATTTGCAATAGCAGCAGGTAAATATCCATTTTCAATTAAATCATTTACATATGGTAAGTCCGATTTATTTGATATAGAAGATATATGTGTATATTTGATTTGCTTAGTATAATCCAAACAATTTCTTATATGTACTTGTTTGTAACTATTATTTAAATTTTGTTTTAGTTCCAATACCATCGATATATCATAAAGCATATCATCTATACTATATGCTAAATCTGTTGTTGGTATTTTATCCCTATTTAATATCACAAAACTATCTACATCAAACTTTTTAGATATATACTCTTTTGCTATTAAATCTTCAATCTTTATAGGTCTTTCAGGTTGTTTTATACGGACTGAAAATGGAGCATTACATTGAAACTTTGCTTCATCACTGATATGTTCACAAAACCCATTATATACATATGGTTTATTTTCAGCAATAGCTTTTTGTTTATCTTGTTCCAAAGCCTCATCACTACAAAAACAATTAAAAGCTTTTTTATCAAGTAACAATTTCATAGCCATTTGTGTATGATATTTTATATTATCTTTTTTATAAATTACCCGTGTACAATCTATAGAAAATAAATTTAAAATATCCAAAACAGCATTATTATCATTGAGATATATCATTAACTGTTTATTTTGTTGTTGTGATAAAATAAAACCAACTAAAGCAATCCGAAGATTATCTAAAGTTAGTTTATCTATAGAACTTAATGCAATTCTAAGCATCTAAACCCTTTTACTTAAAATTGTGCATTTAGTCCGAAAAAGATACCTTTTGTGGTAATATCGGCATTTAAATTATCTACTAAATCATCAGATATTGTGATATTTTGTGTTCTATATCCCAAATCAGCATTAATACTTAAAATTGGCATAGGAATTGGTAAAGTATAACTCATTTTAATCTCATTATCAGATACTGATGAACCTTTGTATGATACTGTTTTAATTGTTGCAGAAAATGCCAATGGCAACATAGGTAGATCAAGTTTTGCATTTAGATATGCTAATGGTAAAGTTTCATCAAATGTAACTTGTTTTGTACCATTGATTGCATTAGTAACAGAAATAAAACCATCTAGATTTTTTGCATCAAGACCAAAATTTACATTTAAAACTCCTGCTGTTGCTGTACCTAAAAATGGCACTCCCCAATATGCTATCATATCTGTTTGTTTCATATTGATTTCTGTTTTTACATCACCTGAAAAATTAATCCCAGCAAAATTGACACTTGATGTTGCATCCCCTTTGATATCATACTTTAATTTTTCTATTCTTACATTTGGTACAAACGGTACAAAATGACTAAAATCAGCATATAAATAATTGTTTCCTGATGTTGTTTTATCATCCATACCCATATTATCAAAATCAATTGAGTTACCAAGATATTTAAAATTACCACTTAATGCAGGTTGCCATAATCCCCCACCAACTTCAGCATTCAATCCCATAAACGCCGATGCAGATGTTGCTAACATTGCTGATACTACTGAACTTAAAATAATTTTTTTCATAATTTTTCCTTTTTTGATTTATAAAGTTATCATAACAAATATCTACTTAGTTACTATTGAAAAAGATAAATTTACTATTTCATGATGTGATTTTATAAATTTATTTAAATCATCCAAGGTAAGATTTTGTATTAATTTTAATTCATTTTTTGCATAATCTGGTTTTAATCCTTGATAATACAAATTAAACGCACGATTTTGTCTTTGTGAAAAAGTTTCTGTTCTAAGGGGTTCACTACCCAATAAAAACTGTTTTGCACTTTTTAATTCATCTTTTGTAACGCCATTTTTTACAAAATCTTTGACAATTTTTGTAACTAATTTTTGTGCTTTTTTTTGATTATCAAGTTTAGTTTGCAAATATCCTGTAAAATATGAATGTGATTTTGCTATAGATATATATCCATATGCACTATACGCCAAACCTTGTTTAACTCTAATCTCTTCCATTAAACGACTACCAAAACCACTACCACCTAATATAAAAGAAGCTACTTTTGCTTTGTATCTATCTTTTGCATTATAAGATATATCAAATGGACTAGCAAAATATATATACGCTTGTTGTGTATCTTTTTTTTCAATAATATTTTGTGGTTTTGATTTGATATTAATTTTAGTTAGTTTTGTTACTTTTTTTGTATGAAAATTATTTAAAAGTGGCATTATATCTTGTTTACACTCTTTGTATGATATATCGCCACCAGCTACAATAATCAGTTTGTTTATATTAAAAATTTTCTCTATATTGTTTTTTATATCTTCTAATGATATGTTTTGTATTGAAGATATAGTCCCTAATGAACTATTTGCCAAAGGGGTATTTGCAAAAAATATTTTTTTTAAATTCTTTTTTGCAATATAATCAAAATCATTTTCTTTTTGAGATAATTTACTTATAGTCAGTGTTTTTAATTTATCCAAACTGCTTTGTGTTAAATTTGGTTGTGATAAAAGCTCATTTAAATATTGCAATGCTAAATCTTTTTGACTTTTTAGACAAGACACTTCTATCACAAATGTTTCAAGCCCATTTGATGTTTCTATAGATATTGCATTATTTTCCAATTTTCTTGCAAATGCCACAGATCCATCTGTTTTGCTACCTTCATTTAATAAATTTGCAGTAATATTTGCCAATCCACTTATATTGCCATCTTGAATATATCCACTATTTGTAAATATAAGTTGTAAATTAAATATAGGTAATTGTGTATATTTTTCAAAAATCACAGGTATTGTTGTATCATTATATTTCAAATGTTTAATTTTAGCACCCATTAAGCCCCCTTGTAATAAAAAAATTGTTAAAAAAGATACCAAAAATTTAATCATAATATCTTTCCAAGATATTATAAGCTGTATCTCTTTTTGCAGGATTTTCCCCTATATCTTTAATCAAATCTATCATTTGAGCTTGATTCATACTATTTGTTACACCTGCTGCACTTACAACATTTTCTTCCATCATTGTACTACCTAAATCATTTGCTCCAAATTTTAATGCCATTTGCCCTATATAACTTCCTTGTGTTACCCATGAACTTTGTATATTTGTAAAATTATCCAAATATAATCTAGCTACAGCAAGTAATCTTAAATATCTATTTGGACTTTGTTCTTGAATATTTGGAAACTGTGCTGCAAGTTGAGTATGTGCTGATTGAAAACTCCACATAATATATGCTCTAAATCCACCTGTTTCATCTTGTAAATTTCTAATTTTTTCCCAATGCGATATAATTTGTTGATCTGTTTCTACTGTTCCATACATCATTGTTGCTGTTGATTTTACACCTAATTTATGAGCTTGTCTATGTACTTCTAGCCAATCTTGTGTATCTAGTTTTTTTGGTGCGATAATATCTCTAACCTCATCATTTAAAATTTCAGCCCCTGCTCCAGGTATAGAAGACAACCCTTTATTGTGTAATCTACTAATAACATCTTTATATGATATTTTTGAAATTTTTGAAATATAATCTATCTCAATAGCACTAAAACCATGAATAGTTATATCTGGATATTTTTTATGAATATGCTCTACTAAATCTTCATAAAATTCTATTTTCAATTTTGGATGTACTCCACCTTGAAATAAAATTTGTGTTCCACCAATCTCTAATAATTCTTCTATTTTTTGATCTATTTGCTCATAAGTTAATACATAAGCATCAGCATCTTTCTCTTTTCTATAAAAAGCACAAAATTTACAATCGACCCAACAAATATTTGTATAATTGATATTTCTATCCACCACAAAAGTTGTTACCTTTTTTGGATGAAGTTCCAATTTCCTTTTTGATGCTAATTGACCTAATTCTATCAATGGTACATTTTGCAACAAATCCAAAGCTTCTTTATTTGATATACGTTTATTATTTATCATATTTTTCTCTCTAAAATGAACTACCAAGACTAAACTCAAATTTTGATGTTTTGTCATCTGTATCAGGATTAATTGGTCTGCTAAAAATAAATTGGAGTGGTCCAACAGGGCTGTACCAATCAATTGATATACCATATCCTGATTTTTTTATATCAGTAAATGAATTTTCTCCTATCATACCATAATCATAAAACATAGACCATCTCATTCTTGCTTTTGGTATAAGAGGAAAACTTAATTCTAATGTATTAGTTACAGATCTTGTAAATGGTTTTGCTGTATCTTCTGGTTGAAAAGCATAAGCTTGATACCCTCTAACACTTCGTGGTCCTCCAAGATAATAAGTAGTTCCTGATGGAATATCACCTAAATCATTCATAATTTTTAAATTTATTTTATATCTAAAAATCAAATCATAATCAATTTGATCTTCAAATCCATGAAAATATTTAAAATAACTTGAACTTTGTGTATAATGTGCATCTCCTCCAAGACCAGCATATTTAAAACTTGTACCAGCCATAATACCACTTCTTGCTACATAAAAACTATCTGTATTATTAAAACTAATATATGGCGTAATAGAACTTGTAAGATACCTACTATCTAGTGATGAATTTGTTTCATAATATACATCTTTGTCTTCAAGTGCATATACAGCACCTATACGACTATGTCGTGTTAAACTTCTACCTACACCAAGGCTTCCACCCGTAGTTTTTGTAGTTTCATCTCCAGCATCTGTAGTTGATTCCACTATACTTTTTTCTTTGTAAATACTAAAATTTCCGTTATAAATACTATCATTAATAGCAGGATTTTTTAATGAAATTGTAGATGTATCTTTTTTCCCAGAGTGTTCAAATGCCAATCCTAAATTTAATCCACTTCCAAAAATATTTTTATCATTGACACTTGCATTTAACATCCATCCATCATATGAACTATAACCACCACCAACTATAAGATTTCCTGTAGGAGCTTCCTCTACATTTACCAATATATCCATAAGATTTTTTGATATTTTATGTTTGGTAATTACAGCACTTTTAAAAAAACCTGTTCTATTTAATGCACTTTTTGAGTCAACATAGTCTGTCAAATTAAATAAATCATCTGGTGCCAAATATATATTTCTTCTTATTACTCTATCTAATGTTCTAGTATTACCAGATATAATCACATCTCTTATATATACTTTATCTCCCGGGATAATATTAAAAATAATATCTGCTGTTGCATTTTGTTCATCTTTTCGTATATTGTAAGCAACTTTTGTAAAAGCATACCCTTTATTAGCAACTTGTGTTTTTAGAAATTTTATATCTTCTCTTAATTTTTTAATATTAAAAATTTTATTTTTATGTTCTTTTAATCCTTCTTGCAATGTTTTTAAAGGGACAATTTTTTCATCTGTATATATAATAATATTATTAACTTTATATTGTTTACCCTCATGGATAGTATAATTAATCACAGCACTATTTGTATTATAATCAATTTTAGAAAAAGCTGGAGTTACTTTGGCATTTAAAAAACCATGTTGTAAATATATATCTTGAATTCTATAATTATCATATTGAAGTTGTGAAAACTGCATTACACCATCATTTTGACCAAACCACCATGAGATCAAATCTTCCTCTTTGTTTGCCAGATTTTCTTCAAGTTGATCTTGAGTTAATGATTTGGCACCTATGTAATTGATTTTTTTAATAATAACTTCTGCACCTTTGTTTATATTAAACTTTATAGATACACTTTGTTTATTGATATGATCTACATCAATCTCAACTACAGAATTAACATATCCTTCATTTTTAAGTTGTTCTAGTAATATTTTTTTTGCATTAGCTATTTTTTGTTTTGTGTACATTGTACCTTTTTTGATATGCATTAAACTATATAACTCTTTTAAATCATCTTCACTTGTTTTATATCCTACCATTGAAAGATTTACAATAAAAGGTTTCTCTGTAAAATTAAATTGCAATGTTCCGTTATTGTCAAACACTTCAATATCATTAAAATAATTAAATTTATAAAATTCTTTTATTGCATCATTGATTTGTTTGGTATTGTATGGTTCATTTGGCTGAATATTTAATTTTTCCAAAGCTATCTGCTTTGATATTTGTGTTAAACCGTTAAATTCAACCTTTTTAGCTATATTCTCTCCACTTAAAAACGCAAATAATAATAAAATTGGTAATAGTATTTTCAAAAAATATCCTTATTGTAAATTAAGTAGAGATTTTATCTAAAAGTTTATAATAGGATAATTAAGGTAAAATACTAACAGCAAAAATAATAAAAAGGATATTATGTGAAATTTGGTATTGTTGGATTAGGTTTAATGGGTGGTTCGTTTGGAAAAGTATTAAAAAAATATAATTTAGCCACAAAAATTGTAGGATATGATCATAATACAACACATCAACAAGAAGCACTAAAATTAAATCTTGTAGATGAAATTGTTGATATAGAACAATTAAAACAATGTGATGTGATAATATTAGCAATACCTGTTGATGCTATCATAGCATTTTTACCACAGCTTCAGGGGGTAAAAGAGAATACAACTATTATAGATTTTGGAGGTACAAAAGAGCTTATCGTCAATAATATACCACAAAGTTTAAAAAAGAATTTTGTACCAGGACACCCTATGACAGGAACAGAAAAATTTGGTCCACATGCTGCCATTGATAATCTTTATGAAGATCATATTATGGTATTGTGTGATCTTGATAAATGTGATCCATTTCATAAAGAGCGTACCATAAAACTATTTGAAAATATAAAAATGAAATTAATTTTTATGGATGCAAAAACACATGATATACATGCTTGTTATATGTCACATTTACCACATGCTGTATCATTTTGTATTGCAAATGTTGTAATGAATCACGAAAATCCTCAAGATATAATTAGTTTGGCCGCTGGTGGATTTAAAGATATTAGTAGAGTTGCAAAATCATCAGCAGATATGTGGACAGATATCTTTAGACAAAACCGTACAAATCTTTTGGAATCTATTGAATTATATGAAGAACAACTTTTAACAATAAAAAATCTACTTCAAAATGAAGATTATGAACAAATAAGACAATGGATGAAAAAAGCAAATCAATTACATAAAATATTGTAAATACTATTTTGTATTGGTTTTGTATGAAACCAATACACCACTAAGTATAATCAAAGATATTCCAAACAATACTAATATACTAGGGAAACTATCCCCCAACATTAATCCTAAAAAAATAGAAAAAATAATATTAGAATACCCTATTGTACCTACAATACCACCTTTTGCCAATGAATAAGCTTTAGTCATAAGCAATTGTGATACAGTTGCACTAAGTCCCAAACCCAAGATATAAATAATATCTTGTAAATTTGGCATTATAAAAGGAGCAAGTATAAAATCATATTTCTCATTATGATAAAAATTTCCTACAAACATAATAAGCACAGGTCCGATTGTACCTGTAGCCATAAAAGACAATACTATAGATCTAGTATCATAATAATTTTTTAATTCCCTTATAGATGTATAAGCCAGACCAGCTCCTACTCCACTAAATATCCCTAAATAATCTGTTTTTGTTAATCCATTTATATTAAAATTAGTAATAAATAATATCCCTATAAAACCTATAAACACACCAATCCAAGCACGAAATGATAATTTTTCATTAATAAAAAGATATGCAAAAACTGCTGTAAAGATTGGAGCTGTTTTTGTAAAAGTTTGAGCCTGAGCTAATGGTATATTTGCAATATTATAAAAATACATCAACAATGCCAAAAAGCCTATTAAACCCCTTAAAAACAACAAAAATCCTTTGCCACCTTTTTGTTTTAAAGGAGATTTATATATTGATAACAATACAATAACTAAACCTGTAATATTTCTAAAAAATACAACCTCAACAGAACTTATATCATTTGATAATAATTTTGCAAATGCACCTGTAATGGCAAATAAAAAAGATGCAATTAGCATATATTTGATAGCTTGTTTTAATTCTGTATTAATTGTTTCCATAAATGGAAGTGTAGTTAAAATATGATTAATATATATTTAGATATAATAAAAGTATAAAATTAAAGGATACTCAAAGTTGTTGGATATAAAATTATTAGATACATTGATTTTTAACAAATCTCTAAAAGAGATATTAATTGCTATTGCCATAATATTAAGTTTTATATTATTACGAAAGTTATTTGCTAAAATTATTGTTGGTATGTTATCTGTTGTTGTATCCAAAACAAAAAATACTCTTGATGATCAGTTATTAAAAATATCTATTGAACCTATTAAATTAACACTTACTGTTGTGGGGTTTTATATATCTATTAATTATTTGGGTATTGATTTTATTTTTATAGATGATATATTTAGGTCTATATTTACATTTATAATCTTTTGGATTATATATGATATTGTTTTGTTATTTAGTAATGCTATTAAAAACTTTGCAAAAAAATTTGGTAGTGATATGCACGAAGAGATTGGATTGTTTTTGATTAAAACAGCAAAATTATCTGTAATTTTTATCGCTATTGTTGCTATTTTAGAAGTATGGGGGATAAATGTAAGTGCATTTATAGCTTCATTGGGACTTGGTGGTTTAGCTTTTGCACTTGCAGCTAAAGATACTGCTTCAAATCTGTTTGGTGGACTTACTTTATTAGCAGACAAATCTCTTAAAATGGGAGATTGGATTGAGGTATCCAATGTAGAAGGGGTAGTTGAAACCATTGGATTAAGAACTACAAAAATTCGAACATTTGAAAAATCACTAATAACTGTACCAAATCAAATTTTAGCAAACCAACCTGTAGAAAACTACAGCAGACGAGGAATTAGACGGATTAAATTTAGAGTTGGTTTAACTTACGATACCTCATCTGAAATTATACAAAATATAGTTACACAAATTACAACTATGTTGCAAAACCACCCTAAAATAGCCCAAGATGCAACTATGTTAGTACGCTTTGATAAATTTGAAGATAGTAGTTTATCTATTTTTGTTTATACTTTTACCTCTACTGCAAATTGGGCAAAATATTTGGAAATAAAAGAGGATGTAAATCTCAAAGTTATGGAAATCGTTGAACAAAATAATGCTCAATTTGCATTCCCAAGCCAATCAATCTATATAGAAAAAGGAAGTCTGGATGATTAAATTAAAGTTGATATTTTTAATATCTGTTGTTTTAGCTACTAATATATTTGCATCATATAAATATGATGATCCAACACTAGGAAATATAGCACTAGAAGCTGGTATCTGGCAAAATAGTGTAGGTGGTACTATATCAAATAATCGCTCTACAACAGATATTCAAAAAGATTTGAATTTTGATCAAGAGGTTATAACATATTTTGGTATGGATTTAAAAAACGATATTGATTGGTTACCAAATATATATATCAATTATTTTTTATTAAACAGTTCAGCAGATAGTGTTCTAACAGATATAAAATATGTAGATAATGTACGATTTAGTGGTGATGTATCTAGTTCAATTGATTATGCTGAAACAAATATGATTTTATATGGATTTTTACAACAAGGTCCATTTGAATTTGATATGGGATTAAATCTAAAATATATAGATTTTGAGCAAAAACTAACAGAAAATAGAACAAATGGAAATAAAGTAATCATAAATGGTCCTACAGATATTATACCTGTACCTTATTTGGCATTAAAAATTGATTTATATTTTATAGATACAGTATTAAAAGCCCAAACAAGTCTTTTTTCTATAGGTAATACTCAAATTCAAGACTATGCTTATTCACTAAATTATCGCGTAATGAGAAATATGTATTTAAGTTATGGATATAGATATAATAGCTTCAAAGCTACAAATCAAGATAATGATTATGAAAAATACAATATAACAGCTAGTGGCTCTTATATTAGTTGTAAAATAATGTTTTAAAATAGGAATATAATGGTAAAAATAGCACTAATCGGACAACCAAATGTTGGTAAAAGTTCGTTATTTAATAGAATAGCAAAAAAACGTGTTGCAATTGTAAGTGATATGGCAGGAACAACAAGAGATATAAGAAGACGAGAAATAAAAATACTTGATCGTGAAGCTCTTATGTTAGATACAGGAGGTATCAGTCAATCAACAAATGAAATTATGGTTGACAATACAGATTATAAAATTTTTTCACATGTAAAAAGAAAAGCTATTCAAGCAGCAAAAGAAGCAGATATTGTTTTGTTTATGGTAGATGGGAAAAAAATACCAGAAGATGTAGATAAAAAATTATTTTATGAAATTCAAGCTTTAGGTAAAAAACTTGCACTTATAGTAAATAAAATAGACAATGATAAAGAATTGGAAAATCTATGGGATTTTTATAGTTTTGGTGTTGATGAGGAACAAATCTTTGGTATCTCTGTATCACACAATAGAGGTACTGTAAAGTTATTTGAATGGTTATATAATCAACTTCCACCAGCAAATGAAGAGATAAGTGAAAATACAGAATTAAGCTCTTTTGAGATTCAAGAGGATATTGATGATGAAGAGATTGAACAAATTACCATTGAACCAAATCATATTAAAATATCTATTATAGGACGACCGAATGTTGGAAAAAGTTCTATTTTAAATGCATTAATAGGTGATGAAAGAAGTGTTGTTAGCCCTGTTGCTGGTACTACTATCGATCCTGTAGATGAAACATTTTTATATCAAGATAAAACAATCACTTTTATAGATACTGCTGGATTAAGAAGACGTGGAAAAATTGTAGGTATTGAAAAATATGCTTTAATGAGAACAGAAGATATGCTAAAACAATCAAACCTTGCATTGATAGTATTAGATGCAACAGTGCCTATATCGGACCAAGATGAAAAAATTTCAGGCTTAGTTGATAAATTTGGTTTAGGGGTAATAATTGTTTTAAATAAATGGGATGAAAAAATGGATACATATGAAAATATGGTTGAGATTATCCGTGAAAAATTCAAATTTTTATATTATGCTCCTATTATCGCTGTTTCTGCATTAACAGGTAGAAATATTGATAAATTAAGAGATAAGATTATATCTATATATGAGAATTATAGTACAAGAGTATCTACATCTTTACTAAATGACACTATTGAAAAAGCATTAAGAAGACATGCTTTACCAAGTCCAAATGGTAATAGATTGAGAATATATTATGCAACACAATTTAATACATCTCCACCAACTATTGCATTGGTAATGAATAAACCAAAAATGTTACATTTTTCATATAAACGATATTTGATAAATATTTTTAGAGAATATATTAATTTTGAAGGGACACCTATACGAATTGTTACCCGTGGTAAAGGGGAAAGATATGAAGATGAAGAACTAGAAATCGCATATCAAGAGATAGTTATACCAAAAGGATTGGAAACAGGAGAGATACAAGAAGAAGAATATGATCTTGATGTTCCTCTTGTACCTCGCTAAAAATATTAAATAAAAATTATTTTTTTAATATTATTCGTAACCAAAAATAACCAAATAATCCTGCAAATAATGAAGCAGCCAAAATTCCTATTTTGGCTTGAAAGATTAAATTTTCTTGCCCAATAAATGCTAAATCAGCTACAAAGATTGACATCGTAAACCCAATACCACCTAATGATGCCACACCAAAAATTTGACTCATAGAACTATTATGAGGTAATTTTGCTAGTTTTAATTTAATTGCTAACCACGAAACACCAAATATACCTATAATCTTTCCAAAAATCAATCCAGCAATAACCCCAAGTGCCACAGGTTGCATAATAGTATTACCAACTGAATGAAAATCTATACTAATCCCTGCATTTGCTAAAGCAAACAAAGGTATAATTACCAAAGCAATTGGTAAATGCAAATCATGTTCCAATCTACTCGCAGGTGTTCCTACTTCATCAATCTTATCTTTTAGATTTTGCAAAATTGTTTTTTGTTTTTCATGTAAAGTATGATCTGATTTTGCAGGATAATTTTCATATTCTAATAATAAATTTTTAGTATCTTTTGTAAAACTTGCAGGTGTTCGTTTTGGAATAGAAGGGATTGTAAGTGCAGCAATCACACCTGCTATAGTTGCATGTACACCTGATTCAAGCATAAAAAACCACATAAATAACCCAATAATAAAATATGGTAAAATAGCATGTATCCCAAATCTATTAAATGCTACCATAACTAAAAATGCCACACCAGCTAAACTTAAAGCTATCATATTTATTTGATCTGTATAAAATATAGCTATAACAATTACAGCACCTAAGTCATCTACAATAGCAAGTGCAACCAAAAAAGTCACTAATGCTACAGGAACCCTTTTTCCCAATAATACCAACGCACTAATAGCAAATGCAATATCTGTAGCCATAGGAATTCCCCATCCATTTGCTCCAATTTCACCATAATTGACTATAGAATATATCAAAGCAGGAAATGCCATCCCTCCAATAGCTGCCAAGATTGGTAAAATAGCAACTTTAATATTTGAAAGTTCCCCTACTAAAATCTCCCTTTTTATCTCCAAGCCTATAATAAAAAAGAATATTGCCATTAAACCATCATTAATCCAATGATGAATAGAATGGGAAAGTTCCCAAGAGCCTATTGCAATATTTATTTTAGTGTGAAAAAAGTGTGAATAAGCTTCTGTTAATGATGTATTTGCCAATATCAATGCTAAGACTGTCATCAACATCAATACCATACCTGTTGTTGTTTGTGCATGTAAAAAATGTTCAAATGGGGTAGATACTTTTTTAAAAGCTTTTTCCCAAGGTGCATATAGTTTCATAATAATATCCTTTGTAATAAATAATTCTAGTTAAAACTACTTATTACTAGCTGAAAAATTTAAGCTAAAATATAACACCGAATAATAATAAATATTTATGATTTTAAAAGTGGCGGACAAGGAGAGATTCGAACTCTCGGTACCGTTACCAGTACGCATCCTTAGCAGGGATGTGGTTTCAGCCACTCACCCACTTGTCCGTAAGACTGAAATTATAGTTAAAAGAACTTAAAAAGCACCTTAAATATTATCTAAAATCTTTTGAACAATAATTTCAGGAGATGAAGATTTATATATTGGTCTTCCTACTACAATAAAATCAACCAAACCATTTTTGGCTTGAGCAAGATCTGCAACTCTTTGCTGATCAGCAGCATCTTCTCCAAATGGTCTAATACCAGGAGTTAAAGTGATAAATTTTTCAGATGTATGTTTTTTGATATTTAAACTTTCAAATACAGAACAAACCACTCCATCCATACCTGCATCATATGTATCTGTAGCAAATTGTATAGCTTTGGTATCTATATCAGTACCATAAATATTTGTAAATTGTTCATCACTAAAACTTGTTAATGCAGTCACTGCAATCACAATAGGTCTTTTTGGATATTGTTGCAATCTTTGCATTACAGTTTCCATAGCCTTTTTGCCACTACTTGCATGTACATTGAACATATCTATATCTAATTTTGCTATTTCATCAGCAGCATCTGCCATAGTATTGGGTATATCATATAATTTTAAATCTAAAAAAATTTTAAAATTTGGATTTATAACTTTAAGTTCTTGTAAAAAATCTTTTCCATCTCTAATATAACTTCTAAAACCAACTTTTAACCATATATCAAAATCTTTTAATTTATGTGCTAATGCTAAATTCTCTTTTGCACTTGGATTATCTAAAGCAACACATAATTCCATTATATACTATCCAATAAACCATTAATAAATTTTGGAGCATTATCACTTGCTAATTTTTTAGATAATTCAATCGCTTCATTAATCACTATTGCTTTATCTAATTTAGAAAATTTAATTTCATAAATAGAAAGTCGTAATATAGCTTTTTCTACAGCTCCAACTTCATTTATATCCCGTTTTTGCAAATGTTCAGATAATATCTTATCTATTTGTTCCAAATATTCAATAGTACCATCAAATAATTGAACAGCAAAATCTTTTTGTTTGTTTCTTATCTTTTTATCTTCCAAAACTATATCTGAAAACTTTGCTATTTGTGTATTACCTAAATCATAAGCATATAAAAGACCTACTACAGATTCTCTTGCTTGTGTTCGTGTAGCCATTATGATTCCATTTTAGAATATAAATTTAACATCTCAATAATAGTTACCATAGCTTCAGCACCTTTATTTCCAGCTTTACTTCCAGCACGCTCAATAGCTTGTTCTATTGTATCTGTTGTAAGAACTCCATTTGATACAGGCACACCATATTTCATAGTAATTGTTGCTATCCCTTTTGTTGCTTCAGCACTAATATAATCAAAATGTGGTGTTGCTCCTCTTATAACTGCACCCACACAACAAACAGCATCATATTTTTTTGATTCTAATGCTTTTTGAAGTGCAAACGGTATCTCAAATGCACCAGGTACTAAAATAAGATCCAAGTTTGCTTCATCACCACCATGTCTAATAAATGCATCTTTTGCACCTTCTACTAATCTATCTGTAATGATATGATTAAATCTACCGTTAATAATAGCAATTTTTTTATCACCATCTACTTTTAGATTTCCTTCTATTATATTCATAAATATCTCCATTTGTATTTCTAATATAAAGCGATTGTATCAAAATATCACTAGGTATTAGCTGAAAGATTTATTTTTTCTGTTTTGTACTGTAAATATGTTGTTTCAATTTTATGTGCAGTTTTACTATGTAAAAAATCTTCTTTAGCAGTAATATTATAAACAATTTTTTCCATAGATTTTAAATTATCGATATTAATCTCTTCTTCAAGATCTACATATTTTTGTAACATCATATCAAAAATAAAATTATAATCATATGCATTTTCATCTTTATTATTCAAGATCTTTTTTATCATTAACCAATTTGTAAAAATTTTATCCCATAAAATTTGTTGTTGTTGGGTTATACACATATTAGTAATAATATCTTTCCATTTGTATAATCCAAAATATGCTTGATGATTTTTAAACAACTCTTCAAACCACCAATCTTCATATCTTGGGAGCCCTTTAAAAACCATAGGTTTATCAGAAGATTTTCGTTCTTTTAATTTTTCATTATATTCATCTATTGTATCTTGTATATTTTTGATTAAAGAAGAAAAATGCAAGACAACTATAGGTATATAACTATCCAAAAATGCAAAATGTTTTAAATCTTTGTTATCTTCCAATTTTTCAAGTTCAGAAGTAAAATCATTTTTAATCTCTTGATAATCTTTTTCCAAATCAGCAACTTTTCTTATATTATTTTTTAATATAACATCAGCAATTTGCAGTAACTCTTTATCGTCAAAATGTATATCATTGGATAATTCATCCAAAATCATCATAGCTTCTAATTTTTGATCTCTTGTAATATTTTTACTTCTTTTTAATCTTAATTTTTGAAGTTTATAATATGATTCTTTAGCTAATGCTTCTTGTATTCTTATTTGTTCATGCAATTGATCTTTTTTTGTTTGAGGGATTGCATCATATAGTTCTTTATATGTTTCATAAGCTTTTGTAGCTTCTTCTAGTGTATTTTCAACAGAAGCTGTTTTCATAGGAGATAAAGATATATTTCCAGCTTCTAATTCTCTTAATTGTATAGTACAATTGGAAATTTTATCCTCATTTTCTTTTATTAATTTTTCTAACGCCAGGATACTAACTTCCATAATATACTCCTAATGCCTTAATAATTGATTGATATTTTGTATATCACTAATTGTTGTTTTTAATTGATTAATAGTTAACATATTTGGACCATCACTTAATGCAATCGATGGATCAAAGTGTGTTTCAAAGAAAAAACCATCTACACCAATAGCAGCAGCAGCTCTAGCCAAAGATGGCACTATAGCACTATTTCCACCTGTTGTTGCACCACTACTTGGAACTTGTGCAGAGTGTGTTGCATCAAATATCACAGGAGCATATTCCCTCATAGAAATCAAATTTTTCATATCAACAATCAATGAACCATATCCAAATATATTTCCCCGTTCACATAACCACACTTTGTGTTCTTGGCTATTATTATAATTTACATCCAAAATACCTCTTGTATTTAATACTTTTGCTACAGGATGTTTCATAGCTTCACTACTTAAAAATTGCCCTTTTTTTATATTAATAATTGCATCTGTTTTTGCAGCAGCTACAAGCAAATCTGTCTGACGACACAAAAACGCAGGTATTTGTACAATATCAACTACATTTGCTGTTGGTTCTACTTGGTATGTTTCATGAACATCTGTTACAAGATTATAATTAAACTGTTTTTTAACCTCATCTAGTATTTTTAACCCTTCATCAAGTCCTGGTCCTCTAAAACTATCAAGTGATGTTCTATTGGCTTTATCAAAACTAGCTTTAAAATAAAATTCAATATTTTTATCTTCTTGTAAAAATGCTAATTGTTCAGCTATTTTCATAACATTATCACGATTTTCTATAACACAAGGTCCTGCTAATACTTTCATCTATAACACCTTTTTATTTACTACGATTAAATAATTCTTTAAACATATTTCTTTCTCTACCTTTGTAGATATAATAAAACTCATATTTATTTTCACATATCCATTTTACATCACTCATTGTATCATAATCATCCGCTGCAAATAAAATTTTATCATTTAACTGCAATCTAATATCCCAAGATGGCAACAAAATATTACCACTTTTTCTTATTAGAATCAAAGGGATTATTTTGTTCTTTTTAGTTCTATCTTCTCTTGATCGTGAAAAAATATCCAATGGAATATGTTCATCTTTTTGACTTAAATATTGATGAACTGCAAATGCTTTTTCAACATTAAGGGTAATCCCAAATGTAATTGGATTTGCTCCTAATTTATTAAACATACGATCCACTAACTGTTTTGTATAAATTGGATCAGATTTTTGAATCATATATGTTAAAAATTTATTTGAATATGGAGCAATCAGCGCATTTGTAGTTTTATTTATAAGAACTCTTGCAGGGATAAATACCAAATCTATTTTTGCATTATTAAATATAGACATATCGGCCATATCATTTTCTCTTGCGATTGTTAAAATATCTGGATTTAATTTTCTAGCACTTGCTAACATTGATAAATTCATAGTATCATCATCACTTGATGCTATAATTACTTGTGCATCTTTTATTCCAGCCTCTTTTAATGAATCTTTTTCATCTGCACTACCAACAATAATTTTTTCCCTTAATTCAGCAGAGATTCCTCTTAACTCTTTTTTATTTGGTTCTATAAAAACTGTATCAATACCATTTTTAGATAATACTTGATTCAATACCTTTCCCATTCTTCCAAATCCACATACAATATATTTTCCTTTTGGTAGAGTTATTACTTTTGTATCAAGATCGCCAATACCATAAAACCAACGCTGCAATACCAACATATATGGATTACAAATAGCCATTTCAATTTGTTCAGCAATAATCTCAAAAGGGTTTTCAACAATTTCTACATTAAGGTCTTTTAAATCTTCATCATGAGCTTTTGTTGTAGATTTTACTGCTAATCTTACACTTGGATTTAATAATTTAGCAGTGATAGCTATCCTTAAATTTAAACTATCATTTGAAAATAAAGATACAATAGCTTTACAATATTTTGAATGTATTCCTGCTTTTTCCAATGCTAAAGGATCATATACATCTGCCATAAGACAAGGTACAGTAGGGGTAAAATTTTCAAGTAAAAGTTCATTGATTTTATTGATATCTTTTTCAATAACAATTGTTCTTATCCCTTCAGCATTAGCTTTTTTAATAATTTCACTTGTAGTATAGTTATATCCAAGTATTAATAAAAAATGTTGATTGATATTATTTACTTGTTTTCTAAATTTAGCTTCTGCTATTTGTGCCAAAAGTAATTTATCTTGCAGTAATGCCACAAGTGAACCTATACTGTAAAACCACCCCAATACAGTAGCATACATAGTCATAGACATCCAAATTCTTTGAGCATATGTAAATTCATATGGTAATTCACCAAATCCAATCGTTGTAGCAGTATATGTAACAACATAAAAAGCATCAAAAATGCTCATATGGTATATATTACCGTGATTATCCAATCCATCTATAAATAATAAACCAATAATAGCAACAGAATAAGTAATAATCAACACCATCAAAGGTGTTCTCATCCTATGTAATACTATCCATAAAGCACTATTATTCATTTATTATCACTAATATTATTATCTTTTTGATTTTAAAGTATCTCCGACATATAAAATTACAGAAGTAAGATTTGCCATTAATGCTCCACCAGATATTGAAATAACCAATGATACCATCTCTGCATCCATACTATATACATATACTCCAAGTGTCCAGATTGTTGCTGCAGCTATTAGTTGAATATCTGCCACAAGTGATGTTGCCAACAAAACAGATCCCATTTGAGTTTTATCTCCAATTTTCAATGTTGTAGCTATAAAATTAACTATAATTGCAGCAAGTAGCTCATATTTACTGTGATTTGCCATACTTGACATATCCCCATAAAAAAATCCGAAATTTAATGTCATAGACAAAATTATAAAAAAACCTGCAATTACCTTTTCTAAATTCATATATTACTCCTAATAAAATCAATAATTAAAAATTACATTAATGTTTAATTATTGATTTTAAGATATAGGGAAGCCCCTATATCTTAGTATAATCCATAATGAATTCCATCTTTCATTCTATATAAAACTCGTAAATTATCATCTAAATCATAAAATACTTTGAAAACTCCACCATCAGATTTCAACTCTTCTAAAGCATCAGCTATCTCCATAGGTTTATATGATTGTAATTTTACAGGTAAAATTTCATTATCAAGTTTTTCTAACTCTTTTGCAATAGAATCTTCCTCTTCTTCTATAACAACTTCTGTTAATTTTGTTTTATTATGAGATTTAATTTTATCTGCATGTCGTCTTAAAATTTTTGATACTCTATCTGTAGCTATATCTATAGCTGAATGCAAATCTTTATCTTTTTGTTTTACAACTATTGTATCTTGATGTGCTATATTTAACACATACTCAAATGTAATAACATTTTTACCGTGTTTTTGTTCTTGAGATACAATTGCATTTACCGATATAATATCTAAATTATATTTTTTAAATACATCAATGGTATTTTGAATATGAGTTTTCAACTCATCTGTTAATGTTATATGTCTTCCTACAATACTAATATTCATAATATACTCCTTGTGTTAGATATACCAAATAACTTGGTATATCTAAATTATACCACTTTATATTAAATTTATACTAAAATCTCACGATTTCCTTTACTATTTGCAGAAGAAAGAACTCCTGTTTGTTCTAATTGTTCCACTATAGTAGCTGCTCTATTGTATCCTATTTTTAATCTTCTTTGAATATAACTAATAGAACTTTTTTGATCCTGCAAAACAACCATCTTCGCACTTTCATATAATTCATCAAGTTCACCTATATCTTTTATATCATTTGGTATATCAGTTGATGAAGTTTCTTTTACAAGATCCATATCATATTGAACATCACGCTGTTCTTTTAAAAAGTTTACAACTTTATCTATCTCATCTTCACTACTCCATGGAGCATGGACTCTTACTAATCCACTCATACCAGGAGGGGTAAATAACATATCTCCCCTACCTAATAAAGACTCTGCTCCCATAGCATCAAGGATAATTTTACTATCAACTTTTTGACCAACTTTATAACTAATCCTACTTGGTAAATTTGCTTTTATAAGACCTGTTACCACATCTACACTTGGTCTTTGTGTAGCAACAATTAGATGTATTCCACTAGCTCTTGCCATTTGTGCCAATCTTGCTACACTTAATTCAACCTCTTTACCACTTGTCATCATCAAATCTGCCAACTCATCAATAATAATAACTATATAAGGGAAAGTATCATAACCATTTTGAATAGCTTTTTCATTATAGTTTTCAATATTTTTAGTTCTAGTATCTGCCATCATAGCATACCGTTTTTCCATCTCTTTTACCATATTCGCCAATGCATTAATCGCTTCCATTGGTTTGGTAATGACGGGAGTTAACAAATGTGGAATATCATTATACATTGAAAATTCCAACATTTTTGGATCTATCATAATTAATTTTAAATTATCTGGAGAATTTTTGTATAACAACGATAATATCATAGCATTAATTCCTACAGATTTACCACTTCCTGTGGTACCAGCAATCAAGAGATGTGGCAATTTTTTCAAATCAGTAATAAAAGGTTGCCCTACAATATCTTTTCCTAAAATCATAGTAAGTGGAGATTTTGATTTTTGAAATAATTCACTCTCTAATATCTCTCTTAAATATATTATTTGTGTATCATCATTTGGTACTTCTATTCCCACTACATCTTTTCCAGGTATTGGAGCTTGAATTCTAATCGTAGCAGCTTTTAATGCCATAGCAAGATCATCTTGCAAATTTAAAATTTTACTAACTTTTACATTTGGAGCTGGTTTAAACTCAAAAGTTGTAACTATAGGTCCTGTATATGTTCTAACCACATCTCCATCTATTTTAAATTGTTTTAATTTTTCTAATAAATCATTTATTTTTTTATCTATAATAGCTTCATCAATTTTTATTTTTACTTTTTTATTTGGTTTATTAAAAAACTCAACAGGTGGCAAACGAAAATCTTTTGGTTTATCAACTTCACCTAAATCAATATCATCTAATAATTTTTTATTTTCTTCTAACTCTTCTACAATTGTAGTTTTTGTTTCCAGATGTTCCTCTTGTATATCATTTTGAACAATTTCATCAACTTTAGTATCGTTATCTTGTTCAATATTATCTTCAATTTTTGGAATTTGTTGAACTTCTACATCTTCTAAAATAATTTCAGCAGTATCCCCTATCTCTTTTATAACCACTTGTTGTTCTGTTTGTTTCACTTTTGATTTTTTGATTTTTGGGATTTTTGGTTTTGATGGCATTTTTGGTTTTATAGTTGGAATTTTTGGTAAATTATGTTTATATTCATCATAAAATAAAAAACCAACTATCCCCAAACCAATCAAAACAAATATCCAAATACCTGCCATACCTATAAATGGACTTAAAAGATTAATAATCACATTACCAATTTTACCTGAAAATGCCCCATCTACCACAAGAGATTGAAATATCAATAAAATTGTAAATAAAAACAAACCTGTAATAATTTTTGGTAATAAATCTTTTATATTATGATATTGTATTTTATATATACTATATAATAAAACTAAAAGATATATATATGAAATATATCCAAAATAGTTATGTGAAAAATCAGCTACACTATACCCTATAATTCCCACTATCTCTTTTGATGATACAAAAATAGAAAAAGAGAAATATATAAGTAAAAATGTAAATATAAAATAAAATATTTTCTGTGCTATAAGTTATCCTTTTAAAAGTTTATTGATTTTACCTTGCAATCTCAACCAAGTTCTATGCTCAATCAACGGAAATCCTGCCCATTGTTTTTTTGGTTCTGTTATTGTTTTACTCACAACACCTCTTGCAGAAATTGTAGTAAATGGTGCAATTTGCAGATGTCCTGTTGCTGCACTTTGTCCTGCCATTACAACATACTGTTCCAAAATAGTAGAACCAGCAAGTCCAACCTGCCCTGTCAAAATAGATCCATATCCTATTTTACAATTATGAGCGATATGTACAAGATTATCTATCCTTACAAGATCTTCTATAATTGTACTTGAAAAAGCAGCACGATCAATAGCACAATTTGCACCAATTTCTACATTATTACCTATTTGTACATTTCCATTTTGATAAATTTTAATATGTTTACCATCAGCTGTTGTAGCAAATCCAAATCCATCACTTCCTATTATAGTACCTGCATGGATAATAGTATCATTTCCAACTACACAATCTCTATAAATTACAACATTTGGATATATTGTTGTATTAGATCCTATTTTTACATTATCCCCTATTACAACTCCATCCATTAATGTACAATTTTCACCAATTGTTGTGTTATAACCTAAAGAAACATTATTACCAATATGACAGTTTAATCCTATATTTGGTTTATCTCCAGATATTTCAACAACCTTTGGCGCAAAAAATTTACTAGCATAGGCCAATGATATATAAGGGGTATCACTAATCAATGCAATTGTATTATCTGGTACTTTATTAGCCAAATCTTTTGTAATAAATACAGCAGCTGCTTTAGTATCAGCTAAATCTGATAAATATTTTTTATTTTCTAAAAATGATATTTCATTTGCTAAAGCATCTTTTAAAGTATTTAAACCAACAATTTCAATATCTGTATTACACTGTATGTTCAAATTTGAACAAATTTCTTGTAATTTTATCACAACTTATCTTTCCATAGCTACAACACCACTTCTTACAATCTCAAGTGGTTTGTATTTTTGTATAATATTTATAAAATTTTCTATTCTAGTTGGTTCATCTGTTGCACTAACAACAATAGCATTTTGTGTAACATTTGCGATTGCACCATTATAAGCTCTTGCCAATACATCAACATCACTCAAACTTTGATCAATAGGTATTTTTATCAAAACAGTATCTTTTTCTATCACATCTTTATGTTCTGTAACAGTTTTTACAGGTACAAGTTTATTTAATTGTTTAATAATTTGATCAATTGTTCTTGCTTTTCCAAATGTAACAATTGTAATTCTTGAATATTCACTATGTGGTATTGGAGCTACTGTTAAACTATCTATGTTATAACCTCGTGCTGAAAACAGATCCACAATTCTTGATAATACAGAATCTCTATTTACAACAATTACCGATAAAACTTCCCTTTTTTCTTCGCTATTATAAAAATTTTTAAAATTTTCCATTATTTATCTCCTAATAATAGCATCTCATCCAATGCATGTCCATTTGGTACCATAGGAAGAACCTCTTCCCGTCTATCAATAATAACTTCAATAATAGCTGGTTTATTTGATTTTATTGCATCATCTAAAGCTTTATCAAACTGTTCTTTTGTAGTTACTCTAAATCCAACTCCACCCATTGATTCAGCCAACATTTGAAAATTTGCTTGATATTCTAAATTGGTTTCTGCAAGTCTATCATCATAAAATCTAGTTTGCCACTGTCTAACCATACCCAAGTAATTATTATTTAATACAATATTTATAATTGGAAGATTATATTGTGAACATGTTAATAAATCTTGAATATTCATCATAATAGATCCATCTCCACTAAAATTAATAGAAATTTTATCAGGATTTGCTCTTTTTACTCCCATAGCAAAAGGAAGTCCTACTCCCATAGTACCCAAACCACCACTTGTCATAAATTGTCTTGGCTTACTAAAAGGATAAAATTGTGCTGTCCACATTTGATGTTGTCCTACATCTGTAGAGATTAACGCTTTATCACCAAGTAATTCACCTGTTCGTTGAATAACCCATTGAGGTTTTAATCTATCACTATTTTCCAAAAACCTTAAAGGTTGTTCTTTTCTGTATTGTTTTAAAGTATTATGCCAAGAAGAATAATCATTAAATTCCATCTCTTTGGCAACTTCTAATAATTGTTTTGATACAACAGCTAAATCTCCTACTATAGGATAATTTGGTTTTACAATTTTTGCAATACTTGCAGGATCTATATCTACATGTACTACATGAGCTTTTTTTGCAAACACATCAAGACGCCCTGTTACCCTATCATCAAATCTTGCACCCAATGCTATTATAATATCTGTTTGACTCATAGCCATATTTGCAGCATATTCTCCATGCATACCAAGCATACCAAATAGATATTCATCATCACTAGCCATAACACCTCGTGCCATTAATGTTTCTACAACAGGAATTTTTGTAATATGTACTAATTCTCTAATTTCATTATAACAATTTGATAAAACAACACCTCCACCCAAATAAAATAACGGTTTTTTTGCTTTTGCAATATGTTTCAAAGCATTTTTTATTTGTCGTTCATTGCCTTTTATTGTTGGTTTGTATGTAGGAAGATCATAGTGTATAGAATAATCAAATTTTCCTAATTCTGCTGTAACATCTTTTGGTAAATCTATATGTACAGGTCCTGGTCGCCCAGATCTTGCTATATGAAATGCTATTTTAAGAACTCTTGGTAACTCTTTTATATCATTTACCAAAAAATTATGTTTTGTACAACTTCTACTGATCCCAACAGCATCAATCTCTTGAAAAGCATCTGTTCCAATTACTGCAGTTGGAACCTGACCTGAAATGACAACCATAGGGATTGAATCAGTATAAGCTGTTGCTAATCCTGTAACTGCATTTGTAAATCCAGGACCACTTGTAACAATAGCAACACCAACTTTCCCACTACTTCTTGCATAGGCATCAGCTGCATGAACAGCAGCTTGTTCATGTTTTGTTAAAATATGTTGAAAAAAATCTTGTTTATATATCTCATCGTAAACATTCATAATAGCACCACCAGGATATCCAAATACAACTTCTGTATTTTCCTGTCGTAATGATTCTATTACCATCTGTGCACCGGTTATTTTCACTATGTTCTCCTATTGTGTAATAATTGCCTAAGATTATAGTAAAAATTATATTAATATTTTATAAGATATATTTACTATTAGTTTCTAAATAACCTAAAATTACTTAATTTATCTTTAATTAGCTATCGTTTAAGAAAATTTTAATCTTTGGTAATATATAATGGTAATATTAGAGTTAATATAGAAAGGAGTGTATTATGGATATTGTAACTAACAACCCAATTAATACTTCGTTAAATGAAGTATCCAATTTATCAAGTTCAGTTAATTTACATGCTTTAGAACAAACACGCAATATCACAAATAGTGATGAGGGTTCTTTTAGTATCAATTTAACTAACAATACAAAAAGAAGTGATTTATCCACTACACTTAAAAATTTTACTCAAGAGATAGCATCAAGACAATTTATTGCAGATAATCTACATAAACAAACCAATTTGTTAAATGAATTACAAACAACTACAAATAAAATTGTTGATGCACAAAATCCACAAGAAATGTCGGATCAATTACAACCAAGTATAGAAGCAAATATAAATCAATACAATGAAATGGTTGCACAAATAGATTTAACTCAAGAAGACACTGTACCTAGTAGAGCTTATTTTGATGGAAAAGTAGGAGCAAAACCATTAAGCCCATCTGAAATTTTACAAGCTGTAGAAAAACAGATGAGTTTAGTAAAAGAACAACAACACTCAAATAATCAACAACTAGATCAAGTAAAAACTGAAGCTTTAAAAACTATTAATACGCAAATAGAACAAACAAAAGCAGCAAGTCCATTCAAAGAGATAGATTTTGCACAAGATATAGGTAATTTTTCAAGCGCCAATATAAACAATGTACTAGGTTCTGTAGCTGTATCACAAGCAAATGCAATACCAGCTAATTCTCCTAGATTATTAGCTTAATATTTTTAAATTTTATAAATGTTTTATTTTCACTTTTGAATTAAGCATATACCCTATAAAAATCATTAAACTCAATACTATATATTCAGGAGTTATCTCAAATAATGTTGGATATATATTAAAAGTCCACCCTATATATACAAGCCACAATAGTATAGCTCCAAGTGGAGTAGGAATACCTACAAAATAATTCTCAACTTCTCCTGCATCTGCATTGATATTAAACTGTATTAATCGTCTTAATCCAGATATAATATAATATATAAAAGCAAATGCTATAAATGGTGTATTTAAAAATAATTCTTTTCCATCTATAACACCAAAATATATAAACATTGCAGGTACTATAACAAATGATAAGAAATCTGCAAATGAATCTAATTGTACACCAAATTCGGTTGAAAGCTGGTATTTTCTAGCGATTTTACCATCCAAAATATCAAAAGCACCACCAAGCCATGCAAATAATGCTGCACCAAAAAACTGATTGTGTGTTAAAAAATACATTGCCATAATACCAGCAATAATATTAAAAAATGTTACCAAATTTGCCAAATTAAAATGGTTGTTTTTATCAAATAAAAATGTCATATTGTATATCTATCCCTTCCATGTTCTTTTGAATAATAAAGTTTAGCATCAGCTTGTTTATAAAGTTCTTTAATATCAACATTAGTAGAGTTTTCATCTATAATTACTCCACCCATTGAAACTGTCAAGAACCCTGTTTTACTAGCATGATGTGGAATTTCTAAAGCTTTTATATTATTTCTAAAATTATCTAAAGATTTTTTTAACATCTCTTTATTTGTATCAAATATAATTACCCCAAACTCTTCCCCACCAATTCTAAATATATATTCATATTTTTTATTAAAACTTTTTCTTAATGTATTTGCTACACTTTTTATTACCATATCTCCCATATCATGTCCATAAGTATCATTAAAGGGTTTAAAGAAATCTATATCCAACATTACAAAAGCACATTGCCATTTATTTTCTTTAGCAATAACAGGCATTTTAGAAAAAATTAAATCAAAATGTTTACGATTATACAAATTTGTTAAACCATCTGTAATAGATGCAATTTTGTATTTATTGGTTAATTTTTCCAATTCTGTATGTTTTTGCAATGCAAAATATATAATCACACTAACTAAAACCAATGAAGATATAAGAATCAAAATCAAACTATATTTTAAATAACTACTCATTTGTTGATATTGATATAAAAATTCTTTCCGTTGTATATGGGCAATTTTAACTTCATAATTAATAATATTATTAATATTGTGTATTATATTTAATAACAATTTTTTATCATATCGTGCAAATGATTTAATAATTTTATGATTAATTTTTTTTAATACCTTTTTCTCTTTATCAGTTTTATAACTTTTATAATAATAATTCCAATTTTTTAAAATATATTTCCGTTTTTGTTTATCGATTTTTTTAATATGTAAAATATCACTATATGAAGAAACAACCGTATGTAACTTATATACAGGAACAAAAGTCCCAAAATACAAACTATCTATCTGTTTTTTTAATTTATTTATTTGATTAAAAAATAAAAAACTACTCAAAACCAAAGATATAATAACAATAATAGGTAAGACTAATAATTTTTTATTGTTTAATATATGCATATAATTGCTCCAATTGATTTTCATTAAATACTTTTATCCCTTTTTGTTTTAAAAGATTTGCTGTAACACCACTACCTTCTACCAAGGTTCCATTAAAATTACCATCATATATCATTTCATTACCACATGATGGAGAATTTGCTTTTAAAAGTGCAATCTTTATATCATATTTAGATGCTATAAATTCAGTTTGAACTGCACCATCTATAAAATGTGGTGTCATATCTATATCATATTCATTGATAATTTTCAATGGATTTGTTTGTATAATTTCAGATGGTAAACGGGGAATAGTCATACCACCTAAAACTTCAGGACATACAGGTACCAATTCAAATATATCACTTAATTTTACTAAATCATTCAATAAATTATTACCACCATTATATTTGACATTTTCGCCTACCAAACAAGCACTTATTAGTAATTTAATTTTACTCATTATCTTCCTTATCTAGTGATTCTGGATCAAAAAAAGTATTAGGATGAAAATTCATAAATGCGGCTTTTAACGATACAAATAATTTTGGATTTGATTCTTCTAATTGTTCTAATAATTCTTTCGTACTTGCTCTAGCATGAGGCATTTTAATATCTACTCTCATTGCAGGACAAGATTCATCTCCTATAACATCAACACAATTGGTTTGTGCAAATGCACGAAGCTGTCGTTCTCTACAAAAAATCAAAGGTCGTATCACCATAAGACCATTATTTGCTTTATAAATTGGTGGCATACTTCTTAAAGCACCATTATAAAACATATTCATAAAAAAACTTTCCATTGCATCATCTAAATGATGTCCCAAAGCTAATTTATTATACCCATTATCCAATGCATAAGTATATAAATATCCCCTTCTCATACGAGATATAAATGAACAAAAACTACTATTTTTTCTAATTTTATCTTTACTTATATCAAAAATTTCTGTATTGATAATCTCATGTTCAATATCATATTTTTTACAATGTTCAGCCAAAAAGTCAACTTGTTCACCCATACCATAAGTGATAGTTACTGCTTTAAATTCAAAATTAAAAGGTGCTTTTTTTTGCATTCTTTTAAGTGCATGAATTAATGTAAGTGAATCTTTTCCACCACTAAAACCTACTAAAACTTTATCACCCTCTTTAATCAAAGAATACTGAGCATTTGTTCTACCTATAGTTGTTGTTAATTTTTTACTTAACTCTAACAGTTTTCATCCCTTTATCAATCCAACCATACATAATACCACCTTTTAGATGATATACATTTTCATATTTTAATTGTTGGTCTAAAAAGTTTCCAACCATTTTTGTTCGATTTGCATGAGCACAATACAATACAAAAGGTTGCTGTTTTGTTTTTACAAATTGAACAAACTTGCTTAACCACTTAGGAATATCATATTTTCCTTTTTCATCAAAGAAAGTTAACATCTTTGCACCTTTGATAATACCATATTTTTTAAATTCATCATCTCTACGAATATCAATCACAACAACCCCTTTTTTCATCATTTGTTGTAATTGAACCTCATCTATAGCAGTCAATTTTGCAAATACACTACTGCAAAACAATACTACTAATAATAATTTCTTTAACATATTTCCCCTTTATATATTTTGAGATATATTATTTATCTTAATTACATTATATATAAATAAAGTTAAAAATAGTATAATAAAAAAATTTTACAAAGGATAAATATGAAAAAACTATTAGCAATATCGCTATTAATTTCAATTGTTTTAGGATTAAGTGGATGTGGAGATAAAAAAGTTGAATATAAAGATAAAGTTACATTAACTCAAGGTCAAGTAAGTCAAGGGATAACAATAGGTAAAGAGTTAGCACCATTTACTTTTAAGGATCAATTTGATAAAGAACATTCACTAGAAGATAGTACAAAAAAAATAATCTTTGCATTTACAAAACCTACAGGGCATATTGTAAGAACTTATATGAGTACAAGAAAACCTGATTATTTAACATCAAGAGATACATATTTTATTGCAGATATTAGTGGTATGCCATCAATTATTGCAAAAATGTTTGCAATACCTGATATGCAAGAGGGGAAATATCCTATTTTATTAATTAGAGATAAAGAACATGCAAAAATGTTTATAAACAAAGATCAAAAAAAAGCTATTATGCTAATATCTTTAGATCATAAAATTGTAAAAAATGTTAAATTTGTTACAACTGCTGAAGATCTAAAAAAAGAGATAGACTAATTTTATGACACAATATGCAAGATCACAAAGCTTATTTGGTGATAGTGCATTTAAAAAACTGCAAAATGCCAAAATCATCATCTTAGGTGTTGGTGGTGTTGGTTCTTTTGCACTTGATGGTTTATACCGTACAGGTGTTACTAATATAACTATTGTAGATTATGATAAATTTGATATTAGTAACCAAAATAGACAAATAGGAAGTGAAGCCACAGGTGTATTAAAAATAGATAGATTAAAAGAGTTATATCCAAAAATCAATACAATAAATAAAAGAATTGATACACAATGGGTACAACAAACCGATTTATCATCTTATGATTTGATTTTGGATGCAATAGATGATATATATCCAAAAATTGAATTAATAAAAAAATACCATACAAAACTTATCTCAACAGCAGGAAGTGCAAAAAGAACAGATCCTACAAAAATAGAATATATATCTATATGGAAAACATATAATGATCCATTTATTAGAAAAATTAGAAATTATTTGAAAAAAGATAATTTTAAAAAGAAATTTAAAGTAATTTTTAGTTCAGAAACTCCAATAAATACTGAAAATGGCTCATTTGTAGGGGTTACAGGTAGTTTTGGTTTAACTATGTGTTCTATTGCTATAAATAAGATTTTAAGTAAACAATAGATAAAATTAATCAAATAATAATCTTCATATTAAAGGATTTATAAAATGAGTGGTATTAGTAACAGTGTTGAACAATTAACACAAGCACATCTTAGAAATGTACAACAATTAGCAGTATTTTATACAGGTCAAAATAATATCTATGCGATAAATATAGCAAAAATCAAAGCTTTTATCATAACTGAAGAGATCACAATTACAGATACTCCAACAGATTCTGATATGATAGCAGGTATAGCTACAATCAGGGGTGTACCAATCACATTAATCAATCTTGATAGATGGCTCGGACAAAAACCTTTAGATATTTCAGATTACAAATTAATCATTTTTTGTGAATTTAACAATCACCAAATAGGTTTCTTAGTAAAAGATGTTATAAATATAGTTGAAAAAACAACTGAAGAATTAATCAATAACGAAGAACAAAATCCAAAAATTACATATACCACTTATGTAGAAGTAGCAGGGGAAACTAAGCTATGTACAGTATTTAATGCTGAACAACTTTTAGTTGATATAGGTTGGACAGATGATGGACAAGTACAACTTGACAAATATGTTGACAGACCTGTAAATAACAATAAAGTAATACTTGCAGCAGAAGATAGTAAAGTAGCTAGAGAGATTTTAATTGCATTTTTCAAAAAAATTGAAGCGAATTATGAACTATTTGAAAATGGTACAGGTTTAGTTAACAGATTAAAAAATATCGATCCAACAAAAGTTGGATGTGTAATTACTGATATTGAGATGCCAGGAACTGATGGATTTCAAGTAGCTCAATATATAAAAGGTACAGCTGAATTGGCTCATATTCCTATTATTGTAAATTCTAGTATGACAACAACAGCCGTAAAAGGTAAAATGCAATCTATTGGTGTAGATGATTTTGTTGGAAAAACAGATATACCAAACTTATACAAATCTGTACTTGAATATTTAGGTAATAGATAAGACTATTTGATATGTGGATTTAGTTTTAATAAAATTAAATCTGCAATCATATTTCCAAACAGTGTTAAAAAAGCTCCAATAATAAGGATACCCATAACTACAGGATAATCATGGCTTAACGCTGATTGAAAAAATAACAATCCCATACCATTGATTGAAAAAATTGTTTCCAAAATAACACTTCCCCCTATAATACCAGGTAAAGACAATCCAAGCAATGTAATAATAGTAGGGTATAAATTTGGTAAAATATAATATCGTAATAAGGTTTTACCACTAATACCTCGTGCTTTTGCCCAAAAAATATAATCAGATTTTAATATTTCCAAAGTTAATGATCTAATATAAAGTATCAAAGTTCCAATTCCACCAAATACAATTACAAATATAGGTAAAATCAGATGCAATATTCTATCTTTAACAAACTCCCAGCCTGTAAAATCACCACTACTAATACCTGTTAGAGGCAACCATTCTAAATTGATAGAAAAAATAAAAATCAACATCAAAGCAAGGTAAAAAGAAGGCATAGAAAAGCTCAAAATAGAAAGCTGTTTTACAAATTTATCTAATAAACTATTTTGATTGAACGCTGCTTTTATACCTAAAAATAATGATATAATAAAAATCAAAATCATACTACTTAAATTTATCATAAGTGTTATAGGCAATCTTGCTAAAATCTCATCTTTTACTAATTCTCCAGAACTAAAAGAGATACCAAAATCTAAATATATAATATTTTTAATCCATGAAAAAAATTGAACATATAAAGGTTTATCCAAATTATAAATTTGTTTTAAATGATTAATAGAATCTTGTGTTATATTTGGATTTAATTCTCCACTTGCAAAAAAACTATTTGGAGCCAAATGTATTGCACCAAATGAAATTAAAGCGATGATAAATAACATCACACCAAGATAAACAAATTTTTTTAATAATACTTTCATTTTAATCTATTAACAACAACAGCAATAGCATAATCACCATCATGTGTAATACTAAGGTATGATGATTTTATACCAAATTTTTTTCTTATATGTTTTTTATATTTAATTAACGGTTGTCCAGATTTTGTTTTGGATAATTTTATATCCAAAAATCCACATTCTTTACCTATACCTGTACCTATAGCTTTACTTGCTGCTTCTTTAGCTGCCCAATATGCAGCATATGAATTTATTTTAGAAGATAAACTTTGTTCTTTTGATGATAAAAAACGGTTAAGTGCCTTTTTTCCCCATTTATCAATCATTTTTTCAATACGGGATATATTAACTATATCTATACCTATCATCATTTAAAACTTTGTGCCAAATTTCCAATAATAATAAACCAACCATCAACAATAATAAAAAATACCAACTTTATTGGTAAAGAGATCATTACAGGTGGAAGCATCATCATACCCAAACTCATTAAAATAGAAGATACAATAATATCAATAACCAAAAATGGTAAAAAAATTAAAAATCCTATCTCAAATGCTGTTCGTAATTCACTTATAATAAATGCTGGCATAAGAACAATCAAAGATGTATCTTCAATATTTTTTGGATTTTCTTGATGTTTTATCCTATAAAAAAGTGCCAAATCCTTTTCTCTTGTATTTTTTATCATAAAATCTTTAAAAGGAGCCACACTCTTTTCAAGAGCAACTTTATATGAAATAGTTTTATCCATATATGGTTTTATACCATCATCCCAAGATTTAGTTGCATAAGGTTGCATAATAAAAAAAGTTAAAATCAAAGATAAAGATATCAAAACCTGATTTGGAGGAGATTGTTGTAAACCAAGTGCATGTCTTAATAAACCAAATACAATCAAAATTCTTGTAAAACTTGTAGCCATTAACAATAATGTAGGGGCAAGAACAAATAAAGCTAAAATAATAGCAATATTGATAGTTTTTACAAATTGTTCTGGTTGATCCACTTGAGCAACTGATAAATTTATCAATGGAGCTGCATCAGCAGCATATACCCCAACAACACTAATAATCAAAAAGAATAAAGTTCTAAGAATCATTAATTTGATACTCCAAATTTAATTTATAACACAATTTTATACCATATAAATAAATACTCCATGAAATATATATCCATAAAAATAAAAATAACATAACACTTAATGTACCATAAATCGTATTATATGTGGTATTATAAAATACATAATACACAAATAAAGCTTGTGTTATTTTTAATATACCTAAAGTTAAAAATGCCGATATAAATGCTGCTTTTAATTTAATAGGTTTATTTACAGAAATTTTAAACAAGATTGTAAAAATTGCAATACTAAATATAGCATTTAAAATAATTTTTAAACTAATATTATCAAACAATGTTGATATAGTAGTTAATAATACAATTGCTACAGGGATAAATAAGAAAAATACAATATATAACACAACCAATGCAAAAAAAGATCGTTTTTTTGTTTTGTGAATTTTACTTACAATATATTCATAATCTTTAAAAAACATTGTAAATACAAATAATAAATATGCCAAACCCAAATTACCCAATTCATTTATATTTGTCAAAAAATGATTAATTGCCAAAGTGACTTGTTCGGAATGTGTCGGATTAACAAAATCAAGAAAATATAACATCAACATATCAATATGAGATGAAAACATAGAATATGAAGACATAATCACAATAACAAGTGCCAATATAGGCAACAAAGAAAAAATAGTAAAAAAACTTAAAGATGCAGCATAATACATCGTATCATCATTAAGAAATTCTATAAGTTTTTTAATATTATTTTTCAACTATTATAATCCCATTTTAAATGGATTCAAAATATTATTAGGATCAAAAGCTTTTTTTATACTTCTAAAGAGTTCCATCTCTGCATCACTAAATGCAATCCCCATAAATGGTGCTTTTGATGTACCAATACCATGCTCACCACTTAAAGTTCCTTCCAAATCCACAACAAATTTAAAAATCTCTTCTATAGCTTTATGACCATCTTCCATCTCTTGAGGATTGTCTTTATCTTTTACCATAACATTAACATGTATATTCCCATCTCCTGCATGTCCAAAACAAGGAGCTTTTAAATTGTATTTATCACAAATTTTATAAATACCATCTAATGCTTGAGGTAATTTACTTCTTGGAACACTGATATCTTCATTTAATTTTTTGGTTCCAAAAACAGTAACAGCAGGAGAAGCATTTCGTCTTGCATACCATAAATTATCAGCTTCTTGATTATCTTTTGCTATTACAAATTCTTTTGCTCCGTTTTGTTTAAAAGATTGCTCCAAAGTTTCCAGCTGATATGTAATCTCATCTTCTAAATTTCCATCAACATCCCCTATAAGAATAGCCCCTGCCCATGATGGCAAATCAACATTCAATTTTGTTTTTAATGCTTCTATTACCAACGCATCTAAAAATTCCATTGCTACAGGATTAGCACCCATTGCCAAAGATTTAAAAACAGCATTCATAGCAGAATTTACATCTGGAAAAATCCCCATATATGTTTTTTTATATTTAGGTTTTGGTATCAACTTTAAAGTGATCTCTGTAATTACTGCCAAAGTTCCTTCAGATGCTATTAAAATCCCTGCTATATTATATCCTGCAACATCTTTTATAGTTCGTTTTCCAGCTTTAATAATCTCTCCACTTGGTAATACAGCTTCTAAAGCCATTACATAATCTTTTGTTAAACCATATTTTGCTGCTCTCATTCCACCTGCATTTTCGCTAACATTACCACCTAATGTGCTATATTCTTGACTTGCAGGGTCTGGTGGATAAAATAATCCTACCTCTTCTACTTTTTTTTGTAACTCTTTGTTCACAACTCCAGGTTGTACAACAGCAACCATATTTTGCATATCAATTTCAAGAATTTTATTCATATATCGTTCAAGAGAAAGGATAATACCACCACTTGCAGGTAATGCACCTCCTGTAAAACCACTTCCGGCACCTCTTGGTACCACAATAATATTATGTTCATTACAATATTTTAAAATTTTACTTACATCATATTTATCTCGTGGAAATACAACTGCATCTGGTTCAAAACGTGTTCTTGTAGCATCATAGCAATAAGCTATCATATGTGCTTTATCACTTTTTACATTATCATCTCCAACTATATTTTTAAAACTATCTAAATGTCTATTTTCTATCATTTTTTATCCCTAACATATTTAAATAATATTTATCAAAATTATCAATTTTATCTTTACCAAAACTAAACAAACCTGATTTTATATTTTGTACATTTGTAAAAAATGGTGTATGTTTTGATTTGTCTTTTATATTTATTAGTTGTTTATCTATCACTTTAAAAGAGATTGTATCTACTATATATAAATATTGATTCAAATAAAAAAAGATTGTCCCAATATTGTTTTTTAGTGCATATCCCCTTATATCTTCTTGTGTTGGTATTGGTATATTATTTATCCGTAATGTTGCTGCAAAAATATTAATATCTATAAAATTATTTTTATTATATTTTTGTTTAATAGTATTTTGTGCTTCAAAATTAGGAGTAATTAACAAACTTGTATAATATAAATGGTTCAAAACAAATATATCCCCAACTGCTGGTTTTAATTTTGTTGTAGGTATGGCATCTTGTAATAATAATTTTGTATCTACAAATTTTATTACTGAATTTAAATTTGTAGTTTTTATAACTATAGCATTGGTTAAAATCATCTGTTTTTTATCTTTAAAATAATGTACAACTATACCACTTTTACCTATTGTTAAATTCCCTTTATCAATTACTGCTGTTTTTTTATCTATTTTTTTAATCACAATATTTTGTGGATTAAAATCAGTTCCGAACATATACAATATGCTCACCAATAATACAAATATTAATTTCATTATTTTCCTTCTTTTAATATATCTTGTAAGTATCTTATTTTACCTAAAGCAACTTGTGAGTTTTCTTTAAAATAGGTTTTATAAAACGGTAAAGTGATTTTTTCAAACTCTTTTATATCTTTATACAAATTAATATACCAATCATAATTAATATTATGTTGATTTAATAAATACTGAGAAAGCAAAGTATCATTAATACTTCCTAGATGTGATGGAGATATTAAAATAGTTTTAGTTGGTGCTAAATCTTGTATAAGATTGTATATAAAATAATTATTATTTATAGGTACCATCAATCCACCTGCACCTTCTATAATTAATATATCACAAAATTTTAACAAATATTGTTGTTTTTGTTTAATTATATCTATATCAATATGTTTTCCATTGGAAGCTACAAACGGTGCTGCAGCCAAATAGAATTGAAATGGTACAACATCATCTATAGTTACATTAAAATCTTTATTAAGCGTTTGTGCCAATTTTAATAATTTCACACCATCTTCAGCTTCACTAACAACCCCTGTTTCTATAGGTTTAAAATATCCAACTCTATATCCATCTTTTGCAAATTTTTTCAAAAAAATTTCACTTGCTGTTGTTTTTCCTATATTTGTATTTGTAGCTGTTATAAAATATACTTTTTTCATTTTAAAAGTATATCTAAAAAAAATGAAATTTAAGTTATTTTTAATTGACAATTCAAACTTTTCAAGCTATAATACCAAACTTAAATCAACGGGGTACTTTTAAAGGGTCCATAGCTCAGTTGGTTAGAGCACTCGGCTCATAACCGAGTGGTCGAAGGTTCGAATCCTTCTGGACCCACCACTTCAAAACTTTTTGCTTCAATAGCTCAGTTGGTAGAGCAGCTGATTTGTAATCAGCAGGTCGAAGGTTCAAGTCCTTTTTGAAGCTCCACTTTTATATCTTATTTTTTAATATTTTTTTATCAACTTTTGTTTTATCATCTTGTTGCATAGGTAAATTTTGCATAAATACTATTTGTGTAGGTATCATATAAGGTGGTAAATGTTTTTTAAGTTCAAAAATTAATTCATTTTTTGGTATCTCATTATTACTACTATATACCAAAACAATCTCCTGTTCTATCTCTTCATTATCTATTCCAAAAACAGCACATTTAGTTACAGAAGTGATATATTCATAAATAACACTTTCTATCTCTACAGGGCTAATTCTATACCCACTTGATTTTATCATATCATCAGCTCTTGTGACAAAATATAAATATCCCTCTTCATCTTTGTAAACAAAATCTCCTGTTGAAACCACAATTTCAGCAGATAATCCATTATTGTTTACCACATTTTTCAAGATATCTATAGATTTAAAGCTATGTTGGGTATCCACAGGAGAATTCCAAAAACCTTTGTATATACCACTTCCTCTATGGATAAGTTCCCCAATCTCTCTTGGTTTACACTCATATCCATCTTTGTTAATAATATACAATTCAACATCAGGGATTGCTTTTCCTATAGAATTTGGTCTTATATGAAGTTGATCTGGTTCTAAATAAGCAGATCTAAAAGCTTCTGTATGTCCTATCATAGAATAAAATTTTGCTTTTGTAAAATATTTTTGAATATTGGTTAACATTTTATTTGTTACATTACCACCTGAAGATGTAATAATTCTAATATTATCTAATTGTTTTGCACTTGGTAATCTATGAATATCTTCATCAAACATTTGTGTAATATGGATTGGCATTAGTGCTAATACTGTAATATTATTAGTAATCAAATGTGTAAAAAATTCACTAGGTGTAAAAAAATTATGTACTACAAATGTAGCTCTTTTGTACAATGTACAAAAAATCTGATTTAATCCATAATCAAAACTAAAAGATAATAATCCACTAAAAATATCATCTTTTTTTAAATCAAGATATTTAGAAACAACTCTTGCTCCATCTATAAAATTTCTATGTGAAATCACAACACCTTTTGGAAAACCAGAAGATGCAAAACTATATGTAATAGCTGCATTATCATGGCCATTTATACTACAACTATAATTTCCTTTATAACACTTATATATTTCATAAAATGATACAATATTATCATCATAAGGCTCTACTGTAATAACTGTTCCATCAAAAGATGTTTCTTGAACAGTTTTGATTTTTTTACTATCTGTTAAGATACATTTAATTTCACAATCATCTATAATATACTGTAACTGCTCTTTTTTTAATAACTTTGTAATAGGTACAAATACATACTTTGTAGAGATAACAGATAATATAGCAATAACTTTATCTATATTTTTATTTGAATATATCCCTATACGATCTCCATCTTCTAATTCTAATGTCTGCAAATATTGTGCTATTTGATTAACTTTTGTATATAATTCACCATAAGTTAAACTGTTGCTATCATCTTTAAATGCCACTTTTTGTGGTACAAGTTCATTTGCTATTTCTATTAGATTTCTTATACTATTTACAGACATATTTTCCCCTTTATTTTTGCTTCATACCTATTGTCCAGATTGCATAATTTTTATCAACCACTATTTTTGGATATGTTGTATAATTTAGTATTTTTTTATAAAAAAATGCAACAATATCTTCTATTTGATTGTTTGATAAAACTTTTGTAATTCCACCTGTTAAAACCATACTATTTAAAGTTTGTAATTTGATATTTAGATATTTATTATGAGAGTGTGATACTTTATACAATACCAAAAATATAGCCAATTGCATTAAAATTGCCGTAGCTTTATCACTATATTCTTCTAAAATATTTTCAGTAGTATTCAAATGAGCAAGTAATTCATATACAAATTCATTGTTTTTGGCTGTAAAGACTAAACTTTCTCTTGATTTGTAAACTCCAAGTTTCTTAAATACCAATCTATCATATTCGTTTTCACTTAAAATATTATCATCTACCAAATCTGTACTATAATGTATATCTGTAGTAGCTCCACCTATATCGATTACTAAAAACGGATCCACCACATCTAGCATAGTATCTATATATGGTAAAGATCTATTTACAATATAAGGTGTCGAATATATTTGATTTGAAGTGATATCGTAAAGTGCTTTTATATCCTCTTTACCCATAATATCTTCTTGATATAGATTAGTTAAATAATTTTTTAAATTTTCCTCTTGTAATTTTAACTTTTCGGACATAATATTACCCAAAAGCTGCAAATTATCAATATTGTCACTTAAATACTGATTTTGAGAACTACTACCTACATAGACAATATTTTGATAATCAACCTGTTTGATATATTTTAATAATTTATCGTCAAAAACATTTTCAACACTATTAACAGCTCCTACAATAATAACTACATCAATAGTATCGCTAGGTATCGCATAATCCTCAATATGTTGATATAACACAGATTCAATTATATTGATTCCAGAATTATAAGCTATATTTGAAGCATATTTTAAACTAAAAGATTCAGTAAGACCAATAATAAGGGTGCTTAATCCACCATTTGCAGATGAACATATAAAAATATCATCTTTATTGTACTTTTGCAATAAATCCCCTGTTTTATAAATTAAATCATCATAGATAGTTTTATTAAAATCCCGAAAAAAATGTGATATTTTATTTTGTGTACTAACTTTAAAATATGTACTACCTATATCTATTAACATTTTACTCACAACATAACCCCTATATCTTTTATAATCTCATTGACGATATTCTTTTTATCATTACCAAGATTTAATTTTGATCTTTCAAATTGAAAACTTTTTTCACTAATAGGAAGATTTCCTTTTTCATAAATTCTAATATTTGAATCTTTATCTCTAACAGTTATTACCCCGTTTGCATTTATAATATGTGGGGAAAATGGTACATCTATAATCCCTTTTTTTATACTATTAAAAATTTTTCTCCATAAAGTATCAGCAGGATCATTAAATATCGCTTCAAAAATCTCATCTACACATCTTGTAAGATTTTCTTCCTCTTCAGGATCAACAACATTTGGCAAACCTTTTAAAATTTTCAATGTATATTGTACATTTTGTACTGCTTTACCATTATCCTCTTTTGTTGGGATACCAAATGCTTCTGCTCTGGTTTTTGTAATAATCTTATCTGCTCCAACCATAGCAGCAATAAATGTTGATGTATTTATAAGTGATTCACTAAAATCTTTATCCCGTGGGAAAGCACCCATCCATTGATGATATACTAGATTGATAGTTGCATCCTCACAACCTATTTTATTTGCATATTTTCTCGCTGCTTTTCTAATAACAGCTGCTGTTACTATATCTTGGTTTACCGATCCTGACTGTGAAAAACTTACAGAAAATGATTTTACCCCTTCTTCAAGAGAAAGTAACATTTCACATATTTGAATCACAATAGTAATCGCAGGTGGTACAAGTGTCGCTGTAAGTGGACCAAAAGATTCACGGTTGATAGGTTCATTTAATGTTGAATATTTAGCACAAACTTTTTCAACATGTTTCCAATATAAAAATGCTTTATCAAGTGGAAAGTTTTTTGAATATGGTAAAAGATATGTTATAGGACCACCTTCAATCTCAAAAATTCCAGATGCAATTGCCATATCCACAAGCAATCTAGCATCAGGTGTACCATGTCGTAAACTAATAGGTGTATTAAAATGTGTCATCATTTTTCTAGTAGTTCTATACCCATGATTGATCAAAGGATAACCATTTAACATATCGGTTTCGCTCTCTTCACTCAATCTTAACATTTTGGCAGCACTACCATAATCGTTCAATCTTGTATGTGAATCTATAGTCAAAGGTAATACATCAACCCCTGCAATTTTAAATTGTTCGTATAAAGCAAACATTTTTTCATAAGTTGGAAATCCACCTCTTGGCTGAACCAATGTTTTACCTTTGTGTGTTTTGAATTTGTGTGATATAAAAAGATCTTTGGAAGCATTTTTAACAAACTCCTCAACCTCTGCAAAATCAAAATGATCTACATATTCATTTGATACGATTATATCTCTATCTCGTTGTAATAAACTCATTTTTTATTCTCTTTTACATAATTTTCAATCTCATCAAGCCCTTCTATCAAATCAACCTGATGAAATACAAGATCAAATCCATATTCTTTGTATTTTGGTATAATCTCTTCAGTAGAGGCTTCCCCAACACTTAAATTTCCACCTATGATAAAAATAACTTTACTCAAATCATATTTTTGTTTCATAAATAACAAATCTCTACACCACCCTTCAGCTTCTCCATTAAGTGATGAGATCAAAAGGATATCTGCATCTATTTCCACTACAGCATCGATAAATTCTTCTAAATATGTATTAACTCCTAGATTCAAGACCTCAAACCCGCGACTTTGAAGTGATATATCTATAAGTCTGTTGGCAACGACATGTATATCATTGCCAACTACACCTGTAACAACCTTCATTAAACTACCTTTTTTTAATAATGGTAATATTTTATCTAAATATTGTTTTAAATCTAATTTTAAGGGTATTATTTATGATAAGGGTGGTTATTATTTATTGCTAATGCTCTAAAAACTTGTTCCAAAAGAACTAAATTTGCAATTTTATGAGCAAAAGTAAGATTGCTTAATGAGATAATTTTATCACATTGGTTTAAAAATGATCGTTCAAATCCATAAGCTCCACCAATAAAAAAATTTATTGTGATTTTATCTTGTAACAGTTTGGCAAATTCAAAACTATCAGGCTTGGTACCTAATACATCAAGTGCAATATTATAACCATTTTGCAATTTTGGTATAAAAATATCACTGTATGATTTTTGTGCTTCTTTTTCCCCTATATTTTGAGCCTTGGCTATTTGTTTGTTAAATAAATTTATCACTTCAACTTTTGCATATTTACTTGATATTTTTATAAACTCTTTTACAAGTGGTTCATAATGATCTTTGTCATTTTTGGCTATTTGATAAATATTAATTTTCATACAGATCACTGCTTATTACATTAAAAGAGATATTTGGGATATTATCAGTTTTTTTTACTCCACCTATAGCACCTACGGGATGTTTGGAAATTTTTGCCAAATATGAGATATAATCTCCCAATATATTTGATACATCTTTTGTAGTTGTAGCTCTATATGCTCCCAAACCTATATAATCAAGTGGGAAATTGTTTGCTTCAAGGATCTCTATTTCATTATGGGTTGAAAGTCCTATGATTTTATTTGGATATTGTTTTCTTAACATTTTAAAAAATAATTTTTTATCTATTCTTACTTCTTCATTCTTAACTCTTAATGTATCAAGATCTTCTTGCCCCAAATGTAACCCATCACAAAATGGTAATAATTCTATTTTATCATTGATAATAATAGGTATATTTGTATTTGATTTTAAAAATAAAAGATTTTGTTTTTGGATATCCAAAGATGAGGTTTTATCACGATATTGGATATAAACTATATCCAATTTATCGCAATATTTTAGAAATTGTTCCAATGATATATTTTTATTTTGCAAAGTTGCAAAATCACAAAGCACATAGATTTTATTCACTTAAACTATGCAACCTCTTTTTGGAATATTTTTAATATATCTCCCAATGTTTTTTTCATATCATTTCTATGAGTTACCATATCTATACTTCCATGTTCTAGTAAAAATTCAGCCCGTTGGAAACCTGCAGGTAAGTCTTTTCCAATAGTTTGTTTAATAACTCTAGCTCCTGCAAATCCTATCAAAGCTCCAGGCTCTGCCATAAGAATATCACCTAAAAATGCAAATGAAGCACTAACTCCACCAAATGTAGGATCTGTCAAAATTGAGATAAAAGGTAAACCAGCATTATCAAGTTTTTTCAAAGCTGCACTTGTTTTTGCCATTTGCATAAGTGAATATGTACTCTCTTGCATCCTTGCACCACCACTTGCACTTACAATAATAACTCCACATTGTTTTTCCAAAGCCCTATTACAAGCTCGTACAATTTTTTCACCTTCAACTGAACCCAAACTTCCACCTAAAAATGAAAAATCAAATACTACAAGCTCCACAGGAGTACCTTCAATAGTACAAGAACCAGCAACTACAGATGATGTTTTACCTGTTTTGTGTAAAGCTTCTTCAAGTCTTTTTTTATAAGATTTACTATCTACAAATTCCAATGGATCTGTTGGGTGCAATTCATCATCATGTATTACAAAACTACCCTCATCTGCTAATAATTGTATCCTTTTATTTGCACCAATTCTCATATGAAAATTACATTTTGGACATACATGATTAAGATTTTCAACCTCTTTAAAAAACATCATAGATTCACAAGAAGGACACTTTATCCAATGACTTTGCGTTTTTTGTTCTGTTTTTTGCTCTATTTTTTTCTCTGTCATATCTGATTTGATTTTATTAAAAAAGTTTTTTAAATCCATGTTTTTCCTTTATTTTAGAGCTTGAAATTTCTCTAATTGATCTAATTGTTCCCAAGGATAATCACTTTGACCAACTTGACCTCTTGCTGCTACATCAGCATAAAGAAAAGTTTGTTCGCTTGGTTTATCCAAGTTAAATTTTCTTGTTATCCAATTTGGTGTCAATGGAAAATTATCCATAACAAATGCAGATAATTGATCATCATTTAATGAACTATATGTACCATAAGTATCCACAGCAATAGATGTAGGCTTTGCCACACCTATCGCATAAGAAATTTGCACTACACATTTTTTTGCTAAACCAGCTGCAACAATATGTTTTGCCAACCATCTAGCAGCATAAAGTCCACTTCTATCAACTTTTGTATAATCTTTACTTGATTGAGCTCCACCACCTATTGGCGAGTAACCTCCAAAACTATCTACAATTAGTTTTCGTCCTGTTAATCCACTATCATGCAATGATGAATGATTTACATATTTACCTGTCGGATTTATATGTATTATACAATCATCTGGATTAAAAAGTTCTTTTGGTAAATTTGTATCAATGATAAGTTCCATTATCAATTCTCGTACCTCATCTATACCCATAGAGCTAACACAAGGTGCAGATACAACTATAGTATCAATACGTTGAGGATTACATGACTCAAAATTATCTTTACAACCATAATCCATAGTAACTTGTGTTTTTATATCAACACCTAGTTTTGCAGGGTGTTGCAAAGCATAATTATAAACTTTTTCCATCAACATTCTTGCATAAGTAATTGCACTTGGCATATAAGATGATGTTTCACTATCTGCATATCCGAACATTATCCCTTGATCTCCAGCTCCTATTTCACCATCTGTTTGATCAACACCTTGATTAATATCAGGAGATTGTCTATTTAATAAAACTTGCACATCTACATTTTGTGGTTTTAAACATTGCTCATCTGTAAAATGTGGATTATCAAAATATCCTATTTTTTCTAATGCTTCTATTGCCAATGTTTTATAATCATCTATACTCATAGGAGTATTTGATGTAACTTCACCACCGATTACTACATGTTTACCAGCTACAAATACTTCACTTGCTACTCTTGATTTTGGATCACCTATAATTAATTTATCTACAATACTATCTGCTATAATATCTGCACATTTATCAGGATGTCCCGGACTTACTACTTCACTTGTAAAAAGGTATTGTTGTTTGTTTTCCATTTTTGTTTTCCATTCCTTTGTTTTCCACATAAACATAGTTTATGATCGTTTTCCATCTTTTTGTTTTCCATCTTTGTTTTCCATATTGTTAGTATAAGAAAAGAAAAATTTTAAATTTAAAGTATGAACTGTAAGTTTATCTAAATAAGACTAAAATTACCTTTAATTCAAAATACAACAACAAAATATTGATTTATATTATATATTTATTTAAATCTATTGGTTTTTATATGACAATATGGTATTGTACCTTTTCTATCATAATAATTTTGATGATAATTTTCAGCTTTATAAAATGGGTATTGTGAAGCATCTATTAATTTTGTAACTACATTATAACCATTATTTTGAAGTTGGTTAATCAAACTATTTGAAATCTTTTTTTCATCTTCATTATTATAAAAAATAGCACTAATATATTGTGGTCCTATATCTGGACCTTGCCCATCTTCTTGAGTAAAATTATGTATCTCAAAAAATAATTTTGTTAAATCTTCAAAAGAGATTTTAGAATTATCATACGATACTTCCACTGTTTCTATATGATTTGTAGTTTTACTGCAAACTTGCTCATAAGTTGGATTTGGTATATCGCCACCCATATATCCACTTATTGCACAAATAACTCCTTTTTGTTTTTCAAAAAAATATTCAACACCCCAAAAACACCCTCCAGCAAAGTAAGCTTTGCTAAAATTATCTTTTGGAATAAATTTTAATGAAACTGAATTTACACAATGTCTTGTATTTTTAGGAGTCATTTGCTCACCTTTGAATATATGCCCCAAGTGTCCCCCACAATTTTTACAAACTATTTCTATACGAAAACCATCATTATCAGGTACTTCTAAAATATTTTCTAAAGCATCATCAAAACTAGGCCAACCACTACCTGAACTAAACTTGCTACTACTTTTAAATAGTGGTGCTTCACATTGCTTACATATATATAATCCATCGTCATAAAAATTATCATACTCTCCACTAAAAGGTTTTTCTGTACCTTTGTCTAATATAACATATTTTTCAAAATCATTTAGCTTATTCATTATTTTCCTTACAATATATTTTTATCTTACATATCTCACATTTTGGATTTTTAACTGTACAAATAGTTTGCCCAAAAGATACCAAAGTAAAGTTTAATTTAGATTTATACTCTTTGGGGATAATTTCATTTAAAACTTTTGAGCTTTCATCAAAAGATTTTGTATCTACTACACCCCACATATTTGTTAATCTATGCACATGGGTATCTACAGCAATTGAACCTATACCAAAAGCATTGTTTAATACTATATTTGCTGTTTTTTCCCCTATACCTTTGATACTTAGTAATTCTTCTTTATCATCTGGCACTTGTAAATTGTATTTTTCAATCAATACTTTTGAAACTTCCAAAAGAGTTTTTGCCTTTTGTTTTTGAAAGCCTATAGGCTTAATGATCTCTTCTAATTCATTTTGAGTGAGTTTTAAAAGTTCTTGTGGAGTTTGGATAGTATTAAAAAGCTCTTTTGCTATAAGAGCCGTTTTTTCATCTTTGCTTCTTAGACTAAGAAGTGTTACCATC
>Ga0256828_1000105_pt1 | contig 54344 bp, 58 predicted proteins | sample CV88metaG_FD_185993 | JGI IMG/M metagenome (GOLD analysis project Ga0256828, IMG submission 185993) | Hydrothermal vent microbial communities from East Pacific Rise, Pacific Ocean - CV88 | ecosystem: Environmental > Aquatic > Marine > Hydrothermal vents | place: Pacific Ocean: East Pacific Rise...
TTTTTCATAAGCATATTATACATGTGGTCTACTAGATTATGACCTAAATTAAAAAAAGGAGTTATCATGAATAACTACAACGAAGAGAATAGAGTTCTTATAGAGGAACTCTTCAGTGAGGATCATCCATTAGCTATAGTACTTGGTATGATAGTGATAGACGCGCCAGGTCCGCGAGACGTCATTTTTCAGACACTTATGTCTGACGACGCGTTAGCGGACAGATTTACATTCGAATACAGGAGTATAGAGAACTGCTTGTACGACAAGATGCCGACGTGCGACGACAGACTTAACGGGTGTGTCAGAATATACAAAAGATATTCAGTGAGTAGAGGAATATCTAGACATATAAAACTGAGACGCGACGCGCACCGAATAAACCGCGAAATAATTGCGGACAAAAAGAAGCGCCGCGTCGTAAACTACATATCTCGGAACTACACTCGACTTCAGGAATTAACCATCCTCAAGGACATACTCTCAGATATGCCGAGTCTATTATCGTTAATAGGCGAGGGCGTAAACCCAGAGAGGTTAGCGCGTTGCGCTGTAAAAGAGTACAATATCCTCCGCGAAAACTATATGGCGCTCGAGGAAATGCTAACTCCTTTAGATAGGGGTGTATTGAATAGGATAGTCCCGTACAGTGTTGTGACGTTCCTAAGTAATATGGAGCCACCAGTTCTGTACAAAACGTTAGAGCGACGGATGGAACACATAGAGATGGGTGTTACACTGCTAAGAGAGCTCACCTCTATAGATACGGACGGATCGGTTGTTCCGGATTCGCTAGTGTACGACACATACTCGATCGCGCATCGCGAAAACCTTTTAAGGTCAGCAGTCGACGAGACAATTAACTCGGACACCACGTCTCCGGCGTACCAGTCTATACGTTCGGCTGTGCTAGATCCTCAGCGATCTATCTATAAGGCACATCTAGATAAGATAGACAGGAACAAGCTAATAAAGACCAGGATAAAACTAGGTCTAATAGAAAAATATAAAGGATTAGAATGGAACATCTAACGATAATGACACTCGCAGGTCTCTTAGATAAGAGACCTGCGCGATATACCTCTCCTTCTAAGGAGAGCATCAAGAGAGCGACAACTCTCTTTAAACGCGCTAGACCGGAGCGCTTAACGGGTCATTCTGACCTACTCGAAGCTTTCCATATTTGGTTTCAGCTCGCGGACACTAGCGAACTCATACGTGTAATGATCGACGAACCGTTTGACTTCACACTAACGAAGAGAAAAATAGAGCAGTATACAAAGGCGACTAGCATGACGAAGCACGCGAGAAAGTTTATAGAACCTAACGCGGAACTCATGTCGTACGCAAGTCTCTTGACTAAATACACCTCTATAGAGTATAGCATGTATTCCCTAAAACTTAGGAGTGGCGTAAACTGGAGACCGCTCATTAACGATAGTGCGTTCGTGTTCTCAGTCTTCCACGAGAGAGTTACACGTACGAAACAAAACCTGAGAAATAGAGACGATATGGATTTGACGATAGCGTTATGTTTATCACTAAATGCCAGTTCGTGTCATAAGGTCTTAACGTTGCCATACATACAACCGACCTTCTCGCTAAGAACGAGAGATTACGCACTGCTAGAGGAGTACGCTTCATTAGTTAAGATAGAGAACGAATTAGATGTGTTCATATCCAACTACACACGTAAAGGTAATTTCGATTCCGTGTACAGAGTTTTCTCTAGTAAGGTTATTTGTGAGAAAAGTCTCAGGCTTGTTAATGACGTTTACGGCGATACGTCTGAAACGAGCAGAGATAAATTTATAAACGTTCTACACGCTAGAAAGAATATCGGATACGGTAACGTCGAGAGGTTTGAGTCATCTGAAGAATGGACGAAGATGACAGCGATAGCAGAATTCTTCTTGTCGAAGGGTATTACAGTGAGAATACAACGAATAAGGAGGTGAGATGAGACACGTCATCGAAACGCGCGATATCGGACAAACGATATCGCGCATTCTTGGCATTAGGTTGCGCGACGATACAGTATGTGAACTTATATCTAAGTTTATATATTTGCCGGTAATAGGACCAGCGCCGTACCATTACGACTTAGATGGTGGGTGTGACGACATACTTGGATTAGAGAGTGGGACGGACATATACGATATTGTTGAGTCTGTACTCGGTATTGTTATAGATGACGAAACCGCAGATGCGTTACTCGATAGTATTTCTCACATACTAGATAAGGTATCTGAGATTAATGACGATCAGAGTATGTTCTTTCTACCTATAATAGACGATACCCGCATAGTCATAGTGCCTACAAATATCTATGAGTTTAGGTTCGCTGATAGATATGGTAGTTGATCACATAAGTGGTTATGTACCAGAATTAGGAATACTGTATGAGACCAGAAAGATGGTGTCTATTTTTAAAGAAGTAGAGGCAATCTTAGGTCTTACCGGTATACGCAGTGTAACGTTCGTTCAAATATGTCTTTATAGACTATACGATGATACGTTAGAGGATGACATATATGCGTTTCTAGAGGACGAGTATCCTGAGTTCTACTCCGTAAAGGACGAGGACCTAACGAGACTTATATATTATGTCGTCGATACACTTCTAGAGGTACAGGATGAGATCTCTAGTTTGTGCAAGACGGAACCATATAGAGAAGACGAGTTGGTTTTTTTCGAACCCAACTATATAAGATTGCGCAATATAACCAAGACAGCTGTAATGGCTGTTAAAATAAAAAGGAGCGAAAGATGTTAGATGGACCATATCTTATGGATCATAAAAGGTACGTGGATGGATTATTAGCGAGTAAGACGGACGATATGTCTGGGACGTACGTCTCGTTCGCTAACCTAGGACAACTAGGTATAGACATAACAAAGACGAAGATACTCATCGAACTAATCGTCGCAAATAGTCACTTGGACAACATAGATCACATGTTAAAGACACATCTGAGTCATGAGTTATCTGTATACGGATATGACGTCGTCTATAGTTACGCTGAGCGTGTATTAGATATATTAGACGATACTAATTTCAGTCGAGACTACCTCTTGGTGGTCGGATGGAACAAACATCAGAGACTAGTGTGTCTTATAGTAGAATCGGACGTCTAAGTGTTCTCGAGTTTCCTAGCTCCGATACTACGAGAGTCTGAGCTACTGTTAGATGAGTTAGAGGATTACATAGACGAAGTAGGTAAAGACGTAAATCTTAGAATTGAGATAGTTCCTCTCTCTGCGTTTTTATCCTTATTCACTAACGGAGGTAGACGGGACATGATGGACAGTTATAGAGCATTCGAGGTAGTGTGCTATATGAATAACAGGTACGCTAATTTAACATATGAAAAATATGAAGACGAACTAAGTAGGTTACACATAGAGACAGAACAATCCAGCGTAATATTTGATAACTACAGCGAGTTCGTTAGCGACCGTTTCGACTCTATGGATGTAATCTTGTGTGGATATAAGGACTCGTACACGACTCAGTGTGTGTTAGCGTGTTTCTAAATGTTATTGAGGTTAACATTAATAGGTTCTAAGAGGCTGCATGCTTTAGATGAGGATAGTAGACTATTACTCATCGATGAGATGGTCTACACAGCACATACAACACTTACAACGGCACTAACAGACTCTATAACCGAGTTTACCATAACGAATACTTACGGACTAAGTATGAAGAGTATAGACGGTATGATAGAGCAACTTAGATACCAATTATCACCTACCATTACAAGACGCGGGTCGTTGTCAGTAATGACATATAACGGTAGTGTACTTATCTTGAGATTTGAGGAGATACTATGAGAATAGAAAGGGCTGTCCCAGCGTACGAAGTCGACAACATCACTAGAGTGTATAATGAAGTTAAAGAAATACTAAAGAGGTATAGTAAGGATAACTACAGTATTTTACTAGACGAGTTTTATGACATAGCCATAGACCTCACACTCGAGTCGTATCGTCGACAGGTAAAGAACACTAGAGTCGAGGAGAGACTATATCCATTTTTTGCGGATAAAGAACTCTTAGACGCTGAGTTCGGTGATGTTGCTAGGATATACGTCTGTATGTTTGATATCGTAAAGTTTTTAAACCGCTCTACGGTAGAGATAGATGAACGTGTATATATCGTCTCTGTGAGACCAACAAAAATTATACTAGGAGTAAAAAAAAGGATGAACGATGAGTAAAAAGTATGATTACGAAGTAAAAGCATATATGAGTGATGATAAGGTTGGAAAGGTGAGAGTACGTATCTCTGAGATGAGCGGCGTCTGGTTCTTAAAGAGAGTAAAACGACTTCCGGACGCATATTTAATCCTACCCGATAAACCCAATATGGTGAGTGCGTACCCCTCCCAAAAAGATGGCGTATACAGAATCCTCTTCGTCGCAACAAAGGAGAAACGCAAAGATAGAAGATATCTACTCTCGTGCACCAACGATAAAATAACTATTAAGGAGGTCGTATGAAATTAGGAGCACTACATAGTTTTAACACGGTCGCGCCTGCCATTCTAGGTGACCGCTATGAGTTAATGCGATACGTCTCAATGACGTACGGAAGAGACCTTAGCGCTCAAAACAGAACGAGCCTACTAGTCACAGCGTTTAACGTTGCGAACAATGTAACCGGAATGTCGAGTGACATAGACAATCAACTGGTCTTGACATTCAAAGACCAGAACGGACAGAGACACATGTTTCTTGAAGACTGGATAGATATGAGTACCGTAACAGAGGGAGAGAAGGTTAGTTTAGCACTAACAATATCTCCTATCTCTGAGACGGAGATAGAGCTAGCAGTTGCCATCTTACAAAGAGAGGGTTTCAATATTTCGTCAAGAACAACCACACTGCTATAGTACGTGACATAAGTCACGTACCGGTTTGTTTTTTTTTCATTGATTCTAACACTAAGGAGATAGATGAATTTCTTATATATAAGAGATAGGACGAGTTATCCTATAGAAAAACCTCGACGTTTTGTTAATCTTCAAAAGTATGTTCGTAGAGACATAGCTGTAGTAGAAAGCTACTACAGTACTGGAGCGTTCTTTGTTAATAATAGTAACTTCTTTGTTACGCTAATAAAACGACTGATGAACGACGAGGACGACCCGATTAGGGCGTTGGACTTACTAGAGATAGATTACGACCACAAACTGAGAGCTACCGGAGTAGTAACAAATAACAGTCCAGGTAAAGTATTAGGAAACGTCTTTGGAGACTCTCTCACAATTATTGATATGGATATAATACCTCCACTCTCCGCGTTTTTTGATGACAATGCTAAAGTTACTAAGGTACTATACACTAATTATACAGATCTATGCCTAAATCACCCAGCAAAGATACGTACGGGAGATTTCGTCATAGGATTAGATGTGAGAGCTTTAATGATGCAGTATCTTAAGTATAGGTTAGAGAATAGTACAGCTTCGATACAGACGTTTGTCTTCCAGATACTATATACAAATATGGTTGCAGAGTTATTCGATTGGTCTGTTTTCAATAGGCTCAATAATCCATTATGTCCTCCTAGCGAAAGCAAACATGTGTTTTCGGTCGGTGACTACGACGAAGACGTATTAAAAATGAATACAGAGCTATTAGAAAAAGTGTCTAACACAGGTAAGTATTATTCTGAGCTTTTGTTCAATATACCATCTGTGACAAACGAATCCATGTATGATACAATGTTTATACCTACATTTAACCCTAACGCTCAGAACAATTGGGTTTACTTTATAAGTGTGGCATATAAGTTCATACAGTTAGCTAGGATACTAGGCACAAATGGAATAAAAAAGAACAGGACTTCTATAACGGAACTGAAATGGTTCTTTAAGATTGTTGACTCTAATAAGTTATTGAGTAGAAAATATCCGTCTGAAGAACTGGATAGAGTCGTTAATGAACTCAGAAGTGAGGTTAAAGTTTTAACAGAAAGGAAAACATTATGAATGCAGTAGCATATGCGGTAGCCAGAATAAAACATAGGATACCGGAAAAGGTATTAACGTTCGCGTACTTAGACGATTACGGTCAGGTTGAGACGATCGAGTCTATTATGGAAGGAGTAATAAAGAGAGGTCCGATAATGGATTCCAACCTAATGAGCGGTGTACAAATGAACATACCGTTAAAAGAGAGCTACGTTATAGCCAAAGGAGCGTACGGTGAGAAAACAGTTTCGATACCGGACGACGTCTTGCGAGGAAGAACAATAACATCAGCATTGAGCGTAACTCAGTCACATACGGTAACTGGTAGAGGATACGCTAGCGCATCTATATATGTAGGATCTGACGTATTAGAGAGCGCTACTAAAATGTATGGTAATAGTAGTTCACCGGGCATAATAACGACAGCCAATCTTGAGGTAATCGGACATAGCACTGTCGCGATACTCGATCACATAGGTATGTTAGATGGATTCACAATGAACATAACTGTAGAGAACGAGTCTAAGATGACAAATATGAACGACAGAGCTAAGATGGCGTTTATGCAGTTATGTACCTTTGCGATAAAGGCAGACATCTATAACAAATCCATAGTTAAGATGGAAGAGGGCGAAATAGTTCAAGGTCATAGGTTAGGGAAGACGAAAGAAATCATCGATTCATACTCTGATGCAGACACGCAGTACTACGAGTTCTTTGAGGATAAATGGCGTAAGGTATTACATATGATGGATCCTACAGCTATGAGAAAAACCATAACGTTATCGGTTCCGAATAACGCGTGATCTCTCACGCGTTATGTATTTTTTTTTCTCGAAAACTATTTAATATGAATATTATATATTCTGAGACCTTGGTCTCTAAATCTCGTCGTGAGTGTTATTAAAAAATACTTACACGTATATTATAATATTGACAGACTAGTCTGTAAAAAATATAAAGGATAATTATGGCTGAAAATAAAGGCCTCCAAAGAATTGGAGAAGAGAAACAAGAAGATAAAAAAAGAAGACAGAAGGATACAGCACCTCTGTCAAAAAGACCTAGAGGCTCTAAAGCATCTAAGAGCGTTAGGAGTGCTTCACTAGATACGCTAGCAAAAGGTTTTATGAAAATTTATAAGGAAGCTATGTTCGACTTCGTCAGAGTTTCCACACACGGTAGAGTACTAGTAGTCTCAATGCTCGAAGGTACAACACTATACTGTACACTAGTGGTGCAGGACGACACAAAAGGTTTCAGTGTGTCGACATACGTTGACGCATTAAATAGTAGAAAAAAAGACCTACCAGAAACAATCGTCGATATATTCGAGGAAAAGGTCGATGACGCGCTAGAGAGAACCCGCATAGAAATGGAAACGCTCTATAGGACAGACATTAAGAGCACGGTAGCGTACATATTCACGAGTTCTTCTGAAGTTGAATTAGATGATCAAGCGATCGCCATACGCGCCGATATGGCGTTTAACCCGCCATATTACAAGATGTTACAGGATAGGGGAGAAATCGTAGACGAGTCGATTCAGAGTATGGCCGCTAGACTAGACTCCGGAAGGAACGAGTTTAGGTTGGATTTCTTCGAACTCGAGGGAGAAAGTTCTGACATCAACGACATCCCAGTACGTACAGACTTTGCCATCGATGTTGTCGCACCTAAACCCGAAGACGTAGACCGTCTATTCGACGGTGACAACTCGGTAATCACAACGACATCTGGCTTCATAAACCTCATTCCTGAGGAATACGAACTAGAATCTAGGAGAGGTAGGAAAATAGAGACAGAAATCGGCTTCGGTGCGCTTATCGTCGTGAACGACATAGAAACAGAGGATATGACCCTCGCCCAAAACCTAATCGCGCTAGCATCGGCTACTGCGCTATACGAAGAGTATAATTGGGTTAAACCGCTCTTGAGTAAATTCGATGATATCAAGGCGCTGAATAAGTTGGCTGACATTGATTTCAGTAAATCCGATACCCCAGCGTCCGTGGTAACTACTCTGGTAAACAGAGGGGCAACGTTAGCTGTCGATTTCCACATCTATGGAACAAACATCGTCAACGCTACAGCTCTTAGTACGACCGCAGGTATCCTCGCTGCTAGAGATAAAGATTCAAAAGCAATAATGAAGAAGGCTCAAAAAGATGCGTTCGACACTCTAGATAATATCACAGAAGGATTGTTCTATGATATTGCGGGTAAAGAACCCCTCTTCGAGGAATCATACATCCTACCTGTAGGGTACCACCTTAGCGACAAAAGTGAAAGACTGTCTCTAGATTCGATCGATGCCTCATACATCATTAGGAAGCATCCTAGAGACTATATGAGACTACTCTCACTCTACTTAGACGCTATGATGTCTGAGTACTCATACGATCGTATGATTGAGCTGTACGACGAACTAGGGATAAATGCTAAGATTACTGGTAAGAAAGTCCGAGCGATCCTACATCCGGGAACGATCGACTCTATTGTTGAGGCGATCACAGAAGCGGGACTAAGTCCAGAACTGGACAATCCATACGTTGTGGATTCAAAACCAGGACTCGGATCGACCCGTGGATTCTTCGAAAGAACCGGACTGCGTAGAGAATCAAGATTCTCATCTAGATCTAAACGTTCTAGAACGTCTAGACGGACGAGGTCGTACAGAGACCCGTCGTACAGATAAACCATACGGACCCTAGGGTCCGTATACTTGATTTAAATAAAATAAAAAAGAAGAAGGATAATAAATGTTAAAAGTAAAAAATAGAGCGGTAGTAAATAAGACAGAGGTTACAGAGATTGAAGATGATGCATTCTTAGCGTCAGCACCTGTCGATAAAGAGACACTAAAAAAGGTATATGATTATGAGAACGAATATACACAGAATCTGACAAATGTGGCTGTGGATAGAGCCCTAGAGACCTTTAAGGAAGGCGGCGATGTAGAGAGCATCGACATAACAGCACCCTACAGGTTAGACGAAACCATAACGGCGTCTGTGCGTAAGGATGATGGAGCCGGAACACCGAGTGTCATGGTGTTCGAAGAGCGCGATAATAAACTAAGAGATGAGTTCAAGAAGTTAGAGGGAAAGTTAGAAGAAGCACTCAAGTAGCACGTGAGGGACCTAAGTCCCTCACGTATACTATGTTTTTTTTATTCTATGCCTTATTTTGGATGAAAAAAAGATGGAGTAAGTTTTATGTCACATAACCCATTCGAAAGAAGGTCTGCGTCAGACTTTAAACAATATATGGATCCTTACGAGGAATATAAAAGAGGCTGTACGAAATACGTATCAAAAATGTTAAATAGGTCAGAGTCTGATTGTAGACTAATGGTTGAAGAAGCGCTCAAACGTTCCGATATAAAGAACCCTGTAGTTAAATATTATGAAAGAGACGGCGAATTCGACAAGCACGAGAAAAAGACATCGTTACTTTCTTTTATAAAAACAGTAAAGGATAACAGAGAGGTAATAGCTCCATCTTACACTAGCTATCTTAATCCTAGAAAACTAGAGTCATTCCAAAAAAAATTCATACAGAAAAACCTAGCTAAACGTAAGGCCGCAAAAAAGAAGATGGCCGCATATAAGGCCGCAGGAGACAAAGATAACTTCATATACTACAATGTGTTACAGAAGATCTTAAAGATCTTTAACAATAGTTTATCCGGAGCGTATGCTATTACTTCGACGGTGTTGCATAATCCTACAGCGCATTATACGCTAACATCTATGACAAGGTCTATTGCCTCTATAGGTAACGGAGTAACAGAGATGGTTGTTAGTGGTAACAGATACTATAAGGATTATAAGACGACACTGAATTCCATCGTTATGACGATAGAGTTTGTCGACCTAGATCTAATCCGGGAGACTGTAGAGAAATTTAGTCTACACATACCTACCGTAGATGAGATAATGGATGTAATCTTTAGATCTTCTAAACTGTATTGGAGCTCTCCGAAAAAGGAAGCAAAACTATATGGATTTATAAAGACGTTAACGGGTATTGAGAGATGTGCTGTAGCGTACGTAAATGACTTCTACCATGTGCGTAAATTTAACGATAAGTTCGCTAGACTTCTTTTAGGGTCACTAGCGAAGAAGTGCTCGGGAGACTACGACGACTATGACTATAGTATTCTTGAAGAAGTAGATGACTTCATCTTGAATACAGCATATCATATCTGTGCCGGAGAGTTCGCTGGGAAGCAAATTAACTTCGAAAAGATGAAACACACGAAAGAGTTAGATATATTAGTATCTACTGTTAAGAACATCTCGAGGGTACTTAAGTCATCTGATATATTCTATAAGGCGTTCTTGGCTACAGATATTATGCCTACAAAAATGTCAGAACTGAAAGATATGCTACGTCGTGTTATTATCCTATCAGATACTGACTCTACATGTGGTTCATATGGGGAATATATTAGATGGTATTATGGTAGGGACATTATTACACAGGAAGCAACAGCTCTGAGTGCCGCCATTATGATGATAAATGGGGAAACTATCGCTCACTACTTAAAGGTGTTCTCTGCTAATATGAACGTAGACGAGGATAACAGAGCTATCCTATCGATGAAGAATGAATTCTACTGGCCGGTCATGGTCCCAGCAAACGTTAGTAAACACTATTACGCTGGAGTTAGAATTCAAGAGGGTAGGGTGAACAAGGAGATAGAGTTAGAGACTAAAGGAGTACACCTACACGCGAATAAGATACCGGCTGAACTTAAGATAAAATCCCAGGATTTACTTATGAGAATACAGAATACCTTTAACGCTGATGAAAGTTTAGACGTTGTTGACATAGTTATAGATGTAGCTAAAGAAGAACTCAGACTCATTAATATGTTAGAGAACGGTAATCCATACCCACTACTAAAAGCGTCTGTTAAGGAAGAGGAAGACTACGCAAAAGACGGGGAGGAATCTAAGTTCAGACACTACACACTATGGTGTGACGGTTTCTCTGGGAAGTATGGCGATATGCACTACCCTAGATATACAACATATGAACTTCCCGTACTACTTAGCAAGAAAGCAGAAATAGCACACTTCAAAACTAGTGTATCTGGAGACGAAGATGCACATGCGAGCATAACTAGTGCGATAACAAAGATATTCCCTAACGGTACAAAAACGTTATCATTACCTCAGGATAAACTAGATGAGCACGGAATACCGGAAGAACTTATATGTGCTATAGATATAAAGAGAGCGGTCGAATTAGCAATGAAACCATTCTATATTATTCTAGAGACAATAGGCATCTATAAAAATCCAAAACTTCTTATACATGAGATGATAGAGTAGTACTCTATCATCTTTTTTTTTATTACCGTTACGAATTATTATGACAGAACATGAAAATATATATGAAGACATATTATATTCATGATCTTAAAACAAAGGAGTATAATGATACATTTAGCGTATAGAGATTTCGATAAATTGTTTAGGGACGTTGGTGAAAAGACTATTGTCTTGAACGACATAAAGTTAGAAAACGCTGACGACATAGATGCACTAAAAGACAAACTCGTTACGATCTATACAGATAATACTGTAAATACCTTACCGAGGTGTAGGTGTGGTAAACTTAATGAAGAGTACCTAAGAGGTACTGTGTGCGACAACTGCGGGTCGATAGCCGAATCTATTTTCGACGACCTTAGGCCCGTCCTATGGTTGCGCGCTGATAAGGATATAGGGAAATTCATATCGCCAGAGTTCTGGTTGAGTATTAGACTAGAGTTAGGTAAGTCTGTGGATATTCTTAGGTGGATATCCGATCCATTATATAATAACGTTACAACATTATCGGCTAAGAAGATAATCGGTGTTCTGCAGGGTATACCTGGTTTCACGAGAAATTACAAGTGGATGGTAGATAACCTAGACAGGTTGTTGGTGGTTCTACATAATAGTCTTAGGAAAGACGGGTTAAAGGAGCTACTAGACTTATATGTCAAGTATAAGGACGTCGTACTGTGCGAATATATACCTCTTCTTAATAAACGTATGTTTGTCGTAGAGAAAGTAGGTAAAGTAGACTACATGAACTTATCCACTATCGACGTGTTGGATATCATTCTTTACTTTGTTAAGAATATTAACAACAGTAAGAAAAACCAACGTTACAGAGCAATGGCAAGGACAAACTACGAACTCACAGAGGTTTTCAATGACTTATTGAATACATATGTGAAAGGTAAGAAAGGTATACCTAGAAAACTCATCGATGGTTTCAGAAGTTACTTTACTGTAAGAGGCGTAATCACACCGATATTGAGACGCCATAGATATGACGAGTTAGATTTGCCTTATCCCCACGCCGTTGTTTTATTCAGGCCGTTTATCATAAACTATCTGAGGAAAGAGAAGAACTACACGTATAGTCAGCTCACGCTTAAACTGAACAAAGCTGTAACTACGTTCGATGAAGAGATCTATGAGTTAATGACTAGACTACTCAAAAAACGGAACGGGCACGGTATACCTGTTATCTTCCAGCGTAACCCATCGTTACTTAATGGTTCAGCGTTATTATTAAGAGTAACAACCATAAAGAGAGACCCATCTGATACATCTATTGGTATGAGTATTCTCGTAGCGAAGTTACCTAATGCCGACTTCGATGGAGATGAGATGAACCTTCAGTTACTTATAGATGAGTTCTTAATAAATGAGTTCAAGTCTTTAGAACCAGCCGCGAGTGTTTTCGACATGGGTAGTCCTGGTGGTATATCTGGTAGACTTACAATGACAGACCCGGTTATTGCTACGATATCGAATAAGATAGGTAAGGTGAGAGCGAAAGCAAGAAAACTAAGGAGTAAAAAATGTCTATGTTAGGACGATATGTTGGCCTTTACGGGAAACGAACGAATGAGCAAGTCGACGCTATAAACAAACTCAATTCCCGGTATGAGAGTGAATACGACTCGTTGAGTGAAGCGTTTAAGGCAGAATCTGGTGTCTTATATGAGACTTTTAATAGTGATAGAGCTATTAGACTATCTACCATAGCGCTAACAGCAAACTCAAGGACACTAGGGAAAGATGCGGTGCGAGTGATTACTGAGAAGAATTACAAGAGAGTGAACGCTAGAGAGAGGGACTATATGTTGGGTGATCCTACGTTATTCAAACGCGCGACAAAACAGACTATCGCGGCATATCGATCTAAGAACCATGAGTTACGAGATAGAGACTTAGATCCATATAGAAGAAATGATTACATTGACGTCATGGATGGCGTTACGAATAGTAGGTCCGATAAGGTAAGAAGATATAGACGCTCTGTTGAAAGCAAGCTATCTACGTCAGAGAGACTAAGTATAATGGAGTCTTGGAATAATGCACTACGTGCGCTAGAAAACGACATAGATATGACGGATATTTAGACAGATGTTTATTTCTAAAGAGAAGAAGAAAGAGATGATAAAGAACTTGGAACGCGCGAAAACGGAATCACTATATAAGATGAGTCTCGTACGGTCCAAGCTTATGGAGAAGATGTATTCCATTAGGAAGCATAACGAACGAAAAAGATAAGTAGTCTCACAGACTTAGGATACACATCAGTGTATCCGTGAGAATATTTTTTGTAAACAAGGAGAAAAATATGTTATATCCAGGAACACGAGTTGATTTAGATACGTATAGTAACTTACTATTCAATACATTCGAGTTAACGTTTATTGACGGTGAGTACACGAAAGATGATGTCTATATATTTATACGTAATAATTTCGACGTACTTAAAGGAAGTCTGTTTACACCAGAAATGAATGAGCTCTATGTAGACGCAGAGTTAGATAAAAAGATAAGAAAGGTAATGAATGCAAGGCATAAGAAATGAATCCGCGCTTATAAACATGTTCGCGATAGTTGTCAGCGATAAGGTACCAGGAACACAAACCGTTAATGCGCACCCGATAGAGTCTCTTTCAAACTACGAAGAAGAGTTGGATAAAGTCATGAACATACAAGGTATAGCGACAGACAATACTGTATCTACTGTAGAGAAACGACTATATATAACTGCTGACAAATGGTTCGATATTTCCGGAACTGGTTCTTTGTCCCCTGACGTTAAAAGAGGTGAACTTATCTTACTCTGGAGGGTTAGAGGAACTGAGGAGTATTCATGGAGCGGTTATGTCGCGCAGAATGACCTTAGGGGTAAAGAGACGATGCTTAAAACACTTGGTAATACAGATAAGTTTGGTGAGGTACTGTCTGGTGAGAATTCTCATTTTATCAATCATAATCCTATTACTAAGACGATACAGATGCACACAGCTAATAACGACGGCGAGGCTGTATCTTTCGATATCCTGGTAGACTACGGTAAGGGCTATGTAAGCGTTTACGATAGTAACAATAATAGTTTCATTCATGACGGTAAGAAGAGTACCCTAACTGCTAAATACGCAACGTCTGTAACTATTCTATCTAAAGTAATAATATTAAAGGCCTCTACCATACGTCTATTGGGAGATACCTTCATAGATGGTGCGCTTACGGTAAGTAAGACCATTAGTGATATTCTTGGTTCTTTAACGAAACACAGTCATCCACCGAGATAGGTCTTAAAGACCTATCTCGACGGTTTTTCTTTCTCTTTTTTCCATTAGAAGAAGCCAACTGAACAAAATTCCAGTTGACAAAAAGGTTCGAACATCCCCTTAATATCAACTAACATCTTATCGCGTTCTTCATCAGACGTGGTGAACACACCAACGTTGTCTGGGACAACGACTATCGAGGAGGATAGTTTATCTAGGTATTTTTCTCCTTTAGACATAATTCTATTTACGACATTTAATCCGTCATAAAGAAATAGTTCTTTAAACTCATACTTATCGAATACTGAATCATCCATTGTCACAAGTTTTACTCTAGATCGTAGGGGTAGTATCTGTGTTATAGCTTGATTCAGTCTGTCCTTCTGTAATCCAGTTAACCTATAGGGTTCTGTATTTACAACAAGTTCAACAAGACCGTTGTGCTCTCCGTTATTTATCATATCATACTGAGAATACCAAAGTATCCTTGTCATAATGTATTCTTGCATGATAGTCGGTCTAGGTTTTATGAGCGCTCTCTCATTCCTTCTCCCGTATAACTCTGAAAACGTCTGTATATCTACTAAATGGAAGTTATCAGATGTTCTCGCGCGATATTTATTCATATCGATACTAGAAAATAACTCATCTCCTAGATAGTTGTTTAATATCCCTAGTCTTGTGTCAAACAACGTGTCGAGTGTTGCATATAGGTATATCATTCCAGACCTCCCATTAGTGTTTCCTCTAGTCCTTCTGCCTCATCCTTAATAGAAGCTAACGCAGCATCTTTAGCGTCTAGTACCTCTCGTGCACTCTCTAACAAGAGTTCTATCTCTAGACTATCTAACCTCATAAACTCCACTATGTTCAGTCCGAATAAACTAGCTATCTTATTATCTGCGAATGCCTTTAATAACATCACTAGTCTTGCGGGTCTAGTCGGATTCATTTCATCTATATATAAGGCCGGCCCTATAAGCTTATGGGCTATCTCGTCCTTATCGTATAAGTCAAAATGTTTATTGAAAATATCCGTTCTAGCCATCTTTATTTCTGGACTATTCTTTTTTGTTTTATATAGCGGGAATTTTGAGAATACTACTTGCTCGATGCTGTTCTCAACATCGAGCTCTTCTATACGATAGACTAAGTGGTCTCTATCATCTCTTCCATCTTCTTCTTCTTGAGAATGCAGGTCTCTAAAAAAGACCAGTATACGTTCATAGGTATGATCATTCCGCGTGACTCCTCCTCTTCCGTCTTCTCTGTAACCTGTTCCTTACGACACTTCGGGCATTCGTAGTTAGGTATTCCTATAATAGTTGTTCTATTCTTCGCTATGAACGACAGGAAGATACCTGCGAGTGTCTTATACTTTGCTTCGTCAGATATGAATCTGTTAAGAGCGTTAAAGATATCGTCGTCTTTCTCCGTAAACGCATCTCCAATATCAATTCGTTTAACGAGATGGACGTACTTGTTCAATAGCATAGATTTCATTACGTCTAGTTTCGTTTCTGATATAAGTTTATCGGTGGTGTCTAGTGAATCTAGAATCTCATCTGTAGTTGCATCGATAGTAGATATCCAGGTCTTACCCTGAGTGATATGTTTGATGGCGCTAGGATACTCTAGAGTTATAACAATACCTCCACCAATGTCGAACTCCTCCGGCGTTCCAGCTCTTAAGTTCTTACGGTACTCGATCGCTTCTTTCTCACTAATGGAGTTAGGGTGGTTCCTGCGTAGGAGTTCTGTATGTTTATCTGTGAACTCTGAAGGATAGTAATGGATAAGTTCTAACGGATCTAGTTTCGCGCTGAACGAAAAGTCACATTTAGTGGTGAGCGTTCCGTCGACTGTTTTCAGATCTTTTATAACGTTGTTACATGTTCTGATAACGTCTATTCCCTTAGGCATAATCTTCTTTAAGATATAAATGGCGATTAAATCAATATCTTCCATTGCAACATAGTTGATCCATTCTTCAGAGTCTAATGTCGTCTCTGTAGCGAAACGTCTAAATGTATCTAAAATAATATCCGCATACAGAACAGACTCATTCGAGAACGCGATTGAGTTTGTGCTCTTACCTAACTCTAATTTACGTTTAGTTAAATTCGTTATGAGGTCGATAACCGCGACCTCTGGTATGTGCCCAAGTTTGACAGAGAATCCTGACCCATACAGGTAACATCTGGTATTACCAGATAGTCCTAGGGTATTATCTAGCTTCGCCATAAACGCATCACCGGACAGTTCTCCTTTTAAAACATCAGACCTAATTTGGTAGTCCCTAGGGTAGAGCTTCTTAGAATCTTTTACGAAATTTTTGATTGGTTCCGCATCTGATGTATCTTGAGCGATACCCTTAACGGCATTCGCTGCAACCGAACTTAGCGATAACGTTAGGCTTATCTGTGTTTTCTTATCAGTCTTTGCGTCAGAGATAGCTTCGTCTATAGCGATACCGAATGCTTTCATGTCGTCATAGTCTGCTGTAGGTAGGGTTAGTCCTATCTCTATGTTCTCTATGTTCTCTGGTAGCTCTTTAATGTCATTCATATGTTACTCCTAATAGTATTTCTGATACTCTTTTGTCTTCATATTTAAATATGTAGTATAACGCTAGTAGTACTACTTTGTACGCATCTTGTTCTTCCGATAACTCCTCAGCGTGCGGAAAGAAATCATCGAATAGGTTTACCTCTTCTTGTTGCATTTTTTTAATTCGCGTTATGTCGTATGATGCCACTGCAACTATATTGTTTACCCGACCGTCTAACATATCAGTTAAGTATATGGCATTAGCTACTACCTCATACTCTATCTTATTCGTGTTAGCGTATGTCTTAAACTTAGCAAGCGTTTTTGATGATAGAAGTTTATAGGCCGGCTTCACTGTTATAACGTCCGTATCTGTATCTTCACTCGTTATGAGAACATGTTGCGCTATTCCGGATAGTGTGTCTAACGGAATAGCCTCTAGTGTCTCTTCTATTAGTCTACGACGCTTGTTAATATTTTCCATTCGTGCTCTCCACGGCGTTATCTAGTCCATCTGCGAACTCTTTGAATTCGCTTTCATATTGTGTACCCTCTGCTACGATCCCGAAAATCTTAGTTAGTTCTGAACCATATTCAGCAGATTTATTGGTGACCATACCTGATATGCGAATATACTCATACTCATCTTCACCAGTCTTACAGACTCCTTTGTTAGGTAGCTCATCTCTGATCTTCTTCCATTCTAAAATTGTGGCACTAATCTCTCCGGTAAGACTGACTATGCGTTGACCGGCTTTTGTCATACTATCGTTCTCTCTTACAGACTCCAATAGGTCTTTGAACTCTTTTAGCTCTTCTATAGAATCCTTCAAAAAGGTCCTTAAACTCTTATACGTGAATGTTTTGTTCATTTTCTTATTACTCATACTTATCCTTTATTATGTATTTCAACTAATTAGGATGATACAAAAATAAAAAAAGGATACTAATGGAAAACATGACACTGGTAGATTACATTAGAGATAAGATAGATGAGAAGGATTATATATTTTATAGTATGGTAAACGACCTTCTTTTTAAGTTAGACTATACTGACCATTACGACGAGGAGCAAGGCCTTATTAGTGTGTCAGATAGAGTTGATGACGTAGTTGACGCTACGCATAACTTATATGACTTGCATATCAATAAGATATTCGGATATTTAGAACTTAAGACCAGTAATGACGCTAACATATATGAGAAGTTTTTCTTACTTAAAACTATCGTAGACTTAAATGATGTGGAAGAATGTGTCAAACTAGACCTTAGAGACCTGTTTAATGCTTTAGATAGGTTTGATATGTTGCAGAGAGTTTATGACGATACGGCGTCTACCTCTAAACATATAAACATTGTCGAAGTAGTCGACGAGATAACGGATGTATTTATGAAATACTTATTTAGCATTATAGACGTGAAAGAATCTAGAAGTATCGAGGAGATACTCGATGAGGTAAACCTTAAGAAAAGACTTAAACGCATAAACCACGACAGTACCGTATACACATTCTTACTAAACAACGAAGTAGATTTTGAAACGAGCGCCTTCCTACTTAAAGATAGGTTGGGTTTAAAATATATAGATTCTACTCTAACACTACTGTATGGACATAGTGAGGAGCTAGATATTAACGATAGGTTGTCTGTGCTATATAACGCATTAGGGCTGACAGATAGTGAACTAGAAGAGTTCAGAAAGATTGTATTTAAAATAGGTGGTGTGTTATGAAACTAGTAGAGTACTTGAGACACGCGATAGATAAGAAGATGCTCGGAGATAAGATATGGTATTATAGTGTATTTGCTGAAGTACAGGATAGTACTAAATACGTTAAGGTGGTCAAGGGAGATAAAGGAGCCATTAAAAGGAGTCTCATTGTAGATGATGAAGTCATAAGTATAGAGGGCATATCGTATGGCGACATCATCTTCGACGCTGAACATCCATTTAACATGCCGTCAGGCATGTTAAATAATGACAAAGACGTAGAAACAACCCTGGGGGAGTTCGTTACTAACTACGTCCTAATATATATACCATTTGGAAATAAAATTCCATATGTAACGAATAAAGACGGTTTTGTAGATATCGCAGGAGTCTATGAGAACGTCATCATTCCAGACCTAACCAATGGTGCAATAACACAAGAGGAGTTCGACACGTTTGGGATAAACGCAACGTTCCTAAGATCTTTAGCTAACCTATTCGTGATAAGCTCTACGGAGAAAGCTATCGTTCCGCCTAAAGGAATAGTAGAGTTCAGAAAGAAGAGAATACGAGAGTATAAAAAGAAATATGGTGATGATGTCTTTAAAGATAAAGTTAAGATAGCGGCTCTAGAGAGTGAACTTATAGATTATATCAAAGAATACCTTAAGGACGACCCTAGCTACGGCATATCATTAACAGGAGGCGTTATAGGTAACTCACTGAAGAAACGGTGGGGTGTATTCGGTCATGAGGACGGCATCATACAGTCTGAAGAGGGATTACTGATAGAGAACTCTCTTATGGAGGGACAACCTAAATCTAAGGACCAGATCGTAGCGGCATACAACAGTGCTAGGACTGCGTCATACTTTAGAGGTAATGAGACACGGGTCGCGGGAGTCATTTCAGATACGTTCACAAACGCATTCACAGGACTTAAATCTATCGACAAGGACTGTGGCGTAAAATATGGATACAACGTACTTATAACAGAACACAACTATATTTACTATATAGGTAGACAATACAAGTCCGGAGGGAAGTGGAAGTATATAGACACTAGGGATGAAGCAAAGGAACTGATTGGTAGAACGATAGAGAGTAGAACACCGTCTGCGTGCCTCTATCCTGTCAAGTCAGTATACTGTAATAGGTGCTTGGGACGTGTGCTATCTAGTAACCAAAATAAGCTGTTCTTAGCATCGTTGGATATGGGTAAAGGTGCCATGGTTTCTAAACTAAAAAAGATGCACGTGTCTGGCCTAAGTTCTATACGACTCTCATTAGATGATTTAATTTAACAGACCTATTATTTTGAAAGTAATAAAAAAGGATAAAAAAGATGAACGAATTCGAACAAGCATATAGCGCACCACAAGAGAGACAACCTATCGAGCAACCAGCTCAACCGTCTAATCCTATGCAGGCGTACAGTAATGTAAACAAAGCGAACGGTTATGGTAAAAAGAATAAAAAGTTTAACAGTAAGACAGACATCATCGAGCCAGAAGAGGTAAACGTAGAATCGCTAATTCGTTTCGCTAGAACGTTTGCGGCTATCTCTGAAAAGGAGATACCAAAAGAGCTTTTACCGAACATAGATCTTATTGTGGAGGAATTAGAGTCTAAGAAATTTACAATGCGTGTAGACTACTCCAATAGAAATCCACTAGGTACAGAGCTCGCTAGCCGATACGGTAACCAGGCGGCATTCTTACCTTTCGGTGAGTTCGGAGGAGGACCTAAAGACGCTGAAATCTCGTTCCCTACGGAGAAGGCACATAAGATTGCGTTAGGTATGGAGATCGATAAGGTTAAGCTCATACACGAGAGAATGAAGAAACCATTCAATCAGACAGATTTTATGGACGACTATAACGCGCAACGTAATTTCTTCAAACTACTTAACGCACAACGCGCGCATATCTTCTTCGGTAAAGAGTGTGACACAGCGCTTAACTTAATGATTATCTATACTGAGTCAGGAGTAGAAACACCGGATAAACTAGATTTCAAGAAGGACGGATATACGATATCTGATACGGTTAAGTACTGTAGTGATTTTGCTATACCTGTATTTAACTTGAAGAACGATGATGTAGTAACACGCATCAGAGAGTTCTTAAATACATTTAACTAAGGATTATTATGAGTGAAGAACTAAACCAAACAGAAGAGACTCAAACGACTGTCGAGCAAGAACCGACAGTCAAGAACAAGTCTAGAAGAAATAGCGGAGATAAAAAAAACAAAACTAACACAGACGAAAAACAGGAAGTTCCAGTCGACAGTGATGTACAAGGAGAAAAACAAGATGGACCTAGGGACATCGCGTTCTTCCTAAGTAACAAGGACTACTCTGACTGTAGAGGAATTGTTACAACAGCCGAACTGTATTACAATACTGCTGAAAAATCTAAAGTCGTTATGGATAAGTCATTACCAGGCAGACACCGCATATTTGCTAAGACTATTATTAGTACGCTTAGCATCAGAAACAACAAAGAGAGAAAAAAGAAACTCGGAGTTATCTATGACATCATCAGGTCAAAAAGAGAGAGCGGGTTCAGTGATCTAAACTACTTTAAGTTTAGAGGACCTAATTGGAAATTTGGAGAGACTGAAATCGAAGCGTACGACCTTCTTTTTACATATATCCTAACAGGAAGAAACACGTCGACAAAACCATTCGAGAAGTACTCCGTATTTTCTGGTGAAGTACTAAAAAACCTTATCGGGTAGATAATGCACGATGTCCTAGGACATCGTGTTGTCTTTTGATTTTAACTGAAACCAAGATAAAGGCGAATTATGATAGATATAACATGCGGGTATGGACACAAATGTGTAGCCGGCAACGAAGCAATAGCGACACAGTTTAACGACAGTGTGGTTAAGGACTTAGAAGGGGTCTTCACAGACTTACTTAATTATACACGTGAGTATAATATTAAAAGCACAAAAGACCTGATGAAAAGAGCCGGTGCCAAAGTCCTACTAAAGAAGTGTGACGAAATCCTAACAGAACGTTTCGGTATGCCATTTAAACACATCGGAGCGGGAGGAGGTATGTATGGTATCTTTACAGTCTCTGGAAGAACGAACGACGTACTAGATCCGTATAAGGAAGAAGTAATTAATAATACAGAGAAGTATGTTAACTACTGTAAGTCTTCTGGAGAGTGCGGTAGTATAAAACCTAAGGACGATTTAAGTTTTATAGATAATGACTATTTAACAGTCCTAGACCAAGTGGTTAAGGCGTCAACGGAGATACAGAGACAGATAGGTAAGGAAGGCATAATCATAGACGAACAGAACGCCAAAGTGATGAACTTTCCTAAGGGATTTAATGTACATATCGTAGCGGATATTAAAAAGATGTTCACGGGTTATGGCGTAACACCATTAGAACTTGTAGCGACACTACTCCATGAAATAGGGCATCAGTTCACACATCTTAAAAACTCATATAGAAGACTAGCGACCGTTACTGTTCTCTTAGAGACAGTTCGTAACGAGTTTTCTGAAAACAAAGATAAGCGTGACGCATTGGTCCTAGTCATTAAGAAGACGTCCGGAAAAGACATGAGTAAGAGTTCAGATATAGAGTTACTCACAGAATCGACAACTGCGTTGGTTTCGTACCTTACAGAGGACGATAACTATAGCGCTACAGATAGTGAGCAACAAGCCGATCAGTTTGCTGCGCGTTTCGGATTGGGTGCTGAAGTAGTATCGGCTTTAGATAAGATGCATCGTAAGAACATAGAGTTACACGGAACGCCGTTTCGTAATGTTATGACCTCTACCCTAACCTTTAGTGTCATAACTGGGCTATATTTTTTAATTATAGGTAGCGGTCTTATGTTAACAATGACTGTAACAGTAGCAATGTTCTTCGTATCTATGATTTCATACGCATTAGGTATGTTAATAGTTGGGTACGAAACGAATAGAAACATATATGACGACGACATAACGCGTTTCAGAAGAATAAAATTAGACATTATACGTCAGATAAGAGAATGCGACTTCGATAAGGTTATGACAAAAAAATTCTTAAAAGATCTAGATAAACTTGAGAGCATTTTAAACAGGACCGCAGATAGTGTTAGTGTAATTTCTAGGTTAGGAGATACGTTACCGTGGAATTCTGCTTCATTTAGAGCCGCTAGACTGTCGAAAGAACTAGAGGTCTTGTCTGAAAATGACTTACACCTAGCTAAGGCTAGATTACAAACATATTTAGGAGAAAAATAATGACACCACAAGCAAAATTAAACACGCTACTAAGCGTAGCACTCATAGAAGAAAGAAAAGTTATAATGTTCTCTATCGGAATGGCATTAGTCGAATCAAAAGACCCGGCAACCGAACTATTCGGAATGGGAGAGTACGTACGTTTATCTCCGCGCGATAAGACAGAGATACAGTTCTGGATAGGCAAGCACAGACAAGTATCGATGTCTATCTTTAGTAGTAACCTACTAACGTTAACGCCTAATGGAAGAGAAGTGTTATATATTCAACCTCAAATCTATGGCGAAGCAATGATGGAGGCGCTCGGTAGACATACTGGTACGTTTAAGACAGTCCTATCTATATCTAAGCGTGTGTTAACCATTGTACGTTCTGAAGGCGATGATGATGATAACAGAGATTAACGATAAGATTAACTTCATAACTAAGTTGATTACACAGATAGATTCCTTAGGAATAAGCCGCCCAGAACTAGAAGAAGCTATTGGGCGACTAGGTGAGAGTTTTATAACAAGACCACTCAACTACTTTCCTTCGGTTAGGACTACCTTATATAAAGACGAATTAGTTTCTGGCCTGAAGAAACTAAAATTACGTATAGTAGAAGAACAGTCTCGCGTTAACATAGAACATATAAACGTCTTATTTAATAGATTAGACACCATAGAGAAGATCCAGAATGAGTCTAGAGTAACATCTAAAGAAGTTATTGAGAAACTATCTAAACTAGTAACAGTTGGTGACGATCTAGCCGTAATAAAGATAGTGGACCAAAATCTAGACGTAATAGCGAAAGAACATATGGATATCGTAACGACAAATTCCGGTATTATATCGTCATTAAAGTTCCTTACAGAAGAGATAGGTCTAAAGGATTCGTTAAAAGAATACACTAGAGATTACTGCAGTATTCTAGACATGGATGTGAAACGAGAAAGAACGGAGTTGAGTAGAAGATTATTACGCCTACCTATCGGAGAAACCACAGACATACCTGATGTAACATTAGAGTTGTTCGAATTATATAAAGTCATTGAGAAGATAACAGTAGGGTAATACCCTACTGTTATCAGACTGTTTCTATTCTAAATTCTATGTTGTATAAGACGTCACTACTCATCGTTAATACTTTATCCAAAATGAAACGATTTCCCGTATCGTATCGTATTTGTTCAGAGTTGGTAGGGTCTATACCTTCTAACTTGACGCTCAGTACGCCAGAACCTAACGCGTCACGTATCCCTAGACGTATGTCCTCTAACTTAAATGATTCTTTTAGTAAGTGAGAATGTATGACTTTCCCGATTGTATATACATCTTCGTTACGATCATAGTTAACATAGAGGTTTGTGTCAACATAGAGTGTTACGGTAGGCTTAACCATATGATATGCTGAATACACGCCGTTATATTTAACAGACTCGACAGTCTTCGTTGTTCTGAAATATAACCTACTATGCTCTAGTAGTACTTCATTAAACTTAGCGATATCGTCGGTCAGCCAGTCCTTCATTAAATCCCTTACAGTATCGACGTATGAGATAGTATCTGGAGTATTAAGCGCGAAATACTCATACTGTACGAGCATGCACTCTGTTATGTACGATGTATCGAAATCTTTCTTCTTTATCTTATTTCCGAACTCATCTAATAGTGGATCGCCAGCTCTGTACTCATATAACTCATTTCCGTCGTTATCGTAAGCGATGTCCCCTTTTAAATGTAATAACTTGGACGAAAAATATGAGTTGTCTGTAGCATGTATGACTATTCCGTTATCTAGGACACTATCAGACGCGTAGACGTTATCCTTATATCTAAGTACAACATCGCCCTCAGATAACTCATACTCTATCGGAGTGATCTTTGTATTAGAGTAGTTCCACATTGCGTCCATGATCGTTACCAGTGTGACGGTAGCTTTCTCCTCCGTGAGAGCATTGCTTGTATCGTCGTTATATAAGTATGTCGTCGGTACGTATCTGTTGTCTCTATCATATCTAGAACTACTCGTATAAACAATGAGTTCCACGTTCTCTTCAACGGATATCGTCTTATAGTAAATATCAGATTCTCCGTTCGAAATGACGAGTCTAGAGTCTGTATCTAATACAAATAACGTCTCTATACGTATGACATACGTATCTGTCGCTTGATCGTACTCTGACTTGAAATATACTCTCTTATCACCTAGAGACATACCTAGCTGCACACCTACTTCTTCTTTAGGTATAGAATTAAACTCGTCATCGCCAAACAACTGTAGGGACATAGCGTATCCCGCCTTGTCTTTCACTATTGATGTTTTAGATATACTAACGTTCGGTGTGACATATGGGTTCTTCGTTTCTATGTATGTGTAATCGATAGTTGGACTATCAACATCATATATGATAGTATCTACGGACCCATTATTATCGCGTATAAGGTAGTTAAACATCAATTTGTAATAGTTTGTGGAATTCACCATAGATACTATGTTTTTAACGGTATTGTTTCGTAGGGTATCTTCCTCGGTCTTAGATATCGGTGTAGCCAGTCCGTTAGATTCCTTTAGTATCGTGTCAGAACTCATCATTATAACGTGATCATCTGTGTAGACGTTTGTGGCTTCGAGATATGGCTTATAAAGCTCTACTGTAGAATTCAGGAGGTCTATATTAGATTTAACATCTATAGATACGTACTCATCAGTTATGTTCTTATCTACACAGAATGAGCGGAGCGCTATGTTATCCTCTAGTTTTGCCATAGAGAAGCCAGATCTACTCGTTAGACTAACAAGACTGCGTTCTGTAATAGGTACGTCAGGAAGTCCAGTGGTATTGAATATGATGTCGTTACGTAACTCTAGAAACTCCTTTGGGTTAGAACCGCCATCTAGTACATTCCTAGACATCACCATGATGTCTACCTTAGGCATAACAGCCTCTTCTATCGTGAGTAATTGCTTAGGGTATTTTACACTAAAGTCATCTATGCTAAACTTACTGAGCTGTCTTACGATGTCTCCCTTAGACGTATACGTCTCAACTATGAGCTTACCAATATTATTTCCAGATACAGTATAGAACATTGGTAATGTATAAACTACTTTAAAGTCTGTTACTGTAACCTTGAGTGTAATAACCTTATGGTCATAAACGATAGTACTGTGCGTTATATTTATAGGTACCTTTACGTTATTGACTAATACAAACGCTTTTGTGTTAACGTACCTATCTTCTATCGGTACTTCAAACGTAGATTCGATACGATTTATGGTTTGGAACTCTGTGTATATACGTTTCAACTGACCGATAGATAACTCGAACATAACCCAACCTACTCCGTCTCCGCCTTTTGTTATAACAGAATATATGTTACCGTTAGTATTGATATCGTCGTCATCCATTAACTCTCTTACATTAACACCAGTAGATGTAAGAGATACTCTTACAGCATGCAGCATAGTGAAAACAGTATCGGATACTGAGATCTCTGTGTAGCGCGGTATAACGACGTCGTATGACATAGTTCTGTCGTTATAAATTCCTATCTCTTTTATCTTTTGTGCGTTGAGTAAAATAGTAACCTTTGTCGTGGCTGGTGTAGCGAAAACGCCTAACTCCTGATCAGTTGTCATATGATGATATAGGTCATCACCATCTACAGCCAGACTAGCGAACAGGCCTCTACTCACCGCTGATAGTTCATCTAGATGCGCCTTAGTCGAGACTATCGTAGATTCTAAACCTAGAACAAACGGGTTCGTAGGAGTATCAAAGTCTATGTTCTTCCCATTTAACTCATCAAACAACCCCTTTAATGCCGTTATAGGGCTAGATTGCAGTGTCTTTATTTCCATCATCTTCCTTTTCTTTTATTTTTATGTAGTCTTTTGGTATGTACCACAATAGTTTACCTGCGTCAACATCTATATACGGGTACATTCTAGATTTGAATCTGGTGTAAAGTTCTTTTGGTACTTCATATAGACCGTGATCTTCTCCGTTTTGTAACTTTCTTATCATAGGGTTAAACGCACCCATTAACATATTAAAATCTATCATCGCTACGATCTTGTTGTATTCGGCACCGATACATTTAAGTCTTACTGATACCTCACTTACCCTAGTCGGAGCCTCACTATTGTAATCGAAAAGTCCAGCGATATTAATAACGTAAGGAAACCCGGCTCCTGTGTTCGCGAACATTTTTATGTTATTACTCTTTCGGTCTGTCAGTATGACGTATACTCTTGTCATATAGTCAACTTCTCTTCTTAGTATCATATCAAGGTATGGCTGTATCCTACCTTTGTGAACCTTATCCATATAATCCATCCACGTCATGAAAAGCGACGTTACAGGCATTGTTGGTACGTTCCTGAATGTTAGGTCTAAATCATACGCCTTGTAAATATCCACCGTTCCGTCCGCTATAATGGTTTGTTGTTTTACTCTACCCTCGGAAGACGTCCTAGTATCGAGCACAGGGTCCGGCCATCCGGATACCTTTTTCAATGTGTTTGATAATATCGGTATGAACGGATTGTAATTATCAACTATGTCAGGATTAAATTTCTGTGAGTTATAGAACAACCTAGGGTCTAATATCGCTCTACTATAACTATGTACAGTGTTTAACTTATCTGTTAATAGTTTGTTTAATTCGGACGTTAAGATACAGTTATCCTCGGTTAGTCTAAGCTGAGGTCTCGTAAAGAATACGTGCGTCTCGTAGTCGTCATCGTCCTCAAGTGCTAGACCAGAGGCGTTAGGGTCTAGTCCAAAAAATGCGTTTGTAAGAGTCTGAGACTCACTAATAAATGGACTATTTAGTTTTGTGAAAGACTCCATATTTATAGTCTGCTCCATACATAATCCTCCTTAATCATGATGTCAATGAAAGTGTTTTGATATTTCTTTTGAAATACATTATATAAAGGATTTAAATGTTATCTATACGACAAGTACTCGATATCTTTAACGAGTACCTAGACAATAACTCTAGTGACACAGAATTACTAAGGGCAGATGGAAATATGATGAGAGTAGCGAATAAATTTATTATTCGTCCAGTTATGGTTGTCAATAAGGACTTAAGGGATTTCTCTAAACTGAGTAAGGTTATAGAATACAATACGAACCTATTCGCTTCTTTTTATTCTATGGTCTTTGAAGCGCTAGTTAGCTTACATAATCTTGAGCCTAAGGTTGCCTTCAACCTACTGTCGTCAGATGCCGGAGACCTACTTAGTGGAATGGAAGAAATGGCCTTTACGACACAATCAACAGGTCTCATAGCAGGACTGGAAGCCGGCAAACCTACAAAACCAAACAAACTAGAAACAGTTTTTACGAGACATGTGGAGGTCACGGTAGATGTGGGACCAACAAGAAGACCGCTCGTTTTCCCAGTAATCATCCATACTACAGTGAAGTTTGTTAGTTCTGACGCCATCAGAAATCTATATAGCTCTAATGACGGTCAAAACCCATTAGATAGGTTAGACGACCTATTTGCTGGGAGTATTGAATTCTGGAAGGACTTTGTGTTTGCTATGGACTTAATCAGAGACTATAAATCTAGAAGACTCTTAGATAAGGACGAGGTTCTTAAGGCACTTAGAAATAGGCAGTATGTCGCTAGGTTAAAGCAGGTCAAGACAGACTATGCTGGTTTCAGTAAGTTATATCAGATGTTGGTTATTACAGACGAGGACGTTAAGAAACTTAAGAAGGTCTACAGAAAAACCCTTAACCATGATAGAACGCGTGAGAAATTCTTAAATGACACGCTGAGTTTTTCGGCTACTCTCGTGGATGAGCTTCGTGAGTATGTTACTGTATATATCAATGGACTAGAGAACTCCATAGGATTACGGTTTAAGGATTTAAGCGATTCTTCTAAAGCAGAGGACCAGATGGAGGAACTCCTAAAGATCCTAACATCAACAAGAACAATATAAAGGATAAGAATGTTTAAAAATTTAAAAAAGTTCGTTAGTAAGATTTTTACAACGACGCACAAGAAAAAAGACATCGTGACACGTGTACGCAACTTAGAAGAGATGCTAAATAATACAACCATCTTTATGTTAGATGAGTTATGTGATAGTATGCATAAAACAAGACCTACTGGTGAACAAGCCGATAGGCTCACGAAACTATTTAAGTCTATAGGAACACACACACCTTCTGACACACTAGCATCAGTAACACAACTCAAAGACTTCGCCGTAGAGCTAGACGGATCGATAAAGGAACTAGTTAAAGTACTAGATGACTTAGAGGACGTAATAACAGATAAGACAATGACGAGTCTAGAAGCAGGTGTCATAGGTACATTAAGTAACTTCGAGTCTATGACGGAGTACCTCACAGACCTAGCTTATTATGTTAGTTATGTTATTACAGACTCTGAAGCGAACCTAACGAAAGTAGTTGTTCTTAGAATAGAAGAAGGGGCTAATGAGTTTAATAAGTTATTTAGAACGTACAACAGAAACGATGTATCGACTGTCACAAAGAGCTTACGTAAATTATCTTCTGTGAGAGTGCATGACAATGCTGTCTTCGCATTATCGGCTACTAAGTCAGATAAGTCTTTCATCATGCCATTCAATTCGTTAACGATAAATCCGTTCTATTACTTAGGTACTTTCCTAGTCGATCTTGAGATGTTATACTTCGACTACTTGAAGTATAAGAAAGAACTACTCGAGTTTAAGATAAAAGAGAGAGAATATGGAAATGACCCAGCTACTAAAAAACAAATCGAGTATTACGAGAAACGTTTAGCTGAAATCGAAGCTAAGATGGATGCCATCAAGGAAGGTTACGATGTCTGATTTATCAAGTAGACTAGAAACGTACGTTAACCAACCCGTAACTGCCAATCTTATTATCTCGTCATATAAGGATATCTGTACCGTTGATCTCGTAGAGATACTTAAATCGTTTAACACTAGACGAACGTCAGTAGGAATGGCGATCTTATTGGATGGCCTAGAGAAGATCTTTAATGGAGGCGATGGTAGCATTTTAAAAACCTTTATATTGACTACTGATAAGAATGACATATTAGCTCCAGGAGACGTAATGAAGACTAGATCTCTGTCTCTTAGTTCTAATATAGGGGTCGTTACTAGCCTGTTCGATAGTCTCGGTATAGCGACAACATACCGAGTACTATCTATTATAGTTGCGTAACTCTCCGCGGTCACGACTCTGAAAGGCAGATGAGTATGACGTAAGTCGGTCTAAATTCTGATCAGAATTTAATAAAAAAAAATAAATAACAAAAGGAATTGAAATGAGTTTTCAAATTGACATTATTGGAGCTAGCGAAGAGTGGGGAGGTTCTTACGGTGACGTTAAACTTAACGAGAATGACGTAGCTGCTATTGAGGAAGGTAACCTATGGCACGCAACCGGAGAAGAAGCACTTAGAGAAGATGCTGCTTATGACGATACTCTAGAAGAAACAATCGAAACTGCAGAGACTGAGAAAATGATCATGGAAGGTAATGAAGAGATTGGACTAAGTTCTGCTGCAATGGCTGTAGCTTCTTCTAATAGAATCTTCGCACCTATCGCTTCTGCTTCTGCTCTTAGACTTACTGCCGCTAACGAATCTATTTATGACCCTAAAGCTGTGTTTGTTGCTGCGATTGAAGAGAAAATGGGGATCGTGCGTAAGGCACTAGAAACTATTGGTAAATTCGTAGGAAAACTCGTTAGAAAGATGAAGTCTGTTTTCGGTAAACTTGTAACAGCTGTCGGTTCTAAAGAGAAAGCTCTTATCGTTCTTAAAAAGAAAGTTGATAAATTAGGCGCGCCTAAACAGTTAACTGAAGATAAATTAAAATCTGTTGGTGAGCTTTTCCCTATGTTGGTTGACGGTAATAACAAAGTAACTACAGGCTGTGTGGATATCGCACAAGAGATTGTTGATACTGCAGCGTTACCTGTTAAGTTTAAAGCACCTACAGATCCAAAAGCATCTCTTAAAGACTTAGCTGCTAAAGTAGGTAAATTTGGAGCAAAAGTAATGACATTCGGATTCGCGTTCAGTGGCAATGAAACAGAAGCTTCAGCGCTCGATTCTAAGACATTCAAAGATGGTGTGGTAGATAGACGCGCATCAATCTTCGGAGCTAAGTTCACTGACAAAGCAACTGTTGAAGTTGTAAGTACTACTCTTTCACATATTCGTATTATTGTGTCTGAAGTTATCGACGAGAAGTTCAGAATCAAATACACTGTTATCCCGTCAAAAATGGAGGACAACACTGAATATGCAGAAGGTGCGCTTAATGTAGGTAAACTAAGTGCGTTGGTTGACAGCACCATTAAAGTAAGTAAAACGATTAAGAAAGGTTTCGACGAGTCAAATACCTACGGTAATGACATCCAAAAACTTATCGACTCTTCTATCAAGGAGATGAGAAAACCTGAAGCCGATTACGATCAAGATGCCAAAAATGCCCTTACAATGCTAAAAACACAAGCGAGTGTAGGTTATGGTATGGCTATGGATCGTTACAAGATCACAGGTCAAATCCTCACACTAGGTGAAAAGTTAGTCGGATAGTAAATAATGCTACATAGTACTCACTACTTCGGTAGTGAGTACTTATGTTTTTCATTTGAAAAAGAAAGGAGGTCCTATGATTAAATTCAGAATACCTATAAACGATACAGATGAAACAATCGTTGCTCCATCCGTAGTATCGATAGTGAATAGACTAAAACAAGTTTTCCATATAGATAAATACGCTAAAATATCACTAGAGAATAGCGAGAGTCCATACATAAACGATAACTGGTCGGTAGGTGACACGACTAACTCATCAAATTCAAACGCTCAAACTTCGATAGATGTTTCATACTCCGTGACCTATGACGAAGCTAATATAAAAACAACAGACGTTAGGAGGAATAGGTCTAAGCCGATACTATATAGCGACGAAACGAAGTTTAAAGTAAGCGTCCTTTATATAGCATCTAAACTCACGTTAACGCTTAAGATAAAGTCTAAATCTAAGAATAGGCTCGCTACGATACTTTCTGATTTACGCGTAAGAGCAATAAGTAATAGAGAAGTAGTGCAGCACGATCTTGTTTACTACTATTATCTCCAAAACTTCTTTAAATCACTTATAAGTAACTTTAACTATAATAAGAATACCGCATACGGAAGAATAGGTACTGATGACTGCGTGTCAAATGAGGAATACCTATCTGGACTGATAGATGACAGATTTACATTATTAGGGGATATGAGCGGTTCTTTGTCTAGAACAGCCTTAGGGTTTAAAGAAGTACAAAGAGGCGCGTTAGGTAGGTTTACTGGCGATATGGTTAATAATAAGAAGACGTATGTGAAAGAAGAAGGAGTTTGGGAGACGGATATTGAATATGAGGTCCTATTTAAACAACCTATGTATTACGACGTTGAGTATTATCAGATAGCCTATCAGTATAGGCTAGATGAGTCATTCACGCAGATGTTCTCTACAGAATCTAAACCTGAAGGATACTATAGTAAGTACGATAACATGCTCAGTAAGTTTAATAACGGAAACTATATGAAGAAGTGTCTGCTTAATCTTAATGATAAGTATGAATACTTGAGAATACCAGAGGACGATTTTGATTCCAATATACCGTTCATGATATACTATACAAGACTCCTTAGTGTCAACGTAACACTTACAAGTAATTCAGATATATTATTCAATGTGCGAGACATTCCTGGCTTCACGTTCGCGGACGAGATTCTGACAATGTTGGAAGAAACAGAAGGCGTTCTCGCTCATAATATCTTTAATAGTTGTTTCTATATACAATTATATAACTTCGAAGAACAGATGAACGACGGCGTTGTTTATATGGATGACGCACTTAATGTAAAGCTATCCGAAGATCTTGATAAGTCTGGAATTTACAGAGTTGTATTCTCTGTCGTAACGGACCTATCTGTACTAATGCCAGTTGCAAGAGAGAGACTCAAGAGTAAATACGGGGAGTTCATGAGCGACCTTACAGATCTAGGAACTTCGTTATATTTCACAGGCTTCACTCTTAACGATAGAGGTCAGACGTACTACGCACAAAGAAGTAATATTATAGGTAGATTCATGAAGGAGAATAAATGATAGGTTCTACACAACCACCTCTAGAAGAAGCGATAACAGATAGCGTGCAGGAACATATCGCTACGACAACCGTTATAGATAGAGATATAGACATAAGGGACATGACTCAATATATCGAGGGTAGTTCCTGGTCTGTGGATTATTATAACTCACAGTTGGCTAAGGATGACATAGCGAGTCCTCAAGATATCGTAACAGACTCCGTTATAGAGCAGTACGTTAAGTATAATGGTCTAGAACTTAAAGTAACTACACCTATAGAGAATGTATCATTTACAGATGTCGAAGGTGAAGCTATTATTACTGACATAACGCCGACACAAGGTGACTCATTCGTAGCAGAACTGAGTGGTAACATAAAATGTATATTTAGGGTCATAGAAGTAGATAGGAACCTCTATAACTTCAAGCCTATATTTACGATAAAATATAAACTAAATACTATATTAACAAAAACAACTGTTGCGACATTCAATGATCTAAACTCTAAGGTTATACGTGAGTTCTATTACGATAGTAAAGCTATGTTCGAGAAGAAGAGAGCTATCGTATCTAAGGAAACGCTTAGGTTCAGGCGTGATATAGATAGGCACTTACGCAGTCTCACGAGTACATATTTCGATGAGTTTATGTTAGATAGAGTAGGTTCATTAGTTCTACCGCATGATGGAATAGTTATAGATCCAGTGTTAGAGGAATTTATTTTTAAGACCTTTACTTATAATGATATTTCCAAGATTAGGCGGATGTCACGACTGGGCGGTTCTGACTCTATGATGCTGGATACAGTATATAACAATATACTGTATCAAGAACCTATGACAGAGTATACTAAGAAATACATCTGTATAAACACTAGTACGTATAGTAAAACAGACGTATTCTTAAAGACATTGAGGCACTACGGGATAACAGGCAAAGTAACGTATGAGACGACAGAAGGAGATGATGTAGTTTATGATTTCACAACAGATAAGGCTATTGAGGTGATGGGACACGTTAATAGACACATTAACGACAGAGCATACGACCAAGAAGGAATAGCTTCGTTATTTACAGAATATAGGAGGTGGGACAAATTAGATAAGTTTTTCTTAGTTCCGATACTATATGTGTTAGCGAAACAAGCTAGTAAGTACTCTTACGATGTTGGAGTCTAATATGAACAGATATCTTGTTAAGGTACTCTATATATCGCTATTTGAGATGGACTCACAACCAACTAGGGCTACTATAGTTGTATCAGATAGGAACAGTAAGAAAGTGTTGAGGGATGCGGATAGAGACGTAAGAACAACGATGGTCGGTATAGATAGACTAGCAACAGTCGTTTCCAACGGTTTTGACTTTATGCTACTTGACCATAGTAAAGCACTCGATATGTATAAAGAAACACACAACAAGTTGAGAGAGTTAGATAACTCTAGAGAGATAAAACGCTACATGTCTCGCGATGATGATGTAGATGGTTACGAATACGAAAAGTACACTGAACTACTGCGGTACATACTAGAAAAGTATGAGACATACATAGGCGAATATAGAACCGGTAACGTAGGCGTTAAACGAGGCTTAAAGTCGCACACTAAGCGAAGAACAAATAGAAAGGAACATTAATGGAACTAACAAAGAACAGAGTTTACAAAAGAATATTAGTTGGGTTAGATAAAGACGGAAGTCTCGAGAACCTTAGAGCGGTAGCGAAAACAATAACGCTACCAGGTGAGTTTGTAAAACTAGTAGAAGATGACAATGTGGAAGAAGAACTACTCGAAGTAGCTGTATTGAAACTAAAGAACTACGTAGAGTCTCTTATTTCTACATACAAACCAAGTATGCCGGAAGAAGTCTTAGAGGTAGTCATAAGAGCAGCTAAAGAATTGCAGGACCCAAAAGAAGAGTTTAAGGACCGCGCTAAAGAGACCCTAGATATTAGCACGGCTAATGCCGTAGCTAGATTGACAGCCATATTAGTGAACGTAACGCCTGTCTATAATGAACTCGCATCAGATTCTGCAAGGGAGTCATTGGTCAAAACACTACATGCCAACATAGAAACAATAGAACTCGACATATATGTGACAGAGGGATTAGGTTTAGTGAACGAGTGTCTGAACAATGACGAATCTCCGTTCGGCTTTATAGCAGACAAGATATATACACTATGTAAGACTATAGACGTATTAAAAGTAGAGGAACTCTTAAGAGATGTTTCGGACAAAGGAGCGCATGTTTAGGCCTAGGCCTAAACATGCGATATGATCATGGCTGATAATTTTATAAGCGGTGAAGTATTATCAATCAGTGCTGCAGGAGCATTTAAAGACCTAACGGCCACGTATAGGGCTATTATACATATTGACGATAGTCTCACGTTAGAGGTACCTATAGTAGAGCATGTAGACATACACAGGGATTATAATACGAACACATTCGATGTTGTTACGATAAGACTAATGCTCCCTTTAGGAGATGTGGTAAAGAAACTGTACCCAAAACGAGAAAAGCTAAAAATAACATTAATAAACAAGACACTTGCTGAGACCATACGGACGACATATGTTATGATATTGACAAAACTCGACCCACACCTTAAGGTAGATAACTATAACAATGAAACGCACGGGTCCTTAAATGGTAATTTTACAGTAATAGAAGCAGAATGTAAACCGTTAAATTTCAATACTCTAAAAAGCATAAGTGTTGGAGGAGTGTATGTTGGTACTATGAAAGATGTGCTCATCTCTGCAATAACGTATAACATAGCAGAAGCCGGACTAGACATAGCCGTTAACGTTATCGAGGTAAATAACAGTAGGTTGTATGAGCAAATCGTAATACCTACCAATGTTACGACTTTGAACATTGTCGACTATCTCCAGAAAACGTATGGCGTCTATAATGGAGGCATAGGGATCTATCTTCAGAAATACCATGGGAGGGATACGTTATTTATATATCCGCTCTATCGCATGGACCTATTCTTACATATGGATGAACTATTGCAAGTGACCAATGTAAATAGGACGTTACTGAATGGTATAGATAGTACGTATGGGATGTCTGGCAATACCCTTAAGATACTCGTTCCTAAATCGGCACAGGTAGACGACGTTGGTAATGCGAGATTATTGACAAGTGGTACAACGGTTAGTGTAACGGATACTCACACCATAAACAAACGCCCTATTGAGGTTAGCGAAGATAAATTAAAGGGGATGGGTAGTGAGACAACAAGAATACAGACGCATAAAGACGTGGGCGAAAACGCACTCACAGTACACGCTAGTCCGACAGCAAATAATTATGAGAAGCGGTCTGCTGTGCTAAAGAATGATAACACCAGGGTCCTTGTCACGTGGTCTAATAGCAACGCTAGGTTAATACGCCCATTCATGGCTGTATCGTTTGTAAAAGAGAAGGACGGGGACGTACAGAGATATAACGGAGTAGTTACAGGGTGTCATATTGTTACCGATACACCATCGAAGATGGAGGCAACAGTAATAAGTCTTCAGTTAAGTATCGAGCCGGCTCCCGGAATAACGAATTCTAGTTTATCATTCAGTAAGTTATTTCAATACTGAATTATTGTGAGGAGTTAATATGTTAAAGAATATTGATAGGAGTACATCATACATTAGAGAAAGCTATGGTACAACGAACTCTAATGTATGGTTCCATGACTACGATTTCGATCAGGAGGCCGGTTATCCGTCAGACAGCGCGGCAGCGAACCTGAGTAAGATGACAACAAAGAGAGAGATTATAGAGATAGAAGGCAAAGAGAAAGATGAGTTTAAAAGACATAATATCGATACGTTATTTGGTCCTATAAACTCTATAGGGTATTGTGAGTACATGTTAGATGCTCCGTCCTTAGATGAAGTACTGGACGACGTCATGTTACATCTAAACTAAAACGGAAACATATAATATATATGACTAACTAGATGCGCCGTAAGGCTAACTAAATTAAAACAAAAGGATAAAAAGATGAAAAAACTAGATAGAATGGAGATGCAACAAGACCTCCTACGAGGTAACTACGATGGAGTAGTGGGCACCCTAGACGTAGAAGTAGGAACAAGGCTGTATAATAAGAGGACATCAGCCTTATTGATAAACGGTACAACATCCGTCTATCACGAGGAGGGCATAGTCAATGTACCAGCCTCCCAAATAATATACATACCACACTCTAAAAAGAATGAGGAAGACGGAAGAGGATACGTCTTTATCAATGGAAACGGAGAGGTGGTTAGACTTAGACAACATTATGACGGAGAGATAAAAGAGACTATTCTACCGTCAGATGTTAAATTCACAACTGTATATAGTCATGGAACACTAGACTCTGACGTCTTATATCTGACGTCAGAAAATGACGTATATGAGAGATCGCACGGATTTTTTGTGCCCAGTACAAGGGAATGCCCTATTGCGGGCATTGTAAAAAAGATAAACGACCTAGGGTATGTCGCATCTAATGCAGACGTACGCATAGACAGAGAGATAATAGGCGGTGACATAAAGTACCTTGTCGTTCTGAGAGACGAACATTCTAGGTTCAGATTATTCGTTAGACTTAAAAACGACCACTTAGAAGAGATTTTTGATACTTCTGAATTTGTAGCAAGATTCAAGGTCGGTAGAAATACCGTGGTTGAAACGCCATGTTTCAGAGCGTCCGGAATTATGTCGTATGACTCAAAAACAGTCGAGACGATAAGAACGTTCGCCGCAGAGGAACTAAAAAAGACACACCAGGAGAAACGTATAGAGTGTGACTCGCGTATGCGCGCCGTAATCATAGGTACGACGATAATGACGATGACGTCGATGACTAGTGAGATGAGGATAGTAAGATATATTAAGAATAAGGTTTCGTCATTCCTATCTTCCAGAAACTTCAAAACTTCTGAAATACCTTACATAAATGAGGTGATAACAAAGACGAACAACGCGTATAACCTAACTGCGAGCAAGATAGGTGAAATAAAGATTGCGCCAGCGAACGTAATCTACGAGTTACTCGTTAGCAATCCAGATGTACTGAAGGTATTCGGTATAAAAGAGAAGAAAATAACGGCTAGTCCCTTGAGCGTACCTACAGAGGACGCGAATGTATTCAAGAACACAAAGAAACTCTTAGAGACACTAGAGGAGTCCCTATTCGAAAGAGGTATCGTCATAACGCTCTTTAAAAGAAAAAAGACGCTTATCCCTAGAACGTCATTCCTGTCGTCAGACCCAACACTAGAAAGCGACGCTATGTTAGACTTTATGATAGCCGTGGATGCCACACACAAACGCGGGGGATCATTTAGAACGGCATATACTACCGATGGACTAATAATCGAGTCGGATAACAAGTTCATGCACTTACGCGAGTTGTCCGGAGTCTACACGCCATACGTCATAACAACGGAAGAAGATGAGATAATATCTAACCACGTTGTTAGTAACCGTACACTCATTTATACGACAAGTACGGGAAAAGACACCGTATTAAACCTACTCGACCTTGTAGACATGTCAAAAAGGAGAGTGAAAATACCTGTCTTAGTAAAGGTTGACGCGCAACCGTACGGTGGATTTGATATTCGCGTTCTAAACAGAGACGTTGTGATGACTCCTATATGTAGTAAAACTGCGAAGCCACTATCACCTGCAATGAGAGTAACACTACTGCCTGATAACACCTTAGAAGTGTCAGAAGCACATGTACCGAATAGCGAAGTATTCGATAATCTACCGGATTTCGACTATCGCTATAGCGTCATAAAGAGAAGTGGAGATACATACGCGGCGATACTTAAGAAGTTAGATGGTCCAGGGTATAATAGAGTCGTACTCAAGAATGGTAAACTAAAGTCATTTCCAAGAAGAGTACTTAACGACATAAAGATAGTTTATAGAAGGGACGGTAATGACATTGTCCTGAATATGGAGAGCCCATACTTGCTAGACACACTAAAAGGAGATATAAATGAAATTTAAAAGACTGAGTGATAATAGGTTCGAATTAGATAGGGACATAAGTCCCCTAATGGATGCGACTAACGAAGCCGTGAGTAGGGCATTGAATGTAGAGATCGGTGACGGACTACCAGTGTCTATATCTATAAGGCAGTTAGTACTATATAAAATAGCCAGCGAGTTCGTAACTCTAGAGAGTGTCGTTAAAGGGATACCATATACCGTATTCATAAAACACAACGGAGAGATGCTAGAAGCAAACATCGCGCAACTACCGAATGGAGATACGGTCTACGCAATAAACTGAGCAATAGCTACACTAGGTACCTCGCGGTACCTAGTGTGTTATTGTTTTTTCTTTAAAGGATAATTCAATGCAGGTGGAGCATTGTAGAAAAAGAGTATGCGAGCGAGTCTGGAGACTATTGTAGGAGGTCTCCGCTACGAAAGAGGGCAAAACGTATAACTCGCTCAATATAAAGAGTGTTTCCATTGAAAATAAATTGAAGGACAATAGAATGTACGGAAATAACATAATAAAACTATTTGAAGACTATGTGGAAAACCCTATAAACTATACAAAGTTATATAAGGACCTTAAGGGTCATACGTTAAAATGGATGTATAGATCGAAAGACCATATAGAGTTTATGTCATCTAATCTCATAGGTGTACATACTGTAAAGTACACGATAGATGATGAAAATGACTTCTTCTCTATATTCGATATAGATAAGATAAGTATAAAGAAAGATATAGATAGTCTAAAGGATATTAATCCAGCATGGAAAGTATCATCTAACCCTAGATACCTAACGGTAATGTATGTAATACATAAGGCGCTATCGGACAAAGCTAGTAAAGACTTAAAACATGACAAGCACCTACAGGAGAAATTAATAAAAGAAATAAACCTTATATTCTCTATACAGGTCTATACTAGTTTGATGGTGACGTACTACAGATACGCACTAGATGAGAACATTGCAAGTACCGTGTTCGAAAATTTACCATATAGGTTTATTCTTAAGAAAGAGGGATCCTGGAAGAGAACGTTTGATTATTTCTCTCAGTATGTATTACCGAAAGGAACCCATGAAAAGAAGTTAGTTAGATTCCACACGAAAGACGCTATGGACGTAACTGCAGATATGCAAGGTAAAATAAGAAGTACGGTTATAGAACTAACACGAGTCGTCCATAATACGATAGACGCTCACAACGCTAGAGAGTCTAGGGGTAACCTAACGTTAAACGAAGAGGGTGAGGAGGAGTTACTAGACGTTATTAACGGAAATAAGGTCTATCATAATGCATTAACAGACATCATATATAGAGAGAATGAGTTTGTTAAGAAGGACTATGTTGGTATGATGAAAGAACTATACCCTAACCTCTATGAGAAGGAATTACTATTCACACTATCTCACATGTCTAAGAATTACCTTAAACATAAAAAGGAGATAGATGATCTCATAGAGGACTGCCTTAATGCGAACATAAAATACCTATATAGAAGTAAACTCTATCCTCCTTACGATAAGAACGTTATTGACGTTATACGGTTCCTAAGAGGATTCTGGATAAACAGTAAGGTGAACGATGAATATAACGTGAGGTTTAAGAAGAACTGTAAGTCATATGTAAGAATGGCCACAGGTAAGAAGACCGAAAGAGTCATAGCGACAGTAGTGATAGCTGTGGCGATATATTTCATGCTCATGGCTATAGATAACAGTAGAAGAAAATAACGTCTAGTGCCGTTTTCGGCACTAGATGTGTTCTCATTTTTTTTTACTTATATATTATATATTCGGTTAAACTAGATTATGACCTTAATGGTTTGGTACTATAGCGATATGGTACGACTCTCTATATGCTTTCATGGGTGTATAGAATAATAATAAAGGAGTAAACATGAAAAATAAAAATAAAACTAGAAAATCGACTCCGACAAAAACAACGACCATAATCCCCGTCGGAGAGGCGTACACCGACAGAGATGTGTACGTAGAGTCTCTACGTACATTGGAAAAACGCGAGTCGCTTCGTCTCGCGAGACTGTTGGAAGAGTTGCTAGGAGAGGCATGCCTCTCCGCGTCAGCGCGCGCATGGAGAGGAATAAGCGCAGCGAAGGCTGCGTTCGAGAGCGCAGTTAGAGGTGATCCGCGCGCTGAATTCGTTGATATCGATGCGACGGGATCGGAAGATCCCGTCGCATCGATAAAACGTTTGAGAGAAAGCCTACAGAGAAAAGGAGATGAAAGTCTAAACAATTTGAAGAAAAAAATAGACGTTATAGACGCTGAAACCTCAGACCCTGACACAGTAGAGCCGTGTGTACCATCCGGTACACACGAACTAAAACCTAAACAGACACGAACAGTTAATGTGGTTCGTGGCGGAGGGCTAGACCTCTCTGCGCTTCGTCGCGCGAGAACATAACACCATACACGTACGTTTAAACGTACGTGTATGGTGTGGTCTTTTTTTTTAGTCATCGTATATTTCGTACGAGATATCTGTGCTCTTCACTTCCGTAGTATCATCGTCTAAGACCTCTAATAACCTCTCCTCAAATTCAGACTTAACTGTATCTGATATAGCGTCTGATGCTGCGTTTACTAATCTCTGTGACATTGTTCCTCTTCCCAACCTAGTCATAACTTCGTGTTTACTTTTTAAGCTATCGAAGTTAACAGGTATTTTCTCTAACATTTCATGTGGCGTCTTGTGTATTATTCCGGGTATCGTGGCCACCACTACGCCATCCTTAACTATATCTACCGGAGACTTTGGACCTCCCGCGTACGATATAAATCTCCCTATCAGGTACATGTTATCATTAGTAATAGGTACCTCACCTAAAAACACCGGTTCAAATAATTCCTTATAAACATCATAAGGCATGCGTTTATTCGGTACTGCGGCGAGTGCTGAATATACCTTCTCTATGGTCTTTTCAGCTTGCGCGTACTCCTGTCTCTTTATCCTGTTCACTTCTTCTTCTAACGGATTACCCATCTCTACTCCTATTTGTATAGTCTGATATTTTTATTAAACATCTCAATTTTATTACTGACGACAGAGACGGAACGGTCTAATGTGTAACCATCTCCCGTCTCTATAAGTATACCTACTGAATAAAAACTATTATCCTCCGTCGTTAGATTAACAGTAACTGTAACGTCTGTGAAGTAGTTAGAATATAGCTCTACGAGCTCTCTCTTTATCGCCATACCTAAGTCTTCGTCCGTAGGTTCATGTATAGACATAAGATAGTCAAGACTAGCTACGTTCTTAAAGAAATGACTTTGGCTCTTCCTAGACGCCAAGAAATATTCATATAGTTTTGTCATTATAGATAGCTTATCGTCTATAGAACCCGCTATTGTCAGTGTCGGTAACATATTGCTCCTTTACGTGTACTCAACAAAACTATTCTTTACGACTAAAAGTATTATTGAATAAGGAAGGTAACACGTGAAGAAAGTAAGAATATTTAACATAACAGACATACATTTAGGACATAATAATACCCCTACTAAAACAATAGTTAATAATATCTATACGTACTTTAAAGATAACGTTAAGTTTTTACTCAGTGCTGACATAGTAACAATATCCGGAGATTACTTCCATAAGCTACTATCGAGTGTATCTGACGATTACAAATTAGGGATCGAGTGTTTATTGTTTATAGCTAAGTTTTGCGATAAGCACGGAATAATACTTAGAGTACTAGAAGGAACACCATCGCACGATGTGAATCAGTTGGCAACATTTAGTAAGACACTGGAAGCATTTCAGATAACGTTAGACTTTAAGTATATCGACATTCTAACCGTAGAGTATATGGAAGCATTCGACATGCACATACTTTATGTTCCTGACGAGGTATCCACAAATGCGGTTGAGACGCAGGATAAGATACGTGATATGATGGGCAATATGAGCCTAACGAAAGTTGACCATATCGTTATGCATGGTCAATTCCATTATCACCTACCTATATTTTCTCAACACAGTTTTGATGAGGATTTCTTTTTAGGTATAACGGATAACTATATTGTTAATGGACATATACACATATTTAGCACATTTAATAGGATTATTACGCCAGGCAGCTTCGATAGGCTAACACATAACGAAGAGGGTAAGAAGGGAGGCATCTTTATTTCTTACGACGGATACGGAGGAAAGGAATATATATTTATAGAGAACAAACACGCTATGTCATATGTGACGCTTAGATACAAGCATACTGAACCAGATATTATAGTAAAGGACATAATGAGCTTAAGGTTGCGTGACGGTTCACACGTAAGGGTACTGACTGAAGCTACGTCAGATAGATCAATTCGTTCAACGCTTAAGACCATGTTTCCAAACTATACAATTAAGGTAGAGACAAGAAAGGCAGAAGAGGAGACGTCATTGACAGATACGTTAACCCTAACGTTTAAAGAGTTACATATAACAAGAGACAACATAATGTCATTAGTTAAGAGCAGATTAGGTGATAAATTCGAGACCGTTGAGGCGGACTTATGTAAATTCATATAGGAGACAAGATGATAAAAGAGTTACTGGATGAGAGGACAACGGGTTCTTACGGACTATCTGTGGGGACCTCTATTGTTATGGAAACGCTATTTGGGTCAGACCATTTGGTTTATAAGAAAGACAGGGTAATAGAGCGTATGGACTATAGGCCATACAGTTATATGTATATAAACCTATATACTATCGTTAGAAACATATTATCGTCCGCTGACAAAACGACAGCGGACCTAATAAACAAGTCCTCTTATAGAACTATACTAGAGGTTATATATACAGAAGTAGAAATAATAGAGTCTCTATTGCACGGTTCTGGTGTAGAGCCCGTATGGTATATGTTCGATTACTCTAAGGGTCTGATAGAGATAAAGAATGTATCTACAAAGGCGTCAAAACTATTTCTACTAACGAAAGATGTGCTAGAATACGATAAGGATGAATTTAGCGCTATATGTACAAATTACATACGAGGCGGTATTAAGTTAACAGACTGTAAAGATAAACGCGTAATAATGAACACACACATAACGCAGGACCTGTTAAACCATAAATATACGAATACTCTTGTTAACGTAGAATCTGTAACAGGCGCGGTTATCACAAAGATGAATTTCAATAAGAAATATCCAAAATCTGCAGCATACGACAAAAAGAGACTTCCGTTTAATGAAGTAATATTACGGATGGTTGGAGATGGTCTACTTATACGTCAAGCGTTTAAGACAAAAGAGTTCGATTCCAGAAAGATTGTCGGTAGATTAGCAGATGAGTTTAACTGGACGCCCTTAACTAGTGAGGATACGGTTATAAGAAATATACGGTCTGACGCTGATGGTAGAGATATGTACAACGCGGTGAAATTGAAACTTATCTACAAATAAGAATGAAGATATATTATATACATGAGAGTTCTACTCTAAAAAAAACAAAGGAGCTATAATGCAGATGAGGTATAAAAACGCCTTAGATACTAGACCACTACAACTAGTGGTAGAGCAGGGCGACGAGAGCCTAACGTTCACTATGACGTCAACACTAGATAAGAGCAAAAAGTACGACTTAGGTAGCGAGGAACAATTCGCTATGACAACGGCGTACATAAATTCGAAGGGTGAAAAGTACCAAGAAGAGCTCTTCGAGATGTTTAAAGAACTATACGACATAACTACGGAACTATATGAGGACGTAACGTACTTATTTAAAAATAAGATAAATGAGGTAATAAATCATTTTGATTATGACGATATGCGTATGTTTACAGAAGAATATCCGGTGAAACCCCCTACGTCACTCATAGAAGAGTTCGATTCCGTTAAAGAAGAGGATAACATAGGCACGAGAATACAGACTTACACTAGAAGCCAGTATCTTGACCTATGTGCGTTAACCATCCTCTTTAAGGTGTGTGTAGGTCCTATAGGTAGTTTTTACATAAACAACCCCAGTGTTGTTCTTAAAACGGCCAAGGAGCACTCGCTGGTAATGTTGTTGTTATCCAGAGACAGTTGGTTAAGAGATCACCATACGACAAAAAAGCTTCTAGGTAGCTTCGAAGCTATCGTTGAGAATAGCATACGCTCTACTAAGGACAAGGCGATAATCCTATCTAAGGGAATATCCAAGGATGAGTTAGGTATCTATATGTTAGGGCTCGTTTACATAAAACTCATACCTGTTTCTATAGTTACTCGTGACACAAACTCAGCGAACCTAATAACCTTTATATATAGCTCTACTATAAAGAATATAAAGGCTAAGCAAAACGTCATGGAGAAGGCTCCGTTACCGGACGACTCTAGTCTACCGGAGTCAGCTATGGAGATTCTGCGCATGACATCAGACGAGATGGTAGGACACGTCGAAGAGTTTAAGCTGTGGGTATCTGACCCATTATACATCTTCAGGACATACGGGTTAGAAGATACAGATAACGTCTATGATAAGGTAAGCGCGGTTGTAGACAAGATTATCGACGCTAAACAAATAGACCACAATATGGTAATGATTTGCGGGTGGGTTTTATCTATAACGCCTATAAAAGATGATAGATCAATCGGTTTCATACGCCCAGAAGCGTTAAAACATTTTGGACTACCAGAAATAGGCAGCGTTATGAAGGCTGTATATATGGTTCTATACTATATAGATTTTAAAGATATAGCCGAGTTAGTGATATCTACAAAACTAGAGACACAAATAACAAGACCAAACGAAGGGAGGGCACATGTAACAAAAGAGACGAAGGCTAAGTTAGAAGAGTACTATAGTCTAAACACAACGGTAGAACACTCGGTGAGTAATTTGCTCGTAAAGAGCATAAATGAGTTATCGAACGCGATAGCGTCAGAAGATTATAGGACCGCGTTGCCGGAAGAGATCAGGTGGAGCTCGTCTGAACTTATAGAGTATAAGACAGACCTAAGAGAGAGATTAGCTAGAATGTTATTAGCGTTATTTAAAATAGGGGAAAAACATGTTTAATGATTTTGATTTAGAATACACCATAGCGAGCCTTAAACTAATACCGGTTGTACATAAACACGGTATGGTACAAAGAAGGAATAGACTAAGAGCTGACGGTAGCGATATAACTACGTTACAAAATATGGTAGATGAGGGAGGCGTGCATACCGGTAAACTAACCAGGAAACTTCCTAATATTTACACTATGGGTCTTGAGGCAGACATCGGAAGAATCGGAATCGAAGGAGGTTGGGGCAGCGAACGTTTCGCTTTCGTGCTAGAGCTAAGGGTAGAAGAGCTCGACCATCAGACGGGTGAGGTCATAAACACATTTGTAGAGTTCATTCAAGGTTACACGAACTACGACGGTGCCGACAAGATTAGAGACGATGTTGAAATCGATAGAGATATGATATTCACAATAAACTCTATCGCGACAGCAAAGTTAGTGAATAGTAGACGTACCGGAGTAAAAGCGCTAGTACCTAAAGATGCATACAACGTTATGTGCGACCCAAACGGCTCAGCAAAATTAGTGCACGACGAGAACCTGTTCAAGATTTTGAGACCTACCGACATCGTAGGAACACTCGCGACGGAAGAGACATTTGGAGATGACATACCTATAACGTCGTTATCAAATACGGTGACATCAAACCTCATCGTACCGTCAGACATTCAGAACAAGATAGGAAGTAGGAAACTATCTACGATTCTCAATGCCGGTATCGCTGTTTCAGCTAAGACTAGAGGCACTGGACGACATAAATATCTAGATAGGATAACTGAACTATCCGGAGACGTAGGTGATGCGGACTACTCCGACTCATACTTTATGAATAAGCTATTCGATCACCGTAGTAGATACACAGTAGAGTTTACTGCAGATGACCTAGCAGATATCGACAGTGAATATTTAGACGATACAGACATGCCAGATGTGAGCGTATCTGACGTTACATTAAAAGCTGAGGACGCTAGGAAGAACGGTGTGCTATACTCAGATATGGATCTTGAAGACATAAAGAAACCTATCGAAGAGGCCAGAATAGCATCTATAGTAGCGGAAGAACTCAGCGCAATTATTTTTGACAGAAGAGTTAATATGTGTTCGTTTACTATATCGACAACGGCAGGTTCTAGAAGACCCGTCTTTCACTGGGTCTTACTCGAGAGTCTGATTAGTATCGTTGACATAGCGAGCGCTGGTATCGCGATAGAAGACGAGTTCAAACAGTACGTACTACCAAAGATAACAGATGGCGGTAGACAGTCTGTAGAGTTACTAGTACACATAGACACACTTTCGATAAGTCGCGTAGCTATTTCCATAGACGGTGATTACTTCGCTACATTCGAACTACCTATTTACGCTAACTCATTATTCGATGGGAACATCGTTAACGAGTCTAAGGTAGAGTCTGAGTTATCCTCATGGGAAACTCTAATAGATTTAACAATTTAAAAAAAAAGGATTTAAATGGACGTCATTAAACTATATAAGGATATCCTAGCTAGTTTCGGTTTGGACGCTAGTACAGGATTTGTAAAACGCGGAGGAGACGATGTACTAATCAAAGGTAAGAAACTAGCGCTCCCAACGAAGGAGGTCGTAGAAGACCTCTACTTCCTTAACGGGAATGACGAGTACGAAGAGAGATACCATATCTTCAATCCTATATACGAAAACCTCGTAGGTAAGGATAGTGTAGCTACGATGTATCTTAAGAAGTACATTGAACATCGCACAAACTTTATGTTCCATACAGTAGGTAAACTCCTTCTAGAGTTATACGTAAGGAACCCGAAAGACATCGGGAGTAGACTAAGAGATTTCATGATACTTATGGAGTCTGCTAAGTCTGGTAAGGTAAAGAAGGTCGTAGATGATGCTGTCCTAAAAGAATGGAAGAAGATTGGTAACGAACTCTTCAAAGACAAGAAGTATAAGCTTATCAGTATGTACCTACAGAAGAGTGTCGTCAAAGAGGGGGAGAAATTTTATAGGGGAATGGTTATTGATTCTCCTATTATGGAGGCTATAAAAGAAGGAGAGCTAGACTTTGGTAGTAAACCAAATAACGTGATCAAAATACTTGTTACGTTTATGACAGGATTGATCGATAAAGATAACGATAGTACTATCGCGATATCATCGGATCAGTCTAGTCCTACATTTATGGTTCTACTTAAAACATGGCATCGTGTAAGTACGGAATTCAACAAACTTCTCAAACAGCTAAGTATCATAGATGATGAGGTCTGTAAATCGTTAGAGGTTACTCTAAAGTATGATTTAACATCTATGGCGCTTTCAGATTATGCGGACGAAGCTAAAAGACTACCGTACGAATCTAGTGACGGAGTTATTGTTGAGAAAGAAGAGAAGAAGGAACGTTCTGAACCTACTAGAAGCAGGAGGAGAAGCGATCTTTACGAAGGCGAAGAGGAAGACGATGCTGATAGCGTAGATGATGTTCTAGATTTCATCGCGCAAAAAGGTAGCTCTGGAGATATCGAGGCAGACATCGAGGAGGCATATGAACCGGTACGAAACTCACGAAGGAGAACTGGCACAAAGGTAAGACCAGAGCGGAAGTCGCTTAGCTCTGGAACGCGTTCCAGAAAAGGTAGACGCAGAGGAAGAAGTATTAGGGAAGAAGACGATTACGATGATAGACGCAGTAGTAGGAGAGGAAGTAGGCGTTCTAGAGAAGAGCCTCGTAGACTATCTAGAGAACAACGTAAACTAATAGAGAGTTTTGAAGAGGATAGAGAGACAGGATTACTGTGGGACTACAGAATTGACTTACTCTTTGATGACGAAACGTTTGAATATATCGATCCAGACACAATGAGACCGGTTCATCCGGAAGAGGTAGAAGAACTTCTGGAGGAGTACGCGTACGAACTAGAACAGGAAGAACGCAGATCGTCTAGGAGACGAAACGATGTTCCGTTCGATGGTCCGTTCGATGAAGAACCTAGAAGAAGAAGAAGATCGAGACGTAGGTGAATAAACAAGGAGGTTAGGCCTCCTTGTCGTTAACCTCTATTTTCTTTTGTCGATATATTATATAGTAGAAATTAATTAGCGAAGCTAGATTAATTGTGTAATTTTTAAAGGAGTTCACATGGAGTTTGTAGACATAGACAAATTAACGTTTAAAGAGGCTAAAGAGATAGTTGGATTAGATAGGAGATTCTTGGGTTTCTCAGGACTAGCGAACTTCGGGACACAGGTATCTTCATCAAGATATGTAATGTTTTTCGGTTTCCTAACGCAATACGTCCCTCTTAGGGCGTCTGAACCGCCAATAGCGCTGACTGGACTAGAAAGAGAGTTCGGAAAAACACTTTTCAACCGGAGAGTGGAAAATGACTCAACTGTACTAGGTATGGTTAGTCGATATAATGGTAAGTCTGGAGATAGTGTAATAGATGAAGTAGAGACATTCGTTCTGGTGCTTGATCACGAACATAATGAACTTGATTTTGTTAACATCCCTAAACATGAGAAACACTCTCCGAAGTTCGGGTATGAGCTAACAGAGACAGAAGAGTTATTAAACTGCGAGTATGGAGATCTACTACCCGGAGGAACTGTATTGGCGCGAACACCGTCCGATAAAGGTAATGACGATGTATCGTTTAGTGTTAATGCAATAGGCGCGCTGGTATCTGATAAACGCGTCGGTGAGGACGCGATTATAGTATCTGAATCCTTCGCTAAGAAGTGTTCATTCTCTACATACCAAACATTCAAATTCTCAACAGGTATGAAATCTATACCTGTAAATATCTTCGGCGATGACGATAACTACAAAGTTATAAAAGACATCGGAGAGACGCTGGACGATACAATACTATTCGCAACTCGTAAAGCAGCCGTGGACGATAACGTAATGTTATATCCAGCGTTGTTCAGCACAAAACACCTACAGTGTGTAGACGTGATGTTCGATACTGTCTACAATACTAACAAGGCACGAGGGAAGATAGTTGATATAAAAGTAATACGATCAGAACGACAACGGAAGGTAGCTGTATATACAGGAATATACGACCAATTAGATAGGTACGCAGACTCATATAGATTATTTATGCGTACGTTTATACGCGACGTGGAAAATCTTAAACGTATGTATCCCGACGTTAAACTTAGTAGGAAGTTACACGCAGAGATGGTGCATTATAGATTATTGTTAGATGAAAAGACAGTGAACTATGAGAACAAAGACCCGTTGGATCTTTACCACATAGAAGTAACTGTAGAATTTAAACATTCACTTAGAAATGGTATGAAAGTAGCTGGTAAATACGGTAATAAAGCTATTGTATCTGGAGTCATACCTGACGCGGATATGCCTATAACGTCGTACGGCATGAGAGTTGACTATATAATGGATATGAAGTCCACAGCCGGTCGTATGAACCCCGGAGTACCGTCCGAAGGCTCTGTTGGCAACATATCTAGGGAGACAAAGTTTAAGATAGTCGATAAGCTAGATAGCATATTTGGCGTATCAAAAAAACCTAAGGAACTAGAGAAACGATTATTGAAAAATACAGACGTTCTGTATGACATATATGATATAATCTTAGGACTCGTAAAGATGGTGAGCGAAGAACAATACAGATATTACACAGAGAACTCTCTAGAGGACAAAATAGAGATAATCTGTGAGACGTATTTCAAAGAACTCTACTTACTTATCCCGATGGATGGAGACTATGAGTCTATAGAAGGAATACTGTATGAGCTATTTAACAGTGAGTACGCTCCGACTATAGAGCCTATAACATACACTATAGACGGAACTGAGACCACTACGGAAGAACCCGTAGAGTTATTATGTTCTCCGTTAATGGTTCTTAGTAAGATAGCCGACACTTGGTTAGCTACGTCGACAGCCAAAGTGAACCACTACGGTATACCTATATCTACGAGTAGAGAGAATAGACCAAGACAACCGTATACACCTAACCCTGTGCGTACAGGAGAAGCAGAGTCGAGGCTCATTAACGCGTACGTAGGTCCTGTTGGCATGGCGACGTTAAGAAATAGGTCCGTATCTGTAGACACACATAGATTATGCTACTCTACTATTATGACGTGTGATGATCCGGCTAACATTGAAAGACTAGTGCCGGAAGAGTATGGTTTCCCTAATGATAAACCTGTAGAGATATTTAACTCTATACTAGAGGTTGGAGGTGTAGGTACTGAATATAAAGAAGACCTATCTGACATATATGAGGAGGATTAATGAGGATTAAGGATGTACTGAATAACGAAAAGTTATTCAGTGAGGAGAGATTTATAGACGTCGAATTCGAAGATGAGGTATCCATTGAGATGACGGGACCAGATATAGAGTTAATGTCTTATCTATTCACGCTATTAGAAGAGTCGCCATATGACTTACCTATCGTTTCCAAGTACTGTCCCGTTAACTACTATGTTAGTGACGCACCAAGTTCTGGAACGATGACGGATACGTTTAGTAGTATTATGGAAGACATTATTGTCGAGATAGGGATATCGAACCCTGACCTGCAGGAGATAATGATAGACCACGCCAGAATTATGTTCGATATAGATAACGACATATTCAACGACCTTTACGGAGACTCCGCTAACTATGTATATGGATTCGGTACGAAAGATATCTTAGAGATATCGAGGCACGAAAAGGTGCTTGCGATACGAAAGAAGTTGGACGAGGATGTGAGTTATGCGGCTATTAAAGAAGCCTACGATGAGATAACCAAACTAATCTATAGCGACGAGATAAGTAGCGGAAATGGGTTAAAGAAACTGTTCATCACGAAAATCGGTAAACAAGCTCAGATACTACAGATGATAGGATTAAGAGGGTACTGTAGTGAGATAGACTCTACAATCTTTAAGTATCCTGTAACAGACTCGTTCAGTAGTGGTATGCGTACGCTTTACGATATCGGTGTAGAAAGCAGGACATCAGCGTTCTCTCTCGTATCATCTACAGAGAGCATTAAGAAATCTGAGACACTTAGTAGGAAATTACAGCTTTCCGGAGTATATCTAGAACGACTATATCCTGGAGACTGTGGTACTGATGGATACGTGGAGTGGGAAGTAAAACCACCTACATCCGAATACCAAGGGGACTTACGTAACCTTGTCGGTACGTATCATAAAGTTAATATACTGGAGAAAGAGTGGAAACCTATTAAACGGACAGATACGCATCTTGTTGGTAAGCGTATTCTCATACGTTCGGCATCTAGGTGTAAACTTAAGGATAAACACGGTGTCTGTAGTACATGTTTCGGAGACCTATCCTTTAACGTACCGTTTAAAGCGAACGTTGGTCAGTTAGCGTCCACAACCTTATCGCAGGCAGCGTCTCAGGCGTTATTATCAACGAAACACCTTGTCGGTTCAGCGGGTACGAATAGTATTATCCTAGATACTAGTACGGATAAGATCTTTTATGAGAAACAGGGTACGTTCTTCATACACCAAGCTCTTATGAAGACATTCGACGAAATAGAACTAATATTCAATGCCGCAGATGTGCGCGACATGCTTAGCGTAACGAGTACATCGATGCTGAATAAAATAGACTTCACGAAGTTAACGAATATTAAGGTTGTGGATGTATTATTGAGAACAGGAGATAACTACGACGCTGTTACATGTCCGATTAAGTTTAACGGAAGGTCTGGTTCTCTTACTAAACGCGTGATACAGAATTGTATTAAAGGTAAGTACACACTTGTTGATAATAAGGTACACATTGTTGTCACTCCTGATATAGTTAGGTCTGGTATTATAGAACTAGAGGATAAGAACTTCTCATTCTTCGAACTCGTAAAAGAGCTAGAAAACCTAATAGAGAAGAGAACCATCCTAAAGGGAGGAGTTAGTAGAACTACAATAGATGAGTTAGTGAGAGAAGTATTCGACCTTGTAAATAAGAAGTTGAGTATTAACATAGCTAATATTACATCGATGCTGTATACATATATGACGAAAGATCTACCGAGCGGTAATTTCGATCTAGGTAGAAACCACACGAGCGATAGGCCGGAACTGGTATCTCTCGCAAATAGTATTAACAACAGGAGCGCGTCAGCTAGTTTCCTATACGATGGAGGAAGTAAAAAGATAGCTTCTGCGGACTTATTCAAAGACACGGATAAACCATCTCACATATATGACGTATTGTTCTACCCGAAAGAACGTATAGCGGAGTATAAAAAGAGAGAGGAGTACTATCAGAATTATAAAGATAAACTTAGGTAATCAGTAGGTTGGGTACGCCCAACCTACTGCGCAAAACTTTATATCGCTATATTATATACGCGTATAAACTAGATGTGCCGTAAGGCTAACTAAATTAAAACAAAAAGGATAAGAGATGTTAGATTTGATACAAACAGATTTCATAGAGGCCATGAAACGGTCTAGCGAGGCAAAAACGACCTTAGGGTCAGTTAAGTTAGATATCGTTAGGCCGGACAATGAAGGACTTACTGGGCAAAAAATAACTCGACAAGGCGTGCATGCCGTTGTGTATAAGCGGGAGTACGACCGCGTGAAAGATGAGCTATCGAAGCTTAAGGCCGCGTATAGTGACTTAAGCGAACGGCATGATCGTTTGCGTGTAGTGACAACAGAGCGCTCGCACAGCGCTAGAGTAGTGAGCACTACATACACCATCGAAGAGTCTGTGACGTCAAGCGAGGCCTTACTTGTATACAGGCATTTTGGGTTCCCGGTCGAACACGAAAGCGGTAAGATCACTATAGACACAAGTTTCTCTGCGTTATTAGAACTAAACATGGAGTTGTACGATAACCCTATACACGCGCGGTTAATAGAAAACTGGGGAGACAACAGTACTGAGGATTAATCCTCAGTACTGTATATTTTTTTTTCTAAACTTCTTCTAATGCCTGTAAAATGACCTTAAGGTATCCGTCAACTGCGGTTAGCGTTCTAGTTCTGGATGCCGCTATAGATGTAATTGCAGTAGTAAACACATTATAAAAACCAATATTCTCCCAAGTTAACTTATCACTAAC
>Ga0256828_1000106_pt1 | contig 54325 bp, 52 predicted proteins | sample CV88metaG_FD_185993 | JGI IMG/M metagenome (GOLD analysis project Ga0256828, IMG submission 185993) | Hydrothermal vent microbial communities from East Pacific Rise, Pacific Ocean - CV88 | ecosystem: Environmental > Aquatic > Marine > Hydrothermal vents | place: Pacific Ocean: East Pacific Rise...
ATGTAGGGTTGGCTTCAGCCCAATGCCAATGAATTAAGAAAAAAGGTATAATATCAAAATGAAAAAAAACACTAAAAATAATAGCTAGATTAAGAAGAAAGATAAATAAAAAAGAGACAAAAGCAAAATATAAAATAGGTATAAAAAGTTTTACAAGAAAAGGAAAAATGAGCTTTGTAGATTTGGTTTTGTTTATGCTGAATATGGTAAACAAAACAATGCAAAAAGAGCTAAACGATTTTATAGAAATAATTAAAAAAGAGCCAATAAAATATAAGAAGAGTGCAATGAGTAAAGCAAGAGTAAAAATAAGTCCTGAACTATTTATAGATTTAAATGAGGGAATGTTAGAAGATATATATAGTGATAAAGAGGAGATAAAACTCGATTATGGATTTAGAATAATTGGGGTAGATGGTTCAACGATAGCATTGCCAAATATGGATATACTCAAAGATAAAAAACAGAGTGAAAATATCAAAGAGATATATGGAAAAGCAAGTAACCAAAAGGGAGAACATGGGGCGACTTCCAAGATTTCAATTATGTATGATTTAGAGAATAAATTTGTATTAGATGGTATTATGAACACTCTTCATTCAAGTGAAAGATTTATGGCAATCGAACATATAGATAAATTGATTGAACTCAAAAAAAATATAAAAGCAAAATATAGAGATTTACTGATTTATGATAGAGGATACCCATCATTTGGTTTTATCAAATACCACTATACTCGTGGTTTGGACTTTTTGATAAGGGTAGATGGGAAATCATCTTTTAAAGAGGTTCAGCAATTTACACGGAGTAAAAAGGTTGATGAGATAATAGAATTAGAGGTTACAAAATATACTATATCTAGTCTATTAAAAGAGAAACAACACCCAAATATTAAAGCCTTAGCACAAGAGTTAAAAGTGGGTGATAAGATGAAAGTAAGAGCAATAAAAGTCATACTTCCAAATGGAACAGTTGAAGTATTATTAACCTCTCTTTTATCACAAAAAGAGTATCCAAGAGAGATATTTAAAGAGCTATATTTTAAAAGATGGGGAGTAGAAATCGGTTTTGATGTTATAAAAAATATTTTCAATTTAGAGAATTTTACAGGCTTAACACAGATAGCTATTAACCAAGATTTCTATGCCACAATTTTAACAAATAATCTCTGTTCACTTATTTTAAATGATGTAATGGAAGAGAAAGTATCTCTCTACAATGCTTCAAAAAAGAGGAAATATCTATACCAAATTAATAGAAGTTTTGCTATTGGTTCTATGAAACATAAACTAGTTTTACTATTGCAAAAAAATGTTCGAGAAGAGAAAATATATCAGATGATTGAGGATGAGATTATGGATAATTTAGTACCCATAAAACCCCATAGGAGTTTTGAGAGGAAGAAGTATTCCTCTACCAAATTTCCTGTTGCTAAAAAGGCTAGTTTTTAGATGGTTTGGGGCTTAATTCATTGGCATTGGGCTAGAGCTACCATTTGAGGCATATGAAGAACAGGAATCTCTACATCTCTACCCATAACTTTGCTTACATCATCTTGATATGTATCCATTTTGAGATGACATAGTGGACAAGGAGTCACCACCATATCGGCATTATTATCAACTGCATCAAGAATGTTGTGATATTGTCTCATGAAAAGTGGTGATTCATGACATGGTACTTAACATTGAACACGATAATTTTAAGTATTATATTCCATTTTTTTTAAACAACTTTGATATAATATTCAGTTAACTATACTTTCAAGGAATTTTAATATGGATGATTTTAACATAACAAGTAATAAAACAGTTTTATTAATATTTTTTTTATTGGGCTTTGTATTTATCACTATCCCATGGTTAGACATTCATATTTCTAATTATATTGATGTAGCAAAAATTCCATTTATATTAAAAGTAATAATTACTATCATAGGTTTAATATTTTGGATATTGGGTTTTATATATACAAAAAGAGATTTAATGGATAAAGAAGTGAATAAAAAGGTTGCCCAAAAAAACAAATCTAATAAAATAACTCATGAAATACAAAATAGTTTAGATAATGCTCTTGATAATGCTTTTATTGAAAAAGTGAAACTTTTTGGAATAGAAGAGATTGCAACGGATATAGGAAAACTATTACAAAACAATGATAACTGGATAATTAGTATTTTTGGAGAAGGAGGAATTGGTAAAACAGCATTAGCAAATGAAATTCTAATAAAGTATGGAATAGAAGCAGGTTTTACACGATTTGCATGGGTTTCGGCTAAACAGCAATGCTATACAAATTCTTTGGAATTAACAACAAATTCTCAAAATATAAAGTTACAGTGGTCAGATTTTGCAAAGCAAATCGCTGAACAGTTAGGAGTTTCCATAGGATATAGCAGTTCAGAATGGTTTGATGATTTAAAAACTGGAATACGCAAGTTACCCAAAAATGAAAAATGTTTAATAGTTATAGATAATTTAGAAACAATATCTGATACTGAAGTAATTGAGCTTGTTGATTCTACATTAGATAATAAAGGGCTTATTAATCCACATAAAATTATTATTACAACTAGAAAGTCTATTCAAAATAAGTCAATGAATATTGTTGAAAAAAATATTAAAGGTTTAAAGTCGGAAAATGCTTATGACTTTATCTATTATCTTGCTAAAGGAAGTGATGAGATATTAAACTCTAGCCATAAAGAACTTGAACCTATTTTGAAACTTACCGAGGGAAATCCTTTATTGATTAAATTAGCAGTTAATAGATTTTTAGTTAGTAAACGACCTTTAAGTGATGTATTGAATGAATTAAAAAACACACAACTAAAAGATTTTCTTTATATGAGGTCTTTGGAGGAGTTGCAAAAACTATGTGGTATTGAAGATACAAATAAGTTTATAAATGCTTTTTGTCCTACTCCATCAGGGGAATCATTAAGTATCGAAAATCTAAAAGAATATAGTGGAATTTCTAATGAAACAGATTTTTATAAGGTGGTTGAAGTCTCTTCACAACTATCTATTATTCGTGTATCAGGAGGATTACAAAATAGAAAATATTCAATACATAGTTTATTATGGAATTTTATATGTAATGAGAATAATTATTAAATTATGAATTTAAAAACAGAAAAACAAGCAATTAATACTTTTAGAAAATCTATAAGTAAATCTAAATATAAAAAAACTCCTATTAATGCTACAATAAAAGAACGCCTAAAAGAGATTGAAAATTCAAAAACAGTCAAAATTGAAACTCTTTTACAACCCTTGGATGATATATTAAACAATCCTAATATAGTCTTTCATGATTTGCTTCAAAAGTATATTTCTAAATTATCTGATATTATGATAAATAATGGGGGAGGTCATTTTTTTATTGCTTACATAGATAGATATATCTCATATTATAAAAAATTAGGATTACCAACTTTTGAACTTTATTTAACTAAATACAATTATCTTTCGTTAAATACTATAGAGTCAACAGAAAGAGAAAGCATTTTAACATTAGCATTAGATAAAATAACAACTAAAGAAGAAAAAATAAAAGCTTTAATAACTTTAACACAATATTATCAAGATGCAAGTGAATATGAAAAAACTTTAGAAACTTCAAATAAAGTTTTAAACTTAATTAAAAATAATAGTGAATTAGAAATATATAAATCAAAAATTCTTAATATTTTAGGTATGCACTACTATTATAAATTTGAATTTTCTATAGCAAAAAATTATTTACAAGAAACAGTTCGTTTAGATAAAAAAAATAAAAGTGAATTTATTACAGCTAACCATTATTTAGGGAGGATTAATCTAGCAGAGGGCAACCCTGCTCAAGCACTAGAATATTATATCAAGACATTAAATTATCAAGAGAAATATTTTTCTTCTAAAATTGGGGAAATGGCATACTCTCATCTTAGAATTGCAGAACTGTTAATATCTGTAAATCTTTTAAAATATGCTTTGGAACATTTAAATGAAAGTCAAAAATTGTTTGATTTAATTCATACATATAGCTCTCCTAAAATACACTTATATCTAGCATGGTCAGATTTATATATAAAAGAGAAAAAGTATGAAAAAGCTGAAAAATATCTTATTAAAGCTATAAATAGGTCTAAAGATATTGGTTTTCCAAGAGGAGAATTGTTAGCATATGAAAAGTTATTTTGGTTAAAAATCAAAAAAATACGCTTAATTTCAGCTTTAATTATATTTATCCAAGCAATGAACACTTGGAAAAAAGGAGAAATGAATAGAAATGGTGGTATAAAATTATTAATAATGTATATTGTTAAATTACCAACAACTTTTATTGATAAAATGAAAGGCTCTGCATATGGATTATTTTCTCGAAAACAAAAAGAAGGAACAGAAAAAATAACTTTTTGTCACTGTTCAATGGAGCATAAAAAATGAATTATTTTAGGATATTAATTAATTTATATGGATTTTTTGTAGTAACTTATATAGTCTTGTATTTATTTCAAATAAGATTAAATCTTGTTGAATTATTGAATAATATTATGCCTATACTATTGTTGCCTTCTATCTTTATTTTCATTATATCTATAAAAAATAAAAATTATGAAGTAATATTTTGGAGTACTTTTATAACGATTTTTTTATTAAGTAAATTTGGAGTCTATTTTTTGCCTATTAATAAAAAATGTCATAGTAATAATATGTCAATATTAACACATAATACAGCTCAACACTTATCAAAATGGGAAAATATTAATAATTTAATCAATAAATATAATCCTAATATTATTTTTTTACAAGAGTTAGAAAAAGATAAAGTTAAAAAATATTGGAATAAACTTTTAGATAAATATCCTTATCAAACTTCATTTTTTGATGATAATAAAACAATTGGTATGGGGATTTTAAGTAAATATCCAATAGTCAAAAACGAAAATTTTAAATTGGTTAAAGAAAGTCTTGTTTTTCAACAGAGAGTTGAAATTAAAATAGGTAATCAAATATTTAGTCTCTATAATATACATTTGACTTTTCCTTGGATAAAAAAAATCAAAGACCCCTTATTCTCAAAATTCCCTTGGTTGTTTTATGATGAAGAAATACGACATAAGGAGATAGAAGTATTACTTAAGAGAATTAAAAGTGATAAAAACCCAATAATTATGTCAGGTGATTTTAATTTTACAGACCGTTCTTTTGATTATCAAAAAATTTCTAATCTATTAACTGATAATTATAGAAAAATTGGTTACGGAATGGGCTATACTTGGCCTATTAATAGTACACCATCTGTAAATATAAATCCTGCTATACCAATTATTCGTATAGATTATATTTTTACTTCTAAATCGTTACAACCATGTTCAGGAGAGGTTTTAAAAGACACAGGTTCAGACCATAAACCTCTATTTATAAAATTTTAGTTTTGATTATTAACTCCGAAGGTTAAAAAACATAAATAAGATTTTAGAATTAAAATTTAGGGGTCAAACCCCTTTTAGGTAATAAAACTTAAAATTCCCTAAAACAACCCACCCTGAACCATTCTATCCCCCCCCCTAAAATTCCCCTCAATCCATCCCAAAAACTCATAACGAAATTTTATCCTCTTAACTCGTCCTTTATATCTATCTACAATAAATAGATTTTCATATCCACTCATAGGCAGATAAGCATTAGACTCTTTTTTGATAATTGAGTTTTAAAGAAAGAAAGTACCGTGTCATGAATCACCACTTTTTTATTATTTTAAAAATAAATACCAAAATAAACTTTCTCCATAACAAATAAAAACAAAAGAAAATCACGCTATAATTAACAAAAAATAAACCCAATATGCAGATAGATATAAAACACCCCCACGACTCAATATTCAAAAATGTATTTGATGATATAAACAATACAAAAGATTTACTCAAAGCCTATCTACCAACCGATTTAGTTGCACAGATAGATTTTGAGACAAAGAGCCAAAATCAATAAAATTAAGAGTGTAACCGATAATTTAATAAATTAGAATCTTTTTGCAACAACTCCAATAAAATAATAGTAGAGCCACTTGGAGTGCGTTGTCCTTGTTCCCACTGTCTAATAGATGAGATACTAACATTTAAAAGTTTTGCAAAAACAGCTTGACTTACCTGCATAAGTTGGCGAATATTTTTAATATCAGTAGGTGTAATAGAACTTTTTGGTATCTTGACACCTAGTTGGTTTAATTCTCTTTGTGTAAAAGAGACCTCTAATCCTGCTTCCATCATATCAGTTACTGTTGAGCTTATTGCGTCTTTGATTGAATCTCTCATTCTTCTTCTCCTAATGAAATAAATACTCCTTTGTTAATTGCCATTTCCAAATCTTTGTTACTTTGAGCCAAAATATCTTTTGATAGAGTCTTAAAAGCTAAAAGTTCAGATTTGGATAGATTATCCTGTTCATTTTTGGCAAAACCATAAACTATTATAGCTCTATCATCTTCTTTATAGACAATAAGTGTTCTAAATCCTCCACTCTTGCCACTACTTTGAGAAGCGACTCTAACCTTGAAAAGTCCAGCTCCAAGATTTGAACTAGAGAGGTTATTTTCTAAATTTTCAATGGCTAATATAAGATTGGTATCAGATATTCTATTTTTTTTAGCCCACTTATTGACCCACTTGGTTTTTAATTTGTTCATGCGATATTATATCACATTGTGGTATAGTTGTCAAGAAAAAAACAATTAAAGAAAATCACGCTATAATTAGAGTGTTATCTACCCCCACTCTAAAAGTCTCTTCTCCCCCTCTAGTTTTCTAATATCCGTGACATCTTGGCTCATCTCTATAACCCCTTTGTAGTTTCTGTTTTCATCTCTGACTGCAAAGTAGCTAATGTGGATAAATCTCTCTTTGAACTCTATCCAAAATTCTGCTTTGTCTTGTGTGCCGTTTTTGAATGCTTCTAGTATTGTTAGGACTTGATCTATGCTTTTTGGGGGGTGGCAAAATTTGACCTCTCTGCCTATAATTCCTGCACTTCGGGGGAATACTCTCTCTGCTCCTCTGTTATAAAAGACAACTTGGTCATTTTCATTGACATAGGTAATGTCTATAGGTAAGGTTTTAAAGATGGAGTTGACCTGCTCGGGGGTTAGGTAGCCCTCATCATAGTAGATTTTGTCGTTTGTCTCAAATGGTAGTTTTCTCTTTTTGGTGTTTTGCTTTTGCTTTGGAGGATATGGTGGTGGGGTCTCTATCATCCATCCTATCTCCTCTTCCCCCTCTCGCATGGCTATCCACTCCTCTTTGGTTAGCAGACTGTATGCCATAGGAAAGAGTATCTGCTCCTCCATTTTTATCATATTTTCCAATTCATCAAATAGATTAAGACTATGTCGTTTGATATTTGGGATATATTTTGTGCCAATAAATGCTCTTAGTACCGTTAATTCATTTCTAATATCGTGTTGAGATTTCCAAACTGCTTGGCTCTCTTTGATTTTTCCGTACTGTTCGAGATAGGGGAGGAGTTGATTCTCTTTTCTCTCTAGGTGTCTTTCTACTTTGGCTAATTGCTCAAAGAGTTTAGAAAACTCTCCAAGATGCCCATAGCTATTTTCAAGTTTTGAGATAAGCTCTACTATTAGAGCATTCTCTCGCATATAAACCCACAAAGGGTGTCCTTTTGGGTACTCTTTTTTGTTATCCAAAAATTCGCTCATGGCTATTTTTTATGCTTTTGCTTTATTAAAAATCTGCGAAGCCTTTTGAACATGATAATTTAATCCAATCTCTTTTTCACTACAACCAAGGGCTAGAGCTACCATTTGAGGCATATGCAGAACTGGTATCTCTACATCTCTTCCCATAACTTTACTTACATCATCTTGGTATGTATCCATTTTTAGGTGACATAAAGGACATGGAGTTACTACCATATCGGCATTATTATCGACTGCATCAAGTAGAGCATTGCCTGTTAAAACTTCGCTTGTATGGTTTGCTTGAAGTTCAACATGAAAACCACAACACTTATTTTTGCTCTCATAATCAACAGGATGACCCTCTAGTGCTTCTATTAGATTATCTAGTGATGTTGGGACATATGGGTTCTCTCCATTGTTACTACTATTATGAAGCTCACTTGGTCTAATATTGTGACATCCATAAAATGGTGCAATATTAAATTGACTAAGTGGAGTAGTCACTTTATTTTTAATATTATCTAATCCATACTCATCTATTAGACAGTATAAAAAGTGTTTTACTTCACTTGTTCCTTTATACTCCAATCCAACCTCTGCTAGTTTCTCATTTACTCTAGCTTTTAGTTTTGGATTTGTATCTAGGGCATGTTTTGTCATGGCTGAGTTTAGTTGACATGTGTTACATATAGTAATCATAGTCAAACCAAGTTTTTCAGCATAACAGATATTTCTAGCATTAAGTACATGTGCTAAAAACTCATCAAAATCTTGCAAATGAGAAGCACCACAACAACTTGCCTCTTCAATTATTGTAATTTTGATACCTAACTTATCAGCTACAGCAAGAGTAGATGAAAGTAACTCTGGTGTGGACTGTTTGGCTGTACAACCTGTAAATAATGCATAGTGTAATTGACTCATACTCTCTCCTTATAGCTTATTGGTCATTGAGATGTCTATTAGTTTTTGTATCTCATCTAGGTTTTTAGATTTTGGCACATTATCAACCCAAGGAAGAGCATCGTTCCAGTGGATTTTACCAGCTTTTACCATTTTCATTGCTGTTTTAATATGCTTATACATACCCAAATAGCCCTCAGAATAGACAACTATATCAGCCTCATCCAAGAAACCATGCTGTCTAATACTTCTTACAAATCCTTCAGCATGTCTTGTTGCTATATTACTTTTTGCAACACCCTCTTCAAACTGCATATTATGAAGTTTGGTAATCTTTTCTATTGGATTAACCTCTTTTGGACACGCTTCTGCACACTCAAAACATTTGACACAATCCCATACACCTGTACCAGTTTGAAAGGTTATCTCTAATCGCTCTTTTTTAGCATTATCTCTAGTATCAGCACTAAATCTATATGCAGCAGCCAAGGCAGCAGGTCCTAAATAGTCAGGATTTGCCTCAAGTGCAGGACAAGCATAGTGACAAGCACCACACTGAATACATAAATCAGCATCCAATAGATTATTAAACTCTTCTATAGTCTGCTTGGTCTCATGTGTTGGATGTGGGTCAATCTCTGCTTCTATATATGGTTTGACTGCATGGTGTTTTTCCCAAAAATCACCCTTGTCTATTATCATATCTTTGATAGCTCTTTTTTTGCTTTGAGGCTCTAGGGTAATATCATTATTAAAGAGGTTCAAAAGTTCTATAGCATTCTGTTTACAAGCAAGAACTGGCTTTCCATTTACTTTAATTCCACAAGCACCACAAATACCATGACGACAAGAACGACGATATGAGAAACTTCCATCATGTTCCCATTTAATTTTGTTCATAAGGTCAAGGATTAAATCATCTTTGCCAACCTCCATCTCATACTCTTTTGTATAAGGGAGATAGTCAGTCTCAGCATTAAATCTAAATGCTTTTATTTTTACTTTTCTCATTTTTGACCTCCTTAATATTTTCTTTCCATTGGTTCAAATTTACCAAGTACAACTTCACCCCACTCTATAGAGATATTATAATCTTTATCCATATAGGCATATGTGTGCTTTAAAAACTTTTCATCATTTCTCTCTGGAAAATCTTCTCGATAGTGACCACCTCGACTCTCTTCTCTATTTAATGCACCTACTACAATAAATTTAGAGAATTCCAACATATGTCCAAGTTCAATTGCTTCTTGTAAATCAGTATTAAATGTTTTAGATTTATCATCAATTCTAATATCTCTATATCTTACTAATAACTCATCAATTAGTTTAACTTGCTTTTCTAATGACTCTTTACTTCTAAAAACACCAGCATTTGCTGTCATACCATTTTGTAACTCTTCTCTAAGTTTAGCTACTCTCTCTTTTCCATTAGATGTTAAAAGTCTATTAACCTCTTCTAACATTCCTTTAGCATCAGAAGTTTTTGCAGGACGAAGTTCTATACCTTCATCTAATGCTTTTACCATATTTTGACCTGCATGTCGCCCAAAAAATAGTGCCTCAAGCAGAGAGTTAGCTCCCAATCTATTAGCTCCATGAACAGATACACAACTACACTCACCAGCAGCATAAAACCCTTCTACTATTTCTGTTGGAGATTTTCGGACTTGGCAATTGATATTAGTAGGAATTCCACCCATAGAGTAGTGAGCTGTAGCAGATATATGGATAGGTTCTTTTAACATATCTTGACCTTGAAAAGCTATGGCTAATTCTCTAAGTTCTGGTAATCTTGTTAAAATTATTTCAGGGTCCAAGTGAGTTAAATCGATATTTACCGATTGTCCATCTTTTCCTACACCTCTACCAGCTCTTACCTCTTCCATAATAGCACGGCTTACTACATCTCTACTTGCTAACTCCATAGCATTTGGAGCATATTTACTCATAAATCTCTCACCTTTGCTATTATAAAGTCGCCCACCTTCACCTCTAGCTGCTTCTGAGATAAGAATTCCACTTCCACCTAATCCACTTGGGTGAAATTGAACAAATTCCATATCCTCAAGAGGTAATCCATGTCTAGCTACAATAGATAGAGAATCTCCTGTATTAGCATGAGCATTTGAATTAAATCTATAAGCTCTTGCATGTCCTCCTGTGGCAAACATTGTTACTTTTGCATTAAATATAGCAGGTTTTGAATTACGAATATCATAAGCTACTACACCTGATACTTTACCATCTTTGTATAATAAATCAGCTGCATACCACTCATCAAATACTTCAATACCAGCTCTTGAAGCTTGTTCATATATAGCTTGAAGAACAGCTAAACCTGTTCTATCTTTTGCATAACATGCTCTAGGTTTACTCTGTCCACCAAAAGGTCGAATGGCTATATCTCCCTCTTCATCCCTAGAAAATGTTGCTCCCATTCTCTCTACCCATCTAATCGTCTCTGGAGCTTTGCTACACATAAGCTCTACACAATCTTGGTCTGCTAAATAGTCTGAACCTTTTACTGTATCAAATTCATGAAGTTCTGTACTATCATCACTATGTAATGCTGCATTTATTCCACCTTGTGCAGCTCCTGAGTGACTTCTAAGTGGGTGAAGTTTTGTTATTACTGCTGTTTTTTTCCCTGCTTCGGTTAACTCTTTGGCTGCTGCCAAACCAGCCAAACCTGCACCAACAATTACAGCATCATATTCGTAGATTTTAACATCCATACTGCCATGTCCTTTAAAATAAGATAAATAGATTATATCCTAAGCTAATATAAGTATCTTTAATAACATAATCCTAAGCTTTAATCGCTTATCTTATGTTACAATTTTTCCACAATAATTAGGAGTTGTTTTGAATAGAGAAGATTATTTAATAAATAAGTTAAGTTCTCATTATATCGGTGATGATGGGGCAATTATTGGAGACAAAATTTATAGTATGGATGCTTTTTTTGAAAATGTCCATTTTAAAAGAGAGTGGATGAGTCTATCTCAAATAGCTAGAAAAGCTATGCTTGTAAATATCTCTGATGCTATTGCTATGAATGCAAAACCTATATATGCTCTAATAACTCTATCCTTGCCAAAAGATATAACCAAAAAAGATATAGATGAGATATTAAACTCTTTGCATAATACAGCACATGAGTTTGGATGTGAAATTATAGGAGGAGATACTATTGCAGGAGAGAGATTAGATTTTACTATTACAATAATATCACACTCCAATAATCCATTAACTCGTAAAGGTTTAATAGATGGAGATTTATTGGCATATACTGGAGTATTAGGAGAGAGCAAAAGAGATTTGGATAGACTATTAAATGGAGAAAAAATCTCTAATAGTTCTAAGTTTATAGAACCAATCCTAAGAGCTGAATTTATAGAAAAATCAAGACCATATCTAAGTGTAGGTATGGATATTAGTGATGGACTATATTGTGATACTAATAAATTATTAAACTACAATAATATTGGATTTGAACCTATAATTAATATAAGTGATAGCATTGGACAAAGTGGAGAAGAGTATGAAATGTTAATAGGGTTTCATCCAAATCAATTAAACAAGATTTTGCAAATAGCAAATATGTTAAATGTAGAATTAACACTATTTGCTAAAATTAAAGATAATAATAAAAGATTTGAGTGTATTAATCATCATCAATAATAGACTCAAATTAGCCAATAATATAATAGACTAAGTAATGCTACAAGAGCAACAGCTAATGGTAATTCTCTAATTCTACCACTAAATATTTTTATAAGAGCATAAGATATAAATGCTAAAGTTAGCCCATGGGTTATAGAAAAAGTTAATGGCATAATAAGAGTTGCAACCATTGCAGGTGCATACTCTGTGACATCTTCCCAATCTATATCCTTGATATTTTTTGCAAAAAAGGTAGCAACAAAAACTAAAGCTGAAGCTGTAGCAAATGGTGGTATGGATTTTGCAAGTGGAGCAAAAAAGAGAGATAATAGAAATAAAAATGCCACAGTAATAGCAGTAAGTCCAGTTCTACCTCCTTCTAATACACCAGCACCACTTTCAATATATGATGTTGTATTTGATGTTCCCAAAATAGCTCCTATCATAGTTGCACTAGAGTCAGCCAAAAGGGCTTTATCAACATCTTTGATTTTACCTTTATTATCTATTTTACCTGTTAAGTTTGCTACAGATACTAGTGTTCCTGCTGTATCAAAAAAGTCAACAAACAAAAAAGCAAATACAATACCTATTAGACCTCCATTTATCACTCCCATTATATCTAGTTTGAAGATAGTCGGCTCTATAGATGGTATGCTACTTATAACACCATGAAATTCACTTATTCCTAATAGTGCAGATATAATAGTTACTCCAATAATGCTTAATATAATTGCTCCTTGAACCCTAAGAGAGTGAAGAACAACCATACTAATAAATCCGAGTGTTGCTAATAAAACTGGTGGACTACTAATATCGCCAAGAGTGACCAAAGTGGCAGGATGGTCAACTACTATTCCAGCATTTTTCAGTCCAATCATAGCTAAAAAAAATCCAATACCTGCACCTATTCCAAGTTTTAGTGACTTTGGAATAGAGTTTATAATCCATTTTCTAAGTGGACTAAGACTTATAATAAAAAATATAAACCCACCTAAAAAGACTGCTCCAAGAGCTGTTTGCCAAGAGTGTCCCATTCCAAGGACAACACCATAAGTAAAAAAGGCATTTAGTCCCATACCTGGAGCTAAAGCTATAGGCCAATTTGCCCATAGCCCCATAATAGCTGTCCCTATAACTGAAGCTAAGATTGTAGCTACAAATACAGAACCAAAATCCATACCAGCTTGAGATAGGATAGATGGATTGACTACTATTATATATGCCATAGTTAAAAATGTAACAAATCCTGCTGTAATTTCAGTACGGATAGTAGTATTATTCTCTTTTAGTTTAAATATTTTTTCTAATAGATTTTTCATTTTTTATCCAAAAGAATTATTTAGAAAAATTATTCCCACAATTGTGGGAATAATTAATTATCTAGTAATAGATATATCATTAGGATGTTCTTGGTCTATAAGTGTATCTTTAAACTTATCCCCATTAACAGCTTTTGCATTATCCATTAAAACAGGAACAAATAAAAGAGATACAAATACAGCAGCAACTGTTCCAGATATAAGAGCTACTCCTAAACCTCCAAAAATAGGGTCACTAGCTAATAGTGCTGAACCTAAAATAATAGCTACTGCTGTTAACATAATAGGTTTTGCTCTAGTTGCTGTAGCTACAGCAATAGCCTCTTTTTTCTCCATACCATGCTCACCCATTAGACTCATAGCAAAATCTATAAGTAGTAGTGAGTTTCTCGAACTAATTCCCATTAGAGCAATAAATCCAATCAAAGATGTAGCTGTTAGGAAGAATGTTTGTGTTGTTACCAAATCAGCTACCCAATGCCCTACAATAACCCCAATAAGTGATAGGAATGAGCCAATAAGAATAATCCCACTAATACTAAAGCTTTTATAGTAAATAACTAACAAGAAGAATATAAGAACAAGTGCAGCAATAAATGCAGCTCCAAGGTCTCTAAAAGTATCAAGAGTTACTTTCATCTCTCCATCCCATCTAAGTAAAAACTTTTCTCCTGTTTTTTTATCTGTTAAATATAAATCAAACATATATGTAGAAAATGGAGCTTTTTCTACAATATAATCTTTTGAAAAATACTCCATCATTTTTTCTCTGGCATCCAATAATGGATATACTTGTGATACCATATCTGTCTCTGCTATAACATTAATAGTTCTTTTGAGGTCTTTGTGCATAATCATTGGGATTGATTTTACCTTTTTAATCTCTCCTACCTCATTAAGTGGAACCATCATACCCTTTTGATTCATAAGATTTAGTGATGATAGTTTAGAACGAATAGCATCAATACTACTATTGCTAAGTTTTTTTGTTTTTTTGCTAAGTATCAAAAAGATAGGAATTTGCTCAGAGTGATTTTCAGAGTTTTTAGTAGCAATAACCATACCCTCAAATGCTAAATATAAAATATTATTAATTTGCTTAATAGATAGACCACTTCTAGCTACTTTGTCTTTATTAGGAATAAATTTATATATATCATATATATCATCAGCCATAATATCAATATCAACCAATCCCTCTGTTGTAGAGAGTATCTTAGCAACCTCTAGCGATAATTTTCTGCTTTTGGTTATATTGTCTCCTTGAACCTCTACAACTATAGAGGCTAAAGTTGGTGGACCTGCTGGTTGTTCTATTAGTTTGATATTAGTCTCTTTGACTATATCATTACACTCTTTTTGAATAATTGGTCTAAGTCTTTGTGTCATTAAAAATGATGGTTCAGCTCTAGTATGTTTATCTGTTAGATTTACAGATATTTCTGCTACATTTTCACTTCTCTTCATATTAGCACCTTTAACCAAACCAGCATAATCAAGAGGAATTCCTTGACCATAGAAAATAGATATATTTTTTATCTCTTTTTCTTTGGTTAATATATTAGTAATGCAACTTGTAACCTGTTTTGTTTGTTCAATAGAACTACCTGTTGGTGTATCAACATATATCGAATATGTATTATCACTTTTTCCTGGTAACATTTTTGCTAAAACAAGTTTAGATGGGAACATCAATAAAGATGCAAAAAATGCAACAGCTGTCAAAACAATTACCAAAGTTTTTTTGAATTTACTTTTTAATATCTTATAAATAAATCCTTCAAATTTTTTCATTAACTTCCCCTCTTTTTATTCTTATCATCTTTTTTATGATGTTTTCGTGTTGGTTTTTTTAAAAGTTTTAAACTAAGATAAGGTGTAAATATATAAGCAACAACAAGTGATGCAAATAATGCAACTGGCACATTTAGAGGTATTGGTTTCATAAATGAACCCATCATTCCCCCAACAAATGCCATAGGTACCATAGTCATAATAATAGCTAAAGTAGCTATATTTGTTGGTGCTCCAACCTCATCTGTAGCTTCAATTAATATCTCATCCATACTCTTATCATCAACATCATGTGCATGAAGATGACGGTGAATATTTTCAATAACAATAATAGCAGCATCAACCAACAATCCAAGAGACAATAAGAATGCAAATAGAGTAATCCTATTCATAGTTTGTCCTGTAACATAAGCAATAAAAAGTGTAATAGCTAAAATAGCAGGAACTGTAAATGTAACAATCAAAGACTCTCTCCAACCAAGAGCAAATACCAACATAAGAGCTATAATCAAAATAGTAATCTCTAAATGGTGCATAAGCTCATTAACAGCTTCATTTGCTCTTTCTCCATAATCTCTAGTAATTATATAGCCTATGCCATCTTTTTCAAATTCACTTTCGTACTTTTTTAGCATCTCTTCTACATCTTGTGCTACAAAAACAGCATTGGTTCCTGCTGTTTTAGAGATAGATAAAGTAATTTGTGGTATCTCTTTTTGAAAAGGATTTTCTAGTTTATTATCTTTTCTAGCTATTAAACCTACATCTTGAAAATTTTGTATATCTATACCATCTTCTACTTTGGCTACATCTTTTAGATAGATAGGTGAACCCATGTAGTTAGCCACTATAACATTTTTGACATCCTCTACACTCTCAATAGCATTAGCAATACCAAATATCACAAGTTTATTGTCTTGGGTTCTACCCTTTACATTAGGTACATTCACAGCTAGTGATTGAACAGCTTGCATAATTTGTCCCATAGATAGATGATAGGCTGATAGTTTTCCCATATCTACTTCTATATTATACTGCTCTTTATGCTCTCCTTTTAAAGTTGTTTTTGCTACATTTTCAATTGCATTAATTTTTTGTTGCAATCTCTTTACCTTCTCTGCAAATTGAGCAGTTGAGAGATGAGAGTTCTCTTTTTTATACATAGCCAAAGTGATAATAGGAATAGCAATATCTATATCAAATGTTTTAATAAGTGGTTTCATCACTCCTTTTGGCATACTATCCATATTTTGCATTACTTTGTCATAGAGTTTTAGGTTAGAGTCTTCTCTATTTTCTCCAATATAGTACATAACATTTACAATACCTACATTATCCATAGCCATTCCATAGATATGCTCTATTCCTTTAATCTCTCTTAGTTTTCGTTCTAATGGTTTAACTATGATATTTTCAACTTCAGCAGGAGTAGCACCTGGCATAGCTACAATTACAGCACCACCAGATATTGCAATTTGAGGGTCCTCTTCTCTTGGCATAGTAGTCAGTGCAATCAATCCAAGAGCTAAAAGTACTATACCTAAAACAGCCGTTAGAGGATTTCTTAAAAAGACTTGAGCTAGTTTACCAGCAATATCTTTTACTTTATAAGGTTGTCGTTTTTTCATATTTACTCCTCTATATGAACATTAACATACATACCTGGATATACAGATTTCCCTTTGGTATCAAATCTTATTTTCATTTTGAATTTATGTGTCATAGGATTTGAACTTGGAATAATAGAGTATATCTTACCTGTTGTTTTAAGCTCAAGTGATGGAATGGTAACTTGTACCTCTTTACCTATTTTCATAGATTTAATATCACTCTCTGCAATCTCAACCATAACGCTTAATTTGCTAAGGTCTGTTAGAATTACTCCAGGCATTCCAGGAATTGCCATCTCTCCTTCATTTAGTCTTTTTGCAATAATTACACCATCATTAGGAGCTTTTAGTTTTAGGTAGTTATATTGGTTCATTACCTCTTTTTTCATCGCTTTTGCTTGAGCTACTTGTTTTTGGGCAATTTTGACCATGTCTTTTAGATTTTTAGCACCCAATTGTAGATTTTCAAGCTCATATTTTGATACCATCCCTTTTTTATATAATCTTTGAAATCTTCCTAAATTGAGCAAAACATTATTATATTGATTTTTATTCATCTGTAGAGCTAATTGTGCTTGTGAAATTCCTAATTCAACTTGTTCTTTTTTGGAATCAATCTCTTTGGAGTCAATTATATACAAAAGTTGTCCTTTTTTGACAATATCACCCTCACTTACTAGCATTTTTTTGACAATACCCATATATCTACTGGTAATCATTTTTTGATTATCTGAAATAACAGAACCACTTAAGTTTAACTCGATAGCACCTAATGAACTAAATGCTAATATTAACAATAATGTTGTTTTTTTCATATATTTTCTCCCTGATTAATAATACTTTTAAGTTCAAATACTTTTGTATTTCTACTATTTTTAGCTGTTAATAATTTTAACAATATTTCTAACTCTTTTGACTGTTTGATAAGTACATCTGATATAGATTTAATACCCTCTTTATACTCCTCTTTATAAGTTTGATACACTCTTTGTGCAAACTCTAACTGTTTTTCCAAACTATCAATATCTGCCTCTTTACTTTTTATCTCAGTCAAGGTTTTTTTAACTTTTAAATAGATACCCTCTTTTGCCAAATTAACCTGTTCTGCAACTTTTAAATACTCTGTTTTTGCCTTTTCTAAATTATTTTTATCAATATTACCATTGAAAATATTCCATTTAGCCTGAACTCCTACAGTATAAAAATCTTTATCAAAAAATTCATTAAATGGTTTATCATCAGCACTTCCATACTCTGCCATAGCACCAACTTCTGGTAAAAAACTTGATTTTTGAACTTTGATTGACATATCAGTTATTTTTAAACCTAATTTAGCTTTTTGAATATCTAAATTATTTTGTTGAACCTCTTCTTTTAATATATTTGGAATTGGAGGAGTATTATTAACTGGTTGAATAGATTTTACATCCTGATTTAATAAAAAAGATAAATATTGATAAGCTAACTTTTTATTAAACCTAGCTTGAGATAACATACTTTGTACTTCAGATTTTCTAGCTTGAACTTCAAGTTCATCAACATCTTTAGCATAACCCTCTTCACGCATACTAGTTACAATCTCTTCTAATCTATCAATATTAGATACAATCATACTTAAATTTGTAATATATTCATTAACTAAAGATATATCATAAAAAGTTTTAGTTGTTTGAAATATCTTTTCATTAAGTAATTTTTTAGTATCTAATTTGCTCATTTTTATTAAAGATTTTGTTATCTTTTCATATTGATTAAGCTTTCCTCCTGTATATAAAGGTACCATATAACTCAATGTTGTTTGAAAATGATTTCTAGCATCTGGATGATTTAACTCTTTTGGTGGGTCATTATACATTCTACCAGCTGCTGCCATATCTCCATTTTGTGCAGCACCCATATTATTCATAAACTCCTCTGCACCAAAATCCCCAAATGTAGCCTCTCTACTCTTTAATTTAAATCCAAAAACATTACCAGCATCATTAGAATAAGCATCTTTGACTGTAATGTCTAGTTTACCAAAGGAGTAACCCCGTGCAACTTTGGCTTCAAACTCTTTTATCTGTTCATTAAATTTAGAGATTTTTAACTCTAAATTACCCTTTTTCATTAACTTTAATGCTTCCTTTAACGATAGGTTTTCAAGACCTTTGGACTCTTCTGCTTGTGCTATATTAAATAACACTAACAAAAGTAGAAAAAATACCAAAAATTTTTTTCTAACCATTATTTTCCTTTGTATCAATTTTTCCGAATTTTACACTATTTTTGCAAAAAACGCTATTTAAAGTGATTATACCTATATTTATTATTCCTAAAATTAATTTTGATTTTAATTATAAAAAAAAATATACTAGGATGCAAATAATTATCAAAAATACTCACAATAAATTACATTTTGTATTTAATCTACTTATATTTAATAATTTTTTTTGCAATATTTTAATATAACAAAAAGTTAGAAAAAATTTTAATTTTTACGCTATAATTTTAGAAAAAAGGATTATACTATAATGTATATCTATGATAGCGTCAAAAAAACAAAAATGCCATTTGAGCCGATATTTCCTAAACAAGTCTCTATATATGTTTGTGGACCAACAGTCTATGATGATGCTCATTTAGGACATGCTAGAAGTTCTCTTAGTTTTGATTTATTGGTTAGAACTTTAAGAGCTTTTGGATATTCTGTAACATTATGTAAAAATTTTACAGATATAGATGATAAAATCATAAAAAAAATTCAAACAACTAAAAAAAGTCTAAAAGAGATAACAACTCACTATATACAAAGATATTTAGAAGATATGAGAGCTTTGGGAGTAATTGATGCAGATATAATGCCTAAAGCTACAAATTCATTAGATGCTATAGAGAATATGATACAAAAATTATTAGATAAAGATATAGCTTATATTGTAAATTCAGGTGATGTATATTTTGATACATCAAAAGATAATAAATATGGAACAATATCTCATCAAGTAGGAGATGACAAAGATAATCAGAGTCGAATAGAACATACAAATGAAAAAAGAAATCCAAAAGATTTTGCTTTATGGAAAGCATGTACGGGAGATAATGATATATGTTTTGAGACAAAATTTAGCAAAGGTCGTCCTGGTTGGCATATTGAATGTTCAGCAATGATAGAAAAACACTTTAAAGGTAATAATGAATATAGTATAGATATTCATGGTGGTGGAGCTGATTTACTTTTTCCTCATCATGAAAATGAAGCTTCACAAAGTAGATGTGCTTCCAATCATGAATTGGCAAAATATTGGATGCACAATGGCTTTGTAAATATAGATGGAGAGAAAATGAGTAAATCTCTAGGTAATAGTTTTTTTGTTAAAGATGCACTCAAAATTTATGATGGTGAAATTTTGAGAAATTATTTAATATCGGTTCATTATAGAAATGATTTTAATTTTAATGAAGAGGATTTATTAAATTCAAAAAAAAGATTAGATAAGCTATATAGATTAAAAAAACGAATTTTGCCAATTAAACCCTCAAAAGTAAATGAGAATTTTAAAAATACTCTATTAGAGGCTATGGGAGATGATTTGAATATATCAGTAGCATTATCACATATAGATGAAATGATAAATAATGCAAATGATAAACTAGATATAAATCCAAAAGATAAAGAGTTAAAAAAAGAGATTTTGGCAAATATAGAATTTATAAGTGAACTTTTAGGCATTGGAGATAAAGAACCATTTAGTTATTTTCAAATAGGAGTAGATAAAGAGACCAAAGATAAAATCAATACATTAATAACAAAAAGAGATAAAGCAAAAAAAGAAAAAGATTATAAAACTGCTGATAAAATCAGAGATGAAATTCTAAATATGGGAATATCTATTATGGATACACCAAATGGTACTCTTTGGGAGAAGATATAAACTATCTCCCTTTTAGTTTAGAGATAGTCTCTTCTGCTTTTATAAGTACACTCTCAAACTCTTTTAATTCAGCCTCTTTTTCTTGTAATAAAGTTACTTTTTTCATTAATTCGGATTTTAACTCTCTATTCTTTTTTTCCTGTTTTAATAATGCCTCTTTCTCTTTTTTATATTTTAGTTTAAGCTCTTTTATCTGATTACTATAATCATCTTCTCTAATAGCTAACTCATCATAATCCATATTATACTCTTCTATTTCCAATGCTCTTGCAAATAACCAACCTATCAAAAAACCTATAAGCAATGCTACTACCAAACATATAATCATCTCTCCAATTAACTCTACCATAATCTATTTCCTTTTTATATCTATTTCTACTCTTCTATTAAGTGGACTATATGGTTTATCTGGATATAACAAATCATCTTCACCAAACCCTTCTGCTTCTATATCTTCTAAACTAATACCATGACGACCTAAATATCTTTTTACACTTTTAGCTCTCTCTTGACTTATCCATTTATTAATAGCTCTTTTTCCACTAGCATCAGTATATCCTTTAACCTCTATTTTTATATTAGACATATCTTTGATTATCTCTATAATTTCATTTAATACCATTTTTCCATCTCTTGTAATTCTTGCACGATTTCTATAAAAATTTATCTTTTTGGTGGATAATAGCTCTTGAATTCTATTTTCTGCTATGGTAATAGTATCATCACTACTATTTTTATCTGAAATAGAGGCTATATTATTAGACTTATTAGTTGTTGTATTATTATTAAGTATAGTATCTATTATATTTATATCCTTTTTATCTTCTACTCTATTTGACATAACCTTTAAATGAGTATTATTATTAATATTAGATATATTACTATTTTTAATAATTTGAGCTATTTTATCTTTTGCTTCTTGAGTTAAAAGCTCTCCACTAATAGATATATTATTATATTCATCAACTTCAAAAGAGGCATTAGTTAAATTATAATCATAAAAAAAGTTTATAATATCCTTGGCAAACTCTTTCCAAAAAGGCATTTCTCTATCAGAAGAAAAAACTATTGTTCTATCACAATACTCCTCTGAACAAAATCTCATCATAGTTTTTTTGAGACTATCTTCATCATCCAATATAGGCATATTTCCTGCTATTGTAATAACTCCATTTTCTATTTTATATTCTAATGAAGAGTTAGAAAGAGTACTATTTTTATCACTATTTAGATTAATATCTTTATTTATATTTTTATTGGTTAATTTCTTTTCTAAATTTTGATTTTTTTTACTTTTATCTATAGATATAGAAGATATTTTAGTTTTATTTACTCTATTTATATGAAGATAAACACATAATATAATATATAAAATAGAACCTAATATACCATATAAAAGTATTTTTTTACTTTTTTGCATAATTTTTATTAATCCTTTATATAAATAACCTAAATTATAAATATTTTTGTCATATTATATTATAAATAGTTATTTATGTAAATAGTAATCTACTCTGTCAGTGTTGATTTACTAAACTATTGACATAATATTGTTTATCAAGTAAAATATCAATGGTACACCAAATTAAAAAGGATAAATTATGAGTAATATAGAAGAAGAACCAAAGTTTAAAAAGATAGTGACAGCAGCTGATGGGTTGAGTTTAGGTATATCTATTGTTGTAGCTGTACTTATTGGTGTGGGATTAGGGCTTTTTATGAAAAATCTTTTTGGTTATACTTGGTTATTTTGGTTAGGTGTTTTTTGGGGTGTTGCTGGAGCTATTTTGAATGTATATAAAGCATATAAACAGCAAAAAAAATCTTTGGATGAGTTGGCTAATGACCCTAGATATAGACATAAAAAATATAGCAGTAATGAGGATAATTAAATGAAAAATAGTATAAATGCTCTTATTATTATAGATATAGGGATAATTATTTTTTGTTTATTAAGTGGTAATCATATTTGGTTTATAAACTCTCAAATAGGATTTATTAGCTCTTCTTTAGTTATGTTTGCTTCAATTATCTCTTATAGAAATATGGTTAAAAATAGATTAGATAATGGTATAGTGATTTCAGAGGATAATAGAGATACTATAGAAAAAATAGAAGACCCATTTGATTTATATACGGAGGATAATAAAGAAGATAATAAATCTATGAAAGAGATTGTTCAAGAGGAAAAAGCAAAACTTAAAAAAAATCGTCGCTCTATTTGGCAAGTAACAAAAGATAGTAAACCTGCTCTCTCTTTATATAGATTAGGAGCATACACTATATTGATTTTAGGATTTTTTTATCTTAATAATAACCATAAATTAGATATTAGTTCTTATCTTTTTGCTCTATTTATTCCTCCTATTGTTATAATAATTACATTAATGAGAAAAAAGTAGATAAAAATAATAAACCTTGATTGACATAGACTAAGAGTTTTTGATATAATCTTATTAAAATTTTATAAATAATTAATATAGGGAAGTAAAATGGCAAAAAGTTTATATGAAACTCTAGGTGTTAGTGAAAAAGCTAGTCCAGAAGAGATAAAAAAAGCTTATAGAAAATTGGCAAGAAAATATCATCCAGATGTAAATAAGGATGAAGAAGCTGTAGAAAAATTCAAAGAGATAAATGCAGCTTATGAAGTTCTGTCTGATAAGCAGAAAAAAGATGAATATGATTTATATGGTGACCAGATGTTTGGTGGTCAAAACTTCCATGATTTTGCTAGACAACAAGGTGGAGCTAATGTTGATTTAGATGAACTGCTCAGAAGTATATTTGGTGGTGGCTCTGGATTTGGTAGTTCTAGCTCTTCTGGAGGTTTTGGTGGATTTAGTGGTAGCTCTTTTGGTGGTTCAGCTTTTGGTGCTGGAAAACCTCAAGATATTGACCATAAATTATCTATTACTGTACCTTTTTATGTTTCTGTAAAAGGTGGTAAACATAATATATCATTAGATACAGAGAGTTTTGATATTAAAATTCCAGCAGGAATTAAAAGTGGAGAGACTCTTAGAGTTAGAGGCAAAGGTAATATAGTAGGTTCACATAGAGGTGATTTGCTTATAAAAGTAGAGGTAGCAGAATCTGATAGATATACAAGAAAAGGTGATGATTTATATTTAACTATAGATATACCTCTAAAAACAGCTCTATTTGGTGGAAAAGTTAAAATAAATACTCTAATTCATGAATCTTTGACATTAAAAGTACCTCAAAATACAAAAAATGGTCAAAAGTTTAGAGTCAAAGGTGCTGGTGTACCAAATAGAAAAACTAAAATAAATGGAAATTTATATCTAATAGCAAATATTATTTTACCAAAAGTAGAAGAGTTAGATGAAGATTTGAAAAAAATGTTACAAGAAAAATTACCTGATGGTGGAGATGAATAATGCATAGTTATGACGAACCTGTTTATCTTATTTCAGTTGTTGCTTCTATATTGGATATACATCCTCAAACACTTAGACAGTACGAAAAAGAGGGTTTAATTGAACCTTCTCGTACACAAGGTAGAATGAGACTATACTCTCAGAGAGATATAGACAAGATTAAATTAGTTCTCCAATTAACTAGAAAAATGGGAATAAATTTAGCTGGTGTTGATGTAATATTAAAATTAAAAAAACAGATAGATTTAATGAGTGAAGAGATTGATTCTTTGCGTGAAGAGTTGAGTAAAGTCAACCGTAATGGTTCAGTACCAACACATAAATCGGTTGTTACAACAGGTAGTTATGATATTATTATTTTTGAGGAGTAATATCCTCAAAAACTAACTTTTGGTTTTTAATAATTCCTATCTGTTTTTGACAAGCCAAAGATGGTAGTGATATATAGTTTTTAATCTGCTTTGCTTGATGAAAATGTCCTTCTATTATTAGACTATTAGATGGATAATGTTTAATTATAGATATTACTTTTTTTTCAAATGATTTAAAATCATGGCATATACTCTTTTTTTTGAGTTTTTTTATCTGATAATCTATAATTATTTTTTCAAAAGGTTTTAATACCCTCAAAGATATTTTATTTCTAAGAAATTTTGAATATAAATCATATCCAAATCCAGTTTCATATAAATCTCCATGAGATATATATACAGATTGATTATTTAGTCTAAAATTTATAGGTTGAATTTTACGACTATAGATTTTGATATTAGGAAAAATATCTTTTAGACAAAAGTCATGATTTCCCTCTATATAGTGTGTCTCTATAGTCTCTGATATTTTTTGTAGTAGTAATATAGCTTGTATGGAAAAAGATTTGATATACTCATTGTATCCAAATAGTAGGTCAAATATATCTCCTATTAAAAAGAGTTGAGGAGGTTGTATCTCTTTTGTTTCTATTTTTTTTAATATTTTTATAAACTCATCTCCATGATGTGGATAATGAGCATCAGCTATAAAAATAGCACCCTCTTTTATATCATAGATTGACACTTTTTACATAATCCATACAGATTTATCTGTGCAGTATTTAATTTAAAATTTTCTACAGCTAATATTTGTTCTTTCTCTTTTGTTATCTCTTTATCTTTTATCTCTCCACAAGATTGACATATGAGATGTATATGGTCACTCTTTTTTAGTTCATATTTTGATTTTTCACCATTTATTGGAACTTCTACTATTACGCCATGTTTTACCATTAGAATAATATTTTTATATATTGTAGCAAGAGATAGAGTAGGGTAATTCTCTTTTACATCTTCATAAATATCATCTATATTGATATGTCCAGCATTATCTATAGATTTTAGTATTCCAGTTCTTTGAATTGTGGCTTTTAAATCATTCTTTTTTAGTAATTCTATATAGTCTGTCATGATTTTTGCCTTTCTTTTTTTGTAGTGAGTATTTCTACTCACTAGCTATTTTATAGCTCTTTTTCGTGTTTAGCAAGATATTCTGCAACACCATTAGAATCAGGTTTCATTCCCTCTTCACCTTTTGCCCAACCAGCAGGACAAACTTCTCCATGTTCATTTGTGAAAATCATAGCATCTACCATTCTAAGCATCTCATCAATATTTCTTCCAAGTGGAAGGTCATTGATAACAGCATGTCTAACTGTACCATCTGCATCAATTAGGAATGAACCTCTAAGAGCTACTGCATCATTTAAAAGAACATCATAATCTCTAGCAATTTGTTTAGTAAGGTCTGCAACTAGTGGAAATCTAACTTGACCGATACCACCTTTGTTTACTGGTGTCTCTTTCCATGCAAAGTGAGAGAATTGACTATCTACAGAGACACCAATTACATTAATTCCTCTACTTGTAAATTCATCTAGCCTATGGTCAAATGCAATAATTTCTGATGGGCATACAAAAGTAAAATCTAGTGGATAGAAAAATAGTACTGCACCTTTTTCACCTAAATTTTCCATAAGATTAAAATCTTCTACTATTTGGTTATTTCCTAAAACTGCTGTTGCTGTAAAATCTGGAGCTTTATTTGTTACAATCATTTTTTTCCTTTTTAAATAATAATTTTTATTTGTAACGAAATACTATCATATTAATATTAAATTAAGATAAAATTACTCTTTTTCATTATCTTTAATTACTAACTGTATAGGTTCTTTGGTATCTTTGCCAATATATGGTTCACTAGCTTTTAGTAGTAGAGGTACTATTTTGTCTAAATTATTAGACTCTCCTATACTAGATACATCTACACGCCATAGTTCATTATCTAGTTGGTCTTTTGATAATATTACTATATATCTATTAAAAAGTTTATAAGTTTTGCTATAAGTTCTATATCTTGTATATCCAAAATCGCCCCAAAATGGTGGATTATAATATCTATACGGATAATTACCCCAAAAAGGGTATCCCAAAGAGACACCAAAAGAGACATTAGGTTCACTATAAGTTTTAGTCTCTTGTTGAACAGTTTCTATACCATAATCAAAATATATAATTTGTTGAGCTAAATTTTTATATTTAACTTTTTGGTAACCTTTTTTATCAAGTATTTTTTCTAATATATTAGCTTGTCTTTTAAATTTTAGAGTATCTATATTTGTATTTTCACCCAAAGGTTTAATAACATATGTTATAGGTTTAATAATAGTATTATTAGCCTCTTTTGAAGTAATAGCATCTACTGTTACTTTATATTCATCGATAACACGGCTACATCCTGATACTAGAAATAGAATTAATATTATATATATAAATTTTTTCATATCAAACTCCTATTAATGGATTTAGTATGATTATATCTAAATAGGCTAAAATAATTTTGTTCTTAATTAAAACTCCAAAAGCCCAAATTTTCTAATAAACTCTTCATCTATATCAATTAGACCTCTTTGTTGCAGATTATCTAAAACCTCTTTGGTACAGTGTGTATCATCTGGCCACTCTCTATCAAAACAATCTAAACTATTTTTATTTGTTCCATCTATAATTATTAATGGTTCCAAATTTATATCTCTTGTGGCATCTATATTATTTACTACTCTCCATAAAAGCATATATGGATTGTTTATATCATTATTTTTTTTGTCAATTATAACCAATATTTTGATATGTTCTTGAAGTATATAATATTTTGATATATCTCCCCTTATAGAGTCTTTTTTATCTATTGTTACTATAGTTATTGGATTTTTGGTATGAGTAAAATACTGTTTTAACTCTATTATATTATTTTCTATTTTTTGTATTTTTTCTAGTAGGGTTTTATTATCTAATGGAACTCTTAGACTATCTTTTATCTCATCTCCTGTTGCATCTATTCCTAATTTTCCACCAACCAAAGCCTCATTTGCTGTATGGTCTAGTGCATCAATAATTCCTTCTGTAATTAAAATTCTATTTGGAGTTACTCTATTTAAAATATACTCTGTAATAGCTTTTGCATCTTCTAGTTTTGGAGCATTTTCATTTACAAATATAGCATGTTTAACAAAGCTCATCTGTCCTACTCCCCAAAAAGCATGCATAAACTGTTTGGCATGTCCTTTGTATAGTGTTTTCATTTTTCCTAATATTAAATTATGGAATACTCCATTTTCAGGCATATAGTAATCAATTAAATCAGGTGCCATAGGTTTTAGCATAGGTAAAAATATTCTCTCTGTTGCCCATCCCATATATTTATCTTCTAGTGGTGGTTTACCTACAACTGTAGCTTGAAATACAGGATTTTCTCTCATAGTTATAGTTTCTACTTCCATAACTGGGTAAGGTTCTTTTAGAGTATAGTAACCAGTATGGTCTCCAAATGGTCCCTCTATCTCCATTTTATCTGGGTCAACAAATCCTTCTATAACTATATCAACATCTTGGGGAATATATATATCATTAGTTATAGATTTAACTAATCTTGCATTTTTACCTCGAACAAATCCATATAACAACATCTCAAACATACCATGAGGCATAGGTGCTTGACCACACCAGATATATAGTGGGTCTCCACCAATAGCTACAGATACAGGCATTTTTTTACCTGCTTTTTGATATTGGTCAAAAAAGTGTGAAGCATCTTTATGTATCTGCCAGTGCATTCCTAAATGATTTTTATCATACTGTTGAAGTCTATACATACCTAGATTTTGCATACTACCATCAAGACTTTGAGTATATACTTGTCCCATAGTAATAAATGGTCCACCGTCATCTTCCCAAGTTTTTAGTATAGGTAACTTATCCAAATTGACATTTTTTTTAGTAACAATAACTTGCTGACAAATCCCTGTTGATTTTAATCTCTTTGGAAAGATATTTTTTAGAGAAAAAAGCATAGGTAACATTTTTAATTTTTCCATAAAACCTTTTGGTGGTTTTAGCTTTAAAAGTTTCTCTATACCTTCTGCAACGCTATCTGGATGTTTACCAAATATTTTTTGAGTTATCTCTTGATTTGCAAATATATTCATTAGTATTGGCATACTATATTTTATATTTTTGCGTTTATTGATAGGATTTGTAAAAAGTAAAGGACGAGAATTTTCTTTTTTTACCTCTATATATGCTATATGAGGGATTTCTAACTCAACATCTAACTCTTCATTTATGATTTTTAGATTGCCGTTCTCTTTTAGCCACTCTATGACATCTCTCATTTATAATACTCCCAATTTTTATTGGGTAGTATTATATCTGAAAATACTATTATTTTGGAATTTCTGCTATAACAACACCTCTAAATTCACCCAATTTAAATCCAGTAGCCAAATCGTGAGGATATTTTGTTTTTATCATATTTTGTACTTGTGGAGTCATTTTATTTAAATCACCATGACATAATAGACAAGGTTTTTTCATTTGTAGAGGTTTATATACTCTATATTTAGTTCCCATATCAACAGCAACAGGTTTTCCATCATTTATAGCTTGAAGTCTATACATAACCTCTTTATCTATAGCATCTGGTTTATTTGCAGGATTTCTATATTTTAATGCTGTTCTTCTAACCTTTCCATTAGGGGATACTTTATTATAATCATCTCTCATCTGTATAGCAATAGATGAACATGTTCCCATTGCTGTTTCATGATTTTTATCTTGTTGCAGTGCACTTTTTAGTGTTGGTTGCAAAGTTCCTATGTAGCCTTTAATATGACTCATACCTCTTTCTATTACAATTGGTGTACTAACATATTTTATATTAGTAGGAGTTGTAACCGTTTGAACTTTATTTTCAATACTTTTAACCTCTGTTTTAGCCTTTTGAGTTACTTTTTGAGTAGGTGTTGGACTATCTGTAGTATTACACGCTACAAAAAGTAAAGGTGCAAGTGCAATTGTATAAAATCTTTTTTTCATGATTTCTCCTAAATAAAATTGAGTTATTCAAAAGGAATAACCTTATGTAAAAGTATAACTATTTTGATAGAACCATTAGCTTAATTTTGCTTTTAACTTTAATTCCAATTTTAATACGGTCACGATTGACTCTTTTATTTGCATGATAAACTATTTTACCATTTTTGACTTTGACTTTATGCCAACCATTATTTGATATAAAAATATCAGCACTTTTTATACTCTTGTCTTTGAGTGTTATCTCAACTGTTTTTACTATTTTATCTTTTGGAAAAGATATAGGTTTATGAAAAGTTACACCACATAACTCTTTGAATTTTAAATATAGTTTAAAATCTTTAGAGTTACTACCAACAATAGCACTTCTATCTATATCGTAAGCATTAGAACATTCTCCATTTACAGCACCCATATTTTGATTGAAAACAGCCTGAAATCCATAGCTTTTTATAATATTTTCAACTCTATTATCATACTCTCCATATGGATATACAAAGAATTTGGGTTCATAATTGAGATGCTCTTTCATAAGTTTTAAACCCTTGTTCATATCAGCTTTGATTTCTTTATCATTCATTCTTCCAAGATGACCATGTCCATAACTATGAAATTCAATAGAACCATATTTTGCAATATCTTTTAGTTGCTTCCAAGATACATAATCTTTATATTTTTCTTGAGTATATTTAACTGCAATAAATAGAGTAAATGGATAATTATATTCTTTAAATATAGGCAGTCCATTTGTATAAAATGTTTTAAATCCATCATCTATAGTAAAAGCAACCCAATTATCTGGTATTTTCTCAGCATTTTTTATTTTATTGACCATATCACTAAGAGGAACAACCTTATAGTTATGCTTTTTTAAATAGTTAAATTCTGCTCTAAGTGTTTTAGTTGATATATTTGTTGTAGGGTATCTATTATCATCAAAACGGTGATAGACAAATATATGTCCATCAGCAGATAAAAAGTATGGAAATAAAAACAGAAGGAGTTTAAAAAGTAGTAAGTTTTTTTTTCTCATATATTTTTAATCCATCTGCTTTCTTAGAAATGTAGGTGTATCTAAATAGTCATCATTACTATTGTTGTATCCTCCTACTACTTTTGCACTGTGCATACTATGTAATATTGTTCCTTGAACAGGTTTTTTCAATACAGGTTTTTTAGGATGATTATTTACATTTTCTGCTGGTTTTTGTACTTCAAGGTCTGATGGGTCCTCAAAACCAGTAGCAATAATTGTTAGTTTAACTTCATCAAGAGGTATATCTTCACTTGTTGTTGTACCAAATATAATATTTGCATCTTCATCAGCATTCTCTTCTACTATATCCATAGCTTCTGAAATCTCTGCCAATGGATAATCAGGGTGAATATGGAAATGAACCAAGATACCCATAGCACCATCAATAGATAGATTATCTAATAGAGGAGATTCTATAGCTGTTTTTGCTGCATCATAAGCTGCACTATTACCTTGAGACTCACCTACACCCATTAGTGCTAATCCTCTATGACTCATTACTGTTTTAACATCGGCAAAGTCTAAGTTAATATCATTAGCACCATGAGAAAGAATTACATTTGAAATACCACCAACAGCTTGTGCTAGAACATTATCAACTAGTTTAAAACTATCTCTCATTCCAAGATTTTTTTCTACAATCGATAAAAGTCTCTCATTTGGAACAACAATAATAGAGTCACTCTCTTTTTTTAGCTCTTCTAATCCTGCTTTTGCTAATCTTTTTCTTTTTCTACCTTCAAATGCAAAAGGACTTGTAACAATAGAAACTGTCAAAGCACCAACCTCTTTTGCTGCTTGAGCAATAACAGGTGCAGCACCAGTTCCAGTTCCACCACCAAGACCAGCCGAGATAAATACCAAGTCAGCACCATTTAGCATAGTTTTGATATTTTCATAACTCTCTTCTGCCGCAGCTCTTCCAACTTCTGGTTTCATACCAGCACCTAGTCCTTTGGTTACATTCATACCAAGTTGCATTTTATATGGAGCAAGAGATGCTTCAAGTGCTTGGGCATCTGTATTGGCAACAAGTAAATCAATACCACCAATTCCTTCATTAATCATGTGGTTAATCATGTTTCCACCACCACCACCTACACCTATGGCTTTTATTTTTGCTCCATGAACTCCAGAGTGTGATTCTGTTATATTAAATTCATCCATTTTTTCCTCCTTTATTACCTATTTCTCTTTTTTAAAATATTTTTTTTGCCCACTCTACAAAGCTCTGTATCGGGTTACTATTTCTTTTTACAGGTTCTTTACTTAAATCTGCAAAAAGTTCATTTTCTGTCTTTTCTGTAAAAGATGGCTGTGAAACTGAAATTTTTGGTTTTATATCAGATGCACTATTTATTGCAATATCTCTAAGTGAATCTTTTGGTACATACTCTTTTGAGTGTAACATCTGTTTATGTCGTTCCAGTTCATATTCTGTATTATATCCTGCTTCATATAATAAAAGCCCAATAGCAACAGAATATTCTGCTGATAATAGTTCATTAGATGTTTTATTTATATATCTAGGCTGACCAATACGAATAGGTATATTTGGCATAAGTGCTTGTGCTAATTCTCTAGTACCCTCTATATGAGTCATACCTCCTGTTAACATTATACCAGCACCAATCTGATTTTTTAGCCCACTATTAGCAATTGAAGTTGCTAAAATTGTAAGAGCCTCTTCCATACGACTATGAATAATATTATGCACTATATCCATGGATACTATATTCATATTATGGTCATCACCTATAATTGGAAGTTCAATATTCTCATTATATCCAGTATTTAATAGACTTCCTTTTGTGATTTTTAACTCTTCAGCTATATTTAATGGAGTGTGAAGTGCTATAGATAAATCATTAGTAATATGGTTTGAACCAACTGCTAAAAAATCATTATATTGGATGGCATTACCAACATGTATAACTAAATTACTTGTTTGACCACCTAAGTCAATAACAGCTATACCTCTCTCTTTATCGTCTTGATTTATTACGGCAATAGATGAAGCGTAACCACTCAAGACCACTTTACCTATCTCTATTCCTGCTGCATTTACTGCTTTTTTGAGATTTTCAAGACTAGATTTTGCTGTCATAATTATATGGGTATCAACCTCCATACGACTAGCATTCATACCATATGGGTCTTCTATATAATCTTGGTCATCAATTTTAAATTTAAATGGTAATACATGTAAAACTTCAAACTCATTTGGTATATTTGCATTGTATAGTGCTGTTTGCATTACACGATTTATTTCATTTATTGAGATGTCATTATTTGGAATATTAACGACACCTGTAGAGTTTACACTCTTTGTGTATGCACCAGAAATTGATATGGTTGCTGTTGTAATATTTATACCAGAAACTCTTTTTGCATCATCTACAGCTTTTTTAATAGATTTTGCAGCGAGTTCAATATTGGTAATTGTACCTTTTTTAATACCTTGAGATTTAGCAATACCATGACCACTAATCTCAATTTTGCCATCTTGTTTCTTTCCAATAATTGCACATATTTTTGTTGAGCCTATATCAATGGCTAAGATGGGTGTACTCAAATTCAATCCTTGGTTTTATCATTTATAAAATTTGGTAGGATACTTTTTGTTTAACTCTTTGATTATATTTTCTTCAAATGACTGCTCTTTAAGCTGGTCAATAGTTTGATATAATCCCTTTGTCTCATTTTTGTCGATAGAAACTAATTTCTGTTCGACAATCTTATAGATAACAACTTTGTCTCCTATAGATATAATACCCTTTTCTTTGTTAGAAGTAAAGAGTTTATTATAGAAATCTACGGTTTCTTGTTTATTTAATCCTAGTTTTTGTTCTTTGCTATTATTTAGTGTTATAAAATCAGAAGTTTTTGTTTTTTCTTTATCAATATTTTTTAATTTATTTTCTGATTCTTTTGCTAGTAGTTCTTTTGCTAGATTTAATTTGTATTCTGGAATTAATAACTCTTTTGCCTCTTCAAATGATTTGATTTTAGGCTCTTTTATATTAGTTATTTTAATAATAGCATACTTATCTGCTACAACTTTTGGTTTTAATATATCTCCTATATTTTTACTACTAATTTCATTCCATATATCTTTTGATAATCTAAAATCTCCAATATCATAAGAGATAGTTTCATCTTTTTTTATTTGATTTTTTTTAAATGCTATATATTTTTTGTTTGCACTTTTTTTTGATTTTTTAAGTTTTAAATCTCTTATTACTTGCTCTTTTGCCTCTTCTAAACTTAGAAGTTTTCCATCACTACTTGTATATTTAAAGCTATTTTCTTCAAAGAATTTTTTTATTTCTGTATCTGTTACATTTATTTCATTACTATCTTGCCATACTACATCGAACGAGTATTTTTTAGGTGTTTGAAACTGCTCTTTTCTTGTTTTCCAAAACTCTTTTAGTTTAGCATCATCAATAGATACTTGCATATCATTAGTAGAAAGTATAATATATTTTAGTTTATCAGCTATTTCAAATGCTGTTGAAAACGCTTTATATTCCTCTTTTACTCCTTTTAAATTCATTAAAGATAGAGTTTTTTGAATAGTTAGGGTATCTTTTATACTAGATTCAAATGTTTTTACACTCAATCCACTATTTCTTAAAAAATTTTCATAAATGCTTTTTTCAAAAACTCCATTTTTTTGAAACATAGGCATAGAAGCAATATTTGTGGCTACCTCTTTATCTGATACAACTATACCAAAATCTTTTGCTAAATTTAAAATCATAGCTTGAACAGCCATATTATTTAAAACTTGTTCTTGAAGACGCATCTGTTTAGCTTTTTCTTCATCAAATTTACCTTGGAACATTTGACTATATCTATTATATAAATTCCTATATTCCATTTGAAATTTATCTTTATCTAGTTCTATATCTCCAACTTTTCCAATACTACTACTTTTAATTCCATATTTAAATCCATAAGTAGCTCCTGTAAATATAAAAGAGATAGTAGCTATCCAAATAGTAATTATAAGAAACTTGTTGTTCTTTTGCATCCAGCTTATCATGTAAAAAATACCTTAATATAAAATTTGCATAATTTTAGTCTAGTTGTGATTAATTATTAATGAAATAATCATAATAATAGTAGTATATTTCGTAAAAAATGAGAGAGAAGCAATGAATAAAAATAATAAAGAGTTAGCAATTCAAGATTTGGCTCATATTTGGCATCCATGCACACAGATGAAAGACCATGAGTTTTTGCCACTTATTCCTATCAAAAGAGCAAAAGGGGTCTATCTATATGATTTTGAAGACAATAGCTATATTGATGCTATTAGTTCATGGTGGGTAAATATATTTGGACATACCAATAAATATATATCATCCAAAGTAAAAGAACAGCTTGATACTTTGGAGCATGTTTTATTAGCAGGGTTTACACATAAACCAGCAGTTGATTTAGCAAATAGATTAGTACAGATTACTCCAAAAGGGTTAGAAAAAGTTTTTTTTGCAGATAATGGTTCAAGTGCTGTTGAGGTGGCTTTAAAAATGAGCTTTCACTATCATAAAAATATGGGTGAAAACCGTCCTTTGTTTCTATCTCTATCAAACTCTTATCATGGAGAGACTATTGGAGCATTGAGTGTAGGAGATGTAGAGCTATACAAAGATACTTATAGACCTTTACTTATATCATGTATTCAAACTCCTGTGCCAAAAGACCAAACAATAGAGAGTGCCAATAGTGCAATAGAGAGTTTAAAAGAGATTTTGAAACAAAAAGGTAATGAAATATCTGCTTTTATTATAGAACCTCTAGTTCAAGGGGCTGGATATATGCACATGTATCACCCTATATATATAACTAAAGCCAAAGAGATTTGTCAAGAGTATGGTATTCATCTAATAGCAGATGAGATTATGACAGGTTTTGGTAGAACAGGAACTATGTTTGCATGTGAACAAGCTAATATTACTCCTGATTTTATGACTCTATCCAAAGGATTAACAGGAGGTTATTTACCTCTAGCTGTTGTTATGACAAATAACAATATCTATAATGCCTTTTATTGTGACTATAGTGAATATAGAGCATTTTTACACTCTCATAGCTATACAGGAAATCCTCTAGCTTGTAGCTCTGCTTTAGCTACTCTTGATTTATTTGAACAGAGTGATGTCTTGGGAGAAAATAGAAAAAAATCAGCTTATATTTTAAAAAAGTTAGAAAAGTTCAGAGAGTTATCAAATATAAAAGAGATAAGACAAACAGGAATGATAACAGCTATAGAGTTAAAAGGGTATAATCCAGAGGATAGAATAGGATTAAAAGTATATCAATATGGACTTGATAATGGAGTTTTACTTCGTCCATTAGGGCATATTATCTATTTTATGCCACCATATATTATATCTTTTGAGCAGATAGATAAAATGATTGATATAGCTTATAAGGCTATAGTACAGCTCCAATAGTGAGGAGTTTACAGCTATTTTCTAAAATAGCTACTTTTTTAACCATTTCAGTTAAATCTCTATCATAAGATATAAGACCAAAACCTTTGATAAGCAATAGATGCTCATTACTATTTTCAAAAAAAGAGGTGATTTCATTAGATGCTCTTTTGTGCCAATCATTAAAATTTTTGGGGTCATATATGGTTATATTTTTTAATATTTGATGTCCATAATAATCTTTTGGTATTAATTGAGTATGATATAAAGAGTATGCCGTAGCATATGGTGGCATGGTATAAGATATATATTTTGCATTTGGTAATGCTCTATATATCTTTTCATGGATATTTACATCAGCAGATGCTTCATTCCATCTATAATCTCTATCTTTTGAGCAATTTAATTCAATAAAACTTCTCTCTTCTATCTCATCTAATATAATCTCTTTTTTATTAATAATAAAAGAGTGTATAGATGTTCTTGCTGATATAGAACCATGAAAAACACCAAAATAGTTTTTCTGAAACATGGAATTAGATATATGTTTTATATTTTCTATAAGGAGTTTATCCATATTTATATCCTCTTTTTTGCTTAATGATATTATAACATTATTTTTTTACTACTATAATCTTAATTTTTCTTTAAAAAAAGCTTAATTTAAGAATTGCTTACTATTATTATTTCAGGTAATAATATAACCAAATATAACATATAGGAGAACAGAATGAAAGCAGTAGTTATGGCAGGTGGTTTTGGAACTAGAATTCAACCACTCACAAACTCCAGACCAAAACCGATGTTACCAATTATAAATAAGCCAATGATGGAACACACTATGATGACTCTAAGAGATTTAGGTATTACAGAATTTATAATATTATTATATTTTAAACCAGAAGTTATTCAAAATTATTTTGGAGATGGAAGTGATTTTGGAATTAATATTACATATGTTGTACCAGATGATGATTATGGTACAGCAGGAGCTGTGAAATTAGCACAAGAGTATATTGGAGATGATAACTTTATTATAATTAGTGGAGATTTGGTAACAGATTTTAATTTTAAAAAAATATTTAATTATCATAAACTAAAAAATTCAAAATTAACTATTACTTTAACTTCTGTTGATAATCCTTTAGAGTTTGGTGTAGTTATTGCAAATGAAGATGGTAAAATTGAAAAATTTTTAGAAAAACCAAGCTGGGGAGAGGTTTTTAGTGACACTATTAACACAGGTATATATATAATTGAACCTGAAATTCTTGATTATATTCCACCAAATGAAAATTATGATTTTGCCAAAGATTTATTTCCTAAACTTATGAGTGAGGGGATAGATATTATGGCAGGATATGCCAAAGGATATTGGAGAGATGTCGGTAATCCAGAAAGTTATAGAGAAGTTTATGAGGATATTTTATCTAAAAAGGTAAAGTTTAAAATAGATGGATATAAGTATAAATTTCCTGATGGAGTATTATATACAGCAAAACCTTATGAATTAGATAAAAGTATAGAGATTATAGGCACTGTTGTATTAGGGGAAAATATCAAACTCAAAAAAAATATTAAACTTAATAATGTTGTTATAGGAGATAATGTTACTATAGGTAAAGAGAGCAATATTAGAAATAGTGTAATATGGGAAGATGTATCTATAGGCAGAAATGCAAAATTAGATGGTTGTGTAATATGTAATAATAATAAAATTGGCAAAAATTTTAAAGCAAAAGCTGGTTTGATTTTGGCTGAAGGGTGTCAGATTGGAGATTTGGTTAATATAGAAAAAGATGTAACTATCTGGGCAGATAAAGTTATAGAAGATGCCTCTATTATTAGTAATAATATAATATTGGGAAGTAGATATAAAAATTCTATTTTTGAACATGGTAGAGTTATTGGAAAATCGAATATTGAACTCTCTTGTGAAATGGTAACAAAATTAGCAGAAGCATTTGGGTCTCAACTTCCTGTGGGTTCTACTATTTTAATAGCTAGAGATTATAATAAAAATTCAAGAATGTTAAAAAGAGCATTTTTAGGTGGGATTTTATCTTCTGGTGTAGATGTTATTGATTATAGTGCTACTCCATCATCTATTATGCGTTTTAATTTGGGTATGAATAACAGTTTTATTGCAGGAGTATATTTTAATCAAAAGATAGATGACCCAACAAGTACAGTTATTACATTTTTTAATGATGAAGCACTTAGAATTAATAATGATGTATCTAAAAAAATAGAAAAAGCATTTTTCAAAGAGTCTTTTCGTAGAGTTGACTATTCAAGAATAGGTCAAATATTGGAGATAACACCAAAAGAGGAAATAAAAAAATATAAAGATGAGATAAAATCTTTACAAGGGGGAAATAGTTTCAAATCTTCTGAATGTTGTCGTATTGCTGTGGATATGATGCACGGCATAGCTTCAGAAGTTTTTCCTGATATACTTAATGAATTGGGTATAGATAATATACTATTTAATGCTTATTTAGATGCAAATCGTTTATCAAATATAAAAACGCTTTCAAATCAATCAAATAGAGATATGAGTTCTGTTATAAAATCATTAAATCTTGATGTAGGATTTATGTTATACCCTTATGGGCAGAGATTGGATATAGTGTGTGATAAGGGTACAGTATTAGATAAACAGAGTTCTCTATTTATTGTTTTATTATTATTAAATATGGAGGCAAAAAAACTAGGAGTAAAAAGAAAAGTTTTTTTACCAACATGGGCTTCTGATATTGTACCTTTTGAGAATTTGGATATAAAAAAAGGTCAATATGCCAATTTTAAAGCACAAGAGTTAAAAAAATATGATTTGGTTGCAACGGGTGAAGGTAATTTTACTTTTACTGAATTTGCAACCCATAGAGACTCTATGTATGCAACTATTAAAATAGTTGAGATGTTATTAAAAAATAGAGTTAAATTATCTACACTACTTGAATCTATTCCAAAGTTTTATTATAAAGCAATTCAAGTTCCTTGCACACAAGCTTTAAAAGGCAAAATGATGAGAATGTTTCTCCAAGATGCAAAAGATAAAAAATCTTCTACTCTTGATGGGGTTAAAATATGGTTAGATACAAATGATTGGATTTTAATGATACCTGATTTGTATAGTGATAATCTAAATTTATATATTCAAGCAGAAGATGAAGAAAGAGGTCAAAATATCTTAGATAGTTATACTAAAAAAATAGAGGAGTGGATAGGGAGCGATTAAAAATTATTGTTACTATATTATATTTATCTCTTTTTGGTATCATACCGTTAAAAATAATAAAAGAGAATATTAGATAGTGAATAATATAGATATACCACATATACCTGTACTGCTTGATGAGGTTTTAGAGAGTTTTTCTTCTATAAAAAATAAAAGAGGGTACTTTGTTGATTGTACTCTAGGTTATGGAGGACACTCTAGTGCTATACTTAAAACATATCAAGAGTTGAAACTTATAGGTATAGATAGAGATAATGAAGCTTTGGAGTTTTCATCCAAAAGATTAAAAGAGTTTAAAAATAGAGTAGAATTTATTAGAGGAGATTTTGCTTCTGTTTTTGCTAATTTGGAGAGTTCCCCTATTGTTGGTATTTTGGCTGATTTTGGAGTCTCTTCTTTACAGTTAGATAAAGCCCAAAGAGGTTTTAGTTTTGATAGTGAAGTTTTGGATATGAGAATGGATTCTAGTAGTTCTTTTAGTGCCTATGATATTGTAAATGGATATGATAGAGAAAAACTGGAGTATATATTAAAGCACTATGGAGAGGTTCGTTCATATCGTAAGGTAGCAGGTGCTATTATTGAAGCTAGAGGTAAAAAAACTATTCAGAGTGCCAAAGAGTTATCAGCTATTATCTCTAAAGTAGTACCTAAAGGAGGAAAAATACATCCTGCTACTTTGCCTTTCCAAGCTATTCGTATAGAAGTTAATAGTGAATTAGCACAGATAGATGGATTGTTAGATGCTTTGGAATTAAAAGCAAAAAAAGGAGAACTAAAAGGAGCTATAGTCTCTTTAATAACTTTTCACTCATTAGAAGATAGATTAGTAAAAAATCGTTATAAAAGTTGGTCAAAATCATGTATATGTGACCCTAATGCTATGAGATGTAGTTGTGGTAAAAATCATCAGTTGGGCAAAATGTTAAATAGAAAGCCAATTATAGCATCTAAAAATGAGTTAAAGAAAAATAATCGTTCTAGGTCTGCTAAATTGAGAACATTTATATTTAAAGGATAATTGATGCAAAATAAAACAAAAACTATCAAACAAGAGAATGGTATAACTTGGAGTATGATACTTATTGTTGTATTTTCTATATCATTAGTTTTACTTTTAACATTACCAAAAATATATTTAAATAATAATATATACTATGAGAGTAGAGAGATAGCTCATTATAGAAATATTGCTCAAACTTTAAAAGAGGAACAGAAAATTATTTTGCATAAATTAGAGGCTATAAAGTATCAAGAAAATATAGCAAATCAACATTCGGAGTAAGTAAAGTATGATTAGAAGATTTTTAGAATTTGCTATAGATAGACCTGCACTCAATCATATTTTTATGGTTTTTATGGTTGTTTTATCTCTTTTTGCTTACCAAAATATTCCAAAAGAGATTTTTCCACCTTCTCAATTAGACCAAATTTATATTACAGGTGGTTATGTAGGGGCTAGTGGAGATGTATTGGATAAAATGGTTGTTAAAACGCTAGAAGATGAATTACAATCTTTATCTGATATAGATAGTATAGATACTACTATACAAAATGGCTCTTTTTTAATTATATCTGATATAAAAAGAGGTAGTAATCCTCAACTTGTTTTAGGTGATGTCAAAGATATAATATCCAATGTTCGTAGAGATTTACCATCTGATATGGATGAGCCTATAGCAAAAGTTGCTATTCAAGAGTATCCTCTAGTTATGGTAGCTATCTCAGGTGATGTATCAAAAAAAAAGTTATTAGATATAGCTGATAATTTAAAGAGTCGTTTATCCTCTATAGGTGATTTGAGTGGAATTGATATTAGAGGTGATGCTGATAATGAGATACTAATTACTTTAGACCAAAAAAAAATAGATGCTTATGGATTATCAAAAAGTGCTATATATAAAGCTATATCTTCGCTATCTTCTATATTTCCTATAGGTACGATAAAACAAAAAGGAGACCATCTCTATATCTCTACTATAAATGGTGAAAAGACCAAAGAGAAGCTAGAAAAGAGTATGCTAGATATAAATGGTAAACGACTATATATAAAAGATATTGCAACTGTATATATAGGTTTAGCAGATGCTGAACAGATTTCCCATTTTAATGGTAAACCAAATGTCTCTTTAAATATCAAAAAGACAAAAGAGGGAAATGCTATAGCTTTAGTCAAAAAAGTAAAAAAAATACTAAAAGAGTATAATAAAAAATATAAAGGGAAAGTTGTTTTTGAATCTTATACAGATACCTCTGTTTGGATTAAAAATCGTCTTAATTTAGTCTCTTCTAATATTCTTTTTGGACTTATTTTAGTAATGTTGTCTCTATTTTTAAGTCTAAATTTTCGTATAGCTTTAGTTGTAGGATTAGGAATTCCTACATCATTTATGATAACACTTATATTTGCTGAAATGATAGGTTATAGTCTAAATATGTTAACTCTATTGGGTGCATTAATAGCACTTGGTATGTTGGTTGATGAGGCTATTGTTGTAGCAGAAAATATCTATAGACATATGGAGATGGGAAAAAATCCAAGAGAGGCTGCAATAGATGGTTCAGCAGAGATGTTTCCTGCTGTTTTAACAGCAACTTTGACAACAGTTTTTGCTTTTTTACCACTACTAATTATGAGTGGTAAAATGGGTGTTTTTATGAAAGTACTACCTGTTATGATTTCTATTTTATTACTCAGTTCTTTATTTGAAGCATTCTATTTTTTACCTCTACACTCAAAAGAGTTTTTTTCCATAGGAAAAATAGATAAAGTTCAAGAAAAAGAGAATACTTTTTGGGGTTTAATGTATAGCATATATAGAAAAGTTTTAACTTCTTTATTAAAAAGAAAGATTTTATCTTTAATAATATTGGTATCATCTATTATATTTGGGACAGTAGCAATGGCAAAAGTAACCAAATTTCAATTATTCCCTGAATTTGATGTTCAACAAGTATATATCAATGGTAAAGTAAATATAAATTATAAAATTGAAGAGACAGAAGAGTTTGTTAATAAAATAGAAAAAGAGTTATTGGCTAAATTGGATAAAAAAACAGTAGATTCTATTACTTCTGTAATTGGATATAGAATGAATGCAGACCAAAGTGTTGAAACTGGAGAAAATTTATTTCAAATTTTTGTAAATTTACATGAAAAGGCACCAGAAAACTTTTTTGATAGATATATTAATCCTATATTTTCATTAGAGTATGATGGTAGTGATATGATAAGAAAAATCAAAGCCCAAGAGCTTGTTAAAAAAATTCAAAATGAAGTTATAAATAATATTAAAAATGTCAAAGTAAATAAGCAAAATGTTTTTGAAGAGTTTAATGTTTTTGCTCAACAAACGGGAATAGTAGGTCATGATATAGAGATAGGATTTGTATCTAATAATCAAAAAGAGACACTTCATGCTATTTCAATATTGGAGCAAAAGTTATCAAAAATAAAAGGTGTGCATAATATAGCAGATAATGCTAATGAAGGAGAAAAAGAGTTAAAACTTAGAGTAAATGAGTATGGACAATCTTTAGGACTTAGTGAAGGATATATAACTACAGCATTGAGAGGCTCTTTTTTTAAAGGAGAGTATGCAAAAGCTTTTAATAAAGATGGGTTAATTAGAATTAAAATTGAAGATAAATACAAAGATAAAAAAGGGGCTATTAATAATTTCAAAATAACTACACCAGATGGAAAAGTTGTAGCACTTAAAGATGTGTGTGATTTTTATTATCAAAAAAGTTTTGTTAGAATATTTAAAGAAGATGGAGAGAAAATATATTCAGTATTTGCTAGAGTAGATACCAAAGAGATTATCGCTTCAGATGTTATGCAAAAAATTCAACCTTTATTAGATAAATTGAAAAAAAGAGGCATAAAAGTAGTAATAAAAGGAGAAGAAAAAGAGAATACCAAAATGAAAAAAGAGATGTTACAAGCAGGACTTATTGCTACTTTTTTGATTTTTATTACTCTTGTTTGGATGTTTAATTCAGCAATTCAACCATTTATTATTATTTCTGTAATACCTTTATCAATTTTTGGTGTTTTAGTAGGGAGTAAAATAATGGGTATTAATCTAACACTACCAGGAGTTATGGGAATAATAGGACTAGCTGGAGTTGTAGTAAATGATGGACTTATTATGCTTAGTTTTGTTAGAAAAGCAGATAATCATACCCAACTAATAGAATTTGCAATTCAAAGACTTAGACCAATTTTATTGACATCTATTACAACAGTTATTGGATTATCATCATTAATGTTTTTTGCATCAGGTCAAGCATTAATACTTCAACCTATGGCTATTAGTTTAGGTTTTGGTGTTGCTTGGGCTACTATTTTGAATTTATATTTTGTACCTTTGGCTTATGCAGTGATTTATAGAGTTAAATAGTAGAATTGGTTTAATCTAAGTACCTTTTGAGTATAATCCACAAATTAAAAACAAGGGTACTTTTTTATGCCAAAACGAACTGATATCAAAACTATTTTACTTATAGGTTCTGGTCCAATTGTAATTGGTCAGGCCTGTGAATTTGATTACTCTGGAACACAAGCTGCTAAAACGCTCAAAGAGTTAGGTTATAGAGTAGTTCTTATTAATTCAAATCCAGCTACTATTATGACAGACCCTGAGTTTGCCCATAGAACTTATATTGAGCCAATCACTCCTGAGGTTATATCCAAAATTATAAAAAAAGAGCAAGTTGATGCTATTTTACCAACTATGGGTGGACAGACTGCATTAAATGTTGCTATGGATATGTATGAACAAGGTCTATTGGATGGAGTAGAGTTTTTGGGTGCTAATCCAGAAGCTATAAAAAAAGGTGAAGATAGACAAGAGTTTAAAGAAGCTATGATAAAAATAGGTATGGATTTGCCAAAATCATATTATGCTTATAATATGGATGAAGCTATGGAAGTAGCCAAAAAAATTGGTTTTCCACTGATTATTAGAGCATCTTATACTCTAGCTGGTGGAGGTAGTGGAGTTGCTTATAATATAGACGAGTACAAAAAAATAGTACAGGGTGGATTAGATGCTTCTCCTATCTCTGAAATTTTGATAGAAGAGTCTCTTTTGGGTTGGAAAGAGTATGAGATGGAGGTTATTCGTGATAAGGCTGATAACTGTATAATTGTATGTTCTATAGAAAATTTAGACCCAATGGGAGTACATACAGGAGATAGTATAACAATTGCACCAGCACTTACTTTAACAGATAAAGAGTATCAACGAATGAGAGATGCCTCTTTTAAGATTTTAAGAGAGGTTGGAGTTGATACAGGTGGAAGTAATGTTCAATTCTCTGTCAATCCTGAAACAGGTAGAATGATAGTTATTGAGATGAACCCAAGAGTAAGTCGTTCATCAGCATTAGCATCAAAAGCAACTGGTTATCCTATTGCAAAAGTAGCTACACTTTTAGCCGTTGGATTTACATTAGATGAGATAACAAATGATATTACAGGTACACCAGCTAGTTTTGAACCTGTAATAGATTATATTGTTACTAAAATTCCTAGATTTACATTTGAAAAATTTCCAATGGCTGATTCTACTTTGACTACATCTATGAAAAGTGTAGGTGAGGTTATGAGTATTGGTAGAACTTTTAAAGAGTCATTTCAAAAAGCTTTAATTTCACTAGAGACAGGATTAAAGGGATTTGATAGTATAGAGTGTGATGATGATAAGCTTATTCGTGAAATTCGTCGTCCAAATAGTGATAGAATTTTATATCTCTATGAAGCTCTGAGAAGAGGAAAAAGTGTAGATGAGATTTTTGATATATGTAAAATAGATAGATGGTATCTATATCAATTTGAGGAGTTAGTAGCAAGTGAAAAGCTAATGGATATTAAACTCTTAAAAAATGAAAAATTATTTAGAAAAATAAAATCTGAAGGCTTTTCTGATGCTATGATAGCAGATATTATTAATAAAAAAGATGGTTTAAATCTAAGTGAAAATGATATATATACAGCTAGAGAAAAATTGGGAATAGTGTTAGAGTATAATGAAGTTGATACATGTTCAGCAGAGTTTGAAGCACTCACTCCTTATCTGTATTCAACTACAAATATAACTAAACTTCCTAAACAAAATACTTCTCAAACAAAAGATAAAAAAGTATTAGTAATTGGTGGAGGACCAAATAGAATAGGGCAAGGGATTGAGTTTGATTACTGTTGTGTTCATGCCTCTTTTGCATTAGAGGATATGGGGATTAAGTCTATTATGTATAACTGTAATCCTGAAACAGTCTCAACCGATTATGATACATCTGATATATTATATTTTGAGCCTATTGATTTTGAGCATGTTAGAAATGTAATCGAGATAGAAAATCCAGATGGTGTTATAGTCCATTTTGGGGGACAAACTCCTCTTAAGTTAGCTAAAGGATTAACAGCTATTGGAGCTAATATATCAGGAACTAGTGCAAAAGTAATAGATTTGGCAGAAGATAGAGAGTTGTTTTCTACTTTTATAAAAGATTTGGGATTAAAACAACCAGCTAATGGTACGGTCTTTACAAAAGAGGATGCTATTATAGTAGCTAATCGTATAGGTTATCCAGTGCTTGTTCGTCCAAGTTTTGTTTTGGGTGGTAGAGGAATGAAAACAGTATTTTCTGATAGCGAACTCAAAGAGTATATGGATGAAGCTGTTAGAGTCTCAAATGATGCACCTGTTTTGATTGATAAATTTTTAAATAATGCTATAGAGTTAGATGTAGATGCTATAAGTGATGGAGATAGTGTATATATTGGTGCTATTATGCAACATATAGAAGAGGCTGGTATTCACTCGGGAGATTCTGCTTGTGCATTGCCTACAATATCTATATCAGATAGACTTTTAGATGAGATAAAAACTCAAACAGCCAATATAGCTCTAGGATTAGGAGTTGTTGGATTAATGAATGTTCAGTATGCAATTTTTGAAGATGAGGTTTATCTAATAGAGGTAAACCCAAGAGCATCAAGAACAGTTCCTTTTGTATCTAAAGCTACAGGTGTTCCTTTGGCAAAAGTTGCTACTAGAGTAATGATACAAGGTAATCTAAAAGAGGCATTAAAGTTTTATGATACATTTGGTGTTGTAAATTTTGATAAAAAAATATTAGAGCCAAATCTCAAAAATCATATAGCAGTCAAAGAGGCAGTATTTCCATTTAATAAATTAACAGGTTCAGATTTGTTATTGGGACCAGAGATGAAAAGTACAGGTGAAGTTATGGGAATTAGTGATAATTTTGGAATGAGCTTTGCCAAAAGTCAATTTGCATCTAAAAATAATATTCCATTAGAGGGTAAAATATTTATCTCTTTGGCTGATATAGATAAACATTTTTTAGGAGAGTTAGGTAGAGAGTTTATAGATTTAGGTTTTGAATTGGTAGCCACAGCAGGAACACACAATGCACTAAAAAGTGCAGGTATAATCTCTAGTAAAGTTTTAAAAATATCAGAGGGACGACCTAATATAGATGATATGATTAAAAATGGAGAGATAGCATTAGCTATAAATACTAGTGAAGACCAAGGAAGTAAAGTTGATGGTAGAACAATTAGACAATCTGTTTTGAGAGAAAATATAGCATATTTTACTACTATAGCAGCAGCTAAAGCTACAGCATTAGCTATTAGAGAGCTAAAAACATCAAATGGTGAACTTGAACCAAAAGCTTTACAAGACTATTTAAGATAATTATTTTTTTATCTTAAAATATAAAAAATGAAAGATAAATTATATCTAACTAAAACAGATACTACTATTGGTTTTGTCTCTCAAGACAAAACCAAAATAGATATAGCCAAAGATAGATTACCAAACAAACACTATATAAAGGTGGTAAACTCATTAAAAACTCTTAAATCTTTTACAAGAGTACCTCAAAAATTTAAAAATAGAGTTAGAAGAGCCAAAGAGACTACTTTTATTATGCCAAATGGTAACTCTTTTCGTGTAGTAAAGGATAGTAAACATAATCTTTTATTAGATAGATTGAAGTGGGCTTATAGCTCTTCAGCTAATAAGAGTGGAGAGGAGTATAATAATGAGTATGCCAAAAATCAAGCAGAGGTTATAGTATCTGAACCAAATAGCAAAAACTCTAAACCATCAAAAATTTATAAATTGGGATTAAGAATTATTAAATCTATTAGATAGTCTCTTTTTTATCCTCCACAACTATGGGTTCTAATTCTATTTTATCTTCATCTTGTTGTGCCAATTTTGCATATTTTTGAGCCTCTTGATATTTGCCTATAGTGTAATAGATAAGAGCTATAGTTTTATAACTATTTTGAGTAATTGGATGATTTTTTCCTAGTACTTTTTCATTTATTTTTAATGCTTTAAAATAGTTAGATAGAGCCTTATTATATTCTCCTAACTCTTCTTGTATAGCTCCTAGATTATTATATGCAACAGCTGTTTCTATCTGCTCTTTTTTTATTATTTTTTCTTTTATATCTATTGTTTTTTTTGTATAATCTATAGCTTTGGCACTATCTCCCATACTATTATATAGCGTTCCCAAATTATTATAACTTTGTGCTGTTAGACTATCTGTTTGACCCAAAATTTTTTCTCTGATTTTTAGACCAGCTTTGATATAAGCTTGTGACTTGGTATATTCTCCAACTCTTTTATATACTAATCCTAGATTATTATAGCTTGTGGCTGTACTTAAATCATTTTCACCTAATATTTTTTCTTTGATAGCTATTGATTTTTTATAATATTTAATAGAGGCTTTATAGTCTCCTCTTTTATAAGCTTGTACGCCTTTGTTGTTTAGTATATTTGCTTCTTGTATTAGAGCCTCTTTTTCTACTGATGATATTCTAGTTTGATTATAAAATCCTCTATTTGAACATCCTATATTTATCAAAACTAATAACAGAAAAAAAATATTTTTCATTTATTGCTCCAAATTTTTAGCAAATAATAACAAAAAATTACTTCAAACTTCTCTTTGCTATCTCTTCAAGAAAAGTTGTTGCATATGAGCCTTTTGGTAGATAAAATTGTAATCTAAACTGTTTTTTTGACTCTTTATAACTAAATGCTAAATTTTCAGGCCATATCCATGCGTATCTTCTAGTTCCTTTTACTGAGTATAACTCTTGGTCATCAAACTCTTCTTCTAAATATCTAGCATCTGACATAGCTCTATCTGTTTGTGAACCACACAATAGACCTGTTGGAGAACTTTTATGTTCTTGAAACTCTTTTGTAGATATATCAAAATCTTGAAGAGGATATGATTTGCCAAAAGGATATTTTTTCATATCATCACCTATAAATAGTTTGAATATATTTTTTTGATGAGATAAGACTTTAACTAAATCTTTTGGAAAAGATAAAATTTTGGATGATTTATCTATACTATTGTTATTTATTATACTAGATATATATACTCTTTTTGATAGCCAATTATTAAATAGATGGCTTTGATATGCTGATACCAAAAGTTTCTCTTTTGCTCCTTTTAGTTTTTTGCCTGAGTGTGCTATCTCTTTGCCTTGAAGATAGCTTTTTGTATCTTCTCCAAATCTTTGATAGCCATAATAGTTTGGTATTCCATTTTTTTCCATCTCTTTTGCTACATTTTGTATATCTATACTTGCTTGTGGAGATACATTATGTAGAGTAATAGCAAATTTATTTCCTTTTAGTTGACCTATTTTTATAGGATATTTACTATAATATTTTTCCAAAATTTCTATTTTTTGGGTTGTTAAATTTTTTATTACATCTGCTTCATAATTTTTTGGAATAGATATATATTGAATAGTTGTTGCATTTTTGTCTTTTAGTCCTGCATAACCTATATTTCTCTGTTCTAATTTTGTAGCTTTGGATATTACAGTAATTAGTTTAAATGTACTCATATCTGATTTTTTTATTTTTAAAATTAGATATGAACCTTTGTTATTAAATTCAAAAAGAGGTATCTCTTCTACTAAAAATCTATCAATGGTCTGTGCAAAGTCAAAGTTTATTGGTTTATGATTATAAGCGTAAGTTTTTTTCATGAGCGAAGTATATCAAAAATAACTCATATTAAGGACTTTACTTTTTTTAAATCTATAAAAACCTCTTTTTTAAATGACGGATTTTTTAATAAAAAGCTTGGATGATATGTAGGGACTATTTTATAACCATTTTTTTGAATTATATTTCCTCGAATATCTTTTAATTTATGGTTATCTTCACTAAGATAATGGTATGGTATATCACCTAAAGTTATAATGATTTTTGGTTTTATTATCTCTATCTCTTTAAATAGATAAGCTTTGCAACTATGTATATATGACTCATGAAGTTTTTGGTTTGGTAATAGTTGACATTTTAGTATATTGGTAATATATACATCTTGACGAGATAACTCTAGTACTTTTTCTATCATAAGAGTCAACATATCTCCTCCACGACCCAAAAATGGTCTTTTTGAACTAGTTTCTATATCCATGGGATAATCACCAACAAACATAATATCTGCATTGTTTTTACCCTCTCCAAATACAATATTATCTCTAGTTTTACTCAATTCACATAGATAACATTTTTCTATCTGTTTTTTTAGCTCTATTAGAGTATTTGGTAGTTCCAAGGAGTTAATATCTTTAAAAGAAAAAGGTTTTAAAGAGGTATATTTAAAACCTAAAGATTTGAGTTGATATAGCTGTTTTAGTTGAAGTGCATTAAATAAATTTTTCATTATTCAAATCTTTTTATATTTAGTATTCTCAGTATTCTCTTTTAATGGTTGAAAATTTAGTGATAGAGAGTTTACACAATATCTTTGATTTTTGGGCGTTAGTTGTTCACCTCTAAATATATGTCCTAAATGAGCTTTGCAGTTTGCACAAACAATTTCTACTCTTCTTCCATCAGCATCTAATATTTCTTGAACTGCTCCATCTATAGCATTATCAAAGCTTGGCCATCCTGAACCAGAATTAAATTTATCATTTGATTTAAACAAAGGAGTATTACATTTTTTACAAATATATGTTCCATTTTTATAAAAGCTATTAAATTTTCCTGAAAATGGTCTCTCTGTACCTTTATATTCTATAATTTCTATCTCTTCTGGTGTTAATTTATTATATTTCACATTTTATCCTTTATTTTAAGTTATACTAACTTACATAAATTAAAATTTGGCTATAAATTAGAAAAAAATATACAATTATGTTATAATATAGCTTTAAAATCAAAGGAATATTAGTATGAACCAAAAAACTATCCGTAAACCAGTTGAAGTTGTAGGGATTGGACTACACAAAGGGGAACCTATTAGATTAAGACTTGAACCTTTGAGTGAGAATTCAGGTATTATTTTTTATAGAGAAGATTTAGCATTGAGAATTCCACTCTCTCCATCTAGTGTAATAGATACTCAGATGGCTACGGTTATTGGAGATAGTAGAGGTTCTATATCTACTATAGAACATTTCTTATCAGCTATATATGCTTATGGAATTGATAATCTAAGAGTTGTTATTAATGGCAATGAGATGCCAATTATGGATGGTAGTGCTAGTTCTTTTTGTTTACTTCTGGATGAAGCTGGAGTTGTAGAGCAGTCATCACCTAAAAAGGTTATTAGAATTAAAAAAGCTGTAGAGGTTAGAGATGGTAATAAGTTTGTTAGGTTAGAACCGAGTAATAGGGCTGTATTTAAATTTGAAATTGATTTTGCTCACCCTGCTATAGGAAGACAATCAGCTGTTTATAATTTTGGAACAAAGTCTTTTATCGAAGAGATAGCGAGGGCTAGGACTTTTGGATTTGCAAGAGATATTCAATATCTTCAGAGTATCAATTTGGCTTTGGGTGCTAGTTTGAATAATGCTATAGGGTTAGATGATGAAAAAGTCCTAAATCCAGAGGGACTTAGATTTACCAATGAGTTTGTGAGACATAAAATTTTGGATGCTATGGGCGATATGATGGTTATGGGTCATGTAGTAATGGGTGCTTATAGCTCTTTTGCAGGTAGTCATAAATTAAATCATGAATTGACTAAAAAAGTGTTGGCTAGTAAAGAAAATTATGAAATAGTAGCTGTAGATAGAGTAAAAAGTAGTAGAGTATTTGAAAAAAGTTTTGCATAGTTATGAAGTAGTAATAGTCTCTATATCTTCTCCATTACTTATTGGAATTTATAAAGATGGAGTACTTATTGAGACTCTAAAAAAGAGTGAAAAAACATCGGATATACTGTTAAAAGTATTAATGGATATTGCTAATAAATATAATTATAGTAGAGTTATATATACAAATGGACCAGGAAGTTATATGTCAATCAAATTAACTTATATTACTCTAAAAACTTTAGAGATTATCAAAGGTATAAAGTTTGATGCGTGTGATGCCTTTTCTCTAAATAATAAAAATCCTATAAAAGCTATGGGTAAACTCTACTTTATCAAAGAAAAAGATACTATAATAACAAAAAAATTTGATGAGGCGATAGAGCAACGGTTTAAACTACCTTCCATGTTGAGTGAAGTGACTATTTTGGCTAATAATGAGCCGTTGTATATTCTACCTGCCGTTTAATTATTGTTCTTTATAATTATGAAATCAGCAAAGGAAGTACTTTGTTTGTATCTGTACCAGCTACCTCTGCTAATCTAGGACCAGGGTTTGATACTCTAGGATTAGCAATTAATTTTCGTAATGAGATAATTATTAGACCATCTAGGTTTTTTTCTGTATCTACTCGTGGAGAAGGAGCAGAAAATCCTCATATTAGAAAAAATATTTTATTTATGAATATCTTTGATAAACAGTATAAAATATTAAAAGGTCACAAAGATAATTTTCGTTTTGAATTTACAAATCGTATTCCTATATCAAGGGGATTAGGTAGTTCATCAGCAGTAATTACAGCTGCTTTGACAGCTGCATTTGTAGCTGCTGGACAGAGATATAACAAAAGAAAAATTTTGAATTTGGCATTAGAGTATGAACCACATCCTGATAATATTACTCCAGCTGTTATGGGTGGATTTAATGTAGCTTGTGTAGAAGACAAAAAAGTTTATAGTAAAAAAAGAAAAGTTCCAGATTATCTAAGAGCTATTTTGGTGGTTCCAAATAAAACTATATCTACAGCAAAATCTCGAAATATATTACCTGATATATATAGAAAAGATGAGGTAGTTTACTCTTTATCTCGTTCATCTTTTATGACTTCTCTTTTTATGACAGAGTCTTGGGATTTATTAAAAATTGCATCAAAAGATAAGTTACATCAAACAAGAAGAATGAAACAGATGCCAGAACTTTTTGAAGTGCAAAAGGTAGCTTTGAGTAATGGAGCATTGATGAGTACACTTTCAGGAAGTGGTTCTACTTTTTTTACACTATGTTATGCAGATGATGCACCTAAAATTTATAAGGCTTTAGAAGAGAAATTCCCTAAATATAGGGTTTTTACTAAAACACTTGATAATTATGGTGTAACTTCAAAGAGTTAATAACAAAAGTTGGGTATAATTATGCAAAAAAATGAACCTATACGCATGTGTATAGCATGTAGAGAAAGAGACCTGCAAAAAAAGTTAATACGGCTACAACAAGTTAATAACAATATTTTTCCTTATACTGGACAAGGTAGAAGTTTTTATTTATGTAAGGCTTGTAGTAACGATAAAAAAAAATTAAAAGGCTTAATTAAGCGTTTCAAACTCTCTACGGATAATAGTGAACGGTTTGTTAAGTATTTAAAGGAGTTGAATAAGAATGGATAGAGTTAAAATCCAAGAGATAGCACAAGAGGCTGGAGCATCAAATGCAGTACTTATTGAAAAAGCAAAAGAGTTAGGATATGATGTAAAAGCAGCAAATAGTACACTAACAGTTGAAGAGGCTGGAGTTTTAGTAGATTATGCTATCAATGGTGTAAAACCTAAAAAAGAGAAAAAAGTAACAATAAAAAAAGCTACAGTAGTTAAAAAATCTGCTATTAATAAAAACCCTGTTTCTTCGGATGAGTCAAATTTTCCTAAAAAAGAACAAAAGAGTAAAGATATTTTAAAAGATAGTAGTGATAAAAAAGAGATAAAAATAGAACCTAAAGATAAAAAAGAAATTAAAAAAGAAGATATTAAAACAGTAGAACCCAAAAAAGAAGAGTCAAAACCAAAAGATAAAAATATAGAAAAAAAGGTTGAAAAAACAGAAGTTACAGAAGAGAAACCAAAACCTGTTGAAAAACCAAAAATCAAAAGAAAAAGAGTTGGTATTACTGTTATAAAAAAAGCAGATAAGCAAAAACCTAAAATAAGAATAGTTGAAGAGAAAAAGCCTAAAAAAGAGCTTTCTGTTACTAAAAAAAGTCAATCTAAAGGTATGCCAACACCTCCATCTAAAAAGAAACCCAAAAAAATCGCCAAAGCAAAAGATACTGGGGAAAAACTTGATTTTATGTCAAATGTAGGTTTTGGAAATAGTAGAAATAGTGTAACTGAAATAGAAGAAGAACCAGAAGTATTGATGCTAGATTTTTCTGATAAAAATATCTATGAAGATATGATGAGACAAGAGCAAAAAAGAAAAGAAGAAGCGAAAAAGAGAGCATCTCTTGCTCCTCAACAAGGTAGAGGTAGAACTAGTGGACAACAGAGAAAAAAACCATCAGGACTTAGAAGAGGTTCTAAGCGAAAGAAATATACTAAAGATGAAAATAAAGAGCAGGTGAAATCAGTAGAGATACCAGAAAATGTAAGAGTATATGAATTTGCTGAAAAGATAGGTAGAAGTACTGGTGAGGTTATTAAAGTTCTTTTTGCATTAGGAACAATGTTTACACAAAATGATTTCTTGGATAAAGACTCTATAGAAATTTTG
>Ga0256828_1000107_pt1 | contig 54146 bp, 61 predicted proteins | sample CV88metaG_FD_185993 | JGI IMG/M metagenome (GOLD analysis project Ga0256828, IMG submission 185993) | Hydrothermal vent microbial communities from East Pacific Rise, Pacific Ocean - CV88 | ecosystem: Environmental > Aquatic > Marine > Hydrothermal vents | place: Pacific Ocean: East Pacific Rise...
TACAGTATGGTGGAACAGGTTTAGGACTCTCTATTTGTGCTGAATATGTTAAAGAGCTAGGTGGTAAACTGCAGCTTGAGAGTGAGATTGATAAAGGAAGTAGTTTCTATTTTGGAATTCCAGTCAAGATATCTGATAATGAGGCCTCTTTTGATCTGATTGATGGTAAAGATATCAAGATTACAATGCTTGTCTCCGCAAAGAACTCTTTTTCACTTCTGAATATTGCTCGTTATCTTTTACGTATGGGTATGAAAAAAAATAATATTATAGCTGTTTCCTCAGCAGAAGAGATACCAGAAGACACTACACATTTAATAATTTATCAACATAAATTAGATCTACAGAGTACACAGGAACTATTAAACTCATCTTTAAAGTTATTGATAGTCGAAGAGCAACTCTTTTCAATTCATGATGATGAAATAGATGAAAATTGTACTGTTATTCCGCAGTTTGGATACTTTGCAAATGAACTTTATACTTTCATCAATAAGGAAATAAGGCCTAGAGTTCTTATTGTTGATGATGATAAGACATCGGTGATTTTACTTGAAAGAATTCTTGAGAGTGAATATTGTGACATCGAGATAGCTAGAAATGGGAAGATTGCTTTAGAGATGATTATAGAGTCTCATAAGAAAGGGTCTCCTTATAATGTTGTTTATATAGATAATAATATGCCAATAATGAATGGTTTGGAAGTTATGAGAAGAGTACGAGAGTTTGAAGCAGATAATCAATTAAAGCCAATTTTTGCTGTTTCAACATCGGGTGATATGCTTGATCTAAAAGGGCAAGGGAAAGATTTTGATGCTTTTGTGGGGAAACCTTTTAATATAGCAGATATTCGAAAAATTTTATATCATTAAAGGAGCAATAGATGCAGAGAGTAGAACCAACAGATGTAGAAAATGAGGTTAAGAGTGTTGATTTGATTGTATCAAAGTCAGATGCAGAGGGAAACATCACTTATGTTAATCCTATTTTTGTGAAGATATCTGGTTATTCACAAGCGAGTTTGTTAGAAAAACCACATGCAATATTACGACATCCGGATATGCCAAAGGCTATCTTTAAATATCTTTGGAAAAATATACAAGAGGGTAAAGATGTTATAGCGTATGTGAAAAATCTGTGTGCCGATGGAAGTTACTATTGGGTATTGGCAACAGTGAAGATGGCAAAAAATCCAGATGGAAGTTTTAGAAACTATATGTCAACACGTAAATGTGTAACAGAAGACGCAAAAAAGACAATTAGTGATCTTTATGCATACTGGTTGCAGATTGAAAAAAATGAAGGTGTAGAGGCTTCAGAAGCAGCATTTGAAAGCTTTTTAGCAGAGAATGGACTGCAAGAGAGTGGTGCATTTAATGAATATATGAAAAATTTAAATAAGGAAAATGTATAAATGATCGATTTTAATACACATATGGAAAAATTACGTAAGGTAAATGGATATTTAGGTTCAGCAGTTTTGAACTACTCAGGAGAGACACTCTATATTGATGAAGAGAATACGGGTGCTGATATAGGATATGCTTCTGCAATTTTTAATGACTCTTTTCGTCAAATTAATGAGGCATCTCTTGATGTTGGTTTTTCAGATATCTCTTCTTTTGAGACAAAAACAGAGGATGGACATGTCTTTTTGATGAAGAGTGCAGGTGCACAATCAGAAAACAGTTATGCAAAAATAGATATATTTTGTATCTTTAGAGATGATGGAAATATAGCACTTGCAAAGATGGTGATTGATCGATCATCAAAAGTAATCTCAGATGCATTAGCAAACTTATAATAAGTGCTTGGTGACGAATGAAAGAGATCTATCTTATACGGCACGCAAAGAGCGAAGATTTCTCAGAGGGAATGAGAGATTATGAGCGTGATATAACAGACAAAGGTTCAAAAGATATTGAGACGATAGGCTCTTATCTAGCACTTAGGGGAGTATCTCCAGATATTATATTTTCTAGTTGTGCTTTGCGGGCACAAGAGAGTACTCTAGAGTTAGCAAAAAAACTCTCATTTTCTGGAAAGAAATATTTTTTAAAAGAGCTCTATTATGCTCCTTATGAAAATATGGTAAATATCTTAATGGAACTTGATGAGAGTGTGAATACTATTTTTATTGTTGGGCATAATCCCCAGCTTAACGATTTGGCAAATAGACTCTCCAATGAGCATATTTCTAAAATTCCTACTATGGGGGTAATCTCTTTAAAGTTTGCAATAGATTCATGGAGTGAACTTGAAGAAGCAAAAGGGGATTTAGATTTTTTTATCTATCCTAAGCAGTTTCGGTATTATATGCCAAAGCAGATACGAGCACACTTAGCGAGATAGTTTTTTATCTATCTTTAATTTTTTCATCTTTTTCGCCTCTTCTTGAAGAAACTCTTTTGCACTCTGTGCATCTGTTGGGTAACTAAGAAGAAGTGTAGAGAGAGTAAACTCTATGGTATCTTCAGCGCTATAGTTGAGAGGTGTATTTTTGAGATTGTTTATCTCTTTTATAAGTATAGATATACTCTCTTGACTTTTTTGAGATTCAAACAGAAGAGCAAAGAGATCTCCCTCTACTCTTGCTAAGAGATCATTCTCTTTTTTAAGAGACTCTAGAAGGGCCGTAATATGTTTTAAGAGCATATCCCCTGCGTGAGCCCCATACTCTTCATTGATGATATGAAATTGATCTATATCTATAAAGCAGATATTAAAAGAGTCCTCTTCAGCTATGAATTTATCGATACTTTTTAAAAAAAAGTGACGATTTGCAAGACCTGTCAGAGTATCGATATCAACATGAAAACTAATAGTACGGAGATTTTTTTTTGTCTCCATCAGGAGTGTCTTTTTGTTGATCTCTTTAATAACGTTAGCATACTCATAGGTCTGTTTTTGTTTTTGTTGAATATAGATTATAAAGAGATCTCCGTTAGTTGTCTTTTCAAAATACTCGATGGTAAGGTCATAATAGTCACCACCACGTAAAAGCATAGGAATCTCAAGGCTCTCTTCAGTTGTAGGCAGTGCAAGTATATGCTCTTCAAGACCAACGATTTCCCATAAAAAGTTGCGTACATCAGAAGATTTTTCTATCATTGGACTTTTTGCATCTACAATACAAAAGTCTTTATCAAAAACAATATAGGAGAGAGAGCTTTTTCTGCAAAGAAGGTCTAAGAGATTTTTTTGCATATTGTCTCATTGAGTTTTAAGAAGAGTTGCTCAACAGCATCTCCACTTTTTGCAGAGGTCTTAAGTACTTCAATCACATCGGGTGAGAGGTTTTGAATCTCTTGAAGTTTTGATGGGCTCAGTGTGTGTGGCATATCGCTTTTATTGAGAGCAATACAGATAGGTGCATCATCTATAACCTCTTTACAGAGTGATATATGGTTTTTAATTTGCTGTATTGTCTCTTCACGCAGGAGATCTGCTACGATGATAAAACCTTTTGATCCTAAAAGATACTGCTTGTAGATAGGTTTAAACTCGGTATGTCCTTCGATATCCCAGATCATAATCGTAGCATTACCGATGGTTTTTTTGGAGATACTCACACCAATGGTACTGAGATAATCTTCACTAAAAGAGTTTTCGACAAAACGGCGTATAAGACTTGTTTTTCCAACACCAAAGTTTCCAACTAGAACGATTTTATAACTAAACATGACTCTTCTTACTCTCTAAGGCTACTTTGATACATCTTGCTTTATGAGGCTCTTTTTTTGCATCAACTCCCTCTGGCGGTCTGTCAAATATCTCTGTATTTATTTCGTTTGTGAGATGATTTTGTTCTTGTAAAAAGTTTTTTATACTCTTAACTCTCTTTTGTGCAAGTGCTCGATTGCTTTGAACCTCTCCTACCATGTCACTATAGGCTTTGATGGATATTGGAGCAGTTGTTTTGGAATCTTTTATAATCTTGACAAGTTCGAGTAAGCGCTCTTTTGCACTATTGTTGAGTTCGCTTGAAGCGGTTTTAAAGTAGAGGTCTGTATGAAATTCAGGAGATTTTACTTCTATGTGATCTTCTATGGTTTGAATACCTTGAATTGTTTTTAAGGCTTTTAGGAGTTTCTCTTTTGTCTCTTTATTTGTTACATAGCCATTGAGTGCGAGTTTGTTATAGTCAAAGTTATAGTCTATATTGTTATGTTTGTTGAGATTAAGACCTTTGAGAAGGTAGGCAATGTTTGCACTCACCTGCATAGGGTCTGTTAGTGTTGGTGTTATCTTTATCTCATTATGAACAGCTTTAAGACCATCTACCTTTTGTAACAGTTTTTCTACCAAGTCTTTATGATATTTAAAAGGAAGGCGACCTGTGATGGTTGCAACCTTGTTATCTACAATGACATCTATTTTAAAAGGAGAGAGAGTCGGACTTTGCGATATAAGCTTCTCAATACGCTTCTCATAGTTCTCATCTTGATAGTCTTGATAGAAGAGGTAGCTAAAGTATCCAATAAGAAGAAGAGGTAAAACCCAAAGAAGCGGTGATATCTTTTTGTCCTCTGGTTCACTTTGAGCAGACTCTTCTTTAAGAAGAGCTAACATCTCTGTCTTAATAGCCTCTTTTGGAAAGAGTTCAAAATTGCCATTAAAATTTTTAATATCATCACCATAATGCAAGATGATTTTTTCTAAGGTGTGACGAATCTTTTCATAGGTTTGTCTGTAGGCTGCACCCTCCACAATTACAGCTAGATAGCTATAACCACTTGCTTCAATAATAATTTTATTGCCACCATACTCAATCTCTCCGAGTTCATGATGCTTCTCATTTGATTCTACCCACTCATTGACAAAGCTTCTAATGGCACTCATCATAGAGGCAAGCATATCTGCATCGGTTAAGGAGGCATTTTCATCTTCAACTTTACAAAGTAGCGAACCACTCTCTTTATCTATGAGTAGTGCAGCTTTTATCTTTGCGTGAGAGCTCTCTTGTAGAAGAAGTTCGGTCTCACTGACACCCTTTACTTTTGCTTTTATCTTTCTTTTGATAGCATTTACTGAGAGTCCATGTTGAATCTGTTCGTTGATTTTGTGGAGAAGCTCTTCAAGACTTTTTGTCACAAATTTAGAGATCATATTTCCCATAACAGGGTAGAGTGCATCGACAATATCATCTTTTTGGCTCTTAATCTGCTCACGGATAGCTCCACCAATAAGGGGTGCAATTTGTGTAGCGATCTTATCACCGGAATTTGCAAAGTTTTTGTCAATGAGTCTGTTGACTATAGGAGAGAGGGCATTTTCGAGTACCTTCTCTTCTTGGGGAGTCTCTTTTTGTTGTGGCATTTGCTTTGTGGTCTATTTCTCTTGAGCTATATTGAGTTGTTGATTGATCTGTGTCCCCTTCATCGCCATAGCCGCTTCCATAAGGATATCAGCAGCATCATCGCGTGAGAGTTTAACTCCATTCATATTGCTTATTTTATCATCAAGTGTTGAAAGTAGTTCATCTTTGAGCATATCCATCTCACTGCGAAGTGCACTATTGCTCTCAATCTGTTGTTTTTGTAGTTGCTCTCGTTTTGTATTGAGCTCTTCTTCCATGATATCCATAGCATTTTGGAGGCGTTTTTCTTGTTTGAGAGCACTGTCACGTACATCTGAAAACTCATTTTGTTGCTGCGTGACAATATTTTTCATTTTACGTGAGAGGACTTCTAGTTCACTCTCTATACGACTGTTGAAGTCATTTTGTGTCTGTTCAATCTTTTTTCTCATCTCTTCATGGAGTGATTTAATGGAGTTTTCAAGTTTTTCAAACTGCTCTTTCATCTCTCGTGATTGTGAACCAAAAAGTATCTCACGAATTTGATCTACATTCCCAAGTTGCGATAAATCATTCTCTTTTGTTTTTTTCTCATTGCTCATATTATTTAACCTTCTTGTACGTAAATATCTAATTAGCAAAGATTATATTAAATTTAAGTTAATACTATGATTAATTTAATTATATTTGCTATAATAATTATTATTTGTTTTGATTGGGATAAAAAATGTTAAAAAAATTAGATATTCGATGCAATGAAGATGGAAGTTCTCTTGTTTTAGAAGAGGTATTCGCTCTTATTGCACATCAATGGAGGCAGCCGCTTTCTGAGATAAATTCTATTGTAGGAAATATTGATAATAGACTCTATGAACTGCAACAAGAAGATCCTCAAATAACGGAGTTGTTATTAAAAATCGAATCGATTACACAGCAGATGTCCAAGAGCATTGATGAACATAGAGGTTATTTTCATAAAAAAGAGATACCAAACTCTTGTCAAAAGATGTTGGGTGATTTAGTAAAGAGTATAGAAGAGCATCTTGCAGAAAAAGGGATCTCATTTTCATGGAGTTTAGATACTTCTGTAGAGTTTACAGGAGATGTAGAACTTTTAAAGCAGATTATTGTTACTCTTATTGATAATGCAAGAGATGCACTTATAAGTAGAAATGTTTATAAACCAATCATAAAATTGACACTAGAACAGGATATTCACTTTTTTCTTATTAAAATATGCGATAATGGCGGCGGCATTAGCAAGAGTATAATGCAAAAAATATTTGAACCTGATTTTACAACAAAGCATAACTCCGAGGGAACAGGTCTTGGCCTTTTTATGGCAAAAAAGCTTTTAGATGAAAAATTCAATGCTTCGCTTGTTGCAAGTAATGTGGAAAATGGTGTCTGTTTTTCAATAGAGATTCCAAAGGATAAAAATAATGAATGATGAAAAGGCAAAATATTCTATACTTTACGTAGAGGATGATAATGCAGTCAGAGAGAATTATGTCAACTATTTAAAACGTTTTTATGAGTTTGTTTATGAAGCTTCAAATGCAGAAGATGCGTATGAGATTTATAAAAATAAAAAGCCAAATATCTTATTGATAGATATAAAACTTCCAGGAAAAAGCGGTATAGAACTGCTTCAGATGATTCGGGAGTATGATCACTCTGTTCGTGCTGTTATGTTGACGGCACTTAGTGATGTTGAAACATTGTTAGATGTCTCAGGGTTAAAGTTAACCAAGTATCTTGTCAAGCCAATATCAAGAGACGAATTAAAAGATGCACTTGAGTTAGCAGTTAAAGAGATCGTAGAATTTACAACATCATCAAATAAAATTATTCATATTAAAGATTCTCTCTATTGGGAACAGGATAATGAAAAGTTGGTCATAGAAGGAAAAGAGATCTTTTTAACACGTAAAGAGAGAGAGTTTTTAACATTACTCTTTTCTAATGTAAACAATGTGGTCAAGAGTGAAGATATCAGTTATGAACTTTGGTACGATTATGATGATTCTAAAACTGCTTCATTAAAGACTTTGGTAAAGACATTGAGAAAAAAACTGCCTGAGAACTTTATAAAAAATGTCTTTGGTATTGGTTATAAGGTAGAGGTGTAGAAGATGGATGGATTATTATATTATGGAAGTTTGCTGCTTATTTTAGCTTTGGCCTATATGTTTTTTCAACATAATAACTCTCTTTTGTTATTGATTTGTGTTGCAATTGGTATCTATATCGTCTATTCGCATGAGACAGGACATACTGCTACCGAGTTTAAAAATGATATGGTCAACTCGATTAATGAAGAGGCCGAAGGCTTTAATGAGAAGAAGGGGATTGAGCGTTTTGATCCTCAGAAGATGAAAGATGACATTGAGCAGTAAAAAAAGTAACTATTCTTTCATCTAGCCAATATTTAGGTTTCAGCAGTGAACCTGTTACAAATCCCACATGTCCCCCATTTTCAGAGATCTCCAACTCTACAAAATCGGAGACCTCTTCAGCTTTTGGAATAACCTCTTGTGTCATAAAAGGGTCATCCTTTGCGTGAATAATCAAAGTCGGTACAGCAATAGATTGAAGATACTGTTTTGAACTACTTTTTGTATAATAATCTTGTGCAGAAGAAAAGCCGTTTATTTTCGCTGTATAGACTTCATCAAACTCCCAAAAATCTTTGAGTTTTTTAATATCTTCTCTCTTTAATCCTATGAGTTTTTGCATATCATGCCGATCATATTTTTTCTCTAAAGCCTGTTGTAAATCTTTTAGAAGAAGCTTTTGATAGAAGCGTGAAAAACCTCTGTTCATTTTGTCGGCACAAACATCAAGCAGCATTGGAGCCGAAACGGCAACGGCTGCACTTAAAAGGGTATGCTCTTTTTGTTCACCTAAAAGTTTGAGTAGCATATTTGCTCCAAGGGAGTAGCCGACACCAAAGAGCTTTGCGTGAGGATATCTTTGTTTTATGCTCTGTAAAAACTCTGTGGCATCACCGGTGTCACCACTATGATAAGAGCGTGCTTTTAGATTGTCTTCTCCTGAACAGCCCCGAAAATGCATTAAAACCGAGGAAAATCCAGCTCTATCCAAGGCAGACATTGCTCCTTGTATGTAGGGTGATTCAAAGGAACCGGTCAATCCGTGAAAAAGAATAACAATGGGTGTTGTGTTTGTGTGAGTTGTTATCTTATGCCAGAAGGCTTCCACAAAATCACCATCACTTAAGGAGAACTTCTCACGCTCTATAGTGAGTGGAGGAACCTTTCTAAAGAGAGAAGCATAAGTAGTTTGAATATGTCTGTTCTTGAGTCCAAAAGATGTCTGAAATTTCATGAGACAATCTTATCAAAAATTTATGTATAGATGGTTATAATCATATAATTATTTTTTTATATGGAGAACCACAATGAATAGAAAGCGCATTTATAATCCAGACTCGACAGAAGATGTCAACGATAGGAAAGTTTTTGGTGGGGATCCAACAGGAATCTTTGAACTTAACAACATCAAATACCAATGGGCATATAACCTTTGGGAAATGATGCTTAACAACACATGGTTTCCTAAAGAGGTCGATATGACACGTGATGTCAATGACTACAAACAGCTGACAGATGCAGAAAAAACTGCGTATGACAAAGCACTCTCACAGTTGATTTTTATGGATTCACTCCAAACAAATAACCTAATTGATAATGTCAATCCTTATGTTACAGCACCAGAGATCAATCTTATTTTAGTTCGTCAATCATTTGAAGAGGCACTTCACTCACAAAGTTATGCTGTTATGGTCGATAGTATCTCTACAAACTCTGATGAGATCTATGATCTATGGCGTCGTGATATGATGCTTAAACACAAAAATGATGCTATCGCTGCAGTCTATCAAGAGCTTGCAGAAAATCCGACAGATGAAAACTTCCTAAAAGCTTGTTTTGCGAACCAGATACTTGAGGGTATCTACTTCTACAGTGGTTTTACATATATCTATACACTTGCACGTGCAGGAAAAATGCTAGGAAGTGCACAGATGATTCGTTTTATTCAACGTGATGAAGTGACACACCTTGTCCTCTTTCAAAATCTTATAAATACGCTTAGAAAAGAGCGACCGGATCTCTTTACTGAACAGTTAAAAGCAGATGTTTATGATATGTTTAGAAAAGCGGTAGAGCTTGAGAGCGGTTGGGGAAAATATATCACGCAAGGGCAGATTTTAGGTCTTACTGATGATATTGTTGAACAGTATATTCAATATTTGGCAGATGACAGATTGAACTCAGTAGGTTTTGATAAGCTCTATAATGTCTCAAACCCAATTAAATGGGTTGATGATTTTGCAAAATTCAATGACCAAAAGATAAACTTCTTTGAAGGTAATGTAATGAACTACTCAAAAGGCTCCCTCTCTTTTGATGATGATTTCTAGGTAGTTTATAAATAGAATATCTCTCAATAAACTTTATGTTATAATTATAATTATGATGAAAACACAAAAAGAGATTATAGATTTTTTACAAGAGCATAAAGATTTTTTACAAAAAAAATATATGATAGAGAGGATTGCTCTTTTTGGTTCTTTTGCTCGTAATGAACAACATGATGATAGTGATGTTGATTTACTAATAGAATTGAAAAGTGATGTTAGTAATATTCATGATTTAAAAGAGGGTTTACGTGAGTATCTCACAAACTCATTTGAACGTAGTGTTGATTTGGCACGTAAAAAATATTTAAAACCATATGCAAAAGAGCAAATACTAAAAGATTTACTTTATGTTTAATCATACTCTCTTGCATTTAAACTCCCTTATAGAAGCAATTGAAAAAATAGAAATTTATACAGCAGAGTTTACTAATAGTGATGATTTTTATCATGAAGCAAAGAGTTTTGATGCATCTATGATGCAGTTTGTGGTTATTGGCGAAGTGGTTTCACGACTTGATGAGAGATACAAAGCCGAACATCACAATATCCCTTGGCAAAAGATTAAAAATTTTAGAAATATTATTGCACATGATTATTTTGGAATAGATGCTGATGAGATTTGGGATATTATAAATAATAAATTATTGCCATTAAAAGATGAGATATATAGATTAAGAGATGAATTAAAATAATGTCAAAATTTACCCTCTGTTCTCTTCTCTTTGAGACAACTTCAAATTATGAAAATAATCTTCAAACACTGCTTGGTCTGATTGAAGGGGCAGTGCAACACTCTGTTGTTGTGGCACCTGAGGTCTGTTTGACATCGTATGATTATGAGAATTTTGAAGCAGTTTTAGATTTTGCTCCTCACGCAATTGAGGCTATTAAAAAGGTCTCACGCAACAAGATAATCATCTTGACAATGTTGGAGCGACGAGATGGTGAAGTCTTTAATTTCGCTAAGATATTTTATAATGGTGAAGTGGTATATGAGCGTGCAAAGGCAAAGCTTTTTCGTTTTGGTGATGAGCATAAGTATATGCAAGAGGGGCGTGTTGAGGATTTTAAGATAGTAGAGGTGGCTGGTATAAAGATAGCTGTTTTTATCTGTTTTGAATTACGTTTTAAAGAGTTATGGTGTAAAAGTGAGGGTGCAGATGTTATAGCTGTACCTTCATGGTGGGGAGTTTTGCGACGTGAGCACTTTAAAATCTTCACGCAGGCGTTAGCACTTACAAATCAGTGTTATGTTATAGCAAGTGACTCTAAAAATGAAGAGTGTACGGGATTGAGCGGTATTGTTAACCCTCAAGGTGAAGCACAGAGAAATGGGAATAAGCCTTGCTTAACGCAAGAGTATAGTAAAAAAGAGATCAGCCTTATGAGGCGATATATGGATGTAGGTATTGGATAGATTAAAAGCGACAAAAACAGCACGTATGGCGGAAGAGTGTGATGCGAGATTTCCACTCTCTCCAGAGATAAAAGAGGCAATAGCAAAGACAGACAGAGAGGCGTTTGTACCTACAGGATTTCGTCATCAGGCATATAAGCTTGATGCACTTCCTATTGGGGCAGATCAATACATCAGTTCACCGCTTACTGTAGCGAAGATGACAGAGTATCTCTTTCCTCGCGGGGCAGATAGAGTGCTAGAGATAGGGTGTGGCAGCGGTTATCAAGCCGCAGTACTTTCACATCTCTTTCGTGGTGTCTTTACGATTGAGAGAATTGAGCCTTTGATACTTGAGGCAAAAAGACGTTTTCGCCAGCTTGGTATTAACAATGTTCATACACGTACAGATGATGGACAAAAGGGGTGGATTCAGTATGCACCGTATGACAGAATTCTCTTCTCGGCAACGGCAAAAAGCATTCCTCAAAAACTCTTTGATCAGTTGGCTGATGGTGGTATTTTGGTTGCACCGATTGAAAAAGACGGCAAGCAGGTTATCACCCGTTTTTTAAAAGAGGGTGAGCGTATTATTGAAGAAGAGCTTGAAGATTGTGACTTTGTTCCTGTTTTGGATGGTGTGGTAAAGTAAAGCAATTTTATAGTAAAATATTTTACTGACTATGATAGAGGGCGAAATATGGAAGAGATGTATGGCATAAAGTACAAAAGACCGCAGGTTGTATTACTTCAAGATACGGGCATTGGTGTTGCAGAGACAGCAGCGAGAACTTGTTATGACAGTTTTTCTAACAGTGAAAATGGTGTTATAAAAGAGTTGGAGTCTAAGCTTCCTGATGAGACAATGTGCAGTGAACTTAATGGCATAGAGGAGTCTGCACTACTCGATGATCTTGCTTGGACCTATTTTCACCACTCTATACTTGAACATGCAAATCTCTCCTATTTGGTTCGTGGTACCTCACGCGGTGTTCTTCAAGAGCATGCAAGACACCGTATTCAAGCCATCTCTGTTCGTTCTACCCGTTATACGATGAGTGGTATTATCAACGCTTTTGTTGCTGCACATCACGGGGGTGACAGAGAGTTCTTTATAGATACGGTAGCTTCGTATGATATGTTTGTAACTGCAGATAGTGACTATAATCGTCTTGAAATTGGAGCCATGTATGATAAGCTTGAGTTTCAGAGAAAAAAAGTGGATGATTTTCATGCCATAGCTGTTGCAAAAAGTTCTCTGCCTCTTATAGAGGAACTTCAAGGCAAACCGCAAGAGCTCTATGAAGCTTTGCAAAATGGAAAGAAGAAGCGTAATGTCGGTGATGCTTTTAAGCATATCATCACAGATAATGTCAAAGTAGATATGGTGGTGACTTTTAACCTCAGAAGTCTCAAAAACTACTTTAACCTGCGTGACAGTGGTGCAGCATATTTTCAGATTCGTTGGCTGGCTCAAGAGATGATGCGTGTTACTCCAAAAAAATATCTTGATTTGATTATCAAGCAAAAATAGGAAATTTTATGATAAAACTTATATGGGCTATTGCTGCAATTATAGCTGTGAGTGGATGTTCACATATAAAAATAAGTGCTGCAATGTGTAATCAAATTGCACAAGACCCAAATGCACAGATACCTCAAGAGTGTAGAGACTACAGTGAAAAAGAGGCAGAAAAAGCATTTAATAAAGTAGTAGATGAGAAGAAAGTATCGAAAAAAGATATAGAATTCAGTAGAGAAAAGTAGTATAATTCAAAAAAATTTTAAAGAAGGAAGAGTCTATGGCAAGAAGTGAAGTTTGTGAACTTTGTGGTAGTAGTGAAGATGTAGTTTTAATGGAGTTACCGGTAAGTGATGGTAGTGAAGAGCAGAGTGTTTATGTTTGTGCAAATTGTAAAGCACAGATTGAGAGCGGTGAGCTTGATGAGAACCACTTTAACTGTTTAAATGACGCTATGTGGTCTGAGACACCGGCTGTGAAAGTTTTAGCATATATCTTATGGAACAAACTTGGTCGTCAAGATATGGTTGAGATGATGTACCTAGAAGAGGATGAGCTTAAACTCGCAGAGCAGGCTATCAATGCTGAAGCGAACAAAGTTGTCTTTCGTGATGCAAACGGTGTTGAGCTTCACGCAGGTGACAGCATTGTAATTTTAAAAGATTTAGATGTAAAAGGTGCAGGTTTTACAGCAAAACGTGGTACTACAGTGACTAGAATTTCATTGCCACATGATATGGATGACCATGTTGAAGGTCGTGTAAACGGTACAAAAATCTACCTCAAAACAGAGTTCATTAAAAAAGCATAATGCAAGAGCATGAACGTTTTTATAAAATAGATAGGGATTTTCGTAATCCCTATGCACGTGACAGAGATAGAATCATCCACTCAGGAAGTTTTAGAAAACTTGAGTATAAGACGCAGGTCTTTTTAAACCATGAGGGTGATTTTTTTCGTACACGCTTGACACACTCTATTGAGGTCTCACAAATAGCACGCTCTATCACCAATCAGCTTGAGTTGCGTGAGTCTTTGGCAGAAGCGATAGCTTTAGCTCATGATCTTGGACATACCCCTTTTGGACACATTGGTGGAGATACGCTTGATGAGTGTTTAAAAAATGATGGGCATATAAATGGCTTTGAGCATAATTTTCAGAGTTTTCGTGTTGTAACAAAACTCGAGAAACGATACAGCGGTTTTGACGGACTCAATCTTACCTTCGCAACTCTAGAGGGGATCTTAAAACACTCTTATCCTTACAAAAAATCATTTTTACCAAAAATTATTGATGAACAGTTTGATCTTGAAAAACATCCTAGCTATGAAGCGATGGTTGTTGATCGTGCTGATGAGATCGCCTATATGAGCCATGATATTGATGATGGTGTCAACTCAGGGCTTATCACTTTTGATGACTTGCGTGAGAGTGAACTTGCGTGTGAAATCTTAGAGAAAGTGGCAGCAGAGGGTGTAACGGATGAGAATGATGAGATGTTTCGTTATCGTTTCTCTTCACACCTAATCAATCATCTTGTTTACTCACTTCTGGATTACTCAAAGATTCGTGTGGCCTCTCAAGAGGAGATGCCCATAGGTTTTGACAAAGAGCTTGAGACAAAGATCAAAAAGCTTAAAAAGCTTCTTTTCAATAAAATGTACCAACATAAAAAGATTGTTCGACGTATGTATGCGGGTAAACAAGCTGTAAAAGGACTCTATAAAGGGCTTATGGAAGAGGAGAAAATGCTTCCTGGTTTTTACTATAAACAGCTAGAGCATAGAGCAAAACATCGTGTTATTGCTGATTATATAGCAAGTATGAGCGATAGATACGCACTTAATTTTTATAATGAAATGTATGGGAAGTTATAGAGAGTAGTTATGGAGTTTTTAAAAAGATAAGACAAAGCCCGAAGGCTTTTGTCTTACAGGCGTGATTCGTAACGTCTCATCATATAAAGACGTTTAAGCATTTTCTTACGAGATGCAATTTTGAATTTCTTACGTTTTTCAGTTTCTGTTTCATGGAAACGGCGAGCACGAGCTTCTGTAACGATTAAGTTACGGTCAGTCTGCTTTTTGAAACGTCTGTAAGCTGCATCAAAATTATCATCTTGGCGTAGTACGATACCAGGCATATCACATCACCCACTTTCTGTTTAAATTTGAAATGGAAGTATAGCTAAATATTCTTTTTATTGCAATCTTTTGCATCACCAAAGATACAACGACGATTTTTAATGAGTCTGTAGATGAAAAAAGTAAAAGGAATGATGGCAAATCCAAAGCTCATATAGGCTTGCGTGAGCAGATTGTGCTCATAAAAGTTATAACCCGCAAATAGAATGGCTATTGTGATAAGTAGACAGATAATGACTCCTTTGTTTGGTTGTGTAAACTCTTTAGATTTTAAAAGCAACAGAGAGTTTAGCGTAATTTTAATATTATCACAATTGAAAAACATTATTTAATAAAATATTTTTTATTTCTATGATAAAATAGTATAAAAACAGGAAAAAAGATGATAGTTTTTCCCCATATTTTCAAATGAATACAACAAAGTTGGCAAAAAGTTTCTTTTTAACGAAAATATTTCGTCGAATTTTTATCTTATTTGCAGTTAGTATCACGCTCTTGGTACTTTTTTACTCCTATGCAACAATTCAGATGCAAAAACAAGCAAATTTAGAGGTGTTGCACTCTCGAGCAAGTACTTTGGCGAGTTCTATTGCTTTAGTCTGTAATGATGCTATGTTTAAAAACGATATGGATTTTATTGCTAAATATACATTAAATGTTATTAAAAAAAATAGTGAAATTGTTGGAATTATTGTAACAAATAGTGTACATAATAATTTAGAAATTTCACGGGATAAATGGAGATTTTTTAAGAAGTTAAGTAAAGATTTAAAGGGAATGCAAAGAGGAGATGAATATTATCTTCTTGAATACAGTAAGAAATTTCATAAAAATGTCTTTCACTATTCATATTTGGTACGATTAGAAGGGAAAAGATGGGGATATATCCATATTATTTACTCTTTAGAGAGTTATAATCAATCTTTAGAGAATATCTATAGATCAACAGCGGTACTTTTAGGGGTACTCTTTTTAGCAACCCTTTTTGTCTCTTATAATATCTCTAGAGAGTTGACACTTCCTATTTTAAAATTAACAAAGAGTGCTGAAGATGTAGCAGCGGGTAATTTACATACTCGTGTTACTATTGAAAGAGATGATGAGATTGGTGAACTTGCCATGAACTTCAACAGTATGATTGATAAGCTTGAACACTCTCATGAAGAGTTGGAAAACCTGGTCTCTATTCGGACAAAAGAGCTTGAAGAGTTAAATAGAGAGCTAGATATTCGGGTAAAAGAGGCAATTAGAGAGAATTCACAAAAAGAGCAGATGCTTATACAGCAGTCACGTCTTGCTGCTATGGGCGAGATGATAGGTAATATTGCCCATCAATGGAGACAACCTCTTAATACTCTTGGTCTCATTGTACAAAATATCTACTATACCTATGAAGCGCATGAGCTTAATCAAGAGTATCTTGAACATTCGATGAATAAAAGTAAAAAACTAACCTCATTGATGTCTAAGACGATTGATGATTTTAGAAACTTTTTTCGTCCTGATAAACTACAAGAAGAGTTTTTCTTATCAGAGCGAGTAAGAAGTGTCTCTGAATTGATTTCAGCTAGTTATAAAAACCATAGTATTACAATAGAGACAGAATTAGATGATGCACTTCATAGTGTTGGATATCCAAATGAGTTCTCACAAGTTCTTTTAAATATCTTAACCAATGCAAAAGATGCTTTAATTGAACAAAATGTGGAAAAACCAACTGTATGGGTACGTTCTTTTGAAGAGAATCTCTCTATTGTTTTGGAGATAGAAGATAATGCAGGTGGCATTAGCGAGGAGATAATAGATAAAATTTTTGAACCCTATTTTACAACAAAAGATAAGAGTGTTGGTACGGGCATTGGCCTTTATATGTCTAAGATGATCATAGAAAATAACATGGGTGGTAAAATTAGTGTATATAATGGAAAGTATGGTGCCATATTTAGAATTGAGATAGCAAAAAAGGGGTCCAATAATGTTTGAAGATATAATATTACTCTATGTTGAAGATGATAAAGATATATCTGAAGAGATAGTATTTTTTCTAAAAAAACGTGTAAAAAAACTCCTCTTGGCGGAAGATGGTAAGAGAGGCTTAGAGCTTTTTATTCAGTATAAACCTGACATCATCATAAGTGATATTGAGATGCCAAAGATGGATGGACTTACGATGAGTCAAAAGATCCGTGCACTCAATAGCGAGGTACCTATTATTATTACATCTGCATATAATGATACAGATTTTTTAGAAAGAGCTATTGAGCTGGGAATAAGTGGATACCTTACAAAGCCAATAAATTTAGAGAAGATGGTTGATACTTTAGAAAAATCATTGGAGCCTCGTAGATTAAGAGAAGCTTTACAAAAGAGAGATACGACTCTTGAAGAGATGAATGAGAATTTTGATGTTATTGTACAGCAAAAAACGGCGGATTTAGAGTTCTTGTATTATCATGATAGTTTAACATCTTTAAAAAACATTATTGCTCTTCAGGAGGATATACGAAAAGATCACTATAGATATTTGATTTTACTTGATATTGCAAATTTTTCATATATAAATAAGCAGCATGGAAAAGCCTTTGGAGATCAAGTTCTTGTTGAAGTTGCTAAACTTTTACAAACTCATAGTAATACAGATATATCATTATATAAAACTGAATCAGATCGATTTGTTTTTCTTGTAAAAGATATGAACAAAGATGAGATTAGTGATTTCTGTGGTCAGATTCATAGTTTTTTTGATACTAAAAAGATAGAAATTGAGGATATCTCTTTAAATGTAGTTTTTAATATTGGAATAGCCTCTTTTAAAGTAGAAGACAGAGTGATAATCCATGCCGAATATGCATTGGATATTGCTAAGGAGATAGGGGCACGTTTCTATTTTTTCTACAATGAAGAGGATGCCCTAATTCAGAAGAACAAGAGAATGGTAGAGTGGCTAGACATTACTAAAGAGATGATAGAAAATGATGATATCATCCCCTATTATCAAGCTATTTTGGAGACAAAAACAGACAAGATTGTTAAATTTGAAGTTTTAGCACGTGGTATCTATCATGATGAGATTATCTCTCCTTCTTCTTTTATTGAACCTGCTACCCGTTTGGGGCTTATATCTTCAATTACAAAGATAATGATACAAAAAAGTTTTGCTTTTTTTCAAGATAAACCTTATGATTTTTCAATAAATATTAGTGAAAGAGACCTCTATGAAGAGTATCTTCTTGAGTATTTACAACTGCGTGCGCATGAGTATAATATAGAACCATCTCGTGTAACACTGGAGATACTTGAAAATATTACAACGTGTGCTCATCATGAGAGTATTATGGCGCAGATAAATAGAATTAGAGAAGTTGGATTTAAAATTGCTATTGATGATTTTGGAACGGAAAATGCAAACTTTTCTCGTTTGATGCAGGTTCAATTTGATTGTATTAAACTTGATGGTGCTTTTATGCGTAATCTTTATAAGGATAGTAAGCAGCAGCTCATAGTGAAGTCGATTGTTGGACTTGCCAAAGTTTTAGGTGTTCAAACCGTGGCGGAGTATGTAGAAAATAAGAGTGTCTATGCAGCAGTTAAAGAGTGTGGAATAGATTTTATGCAGGGGTACTATCTTGGATTACCATCTGTCAATATAGATAATATGCAAAATAGGGAACTATAATGAAAAAAATGAATATAAGTATCTTATATGTGGAAGATGATAGTGATATCGCTGAAGAGGTGATAGAATTTTTAACTCCACGTGTGAAAAAACTCTACTTTGCAGTGGATGGTCTTGAGGCTTTAGAAATGTATGAACGCAATAAGCCAGATATGATTATAACAGATGTTCAAATGCCTAAAATCAATGGTTTGGAGATGATATCAATTATTCGAGAAAAGAATCAAGAGATACCAATTATCATTACAAGTGCATATAATGATGCTAACTTTCTTTTAGACTCCATAAATATGGGTGTAGATGGGTATCTTTTGAAGCCTCTGGATTTTAAAGCAATGGAGCAGCGGATTAAAAAACTTGTTGAACCACTAGAGATGCGAGAGAAGATCCATAAGCTCAATGAAAAGTTAATTGCCGTAAATGCCTCTTTGGAAGCTAAAATTGCTAAAGCAGTGCAAGAGCATACAGACTTCTTAACAAAACTAAATGAGGAGATAAAAAAGCGGGCTTTTTATGACTCTGTGACAAAACTTCCAAATCGTGCTTTTATTTATGAAATTTTAGAAAAAGAGATTCAAAAAGCAAAACGTTATAAAACGCTGCTTGCACTCTTCTTTATAGATATGGATAATTTTAAAAGAATAAATGATATTTATGGTCATACCATAGGGGATAAAGTATTATTTGAATTTGCACAGCGTCTCAAAAAGAGTGTGAGAGAGAGTGATTATCTTGGACGACTTGGTGGTGATGAATTTATTTTGGTTGTCTCTGATATTCCCAATAAAGACTCCATTGCAGCTTTAGGAGAGAAAATTCGTCAACATATTAAAGAACCCTTTATCTTTGGTGATATTACGTTAAATGTCTCGTGTAGCATTGGCATTAGCTGCTATCCAGATGATGCAGATACAATGAGTAAGCTTATTGAAAATGCTGATATAGCTATGTACTCTGTGAAGCGATCTAATAAAGATGGAGTAGCTTTTTATGAAAACCTATAAACTTTTGCGTACCTGGCGTGCTAACACTTCACTAACTCTTTTATGTGACAATACCAACATCAAAACATAAAGGATACAAAATGAAACTTACAAAAATCGCGCTTTCATTAGCACTAATTGGAACAATGAGTTTAACAATGGCAGATGATGTTGCTACAACAACTACTACTGCAGATACAACAACTACAACTGCAACTACTGAGAACACAGTAACTAATACAACAAGTGTTGATGCCGAGATTGCAGCAATTCAAGCAGCTCCGGCACAAGAACGTGTACAGTTGATGAATCAATTTAAACAAAGATTAGCTTCTATGAATGAAGCAGATCGTGCAGCAGCTATTACACAGTTTCAAACACAGATGCATATCAATAGAGATGTCACAGCACAAAGAAGTGCGGATGTTACAGAAAATATGACGCATATGAACACTAAAGTACAAACTAGAGTGCAAAATATGCAGATGCAAGTAAGTGATGAAATGACTCAAATGCAAAATATGAATCAACATCGAGCTGGAAATCAATTTATGCATGATGATGCAATTGCAGGTGGTGCAGCGGCAGCAGGTGGCGCTTCAGCAGGTGGCGCTTCAGCAGGTGGTGCAGCGGCAGCAGGTGGTGCAGCGGCAGCAGGTGGTGCTTCAGCAGGTGGTGCAGCGGCAGCAGGTGGTGCTTCAGCAGGTGGTGCAGCAGCAGGTGCAAGTAACACACATATTACGCACTTTCTTAGATAGATAAGATAGATGTTACAATTGTAACTACTCATATATATTGGGTAGTTACATAATAGGAGAAAGAATGATAAAAATGCTATTTTTAATGATCATTGGAGTCGCTTCAACAGTACTATTGGCATATTCAGATTCCGATTTAGATGGCGTAGCAGATAGCATTGATAAGTGTCCAAACACACCATTCATGGATCTTGTAGATATAAATGGATGTCCAAAAAAAAGACTCTCAATTAAAAAATCTAATAAACCTCATTATGATGTTATTGTTGGTGCTAATTATTCAGGCTCAAATTTTTCATCATTAAATCAAACAGATACATACTCTACTTCGCTTCAAATTGATTATTATTATAAAAACTATTCACTTCAGGCTTCTACTTCATATTATGATACAGAGGGAAATGGATATAGTGAAAGTGGTATGAATGACTCTTTCATTGGTGCAGCTTACAGTATGAAACCAAAGAAAAATTTACATCTTAGAGTAGGGCTTGGCGCACTTTTACCAACCTATGATACTAGTTTAAATAATAACAATATCGACTATACAGCTTCATTAAATCTTAGTTATGCTTTTGGAAAATATAGCCTTTTTGGTGGTTATATCTATACTATGATCAATGATGATGACACCAATGTATATGTTAACGGTACAGTAGTAGAATATACCTATCAAAATACAAATGCAATTAGTATTGGTACGGGGTGCTATTTGACGAATAAACTCTATTTAAGTGCTGCCTATAATAGTGCTGACAGCGTATATAAAGGTGTTTCAGATGTAGAGACTCTCTCTGTCTATGCATACAGTAATTTAAATAGAAACTGGTTTATAACACTCTTTTATGCCTATGGACTTAGTGACAGTGCAAGTGATAATGCACTCTCTCTTAAGTTAGGTTATTACTTTTAAGCAGTAGAAGATGACAAAAAATATACTGCTCCTTGAAGATGATTATGAACTTGCCGAAACACTTCAAGAGCTTTTAGAGGACAATGGTTATAGTGTCGATCTGGTACATACCGGTAATGATGCTATAGATGCTTCGTATGAGAAGAGCTATGATCTTTATATTTTTGACATTAATGTGCCAGATATCTCTGGCATAGAACTTTTAGAGAGTCTGCGTAAGGCAGATGATGCAACTCCCACTATCTTTATCAGTGCTTTAGTTGATCTCAACACTATTGCCAAAGGCTTTGAAGTTGGTGCGGATGATTATATTAAAAAGCCTTTTTTCCCAGAAGAGCTGCTTATCCGTGTTCATGCAAAGTTCGCTCACGCAACAAAAGATATAGAGTACAATAATATAAAATATTTTCCTCAAAAAAAAGAGCTCTATATTGATGGTAAGATTGTCTCTCTTGGGGAAGTTCAAGAGTGTCTGTGTGATATTTTTATGAACAATATCGGGCAGGTTTTAGATAAAACTATCTTGATGGACTGCTTGGTTCACCCCTCAGATGCAGCACTTCGTGTTGCACTCAATAAATTTAAACATATAACAAATCTCCCGATTAAAAATGTTCGGGGTGTGGGGTATATTCTTGAAAAGAGTTGAAAAAGAGTCTCTTCTCAAGAGTTTCCTGCTCTTCTTTATCTCGCAATCCCTTCTGGTTGGAGCACTTTTTGTGATTAACTATCAAAAAGAGCTTCAGACACTAGATGAGCAGATATTTTCTAAGATGCGTATCTGCTCTTTTAATCTTCAATGTAGAGATTTTGGGATTGATTTTGTACCAAAAGAGCAACAAGAGCTCTACAAGCTCTATAAAGAGAGTAATGAGCTTAGTGCCTACTTTACACTTCCTGGTTCACAAAAGAACTATCTCAAAATATATTTGCAGAAAAAAGAGTATGACAGAAAAGTTGCAGCATTGCGTGATGGGTTGGTTGTAGACTTTTTAATCGTTCTAGCTGTGATTATGTTGCTCTCTCTTCTCTTCTCTTTTTACACGCTTTCTCCGCTTCGTAATGCCTTACGTCTTACAGAGGAGTTTATCAAAGATATTTTGCATGATTTTAATACGCCTCTAGCAACACTACGCCTCAATACTTCAATGTTGACAGAGGAGTTAGGTGAAAATACTAAGATCAAAAGAGTTCAAAATGCAGTACAAAATATCTTAAATCTTCAATCGAATTTAAAAGCTTATCTGCATGCTCACGCAACGCAAAAAGAGTCTTTTAATCTACGTGAATTTGTTGAACAGAGGGTGGAGCTTTTAGCCTCAAACTACAGAGGCATAGAGTTTTTTGTAGAGCTTCCAGATGTCACTATTGAAACAAACAGAGATGCTTTTACCCGTATTATTGACAATCTCCTTTCAAATGCCGGTAAATACAATAAAAGAGGTGGAAAAGTCTCTATCTATTATAAAAACAGTAGCCTCATTATTGAAGATACCGGTAAAGGGATAAAAAATCCAAAAAGAGTCTTTGAACGTTTTTATAAAGAGCAAGACAGAGGCATAGGCATTGGGTTACATATTGTTAAAAAACTGTGTGATGAGCTTGGAATTGAGATAGATTTACACAGTGAAGTTGACAAGGGAACAATTTTTGAGCTCTCTTTGGAGAAATTGATAAAAAGATAACCGATTTTTAACAAGCATTGTTCTATAATTATCTTATGATTTCCCAAGACTCCATAGAAGCCTTAAAGGCACGACTTGATATTGTTGATGTTGTAGGCTCTTATATAGAGTTGAAAAAAGCGGGTGGTAACTTTAAAGCGCCTTGCCCTTTCCATGATGAAAAATCTCCATCATTCGTAGTCAGTCCCCAAAAACAGATATTTCACTGTTTTGGATGTGGAGCCGGTGGCGATGCGGTTAAGTTTGTTATGGAGTATGAGAAGCTCAACTACCCAGAAGCTCTTGAAAAACTAGCACAAACTTATAACTTTACACTTACCTATACCGATAACAAACATAATAAACCACGTACCAAAGTTATTGAAAAACTCAACGAGTGGTATCAGTCACTGCTTCCTCGTAATCAGACGGCTGTGAACTATCTGCGTGAGCGTGGAATCTATGAGAGCAGTGTTGAGAAGTTCGGTATTGGGTATGCACCGGCTTCACAGGAGACATTGAACTTCATTAAAGCTCAGCAGTTTGCCATAAAAGAGGCGATAGATGTCGGTGTTGTTGGGTATGAACCTTCACGCAACCAGACCTATGCCCGCTTTATTGAACGAATTACTTTTCCTATTTACTCTGCAAATGGTACGGTTGTCGGTTTTGGTGGACGGACAATCACAGGACATCAGGCAAAATATGTCAACTCTCCCGAGACACCTCTTTTTAATAAATCTCGTCTGCTCTATGCCTATCATCTGGCAAAACAGGCGCTCTATAAAAGAGAGGAGATTATTATTACCGAGGGGTATCTGGATGTTATAATGCTCCATCAGGCAGGTTTTGACAATGCAGTAGCCACACTTGGAACTGCGCTCACGCAAGAGCACCTGCCACTGCTTCGTAAAGGAACGCCTCGGGTTATTATGGCCTATGATGGCGATAAAGCTGGACGCGCGGCAGCTCTGAAAGCTTCAAAACTGCTCTCGGCTTCAGGATTTAACGGGGGTGTGGTTGTCTTTGACGGTGGACTCGACCCTGCAGATATGGTCAAAGAGGGTAGAGTTGAAGAGCTCGGCAATATGTTTAGAAATGCAAAACCTTTCATAGAATTTGTTCTTGATGAGATCCTCTCTTTATATAACTTGCGTGACCCAAAAGCCAAAGAGTCCTGTATGCAAGAGGGTGTTGCCTATCTTAAAACACTCTCACCGATTTTACAAGAGGAGTATAAGACCTATCTCGCTTCACGTCTTGGTGGACTTGGAGTATCTCCCTCTTTAATTCGACTCAGCTCAAACCAAAGAGATATGCAAAATGCTCCCTTGATGCAAAATAACAGACACAGAGATATGTGGGAACTCTCTTTGGTTAAAACTGTACTTGAGCATCCTGAGTTTATAGACCATATTTTAGATGTGATTGATCCTTCGCTTTTGCAATTTCACGCAAGAGAACTCTCTTTGGCATTAGCAGGCAAAAAAGATGCACCGGAGTTGATGGAGATTTTAATAGATGAGGGTATCACTGCGTTACAAGATGAAGCAGCACTTGATGCTGAGTTGATAACTTTTCTAACGCGTTATTATGAGAGAGAACTCAAAAAAGTGAACTTTGCTTCAAATATCTCCTTTGAGGAGAAAGCGCACTATATTCGACTATATCGAGATAAAATCGCAAAATTAAAACGTAGGGAGTTGGTTAGTTTATGATGTCATACTTAATACATTTTCACCTTTTGGCGGCTATTGCCTGGATAGGTGGTTCGGTTTTTATGTTTATACTGGGTATATCTTTACGAGATAAAGAGAAGCAAAAGGCGGTTTATCCGCATGTAGGTCCTATTTTTGGATATTTTGAGCTTGCATCACTGTTTATTTTATTGGTAAGTGGTATTTTGATGATTAAAACAGATGGTTTGTGGGATATGCTTTGGAATGGCGATACAAATGAGGTTGTAGAGCTTCTGAAGATGAAGCTATGGCTTGTACTCTCCCTTGTTATTGCAACTGTTGTTCATTTTTATATAGCTTATAAAACAAACAATACAGAGCGAACAAGATTACAAAATCTAATCTCACGTGGTTCATCTATGTTTATCTTTTTTGTCAATCTTTTTGTTCTACATTATGCCATTATGATTCGTAGTATTCTCCCTTAAAAGTTACAGCTTCTCTGTTGCAAGCCGAAGAATACGGGGAAGCTTATGCAATTTTCAATATTTTTGTTATACTGTTAAAAACCACTTTTAAAGGTTACGTTATGGCAGGTATTCATTTTTCTTTTGACAACTTTGAGCAATTATTACATTTAAACATTGGTATCTCAGATAGACTTGATGAAAATCGTGCAGAGAGTTTTACACTGCTCTATTGTGATTTTTCAGGTATTGATGAAGAAGTTATCCGAAGTTCTTTGGAGTCTACCTTAAGAACATCGGACTCGATTGTAAATGAGGGAGATGACTACTTTTTTGTGCTCCCTTATACCGATAAATATGGGGCAGAGATAGTGAAGAAGATGTTTGATGAGTTCTTTGCAAAATATCTTAATGCTTTTTTACTCTCTTATCCTGCAGATGGAGAGAGACCAAAAGATCTGATGGAGGGAATGCAAGATAGTGTCAGTACTTTCTTTAAGCGTGATTTGCACTGTTTAGATAGATTTACTCGAGATTATTAAAATTTTTTACGATCGAATTTATAATATTTTGACTTTTTATAAAAAGAGATAGCTTCGGCTATCTTTTGCTCCTTATATATCTTCTTATCACATACCCATCTACATTTTATTTTTTTATTTTCCATCGCTGCACGATTGGCTTCAGAGAGTTGTGTTTCATAGATTTTTTCACAAAACAGTAGTGATGGTAAGAGTAAAAAGAGCGCTTTTTTCATAAACAACATATCGACATTATAAACTAATTATGTATAAAATGGAACAATTTATGCTACTTCTTGATAAAAACAACCAATTTTTTTGAGAAAATTAAGAAGGAGCAGAGCATGATAACATTTGACCTCACGCAAGAAACACCAGCTTCTTCAACAGGACTTATTGTTGAACCAAAAGGTGAAAAGAGTAAAGATGGCGTTTCATTTTCTGCTCTGTTAAAAGGAATAAAAGAGAGTGATGAACTTGTACAAAATGGTGCACTACTACTCTCTTTAGAAGATTCCAAAGAAGAAACTGCTAAAGCACAAAAAGGCTCAAAAGGAGATCTTCTTCTTTCATTTTTACAAGATAGTGATGAGCTAAAAGATATGAAACTCTTAGATATCAATCCAGAACTAAAAGAGTCGCTCTCTACTCAAGATTTAAAGCAGTTGATAAAAGATGCAAAAGCTTTTTTAAAAGATCAGATAACTGCGACAGATGGCTTTAAACGTGCTGAAGTAGACAAACTGCCAAAAACACTCAAAGGTTTAATGCAGGTTGCTCAAAAATTAGGTGTAGATATCTCAAAAATAACACTTGAAGAGGTACAAAATAAATCAGAAGTAGCATCACTTATTGCTACAACAAATTTAAAAGAGAAAGCTTTTTTAGATAAAAGTGATACCAAAAATATTTCAGAAGAAAAAGTACCCAAACAGCCAAATATCTCACAAAACAATAAATCAAAAAAGCAAAGTATTAATATTAAAGCTGAGGTAAAAGTAGCTGAACCATTAAAAAAAGAGCAAAAACAATCAACATCAGTGTTGCTTTTTCAGGTAAAAAAAACAACTACAAATATTTCTACAGAACAAATTGTAAATAGTAAAATGGCAAATACAACAAATATAGAACTGCCAACACCTAAAAAACGTGCTAATGATACTCTAAAACTTTTACTGCAAGCTCAAAAGAGTATCGAATCAGAAGATGTATCTTTTACAAAAGATTTTTCTGTTGCAACAGCTAAAGTCATTGTATCGGCTCCAAAGAGTGAGCCAAAGGTCTCTTTAGAGTCACTCTTGAAATCTGAATCTAGTCTAGATGATGATAAAACTACTACGACAAACACTAAAACAGAACCTATGCAACTCTCTAAGGCAGATAGTTTTGAAGTGAAATTGAATGAAGCTAAACAGATGATAAAATATCTTTCTACTGATGTTAAAGAGGCAATAGATAGCTATAAGGCTCCTTTTACAAGAATAAAAGTTCAGTTACATCCACAACAATTAGGAGATATTGAACTCATAGTTGTTCAGAGAGGTAAAAATCTCCATGTAAACCTCTCTTCAAATAACGCTGCTATCAACACCTTGGCCATGAATGCAAACGATCTAAAAATACAGTTACAAAACAGTGGAATAAATAATGCTTCTTTAAATTTTAGTAACAACTCACAAAGTGGGGAACAGGCTGCTCAACATCAGCAGCAAAATAGAGAACAAGCTCAAAATGCATATAACTATTTTGATAAGCAAGAGAGAGAAGAAGAACTTTTAAGCTCTTTAGAAATTGTAGTTCCAAACTACGCATAAGAAGGAAAATGATATGGCGATTACTCCAACAGGTGAGAATTCGGCACTTGCCAAAAAAACAAATGCACATCAAAACCCAAAAGGGATTTTAGGCAAAGATGACTTTATGAAACTTTTGCTTGTTGAACTTCAGTATCAAGACCCAACAGCTCCTATGGATACCGAGAAAATTTTAGCTCAAACTTCACAGCTAGCTACTCTAGAATCCGCAGATAATACAAACAAGGCATTAGAAAAGTTGGCTAAATCTTTGGGTAGTTCTCAACAATTTTCAACTATTGCAGCGATTGGTAAGACAGCAGATACCGGTAGTGATACAATTGCACATGATAAAGGTTCAAATTCAAGATTTGAGATCTATTTTCCAAAAGAGATTCAACAAGGGACTATTGCTATAAAAGATAACACAGGTGAGACTGTCAAAACGTTAGATGTTGGTGCGAATAGATCAGGTGTATATGGTTTTACATGGGATGGTACAGATGAAATTGGCAATAGCGTTGATAGTGGAGTTTACCATGTAAGCGCTTCATATGAAGATGCTCAGGGGGAAGTACAAACAACACGACTAGGAATGTACCCTATTGAATCTGTACGTTTTGATAAGGGAGAAGCATTGTTAAAATTAGGATCTTCTTATGTTCCATTAGAGAATATAAAAGAGATTTTTTAAGGATTTATCATGATGACACAAGCGTTTTATACAGGTATTTCAGGTTTGAAAACCTATTCTAATGGTATTGATGTCCTTTCTGATAATTTAGCAAATATTTCTACCCCGGGATTTCGAGCATATAATGCTGAATATTCTTCTCTTTTTGAAGACTCGTTAGCGAGTGCATCTAGCAATCTGTTTCAGAGTAATAGTATTGGATTAGGTGTTAAGATGCAAGCGACATCAATGTCTGTAGATCAAGGATCTCTTATGTTGTCGGATAGAAGCACAGATTTGGCAATTATGGGTGATGGGTGGTTTGGTATTGAAGCTGGTGAGAATCTATTATATACTCGAGCCGGTAATTTTGTGTTTGATGCTGAGGATAACCTTGTAACAGATGATGGTTATCATGTTTTAGGTACCATGGGTGATAATATTAGTGATAACATCCTTACAAAGTCTGTAGCTGAAGTACCTCTTGATAATATTGGTTCTCAAAAAGAATTGCGTTTTCCAAAAACACTTACATATCCACCTGAACCAACAACAAAAGCGAAATTTATGGCTAACCTTGGAGTTGGGAAAGAGGGAAACAAGGTTGTAACTGTAGGTGCAAGTGTTATTGATAAAAATAATGATAAAAATGAATTAAAATTAACTTTTACTAAAGATGAAAAACAGACACCTCCTGGAACAGTATGGAGTGTAGTTGCAACTATAAAATCGCTTGATGGTGAAACGTTATATGATACCAAAAAAGGAAGTGTAACTTTTGATGCATCTGGAGCATTAGTCTCTTCAACATTGACAACAATAGATAATAATGGTTCTCCTATTGCTATTGATCTCGGACATGAATATGATGGTATTGTCTCTATTGATATTCCTGTAGTCCCTGGTTCAAGTTTAGCTGATGGTATTATGGGTGGAGATTTAAGAGGATATGATATTAATAGAAATGGTGAAGTAATAGCAACCTTTACAAATGGTCGTCAAAGTAGTGTAGGGCGTATTGCAGTTTACCATTTTCAAAATGATCAAGGTCTAGATCGTGTAACAGGGACTCGTTTTGCAGAGAGTTCAAACAGTGGTAAAGCAACTTTCTTTAAAGATGAAAATGGTAACAATATTCTTGGAACAGGTGTTGCAAATCATAAGCTTGAAGCTTCAAATGTTGAGATGAGTTCTGGTCTTACGGAGTTGATTATTTTACAACGTGCATATGACGCAAATTCAAAATCTGTAACAACAGCAGACCAGATGATTCAAAAAGCATTGAGTATGAGTGCTAAATAAAAGATTGGAACACTATATGCTTTAATTTTTTACTAATTATCTGCTTTTAAAAAGTAGAGGTAAAGGATTTCATATGTTAAAATCACTTTTTTCCGGTGTGTCCGGACTACAGTCGCACCAAATAGCGATGGATGTAGAATCAAATAATATTGCAAATGTAAACACAGTAGGCTTTAAGTACTCACGTGCAAACTTTTCAGATCTTTTAGCCCAGACAAGAGCGATTGCAACGGCTCCTCAAGGGCAACTTGGTGGGAAAAACCCGGTACAAGTTGGACTTGGTTCTACAGTAAGCTCAATGACAAGAATCTTCTCTCAAGGTTCAATTCAAAATTCAGATAAAAATACAGATGTCGCTATTCAGGGTGATGGATTTTTTATTATATCTCCAGATGGTGGTAATACTTATAAATATACACGTGCCGGAGATTTTAAATTTGATGCTGCTGGTAACTTTGTAGATAATAACGGTTTTATTGCTCAGGGTTGGTTGCGTGATGAAGATACAGGGAAAGTTGACTCTACTGCACCGATTAAAGATATTAACATTCCACCAGGATTAACTACTCCTGCACAGGCAACGCAAGAGGTTGTTTTAAAAGCAAATCTTAATTCAGGTCCTTTAATAAAAAGTTTCTCTCCTGCATATAAGATAGATAATAATGGTGATGTGAAAGATTCTAATGACAATACTGTAGATTCTGGTGATCTTGGTGTAATGTTTAACAGCAATGGAGAAGCATTTTCATTGAAAAAAGATCAGGGAATTGTTTTTACGGTAAATGGTACAGATTACAATTTGCAATATGATCCAACGTCTAATGCGGGAGATAAATTTACTACATTAAAAGATTTAACTGATGATATTCGTACTCATGTAGCTAATGTATCTTCAGGTGCAACAGTAACGGTAAATGAAAAAGGTAAAATTGTTATTAACAATGAAAATGGTAGTCAAGATTTAGATATTAAAATAAAAGCATATACAGACTCTGCTAATGATATTACTGAAAATACAAGATTTACAACAACTATGGGAGCATTAGCTGCAAAACTACCACATACGACTGGTTCTATCTCTTTTTCACAAGATATTAATGCGGCTACTCATTCTAGTTCTATTGATATTTTTGACTCTTTAGGAACAAAACATACTCTTCGTACATCATTTAGAAAAGTAGCTACAGATAAATGGAATACAACAATAACAGTACCTGAACCCGCAACAATTAGCCCATCAGCTCCGAAAAATCAAGTTACTGGTTCTATAAAATTTAATAATGATGGCTCTATTTCAACATACAATCCAGGAACTATCTCTTTTTCAGGTAATAATGGTTCTAAGCCATACCAAACTGTAAAACTATCATTTGGTACGCCAAATAAATTTGATGGAATGACAAGTTTTGACTCTCCTTCTGCTACATCAGGAATCTCTCAAGATGGTTATACAGGTGGAGATTTAGTTGGTATTAGAATTGATCAGTCTGGTACGTTAGTTGGTTCATTTTCAAATGGACGTTCTTTTGGATTAGCACAGATTGCTATGGCAAAATTTACAAATAATGAAGGTCTCTCAAGTGATGGTGGTAATGTATATATTCAGACTGCTAACTCGGGAGATCCAATCATTGGTACAGCTGCAACAGCTGGTCGTGGATTTATCCAATCATCTGCCCTTGAAGCATCAAATGTTGATCTTTCTCGTGCACTTACACAGCTTATTATTATTCAACGTGGTTTTCAGGCAAATGGGAAAACTATTACAACGTCTGATCAACTTCTTCAGACTTTGATAGGTCTAAAACAGTAAATTTAACTCTATTTTGATATAATTCCTACAATAAAATGTAAGGAATTATATCTATGAGATTCTCCGCTCCTCTTAAATCAAACTCAAAAAAAATTATGTTGCTCGGCTCTGGTGAGCTAGGTAAAGAAGTTGTCATTGAAGCACAACGCTTAGGTCTTGAGACCATCGCTGTTGACAAGTACGAAAATGCACCTGCACATCAAGTTGCACACAGAAGTCATGTAGTAGATATGCAGAACAAAGATGCACTTCTAGAGATCATCTACCGTGAAAAACCTGACTATATTTTGCCAGAGATTGAAGCTATTAGCATCGATGCGCTCTTTGAAGCAGAAGATAAGGGGTACAATGTCATTCCAAATGCAAATGCAGTCAGTAAAACGATGAACAGAAAAAATATTCGTACTTTTGCAGCAGAGACACTGGGTCTAAAAACCGGTCCATATAAATTTGTTACAACAAAAGAGGGCTTGCGTGAGGCAGCGATTGAACTTGGTTTTCCTTGTGTTATCAAGCCGGTTATGAGTAGTTCTGGTCATGGGCAATCTATTGCAAGAAGTGAAGATGACATTGATGCTTCTTGGGAAGAGGCAAAAGAGGCTCGTGGCGATGCGAGTGAGCTTATTGTCGAAGCGTTTGTAGATTTTGATTATGAGATCACAATGCTTACTGCGCGTAATGGAAAAGAGACAGTTTTTTGTGAGCCTATCGGGCATGAACAGCGTGATGGGGATTATGTCTTCTCATGGCAGCCGGCACAGATGAGTGAGATAGCAAAAGAGCGTGCTCAAAAGATGGCAAAAGAGATAACAGATGGTCTTGGTGGTCAGGGTCTTTTTGGTGTTGAGCTCTTCATCAAAGGGGATGAAGTTTACTTTTCAGAGGTAAGCCCTCGCCCACACGATACGGGAATGGTTACACTCATCACTCAAAGTCAGAGTGAGTTTGCAATTCATCTAAGAGCCGTTCTTGGACTTCCTTTAGGGTTTACATTTTACGGTGATGGTGCTTCTGCTGCATTTAAAAGTGAAGTGCATAGCTATGCACCGGTTGTTGATGTAGATGAGTCTCTTTTTAGTGACAACTCATTTGTAAGAGTCTTCTCAAAACCAGAAGCGCATAAAGGACGTCGTTTGGCAGTTGCTTTAGTCTTTGATGAAGTAGAGTCTGCAGTAGAGCAGGCACGTGAACTCATTACAAAAGTAAAAGACGCATAGTGAAGATAGTTCTACTCGATGCCATCACGTTTGGAGAGACAAAACTAGATTGTTTTGAAGCTTTGGGTGATGTGCACACTTTTGCCTCTACGGAAGCTTCTCTCACGCAACTGCGAATAGAAAAGGCTGATGTAGTTGTAACAAACAAAGTCGTTATAACCAAAGAGCATATGCAAAATACTCCCTCACTCAAACTGATCTGTGTAGCTGCTACGGGAATGAACAATGTAGATCTTGAAGCGGCACGTGAGCTTGGTATAGAGGTCAAAAATGTAGCTGGATACTCAACTGACTCGGTTGTGCAGCACACTTTTTCAATGCTCTTTTATCTGATGGGGCACTCACGTTACTATGATGAGGTCGTAAAAAGTGGAGAGTACTCACGCAGTGGTGTTTTCACAGATGTGAGCCATCCCTTTTTTGAGATAAAAGGCAAAACCTGGGGTATCATCGGTCTTGGTGCCATTGGGCGTGAAGTGGCTCGTGTAGCTCGTGCTTTTGGGGCAAATGTCATCTACTACTCAACTAGTGGGCGAAATTCAAGTGATGAGTTTGAGCAGGTTGTACTGCACAGACTTTTAGAGAGTAGTGATATTATCTCTATTCACGCTCCACTTAATGAAAAGACAAAAAATCTACTCAATTATGAGAAGTTACAACACCTTAAAGAGGGTGCAGTCGTACTTAATCTTGGTCGTGGTGGTATTATCAATGAAGATGCCGTTGCTGAGATAGTTGATGAGCGTGAGCTCTACTTTGGTCTAGATGTCTTTGAAAAAGAGCCATTGCCAGAGGATAGCCCTCTATTGGCTGTGAAAAATTCTAAAAGACTCTATCTGACACCGCATATTGCCTGGACGAGTGTTGAAGCAAGAGAGAAGCTTATAGCTTCCGTTTGTCAAAATATCAAAGAGAGCTTTTAGTCTTTGATGGCGGAGTTAGCACTGTTTGTCTCTGCATTTTTAGCAGCGACAATTTTGCCTTTCTCCTCAGAAGTTGCCTTTGTAGCAGCACTTAAGAGCGGAATGCCTCTTTCTCACGCAATGCTTGCTGCTTCAAGTGGTAATATTTTAGCCATAATACTCAACTACTATCTTGGCTATTTTCTTTATGAGAAGACAAAACGCAAGCTTTTTCACTCCAAAATCGGAAAGCGGGCTTTTGTATGGGGACATAGGTATGGTTATGTGGCACTTTTGGCTTCGTGGCTTCCTGTTATTGGAGATCCTTTAACCATTGTTGCCGGACTTGTCAGGCTAAAGTTTGTTTGGTTTGTTATAATTGCGGGGCTTTTAAGAGTTGGAAGATATTATCTGCTTGGAGTATTTTTATAAGGTAGTTTTTAGAGGACAAATCCTCGCTGTGCTCTGAGCCTCCAAAAACCACCTTATAAAAATACAAAGTTGCTAATAATTTGAGGAGCGTGAAATGAAAACAGATGTACTAATAATCGGTGCAGGTGGTGCAGGGCTGAGTGCTGCTATTGCTGCAAAAGAGGAGGGTGTAGATGTTGTTGTGCTTACAAAAGAGTACCCGACTCGAAGCCAGACCTGTATGGCTCAGGGTGGGATTAATGCCGCACTTGGTAATGTTGAAGAGGATAGTGTTGAGGCGCATATTCAAAATACACTCAAATCTGCTCATGGATTGGCAAATGAGGAGTCGGTGCGTTATATGTGTTCAGAAGCTCCCGCAACAGTTGCCTGGCTTGATTCGATTGGGGTCTGTTTTTCACGTACACAAAATGCTAAGGTCGCACAGCGAAAACTAGGTGGTGCTTCTGCTGCGCGTGCTTGTTATGCACAAGACTATACTGGTTTGAAGATTTTACATACACTTTATGAGAGAGCACTCTCTTTGGGTGTTGAGATGAAAAATGAGAAGATACTCTTAGAGTTGCTTCAAGATGAGAGCGGTCTGGTCTGTGGTGCTTTAATGCTTGATCTTAGAAGTGGACAAAAAGAGAGCTATTTTGCGAAGTCTGTTATTTTGGCAACGGGTGGATATTCACGTATTTATGGGAAAAACTCGACGAACTCTACAAAAGCAACGGGGGATGGTATCGCAATTGCAAAGAGAGCTGGCGCCAAACTACTACAGATGGAGTTTGTGCAGTTTCATCCGACCGGATTGAAAAACTCTTCGATTTTAATCAGTGAATCGGCACGTGGTGAGGGTGGCTACATTCTAAACTCCAAAGGGGAGCGTTTTACTAACGAGTTAGCACCTCGTGATGAAGTGAGTCGTGCGCTTGATGTTGAGATAAAAAAGGGTGAAGAGATATTTTTAGATATTCGCCATCTAGGAGAGGAGTTCATCAATGAGGGCTTACCTCAGGAGCGAAAACTTGCAAAACTGTATGAAAATGTAGATCCGGTTCATGATCTTATTCCCATCAAACCGGTTGCGCACTATACGATGGGTGGTATAGAGGTTGATAACAACTCACAAACTAACTTAGAAGGTTTGTATGCTTGTGGTGAGTGTTCTAACCATAGAGTCCATGGTGCAAATAGACTTGGAGGCAACTCGCTCTTAGAGATAGTGGTCTTTGGTAAAGAGGCTGGAGTAAATGCAGCTAAGAGAGCTAAATCTATGGAGTCTCACGCAACGGGTTCTGCAAAAGATGACTTTTTAGAGCAGGAGTTTAGCCATGAAGTTGATTTTTATGAGTTGCGTGAGATGATGGGAGATCTGCTCTATAACAAAGTAGGTATTGTTAGATGTGAGCGTGAGTTGCGTGAGGCAGCAGCTTTCATAGAAGAGACAAAGAAAAACCTTCTACGTATGGGTGCAAAAGATAAAGCACAGAGATATAATACCAACCTTGCAGAGTTTTTAGAGTTTAGAAATATGCTCGATGTAGCAGAGGTTGTTGTCTCATCGGCACTCTCACGCAAAGAGAGTGTTGGTGCACATACGATGGTAGAGGAGTAGCAGAGATGAAGATAAGCATAAAAAGAGAGTATGACTTTATAGAGTATGATGTAGATATGCAAGATGCAACACTTCTTGAGATGCTCAATCATATAAAAGAGGAGATGGATAGCTCGCTTGCTTATAGCAGTGGTTGTCGCAGTAGTGTTTGTGGCTCTTGTGCGCTGCGTGTGAATGAGAAAGAGGTTCTGGCTTGCTCTTATAAGGTGCAAGAGGGTGACAAAATCGAACCATTGAAAAATATGCCCGTGATTCGTGATTTGGTCGTGAGTATGGACAAGGCACTCCAGACAAATGCACGTGCAAAAGCGTGGATGAGTACCTATAATAGTGAAGCCAAGCTAACGCATGAAGATGAGAAGATAAATGCGATTCAGAGTGACTGTATTTTATGTGGTTCGTGTTATTCGGCTTGTCCGGTCTTTAGCGTAAATGAGGAGTTTTTGGGACCATTTGCACTCACACGTGTTTGGAAAGTTGTGAGTGACAAACGTGAGAGAGAGCCAAAAGAGAAAATTGATACTATTCAGACAAACGGCGTGTGGGATTGTACTTTGTGTAATGAGTGTACGCTTGTCTGTCCTCAAGGTATCTCAAGTAAGGCAGACATCGAAAAACTACGTGCAAAATCTTCACAGTTTAGTTATATGGATCCGAGTTTTGGAAGTTTTGGTGGCGGTTTTGGCGGTGGCTTTGACGGCTCACCACAGTTTTAACGAAAGTTCGTTCTCTCAATAGGTGGTTTGTAGTGGGGGTCTTTTCCTGCTACTGTCCATAACTCTTTTACAAGATAACTTACTGTTTTTTTCATATCATCTTCTACAAGTTCAAAGTCACTAAATGTTTTGCTTAGGAGTTCTATCTCCTCTTCTTGCGTGAGCATACGCTCCTGTTTTTCAAGTGAAAGTGTTTTGTTGTTTTTGAGGTTGTAGAGGTGCCACAGTGCTAAAAAATCTTCCGAATATCTGTTTAAAATATGGTGTGCATAGAGTTGGAAGTTTTGATAACCGCTGAGTTCAAAGAGTGTAATCACAAGTGTTATGGTCTCTTTGAGATGGACAAAGGGTACCATCGAGAAGAGTTGTCTTGCCACGCTTGTTCCCGTATCGTGTTCTGCACCTATAAAAACACGTGCTCCTCCATCTGTATCTCCAAAGTTGTTTGTCTTAAGACCAATGAGACCTATATCTGTATGGCGATGACGTCCACACCCTTTTGCACAACCTGAAAAGCCTATCTTTATGCGATTGCTATAGATGGCTTCAAGTGGAAGATACTCTGCTGCTTCATCTTTAATGCTCCAGACAGCATAAGGGCAAAGGTTTCCAGCACAGGCAACAACTGTAGAGCTGAGTGCAGCTGATGGAAATGGTACTTTTTTCTCTTTGAGTCCTAAGAGGTAGATATTTTGATCTATTCCTATTCTGATCTCGGCAGAGTTCTTTTCTGCAAAATCGGCGATCTGTAACATCTCATCGGCACTCAGTTTTCCAAAGTTGCTCTGATAACAGAATCCATAACTTCCATCACGTAGTTTTTCAAACTCTTTAAAGTCAATATGCTCGAGTTGCAGTTCTCCCGCTGTTTCAAATTTTTTACCATAAACATCTTCTATAAGTGAGAGGAGTTTTTCAAGTCCTATCTCTTCTATCATATAAAAGAGGCGTGTTTTAGAGCGAGAAAAACGTGAGCCGTGTGTGTAGAAAGTCTCAACAAATGCTTTGAAAAAGTCTAAGACTTCACTCTCACGCAAGAAGATATTTGTATCTTTAGAGATCTCGGTGTTTTTTCCACCCATATAGACATTAAAACCATACTCGCCATCTTTGAGTGCTAGAGCATAGTAGAGGTCATTTGCAAAGAATGAGTTTACATTTGCAGAGTTTCCAGAGATACCGACACTCACACGTCGCGGAAGCATACCGACATATTTTGGATTTTTTATGATGTACTCATTCATAGCTTTTACAAGAGGATAGGCTTCAATATGCCCATAAGGGCTAACACCATCATAAACATCTGTTACGATGTTTCTGATGTTATCCCCAAAACTTTGCCATGTTGTGAGCCCGTTATCATTGAGTTTGTGCCAAATCTCGGCAATATCATCTGCATAGACATCATGGATTTGCAATCCTGCACGTGCGGTTATAACAAGTGTGAGATCATACTCTTTGAGTAAGTTTGCAATAAAAGTGAACGACTCTGCTGAAAAGTGTCCTCCATCACCGTTTCTAAGGCGAATTGTGAACTCATCTTCTAAAAAGTCTGTATTAAATATACCAAAATCCTGAAGATAGTATCTATCTCCTTCACCTAAAGATTCAAAATCTATGGTCTCAAACTCATTGACATAGTAATCATAAGGTTTTAAGCGTGCTTTATACTGTTCACGCTTATTTAATTTCTTTTCTAAATCATCAGACATAGATAACTCCCCATTTTTATGAGGAAATAGTAACAAATTAAACTGATAATTAGTTGATAGAGAAGAACTATATTTATTACTAACAAACTGTGTTATAATTAAAATAAAAAAAGGTTTGTTATGGCAAAAGAGCATTCATTTGATATAAGCGCAAAAATAGATATGCAACTTTTTAAAAATGCGATCAATCTCGTCGATAGAGAGGTTGCTAACCGTTATGATTTCAAAGGAACGACCTACGAGATCACCTATAAAGAGAAAGAGAATATTTTGGTTTTGGTAGCCTCATCAGATAATAAACTTGATGCACTTAAAGATATTGTTATCACAAAACTTCTAAAACAGGGACTAAGTTCAAAAGTGTTGGATGAGTTGCGTGTAGAAGATGCAAGTGGCGGTACGCGTAAAGCGACCTTTAAAATTGTGGATTATATCGAGTCAAAAGAGGCAAAGAAGATTGTTGCAGATATTAAAAAGATGAAGTTAAAAGTCAATGCTCAAATTGAGGGCGATCATATTCGTGTAAAAGGTGCGAAGCTTGATGATCTGCAAAAAGTGATGAAGATGGTTCGTGAGGGTGAGTGGGAAGCACCTATTGTTTTTGAAAATATGAGATAAAAGGCAGAGATTATGAAGAAGATGAGTGTAGCAGAGGCAGCTGAGTTTTTTGGAGTCTCTAAAGAGGCTGTTCACAACCGAATACGACGAGGCTCTTTAAAGAGTGTTGTTGAAGATGGGGTAAAGATGGTTCTTGTTGATGAGAATAAAAGAAAAAGAACAACTACGAAGAGGACAGTAAAAAGCACTCTCAATGATGAGCGTTACTATAAACTGCTTGAAGCGCAAAATGCAAAACTTCAAGAGCGGGTTGAAGTGCTAGAGAGTGAGACAAGAAGCTTGCGTGACCAAAAAGAGCAGATGTTGATAGAGGAGCGTCAAAAGATAGAGAGAATCTATCAAGAGAAAGATGAACAACTCAAAAACATACTCCAAACACTCTCTTCAAAATTTATGCTTGGTGCACCTCTTCAAGAGGAAGAGAGCATTGAATCTGATACTATCGATGTAGTAGAAGCAGAAACAGAAAGTAATGTGATTTCTCTGAAAAAATACCTTAAACAGTTTGATTTTTCAAAGAAAAAGATAGAAAAAATCAAAAAAAGATTTCAAAAAAATGAGAAAAAAGATGAACGCATACTCGTTGTAGGTAGTAAATACTATCTTGATATTGCAAAATATGAGTATAGTGATCTTGTAAAGTAATAAGAGATGAATGTTATTATAGCCGGGGCTGGAAAGGTCGGATTTAATTTGGCTAAAACATTGTGTATTGGGCACAATGTAACCATTATCGACAAAAACTCTGAAGCACTGCATCGAATACAAGAGAGTCTTGATATTATGCCTCTGCGTGGAGATGTGGAAGACTCAAACACCTATGCAGGTTTGACAGATAAAGAGATAGATCTCTTTATTGCTGTGACAAATATTGATAATGTCAATCTTATCTCTGTCTTGATGGCGGATGCTGTTTTGAAGATAGATAGAAAATTTGTGCGTCTGCAAAAACACTTTTTTCATGATAGCAATATAAAAGAGAAGCTCAATATTGATAAATTGATTTTCCCTATTCAGCTTGCTTCAAAAGCGATATCTTCGCTACTGCAATATCCAAAAGCAAATAATGTTAAATTTTTTAAATATACAGACTATAAACTTATATCGGTTATGGTCTCAAGCCGTTTTATTCCAGAGACACTTCGTGCAAACAATTTTACGATTGTTGGAATCGAGCGAAAGAAAGATTTTTTTATTCCATCAACAAATAATGTTGAGATTTTACCAAATGATCTGGTCTATCTTTTTGGTGATGAAGATGAGATCCGAGAGGTTTGTCAAAAGTTGGAACTCGATACTAGCCAAGAGATCCAAAAATGTGTGGTTTTTGGAGGGGAGGAGCTTGGTGTCTCTATCTCTAAAGAGCTGTTAAAAATCGGTAGAGATGTTAAGTTGGTCGAGAAAGATCTTGAGTTGTGTGAAAAAGCAGATGAGATGCTCCAGGGAAAAGCACTGATTATCAACTCAAAATACTCCTCGCATGATATATTTGAAGATGAAGATTTAGATAGTGCCGATATGTTCATTGCAGCGACAAATAATGATGAGTACAATATTATTAAGTGTTTAGAAGCAAAAGATAGTGGTATTAAAAAGGTTGTTGCCATCAACAATGAGATGGAGTACTATAATCTTATGCACTCTTTAGGAATTGTTGTTGTGCGCGGTCCAAAGATAAGTGCTTACAATACTATTATGGAAGAGATAAGTTCGACCGGTGTTGTTATTCAAAAGAGTTACTGTGGTGCTAAAGCGGTTATCTTTATGCGAAAGGTTTTTCGAAGTGCTGGTTTGGTTCACAAAAAGATAAAGCCACTCTCTGTTAAAAAATCACTACTCTTTTATATGAGAGATGAAAAGATGTACCTTTTAAATGAGAAGATAGTTTTAGAAGAGAATGATTTGATCATTGCCTTCTCTCAGGTAAAAGAGAGTCCAAAAGTGAAACAGTGGATCTATGAATTATAAAAATATAGCGAAGATACTCTCCATTATTGGGGTGACTGTATCGATTATTTTCTTGTTAGATGTTTTTGTTGGTATAATTTACCATGAAGCATATATGCGTTTTTTACTCTATGATGTACTCTTTTTGGTGATCAATCTCACACTATGGTATACACTAAGAGATCATGAACTCAATCTAAAGATAAAAGATAGTATTTTAGTTGTGAACTTGCTTTGGTTACTGCTTGGTGTTGCGGGTGCTATGCCTCTGCTCATATATACAGATGTCTCTTTTGCTTCAGCATTTTTTGAAGCTATTAGTGGTTTTACAACAACGGGTGCAACGGTCTATACAAAGATAGAGTCTTTGCCTCATATGATTTTGTTTCATCGAAGTTTAATGCATTGGCTTGGTGGACTTGGTGTTATTGTCCTTGGTGTAGGACTTCTCTCGATGATCAATCCTACAGGGAGCCTCTCTCTTTTTAAAGCAGAATCAACAGGAGTTCAACTAGAAAAACTTACTCCAAAGATCAAAGATACAGCAGCACGTTTATGGTTAGTCTATTTTGTGTTGACATTCTTTGATATGCTTCTTTTGAAGTTCTTTGGTATGGGTTGGTTTGATGCACTTAATCACGCCTTCTCTACTATCTCTACGGGTGGTTTTTCAACGAAGAACAACTCTATGGGATATTATGCTAATCAGGCAGGGATAATCTGGACGACAACTATCTTTATGATTCTTGCAGGGATCAACTTCTTGGCACACCTGAAGTTTTACCATAAAGATCTCTCAGGCTATAAGACAGAGGAAGTTCGTTGGTATATTGCCATCTTTTTGGTGCTTAGTATTGCATTAACATTTGTTCATATTGATATTAGTGGTGACTCCTTTGCTGATGCCTCAAAGCACGCTTTTTTTACTATTGCTTCTGTTATGACAACAACGGGTTTTGCAACAATTGACTATGGCTCATGGTCACACCTAGCAATTGCCATAGTCTTTGTTGGTCTTTTAATGGGTGGTAATGCGGGTTCAACAGCAGGTGGTATTAAAATCATTCGCCATGTTATTATCTTTAAAACGCTCTCTTCAGAACTCAAAAGAATCATCCATCCAAATACAATTATCTCTGTTTTTGTAGATGGTATAAAACAAAAAGAGCGTATTCTCTCTTCTACTTTTGGGTTTTTTATGCTCTTTATGATTACAGTTGCCGTAGTGACTGTCTATATCTATGCACGAGGTTTTGATGCGATGAGTTCTATCTCTGGGGCATTTGCTCTAGTAGGTAATGTTGGTCCCGGTTTTTCACTGGTCGGTCCTGCAGATAACTTTGGTTTTTTTAATGATTTTGACAAACTTTTTTTCTCGCTTGCTATGATTATAGGAAGATTGGAGTGTTATACGGTTTTTGTGCTACTGAGTAGCTCGTTTTGGAAGAAATTTTAAAATTTAGACCTTGAAAATGATACATTGTCTATGAAGTGTGTCATAATAATAATAAATATTTCAGAAGCAGATAACTAGATGATTCATAGACATATAACAGAGCAAACCGCTATCTTTTTCAGTGTTGCAAAATGGGTTTTTTTATCATCCATTGTAGGTGTTATTATTGGTGCTACTGTTACACTGTTTTTAAAAATTTTAGCATATAGTGAAGCATCGCAATCTCTACTTCCTTTTAACTACTATTATCTTTTACCTTTCGCTCTTGTCTTAACTGTTTGGCTAACAAAAACTTTTGCTCCAACAGCAGAAGGACATGGGACAGAGAAAGTTATTTCAGCTGTGCACAAAGCAGATGGGAAGATTAACGTCTCTGTTATTCCAGTAAAAACATTAACGACGGTGCTTACAATTTTTGCCGGTGGTTCTGTCGGTAAAGAGGGGCCTGGTGCTCAGATTGGTGCTGGAGTTGCATCTCTTCTCTCAAATCTCTTAAAATTTCGTAAGCAAGATAGAAAAAAATTGGTTATCTGTGGTATTAGTGCTGGGTTTGCAACCGTTTTTGGGACACCAATAGCCGGAGCTATCTTTGGAGTAGAGGTACTCATCATTGGTGTTATTATGTATGATGTTCTGCTCCCCTCTTTTATCGCAGGGTTTGCAGCATTTACAACGGCACAGTTTTTGGGAATTGAGTACACCTATTATGATCTGCACTTTTTTCAAGATGTATCTTTGGACTTAGTTCTTATAGCTAAAGTTGTTCTTGCTGGTCTCTTTTTTGGGATTGTTTCTGATTTTGTAATAACGTCAATTTCTGAAACACATAATCTTGTAAAAAATATAAAAATCAGTACATATTATAAAGCATTCTTGGGTGGTACATTGATTGTTGTTTTGGCTCTGATTTTTGGGGAACAGTACATAGGTTTAGGTATGGATGTGATAGGGAAGGCTTTGAGTCCAAATCCCGTTGCGTATCAAGATATCCACTGGTATACATTTATTTTAAAAACTATTTTTACATCGCTCTCTTTGGGCGCAGGTGGTAGCGGTGGCGTTATTACCCCTATATTTTATATAGGCGCTACAAGTGGGAACTTCTTTGGTTCTATTATTTCACCAGAGCATATTCCTCTCTTTGCGGCACTAGGCTTTGTGAGTGTAGTTGCTGCTACGACAAATACTCCAATTGCATCAACAATTATGGCTGTGGAACTTTTCGGTATAGATATAGCACACTATGCAGCACTTGCAGCAGTTATTAGCTTCTTAATATCAGGTCACAGAAGTATTTTTTCATCACAAATTTTAGCAATGAAAAAATCAGAGATGTTAAGCGTAAAAATAGGAGAAGAGATTGAGAACAGTAGGACATCTTTAGAAGAGTATGAGCAAGATAAAATAGCACGTTTAAAACATCGCTTACAAGAGAAATATAAACATAAGTCTAAAAGAAAGAAATAGTTTTTAATAGAGAAAGAATAGATATACCTTAGGAAGAAAATTGAAAACTATTGCTATACTTTCAGTATGAAAACATTATTTATAGGAGGTATTAAGAGTGGAAAGTCTCTTAATGCTGAAAAGTATATACAAAAGTTATCAAAATCAAAGCCGCTCTACTTGGCTACAACAGAGTTTATAGATGATGAGATGCAAAAACGCATTGATGATCATAAGCTGCAGCGTGAAGATAGATTTATTACCGTAGAGGAGGCACTCGAGCTCTCAAAAGAGATACAAAAACATCAAGATGGTGCTGTTTTGGTAGAGTGTTTGAGCATTTGGGTGAACAATATGCTCTATCATGAGAAGAGCGTTAATGATATGATAGCAGAGATAAACAGAGTGATGATGTTGCAAAAAGATATGGTTTTTGTTATCAATGATGTTAGTTGTGGTGTTATACCTGAGAACAGACTTGCTCGTAAATTTGTTGATGCAAATGGCAAGATTGCGCAACTTGTCGCTTCTGAGTGTGATGAGGTCTATCATGTCGTTGCCGGAATAGCTACGAGGATAAAATGAGTAGACTCTTCAAAGGTTTTGCCCTTGCGCTCTCGATGCTAACGACTCTCCCTTTTTTTAAAGTGCACGATTTTTACAGAGGCATTAACGGCTATGCGGTTATGTTCTATCCGCTTGTTGGTCTTCTTTTAGGTCTTATTCTTTATGCTCTATCGCTTCTCTTAACACCCTATATGCCTCATTTTCATCTGGCGGTTACTCTTTTTGTTTTGTGGGTTGTGCTAACAGGTGCTTTGCACCTTGATGGTTTTGCCGATACAATTGATGGATTTTTTGTGCCTAAAGAGAGAGCCTTAGAGGTGATGAAAGATCCTCATAATGGTGGTATGGGGATCTTCTTTGGAGCTACATTTTTGATTTTTAAGGCCTCATCTCTGATGACTTTAGATAATTATGCGCTTTTGCCTCTTGTTTTGTTGTTGGCACGTCTTATGGCAGTTGTGAGTATCTACTTTTTTCCTTACATCTCAAGCGGTATGGGGAGTATGGCAAAAGCAGAATTTACAAACAAACAACTCTTCATTGCATTATTATATAGTTTACTCTTTGTTTTTTTATATAATGCTTGGTTCTTACTCTTTGTTGCACTCCTTTGTATGCTACTGCTAAAAGGTTTTTTTATAAAACGTTATGGAGGTTTTAGCGGTGATATGTATGGTTTTACCATTGAAGTTGTAGAACTTTTGTTACTTAACTCTATCATAGTAGGTCTTGCGTGAGAGTAATATTAGTTCGCCATGGTGAAGTAGAAGATGCGTACAAAAACTGCTATAACGGGCACAATAACATTGGACTCTCACGCAAGGGAAAATCAGATGCACTAGCCTTGGCAAAACGATTTGAAAATGAAGAGTTTGATCTTCTCTACTGCTCTGATCTCTTACGTGCAAAAGAGACGCTCAAACCTTTTAAACAAGCCAAAGATGCGATTTATACAGAGGCCTTGCGTGAGAAGTCCTGGGGCAGACATGAGGGGATGAGTTTTGATGCGATCATCGCAGAAGGATGTGTCAAATATGAAAATTTCAAGCAGTGGATAGAGGCACTTGACGGAGAGGATTATAGAGCCTACATAGCAAGAGTAGAGGAGTTCTTTTTAAAGACTCTTCCCTCACGCAAGGCAGAGTCTGTTTTGGTGATAACTCACGCAGGTGTTATACGAACTCTTTTCTCAATTGTAAAAAATATCTCTTTAGAAGATGCCTTTGCAATAGAGCTTCCTTATTGCTCTGCTGTAGTTTTTGATACAAAAAAGCAAACTTTTAGTACGATTAAATAAAATCTTGGCTAAAATGTCACTCCACAAACAAAGGACAGCTGGCCGAGTGGTCGAAGGCGCTCGCCTGGAACGCGGGTGTAGGGTAACCTACCTAGGGTTCGAATCCCTAGCTGTCCACCACCTATTTAAAAATTTACAAAGAACACTTAACGATTTTCAAAGGAATACAGATGATAAAGAAAACTATTCTATTTTTAGTGATTGTTTTAATCGCTATTCAGTTTATACCTATTAAAAAAACAAATCCTCCGGTAGATGAAGCTATCGCACTTCATACAGATAAAAAGGTGATGGAGATTTTGCATAAGAGCTGTTATGATTGTCACTCGAATGAGACAAAATGGTCTGTTTATGCAGATATTGCTCCTCTCTCTTTTGGGGTTGCCTCGCATGTAAAAGATGGACGAGCGGCATTGAACTTTTCAAGATATAAAACAATACCAAAAGAGATTAAAATTGCACGTTTAAAGAGAGCTATTTCTACTGTAAAACTTGGAATAATGCCACTGAGCAGTTATCTTCTCTTTCATAAAGATGCATCACTGACGCACGAAGATAAAAAAGTGCTGATAGCATGGTTTGAAAAAGAGTTACAGAGATTACAAAATAATGAAAAGTAAGATATTAGTCTTTTTCCAGTTTTTTATTATTTTTTTGATGCTTTTAAAATTTGGGAGTGAGACTAGTTATCTCTATCTTGGTTTATCTATCTCAATAGTTGGGATAATTATAGGTTTAGTTGCTATTGGTACACACCAAAGGGGTAATTTTAATATCCGCCCTGATATTAAAGAGAGTTGTGAACTTGTAACGCATGGAATCTATGGTTACATTAGACATCCTATGTATCTCTCTGTTATGTTGATGATGCTAGGTGTCGCTCTTATCTACTTTTCATATTATGAACTTATTTTGTACTCTTTACTACTAGCTATACTCTTTAGCAAACTTTTTTATGAAGAGAGCCTTTGGAAGTGCCATAGTGAAGCATATAAAGAGTATATCAAGCATACTAGGCGTTTACTGCCTTTTATCTTCTGACAATTTGATATAATGGTAGAAATACATTAGAGGAGTAGAGATGGATATTACCTTTCTTATTAAATCTATTGCCGGGCTAGCTGTTATCTTAGGTATTTTAATACTTATTTTTCTCTATACACCTCAAAAAAAGAAAAAAAATATTCAAAAAAAGAGAGTCTCTTCTCAATCGCCAAAGAACAGAGATAGAGATATTGAAAAGAGTTTAGAAGAGCTTTTAGCTGTTATAAAAGATAAACATGCGACAACGGAAGAACTTGCAAAAGCATTAGAATTAATTATCAAGTATCATGGAAAAATTCATCCAAAGCTTGGGATGCGTTCTCATCCAGATTTTGATATCTATTCAGAGATACTTTTGAGGATTTGTCGCCATCCAAATACAAATAAAGATATTATTGTGAAATTTGATAAGGCTTTGGCAAAACGTAACCCTGAGTATCTTAGAGAGATTAATGACTCTCTAAACAAAGGGTTGAATTCGAGAGGGTTTTAGTGCTGTTTTTCTGCAGCTTCTTTCACGGCTTGAATAAGCTCTTCAAAACCTACTTCACTTGAGTGCTCAACTGATTCCATATTTTTAATAGCATCTTCATGTCTGCCTTTTGCTTGTGCATCTATTGCTTTGTTAAGTCCTTGGTGGACATTTGCATGGTGTTTTGTAATGCTTGGAATACGTGAATTGCCTTTAAGAAGTGTTTGACTTACTTCGCTAAACCATTTTCCAAAACGGCAGCTATTTTCATCCATAATGTGAATGGTTTCTGAGTTTAAGAGAGCATTATATCCCGCGAGTTTCATGGCGATATGGTCAATTTTACCATTACTTACATTGAGCTCGTTTGTAAGGTTTTGTGTTTTATCTTTGATAGAGCTAGAGTTTTGAACAACCATAGTAATATTTTGAGAAAATTCACTAAGAACTTCCATCACTTTTGTAGTCTCATCCATAAATGTACTACTGATCTCCATCATAGAGTTAGAGTTTTGTTTGAGTCCATTGATGTTTATCTCAACCTCTTGAGTTGCTTTTTGTGTACGTTCAGCAAGTTTTCTTACTTCATCAGCAACAACAGCAAAGCCACGTCCATGTTCTCCTGCACGTGCAGCTTCAATGGCAGCATTAAGAGCAAGTAGATTTGTCTGATCAGATATGTCTTTAATAAGATTAATGATTTCAGCAATGGACATTACACTATCGTTCAGTGAATTGGCATCGTCAGCAAGAGTATTTGAGTGTTCTTGAATGGTTTGAACGGTATTATCGATACTGATAGTCTGTTCTTGAATATTTTGCATTCTTTGGTTTGTTCGTGTATTGAGTTCATTGATATCTGCAAGCATAAGCAGGTTGTCTTCAATGGTTCTTTGTAGAAATTTAGCTCCACTGTCATAGCTTTGGAGAATCAGTCGCAGATAAGCGTCACTCTCATTTTCATCAACTTGTTCAGTTGGCTGTTGCTGTAAAAAACGTATCTGCTCTTCGAGTTGTTGCTTTTCACGTTCTAAAGAGTCTATTTTATTTTTATACTCTTGTTCAAGTTTTTCTATTTTTGCACTACATCCAAACATATATAATTCCTTCAAATTTTACTCTACTATATTCTAACCAGATTAAACTAAATATTGTCTGTGATAGGTCCTTGTACTTTATAAATGTGTAATTCTTTTAGTATAGAGAGTTCCTCTTCGCTTTTTACAAAAGTAGCTATTATGTCGATTCCAAGAGATTTTGTGATAACCTCCAGAGAGTTCATTGACTCTTCAGTCTGATCAAGTAAAAATGAGACATCTGCTTTGATAAAAGCAGGGTTGAGCTCTTTTAGATATGTAAAATCATGACTCTCTCCTGTAAAAGAGTTGAGTCCAAAGTGAAAATTATACTCTTTAAAAAGTTCAATAAAAGCTTTTAGCGTAGCGCTATGTTGGATGGCAAAATTATCAGATATTTCAAAATAGAGTTTGAAATTCAATCTTTTTGCATAAAGAGAAAAGAGGTGAGAGAGCTCTTCAAAAGCCAGTATATCTTTTAAAAACTCATTCGATAGACGAATGGAACAAATGCCATCTTTAAGCTCTGGATTATGAGAGGTTAAAAGATCTTTGAGGACAACAAGATATATTTTTCCAACCAGTTCAAGATTAATTGCTGGTGCAATGAAATCACCATAAGAGAATGATTGATGCTCTTTTGTATCGATTGTAAATGTCATTACTCTGTGATTAACAGTTTTATGTTTTATATCTATAATTGGTAAAAATTTTAAAGAGAAATAATTTTTTGTAATAGCTTCTTCTAAAATAGCTCTCCATTTCTCTTTTGGAAGTGCATTGTGATGATTCTCTTCATAAATATAGATATTTTGAAAAGGATCTGCTTTTGCTTTTGTAAGAGCATCATCAGCACGTGTTAAGAGCTCACTAACCGTAACATTAGGTCTATATCTATATATACCGATATTGATATATATGCTAGAAGAATCAACTTTATATTTTTCTGTTAGTTCAAGGAAATCTTCAAAAATATTTCTTGATATAGATTCAGCTATAAATGATTCACAATCTGGTAGCATTAAGGTGAATTCTGTTCCATTAACACGAGCAATAATACTCTCTTGTACATCATGTGTTTCATTTTTGAAAATAGTTGCAAGCTCAGAGAAAAAGGTGTCAGCTTCTTTTCTCCCAAGCTGCTTGTTGAGAAGTTCTGCCCCTGTTAGAGCTATAAATACAATACTGCCACCTTCATTTTTTGTCTCTAATTGAATCAGTTCAGGAAGTTTGAGCATGAGATAGCGACGATTAAAAAGTTTTGTAACTGGATCATTATAGAGCAGTTCACGATTTCTTTGTGCTGCTTCATTTGCTCTATTGAAGATCTCTTCAACTTTTCTTACCATGGCATTCATTGCCTGTGCTACCTCTTTAAACTCAGTAGTATAGGGCTCTTTTGTCTCTATGACAAACTCATTGTTTAAAATTGCTTCGGCCTGGTGTTGAATACGTTTTAATGGTTTAAGTATAAAATGGAGCATAATATTTAAAATAATAAGTGATATGGTAACAAAAATTACAAAGAGATAGAGTAGTTTTGTAAAGGTTTGATAGAGTGCTTGATAGACTATGGTTGTATCAGCTTTTACGGTGAGTTGCCCAATAATGTTCCATCCTGCTGACACATCAACGCTTACGGGTTTTACATGAATATCAGCAAAGTTGACAAACCATGAAGGAACACCGTTTATAGGGTCAGTATCCTCTTGTTTGTATTGAAAGCTTGAATCATTGGAAACAAATTTGATCTCTTTATAGTAACCACTGTCAAATTCTGAATCAATAATGCTTGTGATAAGTACAGGTTCTCCGCCACTTTGAGCAATTTTATTGCTGAGTGCAGAGATATTGTTAACAGTTGTCTGGTAGAGACTTATTAGCATATCCTCTTTAGCAGTTCTATAGTTTATTGTTAAAACTGCACCTAAGATTGTTATAACCATGATGGAGATGGCTAGTGCCATTTGTTTAAAGAGTGTCATAGTTTTTTCCTTTTCATATTAGCTTCTAGCTTTTTCCATTTTTTCGATTTTGGTCCGGTATCCCCATTAATCATTTTAATCATTTTAATTAAATCAGGACGTTTCGAGGCAGGAAGTACAAGTCGATTATTATTACCTAAGATTAATATATCGTCTTTTGATTTTGGTTTCTTTACTTTAAAATATGCCAATACCATATGTGAACTCTTCTTACCTCGTCTGTCTTGATAGATAACATAAGCAAATTTCATTCTATGTGGATCAACACCAAGTGTTTTGAGAATATAATATTTTGCAATAGTATAATCTTCGCAATCTCCTCTGTTCTTTCCAACAAATTCATAGAGTGTGGCCCAGTAGTCACCTACTCCATAGACCTGCTTGTCGCTTGCGTAGTGTATAAAATTCACCCAAGTATTTACTGTATTGAGTTTTTTTATAATCGACGCATTTTTAAGTTTATGAAGTAGGGAGTTCTCTATATCTACAAAGCGATTTTTTGCAAATGGACCATATTTTTTGAGTGCACGCTCTTCTAGTTTGTTGGTGATAAGTTGATCTGCAGAGAGGTGTGCAGTAAAAAAGAGGGCAAGTAAAAAAATACGTAGAAATAAATCCATCGTTTATTATACAATAGAGTTCTATGAAAAGCTACTTTTTATTGCTGTCTTTTGTTAAAACCAGCACTTCCTTTTTTAGCTTCGATTTTGAAATCTTTTGCATAGGCTTTGAGATAAGAAGGAACTGCTCTTCCTTTGAGCTTCATCATATCTTCAAGCATCAGTTTGGCAACAACATCCTCTCTCACCCCTTTTACCTGCGTGAGGTATGTAAATATAAGCTCTCCAAGTCGTGGAAGGGATATTTTCCAGGTTGATTGTGTCTGCTCATAGATCCAAAGTGAAAAAGCATAAAAATTTTCATAAACACTCTCCTCTTGCCACAGCAGAGGAAGAGATTTTTTAAAATTGCCGCTGTTGTAGGTTAGATCCCAAAAGCGAGCAAAACGCTTCATAATCTGAATATCTTTAAAAGAGAGCTGCTTGTTCTTTAAAATATCATAGGGTGGAATGTCACTGTAAACCATGCCATGCTCTATATCATGGCGGGTAATGTGGGTTCCTGAGAGCTTTTTGAGTATGCCTATCTGAATCTCACAACTGCTAAGACGCATAAGCTCATCAAGATTTTTGCCAAAACTCTCTAGGCTCTCCCCTGGCAGACCGACAATAAGGTCAAGGTGAATATGGGCCTCTGTCTCGTTTTCTAAAAAGCGGATGTTCTCTTTTATCTTATCGAGTTTGAGTTGGCGTGAGATGTTGTTTGCTATCTCTAGGTTGAGGGTCTGTATGCCTATTTCAAGTTGAAGTGCTCCGTGAGGAAAACGTTTTATCTTCTCACGCAGGCTCTCGGGGAAATGGTCGGGAATAACCTCAAAGTGTGCAAAATAGGGCTCCTCTTTTGCTAAAAAGAAATCTAAAATCCTGTTGGCTGTTTTCATATTGAGATTAAAGGTTCTGTCAACAAATTTAAAGTTTCTAGCCCCTCGCTGCCATAGCTTTTCAAACTCCTCTAAAACCTGATCCAAATTAAAGGCACGCACCTTCTCATCCATAGAGGAGAGACAGAACTCACACTCAAAAGGACAACCACGTGAGATCTCTACATAGATGTAACGATTGGCGATGTCGTGGTCACTGTAGTGGCTATAAGGGAGGGCAATCTCTTTTAGATTTGGAATGCTCATTCGCACAGTTCGCTCTTTGGCGGAGTTGTTTATAATATCTTTACAGAGTTGATAAAAAGCAAGATCACCTTCTCCTTGAACAATAAAATCGGCAAGGTCGAAATTGACACGGTAGGGGAGGTAGGTGACTTCAGGACCACCAAGAACGATGGTTGTTTGGGGTGCAACTTTTTTTAAGATATGGATGAGCTCATGAATATGACTTGCGTTCCAGATATAGACACCAAGTCCGATGATGTCAGGTTCACTCTCTAGGAGTTTCTCGGCAACACTTTGTAGCGCATCATTAATACTAAATTCTAAAATCTCTGTTGAGCTTTGTAGCTCCTTCATATTTGCATAAAGGTATCGCAAACCAATGGCAGAGTGGGTATAGCGTGAATTAAGAGTTGTTAAAATGATTTTCATAAAAGAAGTGTAACATAAAAAGAGTTTGTTGGGGGAAAACAGCCAAGAGAAATAAAAGGGGAAAACTTGGCTGTTTTAAAAATTTATAGGAGTATATCTCTCTCTTATGAAAGGGGGGAAAACATAAGTGAGATGCTGAAATTATAATAATTATAAGTAAATATTAGGTAAATACCTAAGATTTACTTTCAGTTCCTTTAAACTCCTCCAATATTTGGTCAAGTTTGTTGAAAAGTGTGTCAGATGCATCTTCCATTTTTGCAAAATTTTGTGTGATTTTTTGTGGATGGTCTGCTTTGATAACTGTACCTGCATATACATATTCCATATTTTTTAAAGTCATCTCATGGACAGTTGCATGTGGTTTTTCCATCTCTTTAAAGGCTGTTGTTCTTCCAAAGCGTTCTTGTCCTATACTATAGTACCATTTACCCATACGGCAGTTATGGTGGTCTTCAAAGACTCTATTTGCATCACCTTTTAAAACAGCAGAGTATGCATTTGATTTAAAGAGAATATGGTCAACTTTTACAAGTGTTGTAAAGAGACGGTTTTGGATATTAATAGCCGAACTTGAAGCTTCGGTTGCAAGATGATTAAGGTCTTTAAATGTTGCTTCGAACTCGTTAATAACGCTACTTGACTCTTGCGCGATACTACTGATCTCATCAGAGTTTCCACGCATATCATTTGCCTCTTGTTGAAGTGTTGAGATGGTGATCTCTATCTCATTTGTCGCTTTTTGTGTGCGTTCTGCTAGTTTTCTTACTTCATCAGCAACAACAGCAAATCCACGTCCATGCTCACCCGCTCTAGCTGCTTCAATAGCGGCATTAAGCGCAAGCAGGTTTGTCTGATCTGCAATATCTTTAATAAGACCAACAACTTCGGAGATCTCATGGCTACGTCCCTCTAAAGAGACAATTCCCTCATGAGAAGAGGCAATTAGCTCAACAAGAGAACTTAATCTCTCGCCAATCTCTAAAACACTTTTGAGTGACTCTTCAGACTCTCCGGCAGTTTTTTGTGCAACATCGACTATCTCGCTGGCATTTTCTGATGAGATACTAAGATCTTGTTGAATGACACCAAGACCTTTTGCTACTCCACCACCAAGTTTTGCAAACTCTTCAGACATATTTCCTTTGATTTTTGTCTCATATCCATTTGCAATTGATGTAATTGCTTTGTTGATACTGTTTGCAGTAGTAGCAAAGATACCTTGTAGACCTTGTGGATAGGTATGACGATATGTCTTACCATTTGAAGCTGAATTAATTGCTGTTGCAATATCACGCATAAAAGCCTCTAATTGGTCAAGGGTATCATTGAGTGCCCATGCGATTTTGGCACTATCTGAATTATCATTTGGAATATGTGTTACACGATCTTCAAATGCTCCTTTTACTGCATTTGAAAGGACCCTCTGAATTCCTGTAATGATCTCGTCTTTACCTGTTGTCTGAGAAGAAGGTATAAAAAGAGAAAGAACGAGAATAAGGAGTGTGATTCCACCTAAAATAAAGTTCGCACTTACAAGGGCATAGAGCGTAACGGCCAATAGGGTTATAAATAACAGTAGTGACTGTTTATTTTTGAATAGAGATGACAAGTTCATCGTAGCTTACTCCTTCTTTTTCAATTCTTTCATTTAAGACTCTCTCTCCAGCTGCAATACCGCCACTTCTTTCAGCTTGTAAAATTTCTGAATAGAGAGGTTTAATAATTGCCAATGCTTCAGGATTTGGTTTACGTCTAACAGAATAATATCCTACGATATTACCTCTATCATCTAACGAAGCTGTTACATTTGCATATACCCAGTAATCATTTCCATTTTTTGTTTTGTTGACAACATAAGCAAAAATTTCATTTTTATTTTGAATACGTTCCCATAAAAGCTTAAAGATTGTTTTTGGCATATCCGGATGACGGATGATATTATGAGGTTTACCAAGAAGTTCCTCTTCTGTATACTCAGCCAAATCAATAAAAATTTTATTTACATATGTGAGACGACCTTTTGTATCTGTTTTTGATACAATGAAGTCATTTTCATTCATCTCTCTTGTCATGTTTTTCCACCTTATTTTGAGTGATAAAATGTATTCTACCATAAAATTATGTGAAATGCAGTTATAATTTCAAAATGATTTTATTACTTTCTCTTTTTTATTATTTTTATTTTTCAATTGTCGGTATCTATATTATCTTTTTACCTAAGGTATTGAGCGGTGTAGGGTATAGTGCTAGTGAGATAGGTATAATCTTCGCTGCCGCTCCGTTAATACGATTTATTTTGCCTTTTTTATTTATAAGAGGGTTGCAGTTAAACTCTACAATATTTAATGCATCTTTGCTTCTTGTGCTACTCAGTGCGCTCTCTTTTTACTTTACTTTGGAAAATTTCTATTTCTTACTTCTTTCCAATGTCTTCTTAGGGATAGGTC